>Ga0308174_10001557_pt1 | contig 10807 bp, 10 predicted proteins | sample PhyPR2_FD_203894 | JGI IMG/M metagenome (GOLD analysis project Ga0308174, IMG submission 203894) | Soil microbial communities from UC Gill Tract Community Farm, Albany, California, United States - DLSLS.P.R2 | ecosystem: Environmental > Terrestrial > Soil > Agricultural land | place: USA... | reverse complement strand
AACGCACCGCGCTGGCCCTGCACCATCTCGTCTCGACCCGGTTCCGCGGGGACCGGCTGCAGCTGATCACGTTCGGCCGCTACGCGCAGTCCATGGACATCGGCGAGCTGACGGCCCTGCCGGTGATGCGGGAGCAGGGAACAAACCTGCATCACGGTCTGCTGCTGGCCCATCGTTTCTTCCGCCAGCACCCGTCCATGCAGCCTCTCCTTCTGGTGGTGACCGACGGCGAACCCACCGCGCACCTGCTGGCGGACGGCGAGTCCTGGTTCTCCTGGCCGCCGGACCCGGAGACGGTCCGGATCACGGTGGCGGAACTGGACCGGCTGGGGCGTGCCGGTGCACAGGCCACGTTCTTCCGGCTGGGCGGGGACCCGGGCCTGGAACGGTTTGTCCAGCGCATGGCCCGGCGCATTGACGGCAGGGTGGTGGCGCCCGACGTCGGGGATCTGGGGGCCGCCGTGGTGGGGGAGTACCTCCGCGCCCACTTCCAGGGCCCGTACGACGACGCCGACTGGGCCTCTTAGGTGACCAGCGGCCTAGCTAGGGGGCACGCCGTCCCGGCGACGTAGACCACGACGGCGGCAGAACCCGCTAGAACGCGTTTAGCCGGCGCCGCAGTGACACGATGCCCAAAATCAGGCCGCCCGCGGCCGTCAGTACTAGCACCGCCACGTCCCGGCCCAGGTTGTCGGTTGACTGGTAGAAGATGGCGGCTTCAAGGGCGTCCACTCCGTAGAACGTCGGGGTGAAGTGTGCGATGGTCTGGATCCACTCGGGCAGGAACGCCGCGACGCTGATTCCGCCGCTGAGGAAGAACAGGTAGATGGCTACGTTGATTCCGGCCCCGGATACAGCGGAGAATCGCCGCAGCGCACCTCCCAGTGCGGTCCCGAGACCGGCAGCTGCCAGTGCGATGAGCCCGATGACGGCCAGTGCCGGCAGCCAGTACCATCCGGCTGGCCGCAGGATGCCGGAGACGAACGACACAGCGAGCACTACCCCAGCTACAAGCATGGTTGTCACCCAGCACGCCAGGATCTTGCCGGTGATCAGTGTCCCTCGGCCGATCGGTGCAAGCAGCAGGGCCTTGATGGTCAGGTCTTCGAACTCCCGGGCGGCGGCCAGGCCTCCGTTGACGATGCCCATGAGTGTGAGAAGCAGGACCAGGATGGGCACAAGCTCAAACTGGGCCAGGTCCACGTCGTGGGGTCTCAGGTCCGACTCGGCGACGCCGACCATGACAGGCGTGTCAGGCTGGTCCGCGTAAAAGCCGGTGATGGCCGCTGGCACCGATCGGCGCAGGTCGTTGGTGAAGTCCAGATTCAGATTGTTGATCCGGACGCTCACGGGGTCGGGCCTGTGCATCCGGTAGTTGTCGTCGAAGGATGCGGGGATGGTGATGATGCCCGCGACCTGGAGTGTGTCCAGCAGGTGGGTGGCCTCTTCCGGGGTTGCTCGCTGGACGCGGAACGCGTCCGAGTCCTCGAGAATCGAGACGAGCCGCTGAGCCTGCGGCCCGCTGTCCTGGACCACCAGGGCGACCGGGTTGCGGCCGACCGCCCCGGCGGCGACGAAGATGATCAGCAGGAACGCGATCGGCGGCAGCAGGCTGACCGCAATGGCCGAGGGTGTGCGGACCCACGTCAGGATGTCCTTGGCTGCAATCGCGAGCACCGGCCGGAGCGATCCCATCAGTGCCTGGCCCCTCTTCGGCCGAACACGAATGCGGTCAGTGCGACGGTCACCAGGGTGAAGGCGGCCAGCACGATGGAGTCGGCGGTCAGGTCCTGGGGTGCGGTCTGGTAGCCATGGAACGCGTGCTGGAAGGCGGCGATCGCGTACGTAAGCGGGGACACGACGGCGATCGCGCCCGGGACGTCGCCCAGCCAGTTCGCCGGCCCGAACGGCCCGCTCAGGAAGAACAGCGGCAGGACGGCGGCGATGGACAGGGGGATCGCCTGCTGGCGCCGGCGGACGAGCGTCCCGATGAGAACGCCGAGGGCGAGGAAGGCCGCGATTATCAGCAGCCCAAAGCCCAGTACCTCGAGGGGGTGGAGCGGATGTACTCCGATCGGCAGGATCACGACGGCGAGCAGCAGCAGGGCTGACGCTGTCGCGAGCGCGGCGGCGCCGAGCATTTTGCCCACCCCGACGGCAAACCGGTTCACCGGCGCCAAGGCCAATTCCTTGATGGTCCCCAGTTCGTAGTCCCGCGCGGTGTTGACGCTGCCTTGCAGGAGCGAGGCGAGCATCAGGCCGGCCACGACGATGCTCACGGCAAGGTAGGGCACGTAGCCGGTGTCGTGGGCCTGGACATCGGACTCCTGCGCAGTCACAACGACTTGTTCCGGGAAGGCGTCCGCATAAAAGGATGTGATCGAAAGCGGCACGGCCCGCCGGATGTCGTTGGTGAAGTCGACGTTCAGGTTGTTGACTTCCACTGGAAGGTCGATCCGCCTCTTGGCGGCCAGTGCGGCGTCGAAGTCCTGTGGCACCGTGATCACGGCGACGATGCTGCCGGACCGGATCTCGCGCTCGGCGTCGGCCGGCGAGGCCGTGTGGATGAGAAACGACTGCGAGTTGTTCATGGCCTGGACGAATTGTTCGGCCAAGGGTCCCCGGTCATTCATCACCACAGCGACCGGCGCCTGCCCCCCGCTGAGCGCGAAGAGAAGGAACAACAGCAAGAAGTTGATCGGGATCAAGACGCCGATGATCGCGAAAAGCGGCTCGCGGAGGGTGAGCCGGATGTCCGCGGCCGCCACGGCCCGGACAACACGCAGGTTGCGGCGAAGGCTCATTCCCTGAGCTCCCTGCCCGTCAGGCTCAGGAAGACCTCGTCCAGGCTAGGCTCCCGGCTCTGGATTTCCTCAAGGCTCGTCCATCGGACGACCTCTGTCACGACCTTGCCGGTGACGTCGGCACCGCCTTCCACGGTGACCTTCAGCGAACCGTCGGACGCAATGACGGAGACCACTCCGGGGAGGGCACGGACTTTTCGTACGATCTCCTCCCCGGGCACTGGTCGCGTACGCATTTCAAGGACGGTGTCGCCAAAACTGCGGCGGAGGTTGGACGGCGAATCGAGTGCCACAAGCCGTCCGCGATCGATGATGGCCAGCCGGTCGCAGAGGGCGTTGGCCTCCTCAAGGTAGTTGCTGGTGATGAGTACGGTCGTACCGTGTTCCTTGAGTTGGAGGATCCGGTCCCAGAGGGCGTGCCGGCTCTGCACATCGACCCCCAGGGTGGGTTCGTCGAAGTAGAGCAGCTCGGGTTCGTGGAGCAGCGCCCGGACCAGGGCCAGTCGTCGTTTCATGCCGCCGGAGAAGGTGGATACGCGGCTCTTCCGGCGCTCCTGCAGCTGTGCCAGCTCAAGGAGTGAGGTGATCCTCTTGTCCAGGTCCTGTCTGGGTATGTCAAAGAGGTCGGCGTGGAACCGGAGGTTGGCCTCGGCCGTGAGCTCCTCGTACAGTGCGTTCTCCTGGGGCACGGTTCCAAGCGAGCGTCGGATCCTGCGTGGATCCGTCAGCATGTTAATGCCGAGGACCGTAATGGCGCCGGAGGTCGGGCGGCTCAGCCCGCTGATCATGTTGACGGTAGTCGTCTTGCCTGACCCGTTGGGCCCGAGCAGGCCGAAGATCTCCCCGCGCTCCACCCGCAGGCTGAGGTCGTCGATGGCGGTCAAGGAACCGAACCGTTTCGTGACGCCGATGAGCTCGATGGCGGTTTCCGTCATGCCTTTTCCTCCCGGGAAGCGGCACCGCCGCCGGCATGCGTTCTCTCCCGGCAATTGGGGGTCACGGCTCCATGATGCGACCGTGGCGATCAATACACAAGCAGCTCCGGAGCAGGTCATGGCCGACCGTCTGGGCGTCTCCCCGCTCACCCTGCGGAAGTCACTCGCCGTTCTCCGGAGCAAGGGACTCCTTGAGACCCGCCGGGGCCGCGGAGGCGGAAGCTACGTCACGGGAACGCTGCGTCGGATGCTCGGGTTGGAGGAGCATCAGAAAGAGGGCGCGCACTATCTGCACGCCCTCTGGTTCGGCTTTGCTGCTTGTCTTAGTGCTTCTTGAAGACGTCTTTGATTTTTTCGCCTGCCTGTTTCAGGTCGGCCTTTTTCTGCTGGCTCTTGCCCTCGGCCTTCAGCTGGTGATTGTCGGTGGCGTCGCCGGCGGCTTCTTTGCCTTTGCCGTGCAGTTTCTCGGCGGCGTTGTGGATCTTGTCTCCCAAACCCATGATGATTCTCCTTATTGGGCCGCCTCCGCGGCGCGCATGCCGCGGACGCCGGTAGTTAATTGTAGGGACGAAGCCGTGGAGAATGGGGGCTGGTCATGCTTATGAGGGCCCGGGTGCCTTTGCGGATTTGGCAGCGGCCTTGGCAGCCTGCTTGCTGGCGCGGACTTTTGTCAGCGACTCCGGGTCCACAATGTCGGCGACCGAAAGAAAGGCGCCTTCCTGGCCGTAGTGGCCGGCAGCCTCCTGCCAGCCTTCCGCCCGGAGTCCGCACTGCTTCCCGAGCAGTGCCAGGAAGATCTTTGCTTTTTGCTCGCCAAATCCGGGGAGTTCCTTCAGACGGCGGAGCACTTCCGGCCCGTCCGGGTGGTCCTGGGTCCAGATGGCCGTTGCGTCCCCGTTCCATTCGCGCTGCACGGTCTCGGCAAGGGCCTGCACGCGGCTTGCCATGGAGCCGGGGAAGCGGTGGATGGCCGGACGCTCCTTGAAAATTTCAACGAAGCCTGCCGGATCATATTCGGCGATCGCGGCGGGATCCAGGGACCCCGTGCGGCTCAGAATCTTTTCGGGTCCGGCAAACGCGGATTCCATGGTCACCTGCTGGTCAAGCAGCATGCCGGTCAGCAGCGCGAACGCGTTGTCGCCCAGCAATTTATCCGCGGCGGGGTCGCCAGTTATGTGGAGTTCCATGCGCCCATCCTGCCACCTGCTCTAGTTCCCGTCATGGAAGCGGCTGTGGCTTCACGATTCCGGCGTTCTAGCCGCGGCCTGGCCGAACGCACGGCGTTGCGGAAAGGCAAAGCGGTCAAGGTCATTCGCGGCAACCACCACGGCTCCGTCGGCGCGGTCCCGTGCCTGCTCGGCCAGCGGGGCCACGTCCCCGTAGCGCGATGAAAAGTGGGTGAGGACAAGGGTCCCCGCACCGGCTGATGCCGCCAGCTCGCCCGCCTGCCCCGCTGTGAGGTGGCGGAACTGCGAAGCGAGGCCAGCGTCGTCGTCGCTGAAGGTGCACTCGGTGACGAGCAGGTCCGCCCCCTCTGCCAGTTCCTCCGCGCCCTGGCACGGCGCAGTATCCATGACGAACGCGAACCGCTGGCCGGGCCGCGGCACGCTCACCTCCGCCAGGGTGACGCCGCCCAGGCTCCCAACACGCTCCAGACGCCCGACGTCGGGACCCGCTATCCCGGCTGCCGCGAGCCGGTCCGGAAGGAGCGTGCGGGCGTCCGGTTCCACCAGCCGATAACCGTAGGCCTCGATGCGGTGATTCAGCGCCCGGACGTAGAGGCCCGGGGCGATCGGCTCGGCGGCCCTGTGGCCGGGCCCCGCGTGTTCGATGCCCCCGAAGGCGAAGCCGCCATGCGGATGCAGCCGCAGATCGACACCGGGGGAGGAGACTGACACGAGAGCCCGGACCACATCCTCGCCGGAGGCAGGGTAGTGCAGGTGGACGGGGTGGTTGACGTTATCGAGGGCCATGCGGGAAAGGACCCCCGGCAGGCCGTAGCAGTGGTCGCCGTGTACATGCGTGAGGCAGATCCGCGTGATCCGGGTGGTGCTGACACCGGCGTGGATCATCTGCCGCTGTGTGCCCTCACCGGGGTCGAAGAGTATGTCCTCATCATCCCAGCGCAGCAGGTACCCGTTGTGGTTGCGGGTCCGGGTGGGGACCTGCGAGGCGGTGCCGAGGACGACGAACTCACGCATGAAGACCAGTCTGCCACTCGTCACCTGGCAGGTCAGCGGGGAAACCCGCTGGACACTTCGCCGCTTGCCCAGTACAAAAAGTGCTCAGTACAAAAAGTGCTCAGTACAAAAAGATTGGCAACCAGTCTGTGTTGTGTGCGTGCACCAGCGCGAGGAACAGCACGAAGTCGAAGATCAAGTGAACTGTCACGACATAGGTAAAGGACTTGGTCAACCTGAAGGTGTAGCCCTGCAGAAGCGCGAACGGGAACGTCAGAAGCGGCCCCCAGGCCTGATAGCCGATCTCCCAGAGGAAAGACGAGAAAACCACGGCTTGCAGGAGGTTAGCCAGCCAGTCTGGAAAGTGCTGCCGCAGCAGCGTGAACGCGGTGCAGATGAAGAACAACTCGTCCCAAATTCCAACTGCGTTCACCCCGAGAAAGAGCCGCCAAAAGGTCGTGGGATCGGACGCGGCCGGCCAGTTTTGGTAGACCCCGGTGCTGATCAAGTACACGGGCAGAATGAAGTACCCGAGCGCTGCCACTCCGATCAGGTACAGCTTCGCGATCAACGGCCACTTACGGCCGGTGTTTACCGGAAACCGGATGATCCTCTCGCCGTAAACGAAACGGGACACCAGCCACGGCACCAACACTGCCAAGGCGAGGGCACCGCCCATGAGGACCATGTGCTCGATGCTCAAGTCTGCGTTCAGCGGAACCAAGCTGATGATGACCATTCCTGCCGCCACCAGCGCGAGGTGCCGCAGCAACTCCCCGTCGATGAAAGCCGCCGTGAGTAAACCCATGGCAACCATGCCGTAGCCAAGGGGGTCGTTTTGGACTCCAAACAGCAGCACACCGGACACCGAGACAAGCACCGCCGGGACCAGCTTCCAGCTGAGCGCGGTACGGGATGTTTCGGTCGAGATCGGTGGCACTCCACAAGCATGTCACTTGGGGGCGCGGCGGCCGCTTCAACGCTGTTCGTTGGTTCTCTTTCATCCCCATTGGGTGAAGACTGCCCCCGCCGGAAGCGTTAGCTTGGCGAAAGGGTGATTGACCAGCCTCTATCGCTTGTGCGAGCTCACTCAAGGCTCCCGCCGTCTGGTGGACGGCCAGGGGAAGGAGAAGGGATGCTCAACTGTTACCGCGGGCGCACCGATCCCGTTCTCTCGGCGCCTCGCAAGTCGACCCGATCTAGCAGAAGGACATTCCGGGCGACCCGAATCGTCACCGGCTCACCGGGTTGCCCGGAATGAGCGAGCCTGCCGCGGCGCCACGTATCGATCCGGTCGTCGTGATTCGTTCCAGGCCGTACATCGCTGCGCTCGTGCTGGCGGCGGTCCTGGGCGTTCCCATCTCGATCATTGCCTACGGTTTTCTCGCTTTGGTCGCGGCCGTCCAGAAGTTCGTCTTCGTCGGGCTGCCGAATCAAGTCTTCGGGGGTCCTGCTCCTGCGTGGTGGCCGGTTCCGTGGTTGGTGCTGTGTGGGCTGCTGACGGCGTCGGCCATCCGGTATCTGCCCGGAACCGGGGGCCACTCACCCGCTTTCGGATTTAAGACGGGCGGGGGTCCGCCCAGCGGCCGGGAGCTCGTGGGTATCGTCCTCGCGGCGCTGACCACCCTCAGCCTGGGTGCGGTGCTCGGACCCGAAGGGCCGCTGATCGCGATCGGTGGCGGCCTCGGGGCGTTGGCGGTGCATCTGGCGAAGAAGGACGCTCCACCGATGGCCCTGACGGTCATGGCGTCGGCCGGCAGCTTCGCAGCGATCAGTACCCTGCTCGGGTCTCCCGTGCTCGGTGCATTCCTGATCATGGAGGCCGCCGGGATCGGGGGAATGACGCTGAGTCTGATGGCCCTGCCCGGACTGCTCGCTTCTGGCGTCGGGGCGTTGGTGTTCGTCGGCTTGGACGGCTGGACCGGGTTGGGGAGCTTCTCGCTGGCGCTGCCCGTGGTGCCGCCTGCCGCGCCGCCGACATTGGCGATGCTGGGCTGGGCGGTGGTCATGGGCGCCGTCGGCGCGCTGTTGGGATGGTTGATCCGATGGGTCGGGCTGTCGCTTCGTCCGGTCGTGCATTTGAACCGGGTGTTGGTGACGTCTGCGCTCGGCTTGCTGATCGGTCTCATCGCGATGGCGTATCAGTTGATCTCCGGGCGCAGCTTCACGCAGGTGTTGTTCTCAGGACAGGACGCACTTCCGGAGCTGGTTGAACACGCCTCGGGCTACCCGCTTGCTGTGCTGGTCCTGCTGATCGCTTGTAAGACCTTGGCCTACGGGCTCTCGCTGAGCGCATTTCGTGGTGGGCCGGTGTTCCCGTCGATGTTCATCGGTGCGGCGCTCGGTATTGCTGCCAGTGCGTTGCCCGGAATGAACCTCGCGGCAGCGATCGGCATGGGCATGGGAGCTATGTGCGCAGCTATGCTGCGGCTGCCGTTGACATCGACGCTGCTGGCCACGCTGCTGATGGGAGTGGACGGTGTCGCCGTAACACCCCAGGTGGTGGTGGCTGTGGCGGTGGCCTTCGTTCTCACCAATGTGCTCCCGGTCCCGGGCCCGACGGCGGCCGTGGCGCCCGACGCCGTCGGCAGCGTCCAACATCGGGCTACCTCGAGGGCCAACCATGCCACTGAGATCTCGAGCGCGGGCCGTTCGACCGTACGGGACCGGTGGATCGCCTGGTTGTTCATCATTGGCTCAAGCCTGTTCGCCTTGGGGGCCGTGCCGTTTTACGCCGAGGCCGTGGGATTGCGCTTGTGTGCGCTCACATTCTTCGTCGGTTCGCTGTTCTTCACCAGTGCGGCGTTCCTGCAGTACCGCGAAGCCGTTGACGCGCTACCGGCCGTGGGTGCCACGCGGCGCCATTCGTTTTGGGTATGGGCGCCGCGGAATCTCGGCTGGCTTGCTGGCGCGATTCAACTTGCCGGCACGCTGTGGTTCAACTGGAGCACGGCAAACGCATTGCAGGTCAATCTCAGCGCGGCGCTGACCGAGCAGCGGGTGTGGCGACCCGACGCTTTGGGTTCAGTCGCCTTCCTCATTTCAAGCGGAGTGGCGTTGCGGGATGCCGGTCGTGGCGCCGTTGCCGGCCGGCCCAGGCCTCGGACATGGAAGATCGGCGTGATCAACGTGGCCGGCTCTGTTGCGTTCGGCATCTCGGCTGTCGCGGGCTTTGTCATACCGTCGAGCGGCGATGTCTGGAACGCCGAGCTGTCCAATCTCGGCACACTCGTGGGAGGCCTGTGCTTCCTCACCGGCGCGGTTCTGATGCTGAGACCAGAATCCACAGACGCCTCGGTTCCTGCACGCCGGGGGAACCCATCCCTAACCCCTATTCAACAGCCTCTGGAGGAGAAGTGATGTCAATAAATTCCCAGCCGTCGGATGCCGATGTGGCGCTGTTCGGCAACCGATTCGTCACCCAGGAGGTTCCCAGCCGGGAGTTCCCGGAGACCGGCATTCCTGCCCAGGACGCCTTGAGGCTGGTGTCGGAGGACCTGGCGCTGGAGGGTGATCCGGCCCGGAATCTGGCGACCTTCGTGACGACATGGATGGAGCCGCAGGCCCAGCAGATCATCGCCGCGAACCTGCACCGGAATTTCATCGATCACGCCGAATATCCCCGCACGGCCGAGATCGAGCAGCGCTGCATTCGGATGCTCGCCGATCTCTTCCACGCGCCCGGTGAGACGACGGGAGCCCGCACCCAGGGTTCGTCCGAGGCGATCATGCTCGGCGGTTTGTCCCTGAAGTGGAACTGGCGCAAGCGTCGCGAGGTCGCCGGCGCGTCGACGTCGGGCCCGAACCTGGTGTTCGGCGGCGACGTGCATGTGGTGTGGGAGAAGTTCTGCCGCTACTTCGACGTCGAGCCGCGGATCGTGCCACTGCAGCCGGGGAAGTACACGATCGGCCCGGACGACGTGCAGGCCCATGTCGATGAGAACACCATCGGTGTCGCGGCCGTGCTGGGCACGACGTTCACCGGGCACAAGGACGACATCGTCGGCATCAACGACCTGCTGCTACGGATCAAGCGCGAGCGAGGCCTTGATGTGCCATTGCACGTGGACGGGGCCAGTGGGGGGTTCGTCTGGCCCTTCCTCTACCCGGACTCCGAGTGGGACTTCCGGCTCGAGCAGGTCCGCTCGATCAATGTCTCCGGGCACAAGTTCGGACTGGTCTACCCCGGCATCGGCTGGCTGATCTTCCGGGAGAAGGCCGACCTGGCCAAGGACCTCGTCTTCGAGGAGAACTACCTCGGCAAGACCGACTCGACCTTCACCCTGAACTTCTCCACCGGCTCGGCGATGGTTCTCGCCCAGTACTACAACTTCGTGCGCTATGGTCGCGCCGGTTACACCTACATCATGCAGAACATGCAGGCCAACGCCCGCGTCCTCGCCGAGAAGTTGGACGCCATGGGCCGGTTCGAGCTCATCGGCCCCGACGCGGAGCAACTTCCCCTGGTCGCGTTCCGGCTCGCCGCCGACAACGGGTACGACGAGTTCGACATCGCCTGGCAGCTCGCGGCCGAACGCGGCTGGATGGTGCCGGCATACACCCTGCCGCCCAACGCCCAAGACGTGACAATCATGCGGGCCCTGGTCAAGGAAACGCTGAGCCGCGAGCACGTCGACACGCTCGCCCGAGACATCGAAGAGGCGTGCTCCACCCTGGCGAAGAAGGGCGGCGCGCACGAATCCGAACGGAACAAGATCATCACCGGACCCGGCCATTGACCTCGTGAACGATGAGACGCCGGGCCGACACATCCGTCAGCGCTGACACGGGAACCGGCATCACATTAAGAGACATGCCCTAGTCCTCTGCCGCCGTTCGCGTGGTAAACGGCAGGACGAGCCTGGACTGGTGGGCCGCGTCCCGGTAG
>Ga0308174_10001556_pt1 | contig 10808 bp, 11 predicted proteins | sample PhyPR2_FD_203894 | JGI IMG/M metagenome (GOLD analysis project Ga0308174, IMG submission 203894) | Soil microbial communities from UC Gill Tract Community Farm, Albany, California, United States - DLSLS.P.R2 | ecosystem: Environmental > Terrestrial > Soil > Agricultural land | place: USA... | reverse complement strand
GCGGGAGCCCGGCGCGGGAGCCCGGTGGGTGAGCCGGCGGGTGAGCCGGCGGGCGTCGGCGGGTGAAGGCAGGCGGCGGCGGGTGGCGGCGCGGTGGCCGTGCCGCTCGTGGGTTGCCGGCAGCGTTGTCGGTGGCCGGGGCGACAATGGTGCGGTGACCTCGATGCTCGACTCGCTCCCCCACGACACGGGCCGGCCGCGCTCCGTGGCGGGCCTGGTCGAGCGCCTGGCCGCGGTGCCCGGCCGCGAGGAGCGGCTGCGCCACCTCGAGGTGCTGCCCGCCCGCGAGGCGTCGTACGCCGACTGGCCGGACTGGGCGCCCGGCGACGTCGTCGCCGCGTTCGGGGCGCGTGGCGTCCGGCAGCCGTGGCGGCACCAGGCCGCCGCCGCCGATGCCGCCCACGCCGGCCGGCACGTCGTCCTCGCCACCGGCACGGCCTCGGGCAAGAGCCTGGCCTACCAGCTGCCGGCCCTGAGCGCCGTGCGCGGGTCGCGGGGCGCCCGGGGACAGCGGGGCGCGACCGTGCTCTACCTCGCCCCGACCAAGGCCCTCGCGCAGGACCAGCTCGCGGGGATCCTCGAGCTCGGGCTCGACGTGCGGGCGACGACCCACGACGGCGACAGCCCGCGGGAGCAGCGGGACTGGACCCGCGACCACGGGGAGTACGTCCTCACCAACCCCGACATGCTCCACCGTTCGCTGCTGCCGGGGCACAGCCGCTGGGCGTCGTTCTTCGGCTCCCTGCGCTACGTCGTCGTCGACGAGTGCCACCACTACCGCGGGGTGTTCGGCGCCCACGTCTCCCACGTGCTGCGACGGCTGCGGCGGGTGGCCCGGCTCTACGGCGCCGACCCGACGTTCGTGCTCGCGTCCGCCACGGTCGCGGAGCCGGAGGCGTTCGCGCAGCGGTTGACCGGTCTCGACGTCCTGGCCGTGACCGGCGACGCGTCGCCGCGCGGCGAGGTGTCCCTGGCGCTGTGGGAGCCGCCGTTCACGTCCTACGGCGGCGAGAACGGCGCGCCCGTGCGCCGCGCGGCGTCCTCGGAGACCGCCGACCTGCTGGCCGACCTGGTCGCCGAGGACGTCCGCACCCTCGCGTTCGTCCGGTCCCGGCGCGGCGCCGAGCAGGTGGCGATGACCGCCGCGGAGCTGCTGGCGGAGGTCGACCCGTCGCTGCCGGCCCGGGTCGCGTCGTACCGGGGCGGCTACCTGCCGGAGGAGCGGCGCGCCATCGAGCAGTCGCTGCGGCGTGGCGAGCTCACCGGCCTGGCCGCCACCAACGCGCTCGAGCTCGGGATCGACGTGAGCGGTCTCGACGCCGTGCTCATCGCCGGGTTCCCCGGGACCCGTGCGGCGCTGTGGCAGCAGGTCGGCCGCGCGGGACGGGGGGCGCAGGACGCCCTCGGTGTGCTGGTGGCGCGCGACGACCCGCTGGACACCTACCTCGTCGGCCACCCCGACGCCCTCCTCGGCCGGCCGGTGGAGGCCACCGTGTTCGACCCGGGCAACCCCTACGTGCTCGGGCCGCACCTGTGCGCCGCAGCCCACGAGGCGCCGCTCACCGAGGCCGACCTGCCGATGTTCGGCCCGACCGCGCCCGACGTCGTCGCCGCGCTCGTCGACGGCGGTCTCCTGCGGCGCCGGCCGCGCGGCTGGTTCTGGACCGATCGCCGCCGGGCGTGCGACCTGGCCGACCTGCGCTCGACCGGCGGCGCCCCCGTCCAGCTGGTCGAGGACGGCACCGGCCGGGTCGTCGGCACGGTCGACGCCGCGAGCTCCCACAGCACCGCCCACCCGGGCGCGGTCTACGTCCACCGCGGCGAGACCTGGCTGGTGCGCTCGCTTGACCTCGAGGAGCACGTCGCGGTGATCGAGCGGTCGGAGCCCGATTACTCCACCTCGGCGCGCGAGGTCACCGAGATCTCGATCGTCGGCGAGCGCGAGCACGCCCGGTGGGGCGAGTGCCGGCTGGCGTTCGGCGAGGTCGACGTGACGCACCAGGTCGTCTCGTTCCTCAAGCGGCGCCAGCCCGGCGGCGACGTGCTCGGCGAGGAGCCGCTCGACCTGCCGCCCCGCTCGCTGCGCACCACCGCCGTCTGGTGGACCGTCCCCGACGACGCCCTCGTGGAGGCCGGGCTGGTCGCGGCCGACCTCCCCGGAGCGGCGCACGCCGCGGAGCACTGCTCGATCGGTCTCCTGCCGCTGGTGGCGACCTGCGACCGCTGGGACATCGGCGGCGTCTCGACGGCCGTGCACCCCGACACCGGGCGGCTGACGGTCTTCGTCTACGACGGCCACCCCGGCGGGGCCGGCTTCGCCGAGCGTGGGTTCCACGCCGCGCGTGAGTGGCTCACCGCGACCCGGGAGACCATCGCGGCGTGCGGCTGCGACGAGGGGTGCCCCTCGTGCATCCAGTCGCCGAAGTGCGGCAACCAGAACAACCCGCTCGACAAGCAGGGCGCCGTCGCGCTGCTCGACGTGCTGCTCGAGCACGCACCGGCGCCGCACGCACCGGCGCCGTAGTCCGTGGCTCGGGGTCGTCCTCGGGGTCGTCCTCGGGGTCGTCCTCGAGCGGCAGGAGCCGGACGGCCCGCCGACGCCGCGCCCGCCGACGGCGCTCCCAGCCGAGCCGGCGGCGTCACGCGGGCCCGGCGCGAGCCTCGGCCGACAGGTCGGCCTCCTGACCCAGCCAACGAGGACCTGCGACCTCGACGACGACCCGGACGTCGGAGCCCAGGACCGTGCAACCGGTGAGCCGCGCGTCGTTGCGCCGCGCAAGGTCGGCCGCCGCCGCGCAAGGGTCGCCGTACCGGCTCACCGCGGTCGCGGCCGCCAGCGCGGCCAGGTCGGCGGCCGACTGGGCGCTGCGGTGCGCTCGCACCAACGCCGTCGTCACGCCCAGCGCGGCCCCGACCAGCAGCAGGACTCCGAGGCACGCGACGGCCGGGAGGGTGGCGGAGCCCCGGTCTCCGCGCCGGTAGCGAACCACCGCCCCGGTCATGGGGCCGGTCCCGAGCCCGTGACGCCCCCGGCCTCCTCCGAGGCGGCCACGGCGTCCGCCGACACCGTGGCCGCCGGCAGCCGGAACAACCCGCCGGGACCCGCGACCCGACCCACGACGACGGCGGTGACCAGACCACCGTCGTCGTGGACGGTCACGGTGCTCCCGGGCGGCGCCACCCGTCGTCCGCGCTGCACGGCCTCGGGAACCGGGTCGCCTCGAGCGACCGCGCGGGCCGTCTCCCGAGCCGCGTCGACCGTCCGGACCTGGGCCGCCCCGACGGCCAGCAGCCAGACCAGTCCGACCGTGACCGCGAGCAGCAACGGCAGCACCATGGCGAGCTCGGCCGTCGCGGCACCGCGCTCGCTGGCTCGTCGGAGGCACCTCGCGCCGGGGCTCACCCGATCCCCAGCAGCTTCAGCACGTGGTCGAACAGGGTCCTGAGCAGCTGGTCACCGAACCCGCCCGTGAGGAGCTTGAAGAGCAGGCCGGCCAGCCCGGCACCGGCGGCGGTGCCCACGGCGTACTCCGCCGTCGTGATCCCGCGTTCGTCGCGGATCACCCGCCCGCGGACGACCGCCCGGGCGGGCCGCCGGACGTAGCGCTGGACGGGTCGCTGGCCCGCTCGCCGGCCAGGTCGCTGCTCGGGAACGATCATCGAAGGTCCTCCATCTCCCGGCCGCCCGGTGCGACCGACGCCACGACTCTCGGACAACCGCCCGGCGCATGCAGCCGGTCGGCCAGTGGTTGTGGGGCACCCCGCGGGGGCCGGCCCGGTGGACGATCAGCGGCTCCGCCGACCCGGCGGTAGTTGGTCCACCGATTCGCCGTGGCGGGAGGTGGATCAGGTACCGGAGCCGTCGGGCGGTGGCTCCCGGGGCGTGACGTTTGGTCACCAACGACCACCAACCCGGCCCGGGGCCCGACGTTGGTGACCAAACGTCGGGAGCCGGGGCCGGTAGCCACCCGCGGCGCCCCTCAGGCCAGGTCGACGGTGGCCAGGAGGGCCACGACGAGCGGGACGATGCCGATGAGCAGGAACGCCGGGAGGAGGCAGAGGCCAAGCGGGAGGGCCGCCTTGACACCGACCGTCCGGGCCCGCTCCTCGGCGTCGGCCCGGGCGCGGGCGGCGAGGTCGTCGGTCAGCCGCTCGACCGCCGCGACGACGGGGGCACCCGAGGTGTGGGCCCGGTGCAGGGCTCGGCCGAGCCGACCCAGCTCGGGGTCGGCCGCGAGCTCCGACCAGACCTGCCCGGGGTCGAGCCCGAGCGTGAGCCGGGCCGCGACGGGCACGAGCCGGTCGGCGGCCGCGCCCGGCAGCGCGGCGGCCGCGATGGCGACGCCGTCGCCGGGCGCCGCACCGGACCGGAGCGTCGCGGCGAAGAGCTCGACCAGGTGCGGCAGGTCGCGGCGCAGCTCGGCCCGGCGGTGTCGCAGGTCGGCGGGCTCGGCTCGGGCGATGACGACCCAGACGGCCACCGCCGCGCCGACCGCGGCCACCGGAGCGAGCGGGCCGCCGAGCACCACGAACGCCCCGGCTCCTCCGAGCAGGCTCCACAGCGGGCGGTGGCGGTGCAGCCAGCCCGCCGTCGGAGGCGCCCCGGCGGTCGGGGCGGACGGGGCGCGCGCGCCGCGGCGCGGGAGGACCGGTGCGCCGGCGACGGACAACCCCGCCGCCAGGCCGGCCGAGGCTGCGGACGCGAGCAGCAGCGGGACCGTCACGACGCGGACTCCACCTCGGCGGCGATCGCCTCGATCCACCAGAGCCCGGCCAGTCCGAACGCCAGCCCGCCGGCGAGACAGGCGATGCCGGCGGGCGCACCCAGCAGGAAGCCCCAGGGGTCGCCACCGGCACCGGACCCGAGCACCAGGGCGAGGACCGGCAACCCGGTCACCAACCGCGCCGTCGCCCGCGCCGAGGCCAGCTCCGCCTCCACCACCCGCCGGGTGGCCGCGGCACCGCGGAGCGTCTCGCCCACCCGCTCGACCGCGGCTCCGAGCCCCTGGCCGGTGTGGTGCGCGACCTGCCAGGCCGCGGCCACCACCCGCAGGTCCGCGGCGCCGTCGATCCCGGCGGCGAGGTCGCGGAGCGCGTCGGGGACGTCGGCACCGACGCGGAACGCGGCCGCAGCCGGCTCGAGCGGCGCCCAGCACGCGGCGGCTCGCTCCAGGGCCAGCCCGGGCGGGCAGCCGGCGACCAGCTCGCCCGCGAGCACCTCGCACGTCTCCAGGACCTGCGTGCCGGTCCGGACCCACCGGCGCCGTCGCGCCCGCCGGTGGCCGAGCGCGACCGCGCCCGCCCCGGCGGCCGCCAGGACCAGGGCGAGCGCCCCGACCCGTGGCACGGCGACGGTTGCGGAGAGGGCGAGGCCGCCCACCAGCCACCGGGGCGCCCGGGAGCCGGGGAGACGGCCACCGCCCTCCGGACGCGGCCAGGCCTGCCGGGGGCGGAGGAGCAGGAGCGTGGCGGTGACGGCGGCGCCGACCGCCACCACGGCCGAGCCACCGGCCGCCGGCAGGAGCGGCCCGGTCACCGGTCGGCCCGCTCGAGCCGCTCGGCGAGGGCGTCAGCCCCGGGACCGGCCACCGGGGCGCCGGAGGCGTCCACGTCGACGGCCGGCACCATCTCGACGAGCCCGTCGGGACGGCGGTGCGGCACGGCGACCTGGCGAAGCCGACGGACCCCGTCCCGTCCCCGGGCCAGGTGCAGCACGACGTCGACCGCGGAGGCGAGCTGGCTGTGCGCGGCCGCCCGGCCCAGGCCCGCGGCGAGCGCGAGGGCCTCGACGCGGGCCGGCACGTCGAGGGCCGAGTTGGCGTGCAGCGTCCCGCACCCTCCCTCGTGCCCGGTGTTGAGGGCCGCGAGCAGGTCGACCACCTCGCCGCCCCGCACCTCGCCGACCACGAGCCGGTCGGGCCGCATCCGCAGCGCCTGGCGGACGAGTGTGCGGACGTCGACCGCGCCGGCGCCCTCGATGTTGGGCGGACGGCCCTCGAGCGCGACGACGTGCGGGTGGTCGGGGCGCAGCTCGCCGGCGTCCTCGACCAGTACGATCCGCTCGGCGGCCGGCGCCTGGGACAGCAGCGCGGCGAGCAGCGTGGTCTTGCCCGAGCCGGTGCCGCCGCTGACGAGGAACGCCAGCCGGGCCCGCACGACGGCCTCGACCAGCCGCGCGGTGGGGTCCGAGAGGGTCCCGGCCCGGACCAGCTCCTCGACGGTGAACGTGCGCGACCGCGGGACCCGCAGCGAGATCGCCGTGCCGGGCCGGGAGAGGGGGGCGAGCACGGCGTGGAACCGGGTCCCGTCCGCGAGCCGGAGGTCCACGTAGGGCGCGGCGTCGTCCAGCCGGCGGCCGCCCTGGGCCGCGAGGCGCTGCGCCAGGCGGCGTACGGCGGCCTCGTCGGGGAAGCGCACGTCGGTGCGCTCGAGGCCGCTCCCGCGGTCGAGGTAGACGCGGTCGGCCCCGTTGACGAGCACGTCGGTGACGTGCGGGGTGCGCAGCAGCGGCTCGAGCGGACCCGCACCGAGGACGTCTCGCCGCAGCGTCTCGTAGACGGCCAGCACCGTGGCGTCCCCGACCGGTCGGCCGCTGGACCGCAGCGCCTCGGCCACTCGGTGCGGGGTCAGCTCGCCGGGGACCCGGGTGAGCCGGTCGCGCACGACCTCGAGGTCCGCCGGGTCGACGGTGGTCGTCATGCGGCCGCCACGCGCATCATCCAGAGCTGGTCGAGGACCTCGGTGGCGGCGCGACCGAGCGCGCTGCGGCGGGACCGCACCGGCCCGAGCCCGAGGTCGATCGCCTCGGCCAGGCCCCGCTGCTCGGCCATCTCGGCGAGCACCGGCACGCCGGCCGCCCGGCCGATCGCCCGCGCCTCGATCCCGCTGCCGCGCAGCACCAGCCGCACCCGGGTGGGGTCGTGGTGACGGGCACAGGTGCGGACGGCCGAGGTCACCCCGACGACCGTGGGGACGACGACGACCAGCAGTCGGTCGCACCGCGCCGCCACCTCGTCGAGCAGCGGGTCGGGACGACGGGGCAGGTCCACGACCACGACGTCGTGCCCGCGCCGGGCGGCCGACAGCACCTCCCGGACCGCGAACGCCTGGAGGCTGGCCGACTCCCCCGGCCTCCACGTGAGCACGCCCAGCGACCCGCGCCGCGGCAGCGCCTCGCGCAGCGCCCGGCCGCTGAGCCGACCGGTCGTGGCGCACAGCGTGTCCCACCGCGCTCCCTCGGCGTCGTCGAGACCGAGGATCCGGTCCAGTCCCGGCCCGAGCGGATCCGCGTCCACCACGACCGCGCGCCCCCGGCGGGCGGCCTCCTGCCCGAGGGCGCACGCGAGCGTGGTGGCGCCCGCACCACCGCTGCCGCCGGTCACGCCCACCAGCAGCCCCTCCGCGGCGCCGTCACCCCGGTCGCCGAGGTCGGTCAGGAGCTCGACCAGCCAGCCCTCCGAACGCTCCAGCTGCACGACGCCCTCGACGCCGAGCGCCACGGCGGTGCGGAAGACGCCGTCGGTGACGCCGCCCCACGACAGCAGCCAGGCGTCCCGGCGGCGGACCGGCGACAGCGCCGCCAGGTCGTCGGCCAGGTCGGCGCCGACGAGCGCGACGGGGGCCCGCGCCCAGCCGCGCAGGGCGGCCCCGACGTCGGGGGCGACCTCGGGGGTGACGCCGGCGGCGGCGGCCAGCCGGAGGACCTCGTCGAGCAGGGGCTGGTCTCGGGTCGCGATGAGGGGTGCGGTCATGACTTCAGGCTGGCCCGGCGCCCGGCGCGGCCGGGCCGGCGGCGTACGGCTTGTGGAGGGCCACGCCGGGCGGCCGCGCTGTGGAGGGTCCGTGGTGCCCGACCTCCTACGATGGCGCCATGGCGCCCCGCCGCACCGCGGCCTTCTTCGACCTCGACAAGACGGTGATCGCGAAGTCGAGCACGCTCGCCTTCAGCAAGCCTTTCCAGGCCGGTGGCCTGATCTCGAGGCGGGCGGTGCTGCGCTCGGCCTACGCCCAGTTCGTCTACCTCGTCGGCGGGGCCGACCACGACCAGATGGAGAAGCTGCGGCAGTTCATGTCGCAGCTGTGCGCGGGCTGGGAGGTCGCGACCGTGCGCGAGATCGTCGCCGACACGCTGCACAACATCGTCGACCCCCTGGTGTACGACGAAGCCGTCTCGCTGATCGAGGAGCACCACCTGGCCGGCCGCGACGTCGTGATCGTCTCGGCGTCGGGCGTCGAGGTCGTCGAGCCGATCGCCGAGATGCTCGGCGCGGACCACGTCGTGGCGACGCGGATGGAGATCGAGGACGGCCGCTACACCGGCGGCATCGAGTACTACGCCTACGCCGAGGAGAAGGCCCGCGCGGTCGAGGACCTGGCGGCGCGGCGGGACTACGACCTCGCCGCGAGCTACGCCTACAGCGACTCGGTCACCGACCTTCCGATGCTCGAGGCGGTCGGCCACCCGCACGCGGTGAACCCCGACAAGGAGCTGCGCCGCGCCGCCGCCGAGCGGGGCTGGCCGGTGCTGGTCTTCACGAAGCCGGTCGTGCTGCGCTCCCGGATCCAGATGCCGCCGGCCGGCCCGACGCTCGCGGCGCTCGCCGTGGGCGGCGCGGTCGCGGTCGGCGGCGTGCTGTGGGCGAACGCCCGCCGCCGGCGGCCCGAGGACTGACGCCCCGCCGACCGGAATGCTCGTCGGCCCTTGAACGCGCCGGAAGTCCGGCGTAGACAGGATGACGAGAACTCCAGAGACCGCACGTGAGCCGAGTACCCACGCGGCGAACCACCCTTCCGACAGGGCGCTGACCCACCGGGAACTTCCCGGGGCAGCAATCAGTGATGCACGCCTGGTAGCCCGGCCCTCACGTGTCAGCGACGGCACCCGGAGCACGATCGAGAACGCCGGGTGCCGTTCGCATGTCCGGATCGTTCCGACCGGCGGACTCCGCGGAGCGCCTGCGGTGTGCCTCCGCGTCCCGCTCCCCGGTTCGGCCGTCTACTCCGCGGCCCGGCGCAGCGGGCTCGCCTCCGCGCCGGCGGCGTACGCCTCGGCGGCGTAGAGCAACCACGCGTGCACTCCCGCCGGCCCGCCCTCCGCGTAGCCGCGCAGGTTGGACTCGTAGGCCGCCCGCAGCGCGAGGTGCCCGGCCTCGGGCACGACCAGCGACTTCTCGTCGAGCCCTCGGGCGACGATCACGAGGCGCTCGGCCGCGCGGGCGACCAGCCCGTTGGAGGAGGCGAACGGCGCCGCGGTGGCGAGCTCGGCGTGGACGACCGCCGCGACGACCAGCGCCGGCGCGGCCGTGGGGGTCGTGAGCAGGTCCGCGACCCCGCGCAACCGGTCGGCCCCGCCCGCGCGGGGGCGACCGCGCTGGTCCTCCGGCAGCCGGGCGGCCGCGAGCGCGTGGATCCGGGCCAGGGCCTGGAGCGGCGACCGGGACAGCAGCGGCGCGAGCCCGAGCAGCTCGGTCGACACCCGGACCGCGTCCGCGGCGACGTCGTCGCCGCGGCCCTCGCGGATGTCGCCGAGCGTGGAGGCGGACCCCTCGAGGACCGCGCTGGCGGCGGCGCCCCGCAGCAGGGACTCCGTCGTGGTCTCGGGAGAGGTGCGCCGGAGACCGCGGTCGCGCAGCATCGCGTCGATGCCGTCGCGGGCAGCCGCGAGTGCCGACGGCACGCCCTCCAGGGCGGCCAGGCGGGCGAGGGGGTCGGGGCTGCTCGGCACGGCCCAACGCTAGCGACCGGGCGTGGCCGACCGGTCGGCAGCCGCCCGCGGGCCGGTACCGTGAGGGGTGATGAGCGACCACACCCCCGCCCGCTCGTTCGGCTCCGTCGCCGACGCCTACGACCGCGCCCGTCCGTCCTACCCGCGGGAGGCGGCCGCCTGGCTGGTCGGGACGCAGCCGACGACGGTCCTGGAGCTCGGCGCGGGCACCGGCAAGCTCACCGAGGTGCTGGTCGGGCTGGGCCACGACGTCCACGCCACCGACCCCGACGAGACGATGCTCGCCAGGCTGCGCCAGCGGCTGCCCGACGTGCGCACGTCGGTGGCCGGTGCGGAGGAGATCCCTGCCGCGGACGCGGCGTACGACGTCGTGGTCGCCGCCCAGGCCTTCCACTGGTTCGACCACGCCCGGGCGCTGCCGGAGATCGCGCGCGTCCTCAAGCCGGGCGGCCGGCTCGCCGTGGTGTGGAACCAGCGCGACGAGCGGATCCCGTGGGTGCGCCGGCTCGGCGCCCTCATCGGCAGCCAGGAGAACCAGGAGAGCGAGGAGCCGCTGGTGACCTCGCCGCTGTTCGGGTTCGTCGAGAACCAGGAGTTCCGCTTCTGGCAGGTCGTGGACCGGGTCTCGATCCAGGACCTCGTGCTGTCCCGCTCCAACGTCGCCGTGCTCGACGAGGCCGGGCGCGCCGCGAAGCTGGCCGAGGTGCTGGCGTTCTACGACGACTACGGGCGCGGCATGGACGGCATGCAGATGCCCTACATCGCCGCCTGTTTCCGGGCGCGGGTCGTCGACCGGCCGAAGCCGCCGCCACCGGAGCCGGGGCCCGGACCGGACCCCGACGGCGAGGGCGGGTCCGACCCGGCGGGCGACCCGGGGCGCGTCACCGACGACGGCTCCGACCCGGACGTGCTGCTGATCGACTTCCGCTGAGCAACGCGGAAGCCGCTCAGGAAGCCCCTGAGGAAGCCGCTGAGGCGCCCTAGGGTGGCGCCATGGCACGACGGCGGTGGCTCCGCACCAGCCACCTGGGCACGGAGGCGGACCGGGCGACGTTCCGGACGCTGCACACGGCCACGCTGATGA
>Ga0308174_10001555_pt1 | contig 10816 bp, 7 predicted proteins | sample PhyPR2_FD_203894 | JGI IMG/M metagenome (GOLD analysis project Ga0308174, IMG submission 203894) | Soil microbial communities from UC Gill Tract Community Farm, Albany, California, United States - DLSLS.P.R2 | ecosystem: Environmental > Terrestrial > Soil > Agricultural land | place: USA... | reverse complement strand
GTCTGTGTCTCGCCGTCTTCGCGGCGGTCATCATCGGACTGAGCAACGTTCTCGGTCTCGACCTCGAGCACGTCGCCCTGCTGGGCGCAGCTCTCGGTGGGGTGCTGGCTCTCGTGCCGCACCGTCCGGCCTGGGGGAAGCCGGCCGGCTTCCTCGCAGGGTTCCTGCTCGCCTGGCTGGGGTTCGCGATGCGCGCCGCCTGGCTGCCGGACTCGTCGGGTGGACGCGCCGTCGCGGCCTTCCTCGTCGTCGCCCTCGTGGCTGTCGTCGCGGCGGTCAGCGGTGGGCGCCTCCCGCTCTGGAGTGGTCTCGTCGGTGCTGCCTCGATCGTGGGGTCCTACGAGTCCGTCTACACCAACGCGCCATCGCAGTTCCTCAGCGAGTCACCGGCAGCCGCCACGACGGTGCTCCTGGCCGTCGGACTCGGCTACCTGGCCGTGAACCTCCTTGCGCCGCAGAGTGCTCCGGCACGATCGGGGTCGCGTCGGCGCCGGGCTTCCGAGGCGCCGGACGAGTCCGCCGCGAGCGGACGCCCTTCCACCACCATCGACGACCTCGTGACCGGAGCAGCCTCGTGAGCAAGCGAACCCTCGCCACCGTCGTCGCCGGACTGGCGGCCATGCCCACCCTCCTGATGCTCGCCGCCGCACCAGCGGCCGCGGCCACCGACGGGTCCGTGCAGGTGTCGAACACCGAGACCGTGCAGGCCTACCTGGACGCCACCGGGAAGGTGGACGTCGCCAGGGTCTACGAGCAGGTCGCCATGAAGGGCCGGGGGACCGTCGAGCTGGCCAACCCGGTGGAGACGCAGAACCTGCGCAACCTCGACGGCTTCAGCGGTTTCGACGTCAAGGACGGCGCCATGGTGGGCCGCTTCGACATCGACGGCGAGCAGCGCCTGCGCAGCGTCAGCGACTTCACGAAGAAGCTGCCCCTCGAGGTCGAGGCCACCTACACGCTCGACGGGAAGCCGATCGCACCGGACGACGTGCTGGGCCGCAGCGGCCACCTCGAGGTGCGCTACACGGTCAAGAACGTCACGGGGCTCCCGAAGGTGGTGACCTTCGACGACGGCACCGGCCACAGCACGTCGGTCACCCAGAGCGTCGTCATCCCCATGGTCGGCTCGTTGGCGACCACGCTGCCCGACACCTTCACCAATGTCGCCTCCAAGGAGGCCGCCCTCGCCGGAGACGGCCACGGCGGCACGAAGCTGACGTTCACGATGACGCTCTTCGGTCCCATCGGGACGCCGACGGCGACCTTCGGCTACACGGCCGACATCGTCGAGGGCACGCTCCCGAAGGCGACCGTCTCGGCACTGCCGGTCAGCCCGCTCGACAGCCCGTCGTTCAAGGGCGGCGCCGCCAGCTACAAGAGCGGTGCGACGACCGGCGAGACCCTCACGGCCGGCGCGACGGAGATCGACGCCAACCTGCTCAAGCTCCGCGACGGGGCGGGCACGCTGCTCGCCGGCCTGATCCAGCTGCGCGACGGTGCGAAGAAGCTCGACGCAGGCCTCGGCGCCCAGGCGCTCCCCGGCTCTCGCGACCTCGCGAGCGGGGCCGGTCAGCTCAAGGACGGCACGACGAAGCTCCGGTCCGGGGCTGCGGCGGCCAAGGACGGGTCGTCCCAGGTGGCCGGCGGCGCCGGCCAGCTCGCGGATGGCGCCGGCCAGCTCGACGCGGGGGCTCGCAAGCTCAGCGCCGGAGCCACGCAGGTCGACGACGGCGCCTCCCAGGTGGCCGGGGGCCTGCACCAGCTCGACGACGGGGCCCCTGCGCTCGTGGACAACCTCGCCCTGGTCGCCGAGGGGCTCGACAAGGTCGACGCCGGGCTCACGGAGCTCTACGACGGCGTCGGCGGGCTGCCCGAGCAGGCCAAGCCGCTCCACGCCGGCATCGCCAAGCTGCGCACAGGCCTCGGCGGCAAGGGCCAGGACGGCACGCTCATCGACGGTGTCGACCAGATCCGAGCCGCGCTGCAGGCCGCCACGGCCAAGGACTCGAGTCTCGACCAGCTCCTGGGCGGCGTCGCGCAGGTCAAGGGCGGCGTGTCGAGCGTCCGCCAGGGTATCGGCAGCGCCACCGAGGTCAAGACCCTCGTCGGAGGTGTCAGTGCGGTCCGATCGGGCCTGGATGCGGCGCTTGCCCCGAAGGGTGGGATCGACCAGCTCGACGGGGGCGTCGCGATGGCGAAGGGTGCCGACTGCGGACCCGTGTGCCAGACGGTCCTCGCGCAGGTCCAGTCCGGTCTAGGGGACCTCCGCACCAAGACCGGTGCGGCATCAGAGGGCCTCGGTCTCGTCCTCGGAGGACTGGCCGATGCCGATTCGGGCCTGTCGAAGGTGTCCGGCGGGCTCGACACGGTCTCCGGCGGACTCGGGCTGCTCAAGGGCAAGCTCGGCGATGCCGCCATGGGCCTCGCGAAGGTCGAGTGCGGGCTCAGCAACACCACCCTCGACGGCGTCTGCGACCCGAAGGTCCCCGGCCTGCTCGAGGGCGTCGACCTCGTCGACGGTGGCGTCACGCAGCTCGTCGACGGCGTCGTCACCAAGGTCCAGAACGGCGTCGGCACGCCGACCGACCACGCCGAGGACGAGACCCTTCGCGGTGGGGTCAACGACCTCCAGTCGGGAGTGGGGCTCATCGGGCTCGGTGGCCTCGACCTCCTGGATGCCGTGGACCAGCTCACGACCGGCGCGGACCAGGTCCACAGCGGCACCTCGCAGGTCGCCTCGGGCGCCAAGGACCTCGGCGCGGGCGCCACGAAGCTCGCCACGGGCTCGGGTGACCTCGCGACCGGCGCGGGGAAGCTCGACGACGGCGTCGGCCGGCTGGCGACCGGGGCGGGCCAGCTCGACGACGGCGCAGGCAAGCTGAAGGACGGCGCGGGTCAGCTGGCCGACGGGCTGGGCGACGCGGCCTCGGGGGCGAGCCAGATCTCGGCCGGCCTCACGGACGCAGCGGCAGGAGCACCCCAGCTGCGCGACGGTGCGCAGCAGCTGTCCGACGACGGCACGAAGAAGCTCGTCGCCGCCGGCAAGGCCACGGCCGCCGACTACGGCGAGAAGTACGCGCTCATCGAGGTCGGCGCCCAGCGGGCGAAGGCGGAGGGCATGGCCTACGGCGCGCCCCAGGGGGCGGAGGGTGCGACGGCATACTCCTTCGAGCTCGCGGGCGTCGACGGGCAGGGCTCCGCGAACCTCGGGCGTGCCGCAGCCGCCGCCGGCGTGTTCGGGCTCGCCGGAGGCTCGGTCCTGCTGCGGCGTCGCCTTCTCTGAGAGGTAGCTGACGGCCAGCACGACGGCCACGGACCGCAGGGGTCCGTGGCCGTCGTCGTCCTCGGTCGCTGGTGGACGGGCGGAGCCAGAGCTCGCGCAGGGGCGGGCGGGCCTCGTTCCGAGCAGATCAGTCGGGCTTGTGGCAGACGAAGATCGCGGTGCCGGGGATCACGCGACCGCGCAGGGGCGACCACCCACCCCAGGGCTCCTCGTGGCCCTCGGGCCACTCCGGCTCCACGAGGTCCACGAGCACGAGCCCGGCCGCGGCGATCTCGCGCACCCGGTCACCCAGCGTGCGGTGGTGCTCCACGTAGGTGGCGCGGCCCTGCTCGTCCTGCTCGACGTAGGGGGTGCGGTCGAAGTACGAGTGGCGGGCCTCGAGGCCGCCCGGTCCCGGGTCGTCGGGAAAGGCCCAGCGCATCGGGTGGGTCGACGAGAAGACGAACCGCCCGCCGGGGCGGAGCACCCGCGCCGCCTCGGTGAGCACGACGTCCGAGTCCGCGACGAACGGCACGACGCCGTATGCCGTGAAGACGGTGTCGAAGGACGCGTCGGCGAAGGGGAGCGACCGCCCGTCGCACTGGACGAACGGGACCCGCGCCGCCGCGTCGAGCGCTCCGTTGACCGCGACGCCCGTGGCGACCATGCCCGCGGACAGGTCGGTGGCGACGACGGTCGCGCCGTGGGCTGCCAGCCAGCGCGAGCACTGCCCCGAGCCGGCGCCGATCTCGAGGACGACCTGGCCGTGCGGGTCGCCGAGCAGCCGCGCGTCCGCCTCCCGCAGCCGCTCGGGACCCCAGACGAAGTCGGTGTCCCCGAGGAAGCGGCCGTGCTCCCGGTAGTAGGAGCTCGCCTCGGCGTCCCACCAGGTGCGGTTCGCGGTGGCCGTCTCGGCGGGGGGAGCGGGGCGGCGGGTGGCTTCGCTGGGCGTGCTCACGGCATACGTCATCTCTTTTGACCGGGTGCGAAGGGCGCGGATAGGATTGCCGGGCACATCCGTGTGCACGAACACCGTTGAACCCGTCCACAAGGCATCGGGGCTCGAGCCGTCAGGTCCGCAGCCGCGAGGTCCCCAATCTAACTGTCCACAATCGGAGTTCCTACTACATGACTGCCAACACGGTCGAGAAGACCGCGCCTGAGATCGCCATCAACGACATCGGCTCTCAGGAAGACATCCTTGCGGCGATCGACGCGACCATCAAGGACTTCAACGACGGCGACATCGTCGAGGGTCGCATCGTCAAGGTCGACCGGGACGAGGTCCTGCTCGACATCGGCTACAAGACCGAGGGCGTCATCCCCTCGCGTGAGCTGTCCATCAAGCACGACGTCGACCCGGGCGAGATCGTCAAGGTCGGTGACGAGGTCGAGGCCCTCGTCCTCCAGAAGGAGGACAAGGAAGGCCGTCTGATCCTGTCCAAGAAGCGTGCGCAGTACGAGCGCGCCTGGGGCACGATCGAGAAGGTCAAGGAGGAGGACGGCGTCGTCACCGGCACCGTCATCGAGGTCGTCAAGGGTGGTCTCATCCTCGACATCGGCCTCCGCGGCTTCCTGCCCGCCTCGCTCGTCGAGATGCGTCGCGTCCGCGACCTCCAGCCCTACGTCGGCAAGGAGATCGAGGCCAAGATCATCGAGCTCGACAAGAACCGCAACAACGTGGTCCTGTCGCGCCGTGCCTGGCTCGAGCAGACGCAGTCCGAGGTGCGCACGACGTTCCTCAAGGAGCTCCAGAAGGGCCAGGTCCGTTCGGGCGTCGTGTCCTCCATCGTCAACTTCGGTGCGTTCGTGGACCTCGGCGGCGTCGACGGTCTCGTGCACGTCTCGGAGCTGTCCTGGAAGCACATCGACCACCCGTCCGAGGTCGTCGAGGTCGGCAACGAGGTCACCGTCGAGGTGCTCGACGTCGACATGGACCGCGAGCGTGTCTCCCTGTCGCTGAAGGCGACGCAGGAGGACCCGTGGCAGCACTTCGCCCGCACCCACGCCATCGGCCAGGTCGTCCCGGGCAAGGTCACCAAGCTCGTCCCGTTCGGTGCGTTCGTGCGCGTCGAGGACGGCATCGAGGGCCTCGTGCACATCTCCGAGCTGGCCGAGCGCCACGTGGAGCTGCCGGAGCAGGTCGTCAACGTCGGTGACGAGATCTTCGTCAAGGTCATCGACATCGACCTCGAGCGCCGCCGCATCTCGCTGTCGCTCAAGCAGGCCAACGACCAGGCCGTCGCGGCGTCGGAGTTCGACCCGACGCTCTACGGCATGGCTGCCGAGTACGACGAGCAGGGCAACTACAAGTACCCCGAGGGCTTCGACCCGGAGACGAACGAGTGGCTCGAGGGCTTCGAGGCCCAGCGCGAGAAGTGGGAGCGTCAGTACGCCGAGGCCCACGCCCGCTGGGAGGCCCACAAGGCCCAGGTCGAGGCGGCGACGAAGGCCGACGCCGAGGCTGCCGCCAACGCCGGCTCCGCGACGTCCTACTCGTCCGCCACGGGTGACGTGGCCGACTCCGGTGAGTCCGACCGTGGCGAGCGCGCTCCGCGCAACGCCCCGGCGCCCGCCGAGGGCACCCTGGCTTCCGACGAGGCGCTCGCCGCGCTTCGTGAGAAGCTGACCGGCAACTGAGCCTGCACGCTCAGGGCTGAACGCCTGGGAGAGCCCCGGACCCGATGGGTCCGGGGCTCTCCTGCGTCTCCGGCGGGGTATGGCCGGCGGCCCCTGGACCGGCCGTGGAGGCGGCCACGCCTTCACGGCACGTTCAGACTCGAGTCGAAAGCACGCCGCCCAAAAGCCGCACTCCGTGCATTGCCGCCGCTAGGTTGGCCGGGTGCAGTCATCGCTGACCGAACCCCGCAGTGCCGCACCGGGATCCGGTGGCCCCCCTCCAGCAGTCGGGCCGCCCCCTCGGCGCTCGAGCGGCCGCGCGTGGGAGTGGTCCCTGGCAGCCCTGCTGCTCCTGCCCAACCTCGTGCTCCTCATCGTCTTCACCTACCGCCCGCTGCTCGACAACATCCGGCTGTCGTTCACGGACTGGAACATCAGCTCGCCCATCGCCAACCCGGTCGGCCTGGCCAACTACGTCGAGTGGTTCGGGCGCGACGACACCAAGGTGATCGTCCGCAACACCCTCGTGTTCACGGTCGCCACCGTGGGCATCTCCATGGCGCTCGGCCTCGGGCTGGCCCTGCTGCTCGACCAGAGGCTCAAGGGCCGCAACCTCGTGCGCTCGGTCGTCTTCGCCCCCTTCGTCATCTCCGGGGCAGCGATCGGCATCGCCTTCCAGTTCGTCTTCGACCCGCGCTTCGGCCTGGTCAACGACCTGCTGGCGCGCATCGGCGTGCAGTCGCCGGACTTCTACCAACAGCCGGGCTGGGCGCTGTTCATGGTGACCTTCACCTACATCTGGAAGAACCTCGGCTACACCTTCGTCATCTACCTCGCCGCCCTGCAGGGGCGCCGCGCCGACCTCGACGAGGCGGCCGAGATCGACGGCGCGTCGGCCTGGACCCGCTTCCGCAGGGTCCTGATGCCGCAGCTGCGTCCGACGACCTTCTTCCTGTCGATCACGGTGCTGCTCAGCTCGGTGCAGGTCTTCGACATCATCAACGTCATGACCCGTGGTGGCCCGCAGGGCAACGGCACCGCCACGCTCGTCTACCAGGTCTACCAGGAGACGTTCGTCAACCAGCGCGCCGGCTACGGCGCCACCGTCGCCACCGTCATGTTCGTCATCCTGCTCGCCGTCACGGTGGTGCAGGTGCGCTTCATGGACAGGGGGAAGCAGTCATGAGCACGTCCACCACGGTCGGCAGCACGGGTCCCGTCGGGGGCACCGACGAGGAGCGCACGGGCGGCACGCAGGCTCCGGGGCGGCGCCGGCGCCGGCAGCAGGCGCACAACGTGGAGGCCTCCAGCCACCACCGCGGGCCTGCCTGGACCGTGGCCGGCTACGTCGGCATGGCACTCATCGTGCTGGTGGTCGCGGTCCCGCTCTTCTGGATCCTCGTGACCTCGTTCAAGGAGCGCGGCGACATCTACGTCCGGCCCGCGAAGTGGTGGCCTGACCCCGCGACCGGCCAGAACTACAGCGAGCTCACCACCCGGATCCCGTTCTTCGACTACGTCCGCAACTCGGTGATCATCACCTCCGCGACGTCGATCGCCAAGATCGTGCTCGGCGTCATCAGCGCCTATGCGCTGTCGCTGCTGCGGTTCCCGGGGCGCTCGGTCGTCTTCCTCGTCGTGATCGCCGCCCTGATGGTGCCCAACCAGATCACCGTCATCAGCAACTACGCGCTCGTCGCCCAGTGGGGGTGGCGCAACACCTACCAAGGCATCATCATCCCGCTGGCCGGTGTCGCCTTCGGCACCTTCCTCATGCGCAACCAGTTCCTCAACCTGCCGGGCGAGATCATCGAGGCCGCCCGGCTGGACGGCGCCGGCCCGCTCAAGCTGCTGTGGCGTGTCGTCATGCCGATGTCGTGGCCGACCCTCGTGGCCTTCGCGCTCATCACGGTCGTCAACGAGTGGAACGAGTACCTCTGGCCGTTCCTGATGTCCGACGACGAGTCCACCGCACCGCTGCCGGTCGGCCTCACCTTCCTGCAGAACAACGACGGCGTCACGAACTGGGGCCCGGTCATGGCAGGCACGATCCTGGCCATGCTGCCGATCCTCGTGCTCTTCCTGCTCCTGCAGCGCCAGATGATCAAGGGCCTGACCGCGGGCGCGGTCAAGAGCTGACGAGACACCCGGCAGACCGACAGACCTCTCCACCCACCTTCGACTCCCACACACCACACAGGGAAAGGCACTCACCCATGAACGAGTTCTCACGCCGGGGCTTCCTCGGCCTCGCCGGGGCTGCCGGCATCGCCGGCCTGTCCGCCTGCGCGGGCACCGGCACGTCCGCGACGTCGGGCAACGGGGGCGGCTCGAGCAACACCATCGAGTTCTGGAGCAACCACCCCGGCAACAGCAAGCCGGTCGAGCAGGAGATCATCAAGGCCTTCGAGGCGGCCAACTCGGGGCTCAAGGTCAAGCTCGTCGACGCCGGCAAGAACTACGAGGAGGTCGCGCAGAAGTTCAACGCCTCCCTCGCGGGCGGCCAGCTGCCCGACGTCGTCGTGGTCTCCGACGTGACGTGGTTCAACTTCGCGCTCAACAAGCAGCTGACGCCCCTCGACGACCTGCTGTCGAGCGCCAAGGTGCAGACGTCCGACTACGTCGACGCCCTTTTCAACGACTACAAGCTCAAGGACAAGCACTACGCGCTGCCCTTCGCCCGGTCGACGCCGCTCTTCTACTACAACAAGGACCTCTGGAAGGCCGCCGGCCTCGAGGACCGCGGACCGAAGGACTGGGACGAGTTCCTCACCTGGGCACCCAAGCTCAAGGCGGCGGCCGGCTCCGACAAGATCGTCATGGAGCTGCCCGACGGCTCGAACTACCTCGACTGGGTCTTCCAGAACATGGTGTGGGGCTACGGCGGCGCCTACTCCAAGGAGTGGACGCCCACCTTCTCCGACCCGGGCACCGTCAAGGCCGGCACCTACCTGCAGAACCTCGCCAAGCAGGGCTTCCTCAAGCTCTCGAAGGACCCGGCTCCTGACTTCACGGCAGGCATCGTCGCGTGCAGCATGATGTCGACCGGGTCGCTGGGTGGCGTCGCCAAGGACGCGAAGTTCCCCGTCGGCACGGCGTTCCTTCCGGGCGAGGGGAACTGCCCGACGGGTGGCGCAGGTGTCGGCATCCCGGCCAGCATCTCGGACGAGCGCAAGAAGAACGCCCTGAAGTTCATGGAGTTCCTCACCAACGCCAAGAACACCGTCACGTTCACGCAGGCCACCGGCTACATGCCCGTGCGCAAGTCGGCCGTCGACCTGCCCGAGGAGAAGGCGTTCCTCGACAAGAACCCCAACGCGAAGACGGCCATCGAGCAGCTGCCCAAGACCCGCTCCCAGGACAACGCACGCGTCCTGCTGCCGGGCGGCGGCGCCCGCATCGGCAAGGGCCTCGACCAGGTCGTGGCCGGCCAGGACGTCGCGACGGTCTTCAAGTCGCTCGACGCCGAGAGCCAGCAGGTCTTCGACTCGCAGATCAAGAGCAAGCTGGGCGCCTGACGCGCCACCGCACGACCCCTGCCGTATGCCGTCGGCGTCGTCCACGAGTGGCGCGCGGACGGCATACGGCGGGAGGTGGGACGCGGGCGAGCACGCTCGCTGCGTCCCCCCGGCTCCAGGCTCCATCCAGACCACGCCAGCACGACAGCGAAGGGCATCCATGGCCACCGTGTACTTCGACGAGGCGACTCGTCGGTTCTCCAAGGACGACGCCCCGGCGGTCGACGGCATCACGCTCGACATCGCCGACGGCGAGTTCCTCGTCCTCGTCGGTCCCTCGGGCTGCGGCAAGTCGACGACGCTGCGCATGCTCGCCGGTCTCGAGCCCGTCGACGGTGGCCGCATCCTCGTCGACGGCCACGACCAGAAGGGCGTGCGACCACGCGACCGCGACATCGCCATGGTGTTCCAGAGCTACGCGCTCTACCCGAACATGAGCGCCGCCCAGAACATGGCCTTCGCCCTCGACAATGCCAAGGTCAGCAAGGCGGAGACGAAGCAGCGCGTCGCCGAGGCGGCCAAGATCCTCGAGCTCGAGCAGCTGCTCGACCGCAAGCCAGGCCAGATGTCGGGAGGCCAGCGCCAGCGCGTGGCGATGGGCCGCGCGATCGTGCGCAACCCCAAGGTCTTCTGCATGGACGAGCCGCTGTCCAACCTCGACGCGAAGCTGCGCGTCTCGACGCGTTCCCAGATCGCCGGGCTGCAGCGCCGCCTCGGCATCACCACCGTCTACGTGACCCACGACCAGGTCGAGGCGATGACGATGGGTCACCGGGTCGCCGTGCTGCGTGACGGCAGGCTGCAGCAGGTCGACACCCCCGAGCGCCTCTACGACCACCCGGTCAACACGTTCGTCGCGGCCTTCATCGGCTCCCCGGCCATCACGCTGGTCGAGTCCGAGGTGCGCGAGGGCGTCGCGCACGTCCACGGCGTGCCCGTCCCGCTCGACCGGGCGGTGGCCGGCCGTGCGGGGGAGAAGGTCGTCGTCGGGCTGCGTCCCGAGTCCTGGCACGTCGTGCCGACACCCGACCAGCGGTCCGAGGGCTCGAACGGGTCCACCAGCTCGAACGGGTCCACCAGCTCGAACGGCGCGAGGGGCACGAGCCGCACCGACGGGTCGCTCGCGCTCGCCGTCGAGCTCGTCGAGTCCCTCGGGGCCGAGTCGTTCGTCTACGGCCGCCCCGTCGACGCCGCCGAGGGTGCCGACCGCGTCACGGTCCGCCTCGACAAGCGCACGCACCTCACGGTGGGCGACGTCGTCCACGTGCAGCCCAACCAGGGCGAGGTACATGTCTTCGACGCCGCGTCCGGCGAGCGGATCGAGGCCTGAGGGTGACGGCACGCCCCGGACCCTGGGCGTCGGGCCGCTTCGACGTCGAGGGCCACCGCGGCGCCAGGGGCCTCGTGGTGGAGAGCA
>Ga0308174_10001554_pt1 | contig 10819 bp, 8 predicted proteins | sample PhyPR2_FD_203894 | JGI IMG/M metagenome (GOLD analysis project Ga0308174, IMG submission 203894) | Soil microbial communities from UC Gill Tract Community Farm, Albany, California, United States - DLSLS.P.R2 | ecosystem: Environmental > Terrestrial > Soil > Agricultural land | place: USA... | reverse complement strand
CGTGCCAGCCCAGCGAGACGCCTGCCTCGACGCTGACCCGGGCGCGGACCGCTGGCGGAAGGACCTTGTCCTGGTAGGAACGGCTCTGCTTCTCGAACCATTCCCGGCAGGGCATCGATACGACGCGCGTGGCGATCTTCGACTTCTCCAGCCGCTCGGCGGCCCGGACGGCGAGCTGGACCTCCGACCCGGTGGCCACGAGGATCACGTCCGGGTCACCCGCGCGCGACTCCTCGACGAGGACGTAGGCACCCTTGGCGACGCCGTTGACCTTGCCGAACTTCGTGCGGTCCCACGTCGGGACCGGCTGGCGGGTCAGGCAGAGGGCGGCGGGTCCGTCGGCGTTGGTGAGGATCTGCGCCCACGCGGCTGCGGTCTCGTTGGCGTCGGCAGGGCGCACGACGTCGAGCCCGGGGATCGCGCGCAGTGCGGCGAGGTGCTCGATCGGTTGGTGCGTGGGTCCGTCCTCTCCGAGCCCGATGGAGTCGTGCGTCCACACGTACGTCACGGGCGCCTGCTGGATGGAGGCGAGGCGCACCGCCGGCCGCATGTAGTCGGAGAAGACGAGGAACGTGCCGCCGTAGGGGCGGGTCAGGCCCTCGAGCGCGATCCCGTTGAGGATCATGCCCATGCCGTTCTCGCGGATGCCGAAGTGCAGGGTGCGGCCGAAGGGGCCGCCCTTCCACTCGCGGGTCTGCTTGCCCTTCGGGACGAAGGAGGGCTGGCCCTCCATCGTCGTGTTGTTGGACTCGGCGAGGTCGGCCGAGCCGCCCCACAGCTCGGGCATGACGTCGGCGAGCGCGGTCAGCACCTTGCCGGAGGCCGCGCGGGTGGCGACACCCTTCTCGTCGGCCGGGAAGGTCGGCAGGGCCTTCTGCAGGCCGGCCGGGGCGTTGCCCGCGAGGATGCGGTCGAGCAGCTCGGCGCGGTCGGGGTTGGCCTTGCGCCACGCCTTGAAGGACTTGTCCCACTCGCGGTGGGCGGCCTTGCCGCGCTTGACGACGTCGCGGGCGTGCTTGAGCACCGCGGGCTCGACGGTGAAGGTCTTCTTCGGGTCGAAGCCGAGCAGCTCCTTGGTGGCGCGGACCTCCTCGTCGCCGAGGGCCGAGCCGTGGGACTTGCCGGTGTTCTGCTTCGTGGGCGCGGGCCACGCGATGATGGTGTGCAGGACGACGAGGGTGGGCTTGTCGGAGACCTTGTCGCCCGAGCGGATGGCGGCGAGCAGCGCGTCGACGTCCTCGACGTAGGTGGCACCGTTGGCGTCCTGGCGCCAGTCGACTCGGGCGACGTGCCAGCCGTACGCCTCGAAGCGGGCGGCGACGTCCTCGCTGAAGGCGATGTCGGTGTCGTCCTCGATCGAGATCTGGTTGGCGTCGTAGACGACCGTGAGGTTGCCGAGCTCCTGGTGGCCGGCGAGCGCGCATGCCTCGTGGCTCACGCCCTCCTGCATGTCGCCGTCGGAGGCGATGACGTAGACGTGGTGGTCGAACGGGCTGGTGCCCGGCTTGGCGTCCGGGTCGAAGAGACCGCGCTGGCGACGCTGGGCCATCGCCATGCCGACGGCCGATGCCAGGCCGGAGCCGAGTGGGCCGGTGGTGATCTCGACGCCGGGCGTGTGGTGCACCTCCGGGTGGCCGGGGGTCTGCGAACCCCAGGTGCGCAGCGCCTTCAGGTCGTCGAGACCGAGGCCGTAGCCGCTGAGGTAGAGCTGGATGTACTGGGTGAGGCTCGAGTGCCCGCACGAGAGCACGAAGCGGTCGCGGCCCAGCCAGGTGGGGTCGGACGGGTCGTGAGTCATGACGTTCTGGTAGAGCAGGTACGCGAGCGGGGCCAGCGACATGGCGGTGCCGGGGTGCCCGTTGCCGACCTTCTGCACGGCGTCGGCGGCGAGGAGCCGGACGGTGTCGACGGCGCGCACGTCGAGGTCGCTCCAGCCCGCCTTCTTCGCGACCGGCAGGGGCAGGCCCGGATCGCGCTGTGCCAGCAGGCCCTTCGTGGTCGCATTCTTGGGGGTGCGGGCTCGGGTGGGCTTGGTCGCCGTGGTGGCGCTGGACGCAGCAGTGGGCACGGAACGGGTCTCCTTCGGCAGCGTTGATCGCGTACGGCCACGAGCCTAGTCCCCGGCCTGTGAGGCAGGACACCTCACCCGAGGGCCGTCTCGGTGCTCTGCTGGTGCGGTGCCAGCCGTCTTCCTCGACGGTCTAGACTTGCGACGCAATGCTCTCGTACCCCCGGGTCGGAGCGACGTACCAGCGGTGAGGATCTTCGTGACAACGGTGGACCCCCGCGCCGACCTCTCGGCGCTGCACGGTCCGGACGGTAGTGGGCTGAAGTTCCTCGTCGGACAGTACGTGTCGCTGACGAAGCCGCGCATCATCGAGCTGCTCCTCATCACGACGATCCCCGTGATGTTCCTTGCGGACCAAGGGGTTCCGAACCTGTGGCTCGTCGTCGCGACGGTGCTGGGCGGCACGCTCTCCGCGGGCGCGGCCAACACCCTCAACTGCTACATCGACCGCGACATCGACGCCGTCATGCACCGCACGAGCCGTCGTCCGCTCGTGACCGGCACGGTCACGCCGCGGGGTGCGCTCGTCTTCGGGGTCGCGCTGGCCGTCGGGTCGACGCTGTGGCTGGGGCTGCTCGTCAACTGGCTGAGCGCCTGGCTGGCGCTCGCCGCGCTGCTCTTCTACGTCTTCGGCTACACGCTGCTGCTCAAGCGCCGCACGTCGCAGAACATCGTGTGGGGCGGCGCCGCCGGGTGCATGCCGGTGCTCATCGGGTGGTCGGCGGTCACCGGCTCCCTCAGCTGGTCGGCGTTCATCCTCTTCCTCGTCATCTTCTTCTGGACGCCGCCGCACTACTGGCCGCTGTCGATGCGCTACAAGGACGACTACGCGACCGCCCACGTGCCGATGCTGCCGGTGGTCGAGCGCTTCGTCGTCGTGGCCAAGCAGGTCGTCGCCTACTCGTGGGCCATGGTCCTGACGTCGCTCGCGCTCATCCCCGTCCAGCACGTCGGGTGGGTCTACACCGTCGCCGCGCTCGTCTCGGGAGGCCTGTTCCTCACCGAGGCGCACCGGCTCCTGCGGCGGGCCCTTGCGGGTGCGGCCGAGGACGTCCTCAAGCCGATGCGCCTGTTCCACTTCTCCATCACGTACCTCACGATCCTCTTCGTGGGTGTCGCGGTGGACCCGGTGTGGCACCTGCCGCTGCCCTTCTTCTCCTGACCTGCCCCGGCGCTCTTCCTCCCGTCCCGAGGGCGTATGCCGTCCGCGCGGCTCAGCCTGTCGGCGTACCGTCCTCGAGGTAGAGCGTGCCGCCGGCGTGCTCGTGCAGGCTCCTCAGCAGGCGCTCGTTGTAGGGGGCGACCCGTCCGGCCCAGTCCAGGGGCCCGGTCCAGTGGACGGCACGGATCTCCCGTTGCTGCAGTCGCGCCCGGTCGACCACCTCGGCGTCGACGGTGCCGAGGTCGAAGACGAAGACGGTGGCGTCGGCCCAGCCCAGCAGCGCCGGCAGCCAGTTGACCGCGAGCAGGCGACCGGCGCCCACGGTCAGGTCGAGCTCCTCGCGGACCTCGCGCACCACGCAGGCGGCGGGGGACTCGTGCCGGTCCACCACCCCGCCGGGCAGGTCCCACTCGCTCTTGTAGACGAGCTCGCAGAGCAGGATCTCGCCGGTCGTCGAGCGGAGCACCCCCTGGGCGATCGCGCGCTTGGTCGGCAGCGTCGAGTCGAGCATCGCGGTGAAACCCTCGCGCGAGTCGGGGGGCGCGTCGCCGCGCCGCCGCCCGAGGACGAGGGTGTCCTGGGTGGCCCCGGCGAGCCGCGCGTTGCCCCGGAGCAGTCCTTCCCGGCGTAGGCCGGCCCGCAGAGCGGTGCGCACGGAGGCCCGGTTGTCGGGGTTGACGTGCGCCTCGACGCGCTCCAGCTCGAGGGCGTCGAACGCCCACTCCACCAGGATGCGAACGGCCCGCCACGCCAGGCCCTGGCCGCGGAACGGGGCGAAGACGGCCCACGACAGGACGCCGACCCCCGGTGCGCCGAGCCGGACGTCGACATGTCCTGCGGCTTGGCCGCGCCACTCGATCAGGAAGGTGGCCTTGGACCGCTGCGCCCACTCGGCGCCCGTCCGGTCGATCCACGCGAGGTGCTCGGCCTCCGGTGGCGTGATCGCGGGGAAGTCGAGCCAGCGGGCCACCTCGCGGTCGTGCAGCAACCGCGTCGCGGCGCTGTCCTCGGGGCGCCACGGCCGCAGCACGAGCTCGCCGTCACGGAGGGTCGGCTGGTCGGTCACGAGCCCAGCCTAGGGACGTGCTGCGCTCAGACGGGTTGGCGTCTGGTCGACAGGACCCCGAAGGTCAGGGCGACGACGAGGAGGCTGGCCCCGAGCATGTGCACGAGCACGAGCAGCTCGGGGAGCTGGGTGAAGTACTGGACGTAGCCGACGACTCCCTGGGCCAGCGTGACGACGAGGACCATGGTCCAGGCGCGGCGCGCCTCCTCGGTGTGCTCGGCGATGCGCACGGCCACGAGCGTCGCGACGACGAGCCCGCAGAAGAGCATGACCGCGTCGGCGTGCAACCACGACACGGCTCTCGGGTCGAACCCGGTGCGCGCGGGGCGCTCTGCGTCGCCGGAGTGCGGGCCGGAGCCGGTGACGACGGTGCCGAGCACGAGGACCACCGCACCGAGGGCGCTCGTGACGAACGCCAGCCTGCGCGCGAGGGGGTGGACGACGAGCTCACCCGGACCCGACTCGCCGTCCCGGGCGCCCCGGACCACGACGGTCGAGAGCGCGACGAGCACCATCGAGAGCAGGAAGTGGCCCATGACGGTCCACGGGTTGAGGCCGGTCAGGACCGAGATGCCGCCGAGTACGGCCTGGGCGGGGATGCCGGCCAGCACGCCGATCGCCGCGAGGTGCAGGCGGCGGCGCGCGGGCCAGTGCGTCAGCACGGCCCACAGGGTGGCGACGGCCAGGATGACGACCACGTAGGTGAGCAGCCGGTTCCCGAACTCGACGAGCTCGTGGTAGCCGCTCGCGGGGTGGCGTACCGGCGTGAACGAGCCCGGCTGGCACTCGGGCCAGGTGCTGCAGCCGAGGCCGCTGCCGGTCAGGCGCACGATGCCGCCGGTGACGACGATGCCGACCTCGGCCACGAGGTTGGCGAGGAGCAGGGGACGCACCCAGCGGGACGGTGCTGAGGGGAGTCGGCACGCTGCGCGGGCGAGGCGACTGGGGCTCGTCCCGGGGGCGGCCTCGGTCACGGTACGCGTGGAGGACACGACCAAAGGGTATGCCGCCCGCTGCCGATGACCGAATCGCTGGACAGCCCGTCCGGCGGTCTCGGGAAAGGCGGGGAGGGGCGCGCCTGCCGGGCTCAGGCCAGCCCGTGCCAGACGACGGCCGAGCCGGCGTGTCCGGCGAGCACCACGGTGACCAGGGAGGCCACGGCGGCCACGACGACGGCGGTGCTCGCGACCACGTCGGTCACGTGGCCTCGAGGCGCCTCCTCCTCCGGCGGCCGGGCGAACCACAGCGCCAGCAGCGTGACGACCATGAAGACGGCGCAGGCCACCTTGGCGCGGTCGCCCCACTGCACGTGCTGGCCCAGCAGCTGCGAGTCGGTGGTGGCCGCACGCACCGCCAGCACGCGGCGCTGCAGCGCCTCACCGCTCTCGGCGGCCACGAAGGCGGAGATGCCCGAGACGACGGCGCCGGCGGCCGTGGGCCAGCGCAGGAGTCGTCGCCAGGCCGGCCGCACGGCGTAGGCCATGGCACTCAGCACGGACAGCGGCACGAGGACGACGACGGCGTGGACCACGAGCGCGTGCATCGGGAGCCCGAAGATGTAGTCGAACACGTGCCCTCCAAACCGTCGGGTCGCCTGAAGGCGTCGGGGCGCGGGTGGAGCCTGCGATGCCGTGGCTGCAGTCTCGCCGCTTCAGTCGTCGAAGCGGAACAGACGCGCCGCGAGGGCGGTGGCGAGGACGCCCCAGGCGAGGACGACGCCGAGGGCCGGCAGGTTCAGCCGACCCTCGACGAGGGCCGACCTCAGGCCGTCCGCGAGGCCCGCGGAGGGCAGGACGCTCGCGAGGTGGGAGAGTCCCACCGGCAGCTCGGTGCGGGGCACGATGACCCCACCGAGCGCCAGCAGGACCACCCACACCAGGTTGGCCACGGCGAGCACGGCCTCGGCCCGCAGGGTGCCGGCGAGCAGGAGCGCCAGCGCCACGAAGGTCCACGTGCCCACGAGGACGAAGAGGACGGCATACGGGATGCCCGACAGCTGCGGGCGCCAGCCGAGGAGCAGGCCCAGGGCGCTGATGACGGCGAGCTGGACGGCCTCGACGACGAGCGTGGCCAGGACCTTGGCGGCCACGAGGCCGCCGCGACCCAGCGGTGTCACCCCGAGGTAGCGCAGCACCGCGTAGCGGCGGTCGAACCCCGTGGAGATCGCCTGCGCCGTGAAGGCGGAGGAGATGACGCACAGGGCCATGACACCGGGCACCGCGAGGTCGATGCGCGACCCCGGGCCGAGGGAGGGCGACGTCGTGGCGTGCAGCCCGACGAGGGCCATGACCGGCAGGACGAGGGAGACGAGGAGCTGTTCGCCGTTGCGGAGCAGGCTGCCGACCTCGAACCCGGCCTGGGCCAGGACGCGCCGCCCGGGGGAGGCGGCGCGCGAGACCGTCGGTGTCGCGGTGGTGTCGGAGGTGCTCACGCGGCTCCCTTGCGGGTCAGGCTGAAGTAGACGTCCTCGAGGGAGCGCCCGCCGGTCACCGACTCGGGGGCGCCCTCGGCGACGGTGCGTCCGGCGTTCATGATCACGAGGTGGTCGGCGAGCCGCTCGGCCTCCTCGAAGGAGTGGGTCGTCACGATGACGGTCGTGCCCGCGTCGCGCTGCTCGGCGACGAGGTCCCAGACGTCCAGACGTCCGTGCGGGTCCAGGCCCGCGGCCGGCTCGTCGAGGAAGAGCACCTCGGGTCTGCCGAGCAGGGCCGCGGCGAGGGCGAGCCGTTGCTTCTGGCCGCCGGAGAGGCGGCGGACGGTGGTCGAGGCGAAGTCGGTGACGCCGAGCCGACGGGCGACCGCGTCGACGTCGACGGGCTCGGCATAGAGGCGCGCGAGGTGGTGGAGCAGGCGCAGCGGCTTGGTGCCGTTGGGGAGGCCTCCCGCCTGCAGCATGACGCCGACCCGGGCCCGGTGGTCGGCGGCGGCCTGCCACGGGTCGGTGCCGAGGACGCGAACGGTGCCGCGGTCGGGGCGCCCGAGCCCGACCGCGCACTCGATGGCTGTCGTCTTGCCTGCGCCGTTGGGACCGAGCACCGCGGTGATGCGGCCCGAGGGGGCCGACCACGTGAGGCCGTCGAGCGCCGCGACCGGGCCGAAGGAGCGGCGAAGGTCGGACAGTGTCACCGCGGCGGTCATGGCTCATGAGTCTAGGCTCGGGGCCAACGACCCACTCATCCGGCATGCATCCGCCTCGACCGACGGAGACCCCTCCCGTGAAGACCCATCCAGCCGCCGCAAGGCCCTCCACCGCCATGGCCGCCATGCCGCTGCCGTGCCGCGAGGCGGAGCTCCCGTGACCGGCGACACGACGTCGGAGGGGCGGCCACGAAGGCGCGACCGCATGAGCCGGGGCATGCGGCTCGTCTCGGCGACGGGCGCCCGGGTCATCCCGCTCGAGCGCCTCAACCCGCGCGTGCGCGCCCGTGCCACCCTGCCGAGCCTGTTCACCCTCGGCAACATGCTGTGCGGGTTCTCGTCCGTGCTCCTGTCGTTCCAGGGCCACTTCCGCACCGCGGCCGTGCTCGTCGGCATCTCCATCGTCCTCGACATCTGCGACGGGGCCGTGGCCCGTGCGGTCGGGGCCATCACGCCGTTCGGCCTGCAGTTCGACTCCCTGGCCGACCTCATCTCCTTCGGCATCGCCCCGGCGGTCCTCGTCTACACCTGGGCGCTGCCGGCCTACCCCGTCTGGGCCTGGGCCGGGGCGATGTTCTGGCTGGCGTGCGCGGCCTACCGGCTGGCTCGCTTCAACGTCACCATCGACCCGCTCGCCGACAAGCGCTACTTCGTCGGTCTCGCCAGTCCGGGGGCGGCCGGCGTCGTGATCTCCACCGTGCTCGCGATCGGGGACCCGCTCTACGACTGGGCTCCGCTCGTGCCGGTCGCGGCAGGGGTGGTGCCGGCGGCGCTGATGGCGACGTCCTTCCGGTTCCGGTCCTTCCGCGACCTGCTCTCGCCGCGGCACCTGCGCATCACCGCGCCGCTCGCCGTGGTCATCGTGCTGGGCCTGGTCCTGTTCCCCGGCGCCACGGGCATGGCCCTGGCCTACGGCTACGTCCTCACCTGCCCGCTCGGGTGGGTGACCGCGCCGCTGCGCCGGCGGTGGTTCGGCGAGGGTGCGGTGGCTCCTCCGCGCACGCCGATGCCGTCGGTGATCATGCCCCCGGAGGCCGACGACGACTCCGACGAGTCCGACGATGCGGAGGACTGCGAGGACGACTCCGACGGTCTCGACGACGGCTCGTGCGACCGGCCGGGAGTCGGTCACCGGCGCGGCGCAGGGGAGTCCTGACCCGGCCCCCGGCTCCTCGTGGTGGGCGGGAGCGGCGTGCGCTGCGGTAGCCGTTCGTCCCGGTACCGACAGGTAAGGACCCCCTAACTGGAGTAGCGCGCCCAATTACGTCACAATGGTGTGGTGTTTTTCGATGAGCGCCCGGCGCGGGTGGCGAAGGACGGCGAGGACGGCCAGCACGTCTCGCCGCTCGAGTCGCGCACGCGCTCGCGAGTGCTCCACATGGTCTCCGCCGACGGCCCCATCACGGCGGCCGAGCTGGGCCGCCACCTCGACCTGACACCCGCCGCCGTCCGCCGACACCTCGACGCGCTCGTCGAGCAGGGCGCGGTCGTCCCCCACGAGCCCACGGGCGGGCGCCGGGGCCGCGGTCGCCCGGCCCGCGCCTACGTCGTCTCCGACGCCGGCCACAGCGCCCTCGAGGCCGACTACGACTCGCTCGCCGTCGAGGTGCTGCGCTACCTCGAGGCGCACGGCGGCCCGTCCGCCGTCGGTGACTTCGCGCGCACCCGCGTGCACGCCCTGGAGGAGCGGTATGCCGCCCGCCTCGCCGCCGCCGGGGACGAGCCCGCCGCTCGCACCGAGGCGCTCGTCGAGGCGCTGAGCGAGGACGGCTTCGCGGCCACGGCCCGACCGGTCGGTGCCGGTGGCCTCACGGGGGTCCAGCTGTGCCAGGGCCACTGCCCGGTGCAGCAGGTCGCAGCCGAGTTCCCGGCCTTCTGCGAGGCCGAGACCGACGCGTTCTCACGACTGCTGGGCGTGCACGTCCAGCGCCTCGCCACCCTCGCCGGTGGGCACCACGTCTGCACGACGTTCGTCCCGACCGGCGGAATGGGCCTGCGGGCCCGGAAGACCACGCCGCCCCCCGGTGTTGACCACCAGGACGCCACGAACCGCACCACCACCACACGAACCGACACGCTCACGCACGTTCAGGAAGGTTCCTCATGACCACCCACATCGAAGAGCTGAACCCCGGCCTCAAGGGCATCGGCACCTACGAGTACGGCTGGGCCGACGCGGACGTTGCCGGAGCCACCGCGCGTCGCGGGCTCAACGAGGAGGTCGTGCGCGACATCTCCGCCCGCAAGAACGAGCCGGAGTGGATGACGAAGCTGCGCCTCAAGGGCCTGTCCCTCTTCGGCAAGAAGCCCATGCCGGCCTGGGGCTCGGACCTCACCGGCATCGACTTCCAGAACATCAAGTACTTCGTGAAGTCGACCGAGAAGCAGGCGACCTCCTGGGAGGAGCTGCCCGAGGAGATCCGCAACACCTACGACCGCCTCGGCATCCCCGAGGCCGAGAAGCAGCGCCTCGTCGCGGGTGTCGCCGCGCAGTACGAGTCCGAGGTCGTCTACCACCAGATCCGCGAGGACCTCGAGGCGCAGGGCGTCATCTTCCTCGACACCGACACGGCGCTGAAGGAGCACGAGGACCTCTTCCGCGAGCACTTCGCGACCGTGATCCCGGCCGGTGACAACAAGTTCGCCGCGCTCAACACGGCCGTGTGGTCGGGTGGGTCGTTCATCTACGTCCCCAAGGGCGTCCACGTCGACATCCCGCTCCAGGCGTACTTCCGGATCAACACCGAGAACATGGGCCAGTTCGAGCGGACGCTGATCATCGCCGACGAGGACTCCTACGTGCACTACGTCGAGGGCTGCACGGCGCCGATCTACAAGTCGGACTCGCTGCACTCCGCGGTCGTCGAGATCATCGTCAAGAAGAACGCCCGCGTGCGCTACACGACGATCCAGAACTGGTCCAACAACGTCTACAACCTCGTCACCAAGCGCGCCACCTGCGAGGCCGGCGCGACGATGGAGTGGGTCGACGGCAACATCGGCTCCAAGGTGACGATGAAGTACCCGGCCGTCTTCCTGATGGGCGAGCACGCCAAGGGCGAGACCCTGTCGATCGCGTTCGCCGGCGAGGGCCAGCACCAGGACACCGGCTCGAAGATGGTTCACGCGGCTCCCAACACCAAGAGCTCGATCATCAGCAAGTCCGTCGCCCGTGGTGGTGGCCGCGCGAGCTACCGCGGCCTCGTGCAGGTGCTCGAGGGCGCCTCGCACTCGGCCTCGACCGTGCGCTGCGACGCACTGCTCGTCGACACGATCAGCCGCTCCGACACCTACCCCTACGTCGACATCCGCGAGGACGACGTCTCGATGGGTCACGAGGCCACGGTCTCCAAGGTGTCAGAGGACCAGCTCTTCTACCTCATGT
>Ga0308174_10001553_pt1 | contig 10821 bp, 9 predicted proteins | sample PhyPR2_FD_203894 | JGI IMG/M metagenome (GOLD analysis project Ga0308174, IMG submission 203894) | Soil microbial communities from UC Gill Tract Community Farm, Albany, California, United States - DLSLS.P.R2 | ecosystem: Environmental > Terrestrial > Soil > Agricultural land | place: USA... | reverse complement strand
CACCAATCCCACGCTGATCGCCAAGACCGGACGCCCCATGCTGGAGGTCATCGCCGAGATTTGCGGCATCGTCGAGGGGCCGGTGAGCGCCGAGGTGGCCGCCACCGAGTCGGAGGCCATGCTGGCCGAGGGCCGCAAGCTCGCCGGAGTCGCCACCAACGTCGTGGTGAAGGCGCCTCTGACCCGCGAGGGCCTGATCGCCGTGCGCCAGTTCGCGGCCGAGGGCATCCAGACCAACGTCACCCTGTGCTTCTCCGCCGCCCAGGCGCTGCTCGCGGCCAAGGCGGGCGCCAACTACATCTCGCCCTTCGTCGGACGGCTGGACGACCACGGCGCCGTCGGCATGGAGGTGGTGAGCGAGATTCGCGCGATCTACGACAACTACGACTTCGACACTGAAATCCTCGCCGCCTCGATCCGCAATCCGGGCCACGTGGCGGCCGCGGCGATCGCCGGCGCCGACTGCGCGACCATACCGCCCGAGGTTTTTGAGAGCCTTTTCAAGCACCCGTTAACCGAAAAGGGTCTCCAAACATTCCTCAGCGACTGGGCCAAGACCGGACAGTCGATTCTATGAGCTGATCGCTTCACCGGGGGCAGGGCATGGACGGGTCGCAAGGCGGGATGGACGGCTTGCCTCTGGAGCCCGCGGCCGTCCGCCGGTTCCTGTCCGACAACCCGGAGTTCATCCGCGAGGACGCCGGCCTTCTGGACGAGCTGGGCCTGCGCGTCGCGGCCGGCAACGTCGTCGACTTCGCCCCGGCGGCCCTGGCGCGCGTGCACGCCGCCCACCGGCGCGAGGCGATGCAGCGCCAGCAGATCGAGGCGGTGGCGCGCGACAATTTCTCCGCCCAGGCCCAGACCCACGGGGCGGTGGTCGATCTGCTGGACGCCCGCAACCACTCCGACCTCGCCTGGCGGCTGGACGATCTCGCCCGGCGCCGCTTCGGCCTGGCCGCCGCGGTCGTGGCCCTCGAGGCCGACGCGCGCGTCCCCGCCGGCTGGACGCGGCTGGTCGAGGGCCAGGTGGACCTGATCCTCGGCGGCCCTCAGAGGCTGGCCCGCATGGGCTTTTCGCCCACGGCGCTTCCGCTGTTCGGCGCCGGCTGCGAGCAAGTCCGCTCCATGGCCATGGTGCGGATGGCCATGTGGGAGCCCGCGCGGCAGGGGCTGCTCGCCTTCGGCTCGGCCGATCCGGCCGGCTTCACCGAGGACATGGGCGTCGAGCTGGTGGCCTTCCTGGCGCGCGTCGTGGAGCGCACCGCCGAGCGCTGGCCGATCCTGTGACGGCGGACGAGGCGCTGGCGCAATGGCTGGCGCATCTGGCCCATGAGCGGCGCGCCTCGCCCCGGACGCTGGAGGCCTACGGCTTCGCCGCGCGCCGCTACCTCGCCTTCCTGACCGGCCACCGCGGCGAGAGCCTCGCCCTCGGCGCGCTCGGCGAGGTCACCGCCGGCGAGGTCCGCGCCTGGCTCGCCCATCTGCGAGGCGGCGAGCGGCCGCTCGCGCCGCGCTCACTGTCCCAGGCGCTCTCGGCGATCCGCGCCTTCCACAGGTTCCTCGACCGGCGGCTGGACACGCCCAACGCGGCGCTCGCCCTGGTCCGCGGCCCGCGCGTCAGGCCCGGCGCGCCGCGGCCGGTCAGCGAGGACCAGGCGCTGGGGCTGATCGCCGAGCCGGCGCTGGATCCCGACCGCGAGCCCTGGGAGGCGGCGCGCGACCAGGCGGTGCTGACCCTGCTCTACGGCTGCGGCCTGCGGATCTCGGAGGCCTTGTCGCTGAAGCGCGCCGACGCGCCGCTCCCGGACAGCCTGCGCATCACCGGCAAGGGCGCCAAGACGCGGATCGTGCCGGTGCTGCCGGCCGTGCGAGAGGCCATCGAGACGTACCTGAAAGCGGCGCCTTTCGTCCTCGCCCCCGACGCCCCGCTGTTCCGCGCGAAGCGCGGCGGGCCCTTGAGCCCGCGGCACGTGCAGGCGGCGGTGCAGGGCCTGCGCAGCCGGCTCGGCCTGCCGGCCAGCGCCACGCCGCACGCGCTGCGCCACTCGTTCGCGACCCACCTGCTGGGCGCAGGCGCGGACCTGCGCTCGATCCAGGAGCTGCTGGGCCATGCGTCGCTGTCCACCACACAGCGCTATACCCAGGTGGATGCGGCCGCCCTGCTCAGCGCCTATGCCAAGGCGCACCCGCACGCTTGAGGCCTACTCGTCCGGGCCTTCCGCAAAGCGCCCGTCGCCTTCCACGTCGTAGCGGACGATCAGCGGCGCGGGGCAGCCGCCGACGCTGCGCTCGACGGCGATCTCCTCGTGCGCCCTGGGCAGGTCGCCGAGCTTGTGGACCCCCGGCCTGAACGCCTGCGGCGATGGCCCCGCGGCCGCCGTCACCCCGACGCGGCAGGCCGGCGGGACCGGGCTCAGGACTCCGCGGGCGTGCGAGCGGTGTCGCAAAGCCCAGTCGCGGCCGACCAGGGTCGGGCTCGGCGCGGCGGCCATCTGGGCGGCGAGCAGAAGGGCGATCATCGCGTGCCTCCCGGTCTTGGTCGGACGGCAGGGTGGCGCCGCGCAGCGCCCGCCTCAAGTCAACTTTCCGGGCTCGGCCGCACCAGCCTGAGCCAGCCGACCTCGGAGCCCGGATCGCGGCCGCGCTCGACACAGCGGAACCCCTCGCGGGCGTAGAAGGCCTGGGCGCGGGTGTTGGGCGCCTGCACCTTCAGCGACAGCTCTCCGCCCATCGCACGGCTGACGTGGTCGAGCAGCGCCTTGCCGATCCCGCGCCCGCGCGCGTCCACATAGAGGGAGTGCAGGAAGTTCTGCGGCCGGTAGATCGCCGCAAGCCCCAGGATGCGGCCGTCCTCCACCGCCACATAGACCTCTTCCTCGCGGGCGGCGGATAGGAAGTCCGCGCGCCGGTGCCGCTCCGGCGGCTGCCAGCTGAAGGTCTCCCGCAGCACCCTGACGTAGAGGTCGGCGCAGGCCGCCGCCTCGTCGGCCCGCATGCGGCGGATCTCCAGGCCCGCGCGCAACCCGGCCGGTCCTAGGCCTGCATCGTCCACCCCTCCACGCCCATGGCCGCCTGCTTCAGCGCCTCGGAGCGCGTGGGGTGCGCGTGGCAGATGCGAGCCACGTCTTCCGACGCCGCCCGGAAGGCCATGGCGACGCAGAACTCGCCGATCATCTCGGAGACATCGGGGCCGATCATGTGCACGCCCAGCACCTCGTCGGTCGTGGAATCCGCCAGCACCTTCACGAAGCCGTCGGTCTCGTGGTTGATCCGGGCCCGCGAATTGGCCGTGAACGGGAACTTGCCGGTCTTGTAGGCGCGGCCCTCCGCCTTCAGCTCCTCCTCCGTCTTCCCGACCCAGGCGACCTCGGGATAGGTGTAGATCACGCTGGGGACGAGATTGTAGTCCACGTGGGCGTACTTGCCGGCGATCGTCTCGATGCAGGCCACCGCGTCCTCCTCGGCCTTGTGCGCCAGCATCGGCCCGAGCGTCACGTCCCCGATGGCCCAGACCCCGGGCGCGCTGGTCCGCAGGTGGTCGGTCTCGATGAAGCCGCGCTTGTCGGGGGCGATGCCGACGCTCTCGAGGCCCAGGTCCCTGGTATAGGGCCGCCGGCCGATGGCGAGCAGGACATAGTCGGCCTGCAGGGTCTCCGCCGCGCCGCCGGCGACCGGCTCGACCGTGAGGCTCACGCCGGCCTTCGAGGCCTTGGCGGCGGTCACCTTGCAACCCAGCCGGAACTGCGCGCCCTGCTTGGTCAGCGACCGCTGCAGCGCCTTGGCGACCTCGCCGTCCGCGCCGGGGGTGATGCGGTCGAGGAACTCCACCACCGTGACCTCGGCCCCCAGCCTGCGCCAGACCGAGCCGAGCTCCAGGCCGATGATCCCGGCCCCGATGACCAGCAGGGTCTTGGGGACCTCCGGCAGGACGAGGGCGCCGGAGGAATCCACGATCCGCCGCTGGTCCAGCTCGACGCCCGGCAGGCCGGCGGGCTCCGAGCCGGTGGCGATGACGATGTTCTTGGCCTCCAGGGTGGTGGTCTTGCCGTCGGCGCCGGTGACCGCGACCTTGCCCGGGCCGGCGATCCTTCCCTGGCCCTTGATCCAGTCGACCTTGTTCTTGCGGAACAGGAATTCGACGCCTTTGGTGAGGGCGCTCACCGAGGCGTCCTTCTGCTTCATCATCTGGCCGAGGTTCAGCTTCGGCGAGGCCTCGATGCCGAGCTCGGCGAAGTCGTCGGCGGCGATCTCGAACAGCTCCGAGGCGTGCAGCAGCGCCTTCGACGGCATGCAGCCGACGTTCAGGCAGGTGCCGCCGAGCGTCGGGCGCATCTCCACGCAGGCGACCTTCAGGCCCAGCTGGCCCGCGCGGATGGCGCCGTTGTAGCCGCCGGGGCCGCCCCCGATGATCACCACGTCGTAGCTGGTCTCGGCCATGGATGCGCCCGCTCAGGTCAGGTGGGCGCGCACCCTATTCTGGGCTTGGCCGAAATCAACCGGCGACGGTCGCGAACGCTCAGTGCGGCCCCGGGCCGGGCGTGTTGCTGACCGTGCCGCTGGTCCCGGGATTGCTGACGCCGCCGTTGGGCGAGGGGCCCGCCCCGCCCGGCTGCGCCGAGCCGTTGGAGTTCTGGTTGCGGGCGTTGTCGGTCTCGGCCTGGGCGCCGGTCTGCGGCGCGCTGCCGCCGCCCCGCATGGTGTCGCAGGCGCCGAGCGCCAGGGCCAGCGCCGCCGCGGAAGCGGCCAGGGTCGCGGTCTTCAGGGTGGACATGCGCAAGCCTCGTGCAGCCGACGGCTCCGTGCCGTCCGCGCATGAACCCGCCGCTGAGCGCGGCCGTTCCGGAGCCCGGCCTTTTCGCAAGCCGGTTCAGAGGTCGAGCAGCAGCCGCTGCGGCTCCTCGATGGCTTCCTTGACGTGCACCAGGAAGGTCACCGCGCCCTGGCCGTCGACCACCCGGTGATCGTAGGAAAGCGCCAGGTACATCATCGGCCGGGCCGTGATCTGGCCCGCCACGACCATCGGCCGCTCCTGGATCTTGTGCATGCCGAGGATCCCCGACTGGGGGGCGTTCAGGATCGGGGTCGACATCAGGGAGCCATAGACCCCGCCGTTGGAGATGGTGAAGGTGCCGCCCTGCAGGTCCTCGAGCGCCAGCTGGCCGTCGCGGGCCTTGCGGCCGAGCGCGCCGATCGCCTTCTCGATCTCGGCCAGGCTCATCTGGTCGGCGTCGCGCACCACCGGCGTCACCAGGCCGCGCTCGGTGCCGACGGCCACCGAGATGTCGTAGTGGTTCTTGTAGATCAGGTCCGCGCCGTCGATCTCGGCGTTGACCTCGGGAACCTGCTTCAGGGCGTGGATGACCGCCCTCACGAAGAAGCCCATGAAGCCGAGCTTCACGCCGTGGGTCTTCTCGAAGGCGTCCTTGTACTGGCTGCGCAGCGCCATCACCGCCGTCATGTCCACCTCGTTGAAGGTGGTCAGCATGGCCGCGGCGTTCTGCGCCTCCTTCAGCCGGCGCGCGATGGTCTGGCGCAGGCGGGTCATCCGCACCCGCTCCTCGCGCTCGTGGATCGGGCGGGGGCCGGCGGGCGCGGGCGGCGGCGCGGGCGCCTTGGCGCGCGCCTCCAGCGCGGCGAGCGCATCGCCCTTGGTGATCCGGCCGTCCTTGCCGGTGCCGGGAATGGCCGCCGCGTCGAGCCGGTTCTCGGCCACGATCCGCTGGGCCGAGGGGGCGAGCACCGGCTCGGCCGCCGCGCGGGCGGGCGGGCTGGCGGCCGGCGCGGGCGCGGACTTGGGCGCCGGCTTCCCCGGCTGCGGCTCGGGCTGCAACTCGCGCGCCGGGGCGGGCGCGGGCTTCGAGCTCGCCGCCGGCGCGGGCGCCGCGGCCGCCTGGCCGCCGCCGTTCGCCTTCGGCTGAGCGGTCGCGCCCTCGGCGATCTTGCCGAGCACCGCGCCGGGCTCCACCGTCGCGCCTTCCTCGGCGTCGATCTCCGACAGCACGCCGTCGGCCGGCGCGGCCACCTCGAGCGACACCTTGTCGGTTTCCAGCTCGACCAGGATCTCGTCCTTGCGCACCTGCTCGCCCGCCTTCTTGGCCCAGCGCGCCACGGTCGCCTCGGTGACGGACTCGCCCAGCGCCGGCGTCATGATGTCGGCCATCTCGATGCGCTCCCTAGGTCCTCAACACCCAAACCCGCCGCTCAGGCCAAGGCTTCCGTGAGGAAGCCCTCCAGCTCCTTCAGGTGCCGGCTCATCAGCCCCGCCGCGGTCGAGGCCGAGGCCGGGCGGCCGACGTAGCGGGCGCGCTTGGCCTTGATGTCGAGCCGATCGAGCGTGAGCTCGAGCCAGGCGTCGACGAACTGCCAGCCGCCCATGTTCTTGGGCTCCTCCTGACACCAGACGAGCTCGGCGTTTTTGAACCGCTTCAGCTCGTTGGTCAGCGACTTCAGCGGCCACGGGTAGAACTGCTCGAGCCTGAGGACGTAGACGTCGTCGCGCCCGGCCTTCGCCCGGTGATCGATGAGGTCGTAGTAGACCTTGCCCGAGCAGAGGACCACCCGCCGGATCTTGTCGTCGGGCTTCAGGGTGAGGCCGCCCACGTCGCAGCCGGCCTCCGCCCCGTCGATCATCACGCGATGGAAGCTGGAGCCCTCGGCCATGTCGACGAGGTTCGAGACCGCCCGCTTGTGGCGAAGCAGGGACTTGGGCGTCATCACGATCAGCGGCTTGCGGAACTCGCGCAGCACCTGCCGCCGCAGCAGGTGGAAGTAGTTGGCCGGCGTCGAGGGATAGACCACCTGCATGTTGTCCTCGGCGCAGAGCTGCAGGTAGCGCTCGAGGCGGGCCGAGGAGTGCTCCGGCCCCTGGCCCTCGTAGCCGTGCGGCAGCAGCATCACGAGCCCGCTCATCCTCAGCCACTTGCGCTCGCCCGAGGAGATGAACTGGTCGATGACCACCTGGGCGCCGTTGGCGAAGTCGCCGAACTGGGCCTCCCACATGGTGAGCGTGTTGGGGTCGGTGAGCGAGAAGCCGTATTCGAAGCCGAGCACCGCCTCTTCGGAGAGCGCGCTGTCGAGCGCCTCGAAGTGCGCCTGGTTGGGGCCCAGGTTGCGCAGCGGGAAATAGACCTCCTCGGTCGTCTGGTCGACGATCCCGGAGTGGCGCTGCGAGAAGGTGCCGCGCACCGAGTCCTGGCCGGAGAGGCGCACCGGGTAGCCCTGGTCGAGCAGGGTGGCGAAGGCCAGCTCTTCGGCGGTCGCCCAGTCGATGTCCGTGCCGGCGTCGATGGCGGCGCGGCGGCCGGCGATCACCCGGGCCACGGTCTTGTGGACGCTGATCCGCTTGGGGATCGAGGTCATCTTGTGGCCGAGGTCGATGAGCTTCTGCCTGGCGACGCCGGTGACGCGGCTCTCCTCGGAGCCCGGCAGGGTCAGCCCCGACCACTTGCCGTCCAGCCAGTCGGCCTTGTTGGCGTGATAGCTCTTGCCGCCCTCGAACTCCCGGTCGAGGAACTCGTCGAATTCCTTGATCCAGGCGTCCACCTCGCCCTGGCTCACCACGCCCTCGCCGATCAGCCGGGTGGTGTAGAGCTGGCGCACGGAAGGGTGGGCCTTGATGGTCTGGTACATCAAGGGCTGGGTCATCGTCGGATCGTCGCCCTCGTTGTGGCCGAACCGCCGGTAGCAGAACATGTCGATGACCACGTCCTTGGCGAACAGCTGCCGATATTCGGTGGCCACCTTGGTGGCGAAGGTCACGGCCTCGGGCTCGTCGCCGTTCACGTGGAAGATCGGCGCCTCGACCATCAGCGCCACGTCCGAGGGATAGGGCGAGGAGCGCGAGTTCTTCGGGCTGGTGGTGAAGCCGATCTGGTTGTTGACGATGAAGTGCATCGTGCCGCCGACGCCGTAGCCCCTCAGGCCCGAGAGCGCGAAGCACTCCGCCACCACGCCCTGGCCGGCGAAGGCCGCATCGCCGTGCATCAGCAGCGGCAGCACGTGGCCGCGGCCGGCGCTCGGCGTCTCGCGCAGGGTGAAGGCCTGCTTGGCGCGCGATTTCCCCAGGACCACCGGATTGACGATCTCCAGGTGCGAGGGGTTGGCGGTCAGCGACAGGTGGACGGTGTTGCCGTCGAACTCGCGGTCCGAGGAGGCGCCCAGGTGGTACTTCACGTCGCCCGAGCCCTCGACGTCGGAGGGCAGCGACGAGCCGCCTTGGAATTCGTGGAAGATCACGTGGTAGGGCTTGCCCATGACCGCGGCCAGCACGTTGAGGCGCCCGCGGTGCGGCATGCCGATCACGATGTCCTTCACGCCCAGCGCGCCGCCGCGCTTGATGATCTGCTCCAGCGCCGGGACCATGGCCTCGCTGCCGTCCAGGCCGAAGCGCTTGGTGCCCGGGAAGCGGCGGTTCAGGAACCGCTCGAAGCCCTCGGTCTCGATCAGCTTCTTCAGGATGGCGACCTTGCCCTCCTTGGTGAACACGATCTCCTTGTCGCGCCCCTCGATGCGCTCCTGCAGCCAGGCCTTCTCCTTGGGATCGGAGATGTGCATGTACTGCACGCCGACATTGCCGCAGTAGGTGCGCCGCAGGATCTCGAGGATCTCGCGGACCGAGGCCGTCTCCAGCCCGAGCACGTAATCGAGGAAGATAGGCCGGTCGTAGTCGGCCTCCGAGAAGCCGTAGGTCGCCGGGTCCAGCTCCGAGGCGTCGCCGGGCGTGGCGGCGATGCCCAGCGGATCGAGGTTCGCCTTCAGGTGCCCACGCATCCGGTAGGCGCGGATCATCATGATGGCGCGCAGCGAATCGAGGGTGGCGGCGCGGACCTCGTCGGGGCTCGCGCCCGGCCGCCGCTCGGCGATCCTGGTCTCGGTCTTGGCCTGCACCGCGGGCCACAGGCCATCGAGCGCGGAGAGCCACTCGGGGCGGACCGCCGGCGCGGACGGGGCCGTCCAGGCCGGGCGCCGGGCCTCGCGCCTGACGTCGTCGGTCCGGTCGCGCAGCGAGGCGAAGAACGCCCGCCACGAGGGCTCGACCGAATTGGGGTCGGCGGCCCAGCGGGCGTAGAGGTCCTCCACGAAGGCGGCGTTGCCGCCATAGAGGAACGAGGTCTCCGCGAGCACCTCGTTGATCAGCCCTGCGTCGTCCGCCATTTCCGTCTTCCCGGGGCCGGCCCGCGGAGCTTCTGGAAGAGGAGCCGGGCGCGGGACCGCCCTTACGCTACGATTTTGGCCTCAAGCGCCCTTCAGCACCTCGACCAGGGTGGTTCCGAGGGCCGCCGGAGAGGGAGAGACGCGGATGCCCGCGGCCTCCATCGCAGCGATCTTGTCCTCAGCCCCGCCCTTGCCGCCGGAGATGATCGCGCCCGCGTGACCCATGCGCCGGCCGGGCGGCGCCGTGCGTCCCGCGATGAAGCCCACCATTGGCTTCTTGGTTGCTGAATTTTTAATGAACTCGGCCGCGTCCTCCTCGGAGGAGCCGCCGATCTCGCCGATCATGATGATCGATTGCGTCTCGGGGTCCTTCAGGAACATGTCCAGCACCTCGATGAAGTCCATGCCCTTCACCGGATCGCCGCCGACGCCCACGGCCGTCGTCTGGCCGAGCCCCACCTGGGTGGTCTGGAACACGGCTTCATAGGTAAGGGTGCCGGAGCGCGAGACAACGCCCACCGAGCCGCGCTTGAAGATATTGCCCGGCATGATGCCGATCTTGCATTCGTCGGGGGTGAGGACGCCCGGGCAGTTGGGCCCGATCAGCCGCGACTTCGAGCCGGCGAGCGCGCGCTTGACCTTGACCATGTCCTCCACCGGGATGCCCTCGGTGATGCAGACGATCAGCGGGATCTCCGCATCGATCGCCTCCAGGATGGAGTCGGCCGCGAAGGTCGGCGGCACGTAGATCACGCTGGCCTCGGCGGCGGTCGCCTTGGCCGCCTCTCCGACCGTGTCGAACACCGGCAGCCCCAGGTGCTTGGTCCCGCCTTTGCCGGGGGTGACCCCGCCCACCATCTTGGTCCCGTAGGCGATCGCCTGCTCGGAGTGAAAGGTGCCCTGCGCGCCGGTGATCCCCTGGCAGATGACGCGGGTCTGTTTGTTGATCAGGATCGACATGTCTCAGGCGGCCCCCCGCACGGCCTTGACGATCTTCTCGGCGCCGTCGGCGAGATCGTTGGCCGGGATCACGTTGAGCCCGGAGTCGCGGATGATCTGCTTGCCGAGCTCGGCGTTGGTGCCCTCCAGCCGCACGACCAGCGGCACGGACAGGTGCACGTCCTTCACCGCCGCCACGATGCCCTCGGCCAGCACGTCGCAGCGCGCGATGCCGCCGAAGATGTTGACCAGGATGCCCTTCACGTTGGGGTCGGCCATGATGATCTTGAAGGCGGCGGTCACCTTCTCCCGCGTCGCCCCGCCGCCGACGTCCAGGAAGTTGGCGGGCTCGGCGCCGTAGAGCTTGATGATGTCCATGGTCGCCATGGCCAGGCCCGCGCCGTTGACCATGCAGCCGATCTCGCCGTCGAGGGCGATATAGGAGAGCTCGTACTTGGCGGCCTCGATCTCCTTGGGGTCCTCCTCGGTCTCGTCGCGCAGCTCGCGGATCTCCGGATGCCGGAAGAGGGCGTTGTCGTCGAAGGCGACCTTGGCGTCGAGCACGCGCAGCTGACCATCGGCGGTGACGATCAGCGGGTTGACCTCCAGGAGGCTCATGTCCTTGGCCGTGAACGCCGCATGGAGCTGGCCCAAAAGGGTGCGCGCCTGCTTGGCGAGCTCGCCGGAGAGCCGCAGAGCCTTGGCCAGCATCAGCCCGTGGTGCGGCCA
>Ga0308174_10001552_pt1 | contig 10822 bp, 11 predicted proteins | sample PhyPR2_FD_203894 | JGI IMG/M metagenome (GOLD analysis project Ga0308174, IMG submission 203894) | Soil microbial communities from UC Gill Tract Community Farm, Albany, California, United States - DLSLS.P.R2 | ecosystem: Environmental > Terrestrial > Soil > Agricultural land | place: USA... | reverse complement strand
TGAAATCCCTCTTGGTTTCGACTGAGCCACCGCTGTTCACGAGGCGATAGTCGTTGGCGAGCAGCGACTGAAGCAGGCGGCGGTCGCCTGAAACCTGCGCCCGGTCGAAGCTCGCGATTGCTGCACCGAGACTGGAAGAGCTCGCTGCACTTGGGCTCGAGACCGCGACGAGAATGATGGTGCCTGCGAATTGAAGGGCTCGGCTCAAAGATTGACTCCTTACGTTTTGCCGATCGATTTTAGCAGGCTCAACCTTGGCGTGCTTCGGCCACAGTCGAAGTCTTCGCCGTCGCATCCGAGACTTGCCAGGCGCGCTCCCCAATGCGGCGCCATCTGTTTCGACGTAGTCGCTGCTTCGCCCTTATGCGCGGCACCAGCGTGCCAGGCATCATAAGTTCGCCTGGGCATGAACCACGATCATAACAGCTTACGATACACAATGAAGCCGGACTGCTCAGCCACCCTGTCATACAGCTGCCGAGCGACAGTATTGGTCTTATGAGTCTGCCAATAAATCCGCCTGCACCCCGCAGCCGCTGCCTCATCGTACGATCGCTCGATCAACATTGTAGCGATGCCTCTCCCGCGCGCCTCTGGCGCTGTGAAAAGATCTTGGAGGTAGCACGTGAGCTCGACGGAGATTGTGCTGCGGTGGAACAGGAAGTGCGCAATGCCGACGAGCTTGCCGGCAAGCTCCGCAACAAGCGCGCCCATCGGCTCTCCCGCATCCAGGAGCCTCGCCCACGTCAACTCAGTGATATGCTGCGGCAGCGCCGTTTCTCCTACCCTGCCGTAGAATTCATTGTAACCCCGCCACATCGACAACCATTCATGGAAATCGGTGGCGACAAGGGGTCGCACGATTGGATAGGGCTCGTTGTCTGCCATCATCGTGCGGTAGCACGTCGTGCGTATCGTGTGGCAAGCGTTCGGCCGCTTGAACTTCCCGGAGGCATGGTGCGCGTCGATGCGCCGCGTAATTTTAGTGCAAGGACGAGCTGGTGAAGCGGGGCTAATCCGTCAGCCGGGACACAGCCCGCCAAGACGAAGTAGCGCATCGCTTAATGGCCTACGCGGCCCCCTGCCGCCGTTGTGCCGCATGGCGGGCAGATGAAGTTCGCGTAAGAATTGCAACCCCGGCTCCCTTACTTCCGTTAGGGCACAGGCATGCTTCGAGTGCGCGTGTGAACATATGGAGGTCGAACTATGAAGCGGATCGTCATGGCGCTAGTCGCGAGCACGATCGTTGCGACGCCCGCGCTTGCCCAGTGGGCCCCGCGCCCGGGCCAAGCTTGGGATCGTAACACCTTTTGGCAGGGCGCGCCTGCAAGCCCTTGGGAGCGCATCCAGTTCTTGCAGGACCGAGTAAATCGGGGTGTTGCCGATGGCAGCCTCGATCGGCGGCAGGCCTTCCGCGTCCAAGCCGAACTCAACAATGTGCGGCAGTGGATTCGGCGCATGCACTGGCAGGGTGATCGATTGACGCCTGATCAACGCGTTCGTGTGCAGACGCGTCTCGACGACATCAGCCGGCAGATCCGATGGATGCGCCAAAACGGACGCTGAGCCGGAATCCAAGCATCTAGGCAGGGGCGGCTCGGTCGAGCCGCCCCTATTGGCTCCCTATCCAGTAGAAGGAAACTGCGGTCAGTCGAGCAGGCGCTGGCTTCGAGCGCCGGCAACTTGAAATGCTACGCTTGCAAACATTTACTGGCGAACTGGCGTAGGCGAGCGAAAGTGCCATCTTGCATCCGTATCTGCTCCGGGTCGGAGCCGGTCATCCGGCGTCTTCCAATGAGCGGCAGCTTTGACGGACGATGCGCCCGGAACCGGACGTTCCGCTCACGGCCAACCTTTGCCGGTTCGGCTGAGGCGCGCTTTGAACGGGTGGCAGCTGAAAACGCCGGCGCAAGCGCTTCCAGTCGTAATAGCGAGAGCGGTCGACGGAGCCATGTGTCGGCGCTAGCTCATCAGCATGACCAATCGCATCGCAAATGGCCGCGCCGACTTTGCTGAGTTCGCCTTGTTCGCCCGTGAGCTTGCCCTCGCGGCGCGACGGGAAACCTTACGGTATTTGTCGCGCGACATCGCGGTGACTGACAAGGGCCACGACAGCTTGTTCGATCCGGTTACGGATGCCGATCGCGCTGCTGAGATCGCAATGCGTCGTTTCATCAGCGAACGATTTCCGGATCATGGCGTCGTCGGCGAGGAGTGCGCTGAGAAGGCTGCCAGCAGCCACTTCACGTGGAGCCTGGATCCGATCGACGGTACGCGGTCTTACATGTGCGGCCTGCCGACGTGGACAACGCTCATCGCTTTGCTTCAGGATGACGATCCCGTGCTTGGGTTAATCGACGCTCCGCGTCTGGATGAGATTTACATCGGCGACGGCGATGAAGTCGCCATGATCCAGAATGGCGAGAAGTCGCGTCTCTCGACGAGCGGCTGCACACGCATTGCAGAAGTGCGGTTCTCAACAACGGACCCCTTTCTCTTCGGCCACACTGCGAGCGCGTTGCAACCAATTCTGCGCACGGTTCGGGTCACGCGTTACGGGCACGACGGCTATGCCTATGCGCGCCTCGCCGCCGGGGACATCGACCTCGTGATAGAATGCAGTCTTAAGCCGCACGACTATACCGCGTTGATACCCGTAGTCCGCGGCGCTGGGGGACATTTCGGCGATTGGCACGGCGGCAGCGACTTCGGTGCCGGAAATGTGATCGCCGCCGCGACGCGCGACCTTTACGACGCGGCCGTGGAGTTGCTTGCGTCCGAGTGACGGGCCTTCAGTACGGCGAGGACCTCGTCCCAACCGAGCTCGAGCGCCTCCATCAGCACGGTCACATGATAGAGGAGGTCGGCCAGCTCTTCGGCGCAGTCCTCGCGCGGCCGAGACACCGCAGCTAACGCAACCTCGACACCTTCTTCAGCCACCTTCTGAGCGATGCGGCCGGGTCCCTCACGGAGCAGCCGACGGGTGTAGCTCGCCTCATCCGCCGAATTGCCCCGTTCATGGACGACCGCCGCGAGGTCTGCGAGCCAGCCCGGGCCGCGACTTGCACCGTCACCAAAGCAGCTTGTAGTTCCGGTGTGGCAGGTCGGTCCTTCAGGATTGGCGAGAACGAGCAAAGCGTCATTGTCGCAGTCGGCAAATACCGACTCCACCCGCAAATGGTGCCCGCTGGTCTCGCCCTTCTGCCAAAGGCGCTGCTTCGAGCGGCTGAAGAACGTTGCGAGGCCGGAGCCGAGGGTGGATTCGAGCGCCTCAAGATCCATGTAGCCGACCATCAGGACCCGCCCCGAGCGGCAATCCTGGACCACGGCAGGGAGCAGGCCTCCCATCTTCCCCCAAGAGAGCCCGGCGACATCGCCCGCGCTCAGCGGCGCATTTCGATCCCGCATTTCGCGAGGAACTCCTTTAGCTCAGGGATGGCGATAATCCGGTCGTGGAACACAGTGGCAGCCAGCGCGCCGCTCGCACCGGCATCGCTGAACGCGTCGCGAAAATGCTCCGGCGCTCCAGCTCCACCGGAGGCAATCACCGGCACGTCCACCGCTTCGACCACTGCCCTGGTGTGCTCGAGATCATAGCCGGTTCGAACGCCGTCGCGCGTCATGCAGTTGAGGACGACTTCTCCGGCGCCGCGGTCGCACGCCTCGACGACCCAGTCGAGCGTCCGCCGGCCTGCATCGCGCGTGCGGTCCGGATCGCCCGTATATTGCTTCACGAGATACTCGCCGCCCGCTTCGAGACTATCCACGCCGAGCACGACACACTGGCTTCCGAAGTCCCGCGCAAGCTCTTCGATGAGGGCAGGGCGCTCGAGCGCGGGCGAGTTGATGGAGACCTTGTCGGCGCCACAGTCCAAACAGGCTGCGGCCTGGTCGCGGGTGCGAAGGCCTCCAGCGACTGTAAAAGGAACGTCGATCACCCGCGCCACCTTGCGCACCCACACGAGGTCGACGCTGCGGTCTTCGGCGCTAGCGGTTATGTCGTAGAAGACGATCTCGTCGGCGCCCTCATCACGGTAGCGCATCGCCTGCTCGACAATGTCGCCGGCGTCGCGATGGTCGCAGAACCGGACGCCTTTCACCACGCGCCCGTCCTTCACGTCGAGGCACGGAATGATCCTACGCGCTGGCAAGGGCCAAAGCCTCCTCAATCCGGACCCGGCCTTCCCACAGAGCCTTGCCGACGATCGCGCCGTCAGTGCGGAGCCGTTCAAGATCAGCGAGGGACGCAACGCCGCCCGACGCCTGAATGAGGAGACCAGGCAAACGATCGACCGCCTCGTCCAGCAACTCGAAGTTCGGCCCGGCGAGCATGCCGTCGCGACCGATGTCGGTCAGCAGCAGGTGGCGCGCCGAAGGGAAGCGTTCGGCAACCCGCCAGAGGTTAACGCCGCTTGCTTCAGTCCAGCCCGACACGGCCACGATCGGCTCGCCATCCACCATCCGTACGTCGAGCGACAGCGTGATCCGGTCAGGGCCGAACTCGTCGACCCATGCATTCACGAGCGCCGGTGCGTGCACCGCGAGGCTGCCGATCACAACGCGCTCAACTCCCGCGTTGAGCAATCGCGCAACCTGCTCGCGGTTTCGGAAGCCGCCGCCGACCTGGAGCTTGAGGGCCGACGAAGAGGCGAGCGATGCAATGAGGTCGTGCTGGACCGGCGACCTCGCTCGCGCGCCGTCGAGATCGACGACGTGCGCCCACTCCGCTCCGGCGACGGCAAATGCCTCCAGCGCCGCTGCAGGATCGGAGGAGTAGCTGGTCTTGTCCTCGAAACGGCCCTGCTTGAGACGCACCACCTCGCCGCCCATCAGGTCCATGGCCGGGTAGATGATCATCGCAGGAAACTTTCGAGGAAGCGCGCACCCGCCTCGCCCGACCGCTCGGGGTGGAACTGCGCGCCAAGCCAATTCCCGTGTCGGACGGCAGCAGCGATTTTCCGTCCGTAGGTCGCGGTCGCCACCGCTGCCGGACCCGCATCGCACGCGAAGCTGTGGGCGAAGTACAGATAATCACCGTCGACGAGCCCAAGGTCCGGATCGCGTACCTGAACCTGAGTCCAGCCCATGTGCGGCACCGGGCGTCCACGAGCCGCCTCAAGGGCGCGGACCCGTCCTCCGATGACGCCAAGGCAGGCAGTGTCTTCCTCGTCGCTGGCGTCGAACAGCAACTGCATTCCAAGGCAGATGCCGAGCGCCGGCTGACGTAGGCTGGTCAGCGTGGGATGCAAGCCCAGCGCGACGATCCGTTCCATCGCGAACCCGGCAGCCCCGACCCCGGGCAAGATGATTTTGTCGGCGCTCGCGATTTGCTCAGCGTCGCGGGTGACGAGCGGCTCCAGCCCGAAACGACCGAACGCCAGGCGCACGGAGCCGATGTTGCCGCAGCCGAGGTCGACGATGACGAGGTTCACAGGATGCCCTTGGTGCTCGGCAGTGCGTTCGGGTCGCCTTCGGGCCTGACCGCCTGCCGGAGCGCCCGGCCAAACGCCTTGAAGCAAGCCTCTGTCTTGTGGTGGTCGTTCTCGCCTTTGACGTGGACATGGATTGCGGCGCCGAGGCTGTCTGCCAGCGAACGGAAGACGTGCGCAGTCATCTCGGTCGGATAAGCGCCGATATGGTTGCTCGAGAATTCGCCGTCGAAGCGCACGAACGGCCGGCCCGACAGGTCGATGAGGACCTGCGCTTCGGCTTCGTCCATCGGCAGCGCAAAGCCGAAGCGGCCGATGCCGCGCCGTTCCCCAAGCGCTTGCGAGAGCGCTGTGCCGAACGCGATCGCGCAATCCTCGACGCTGTGGTGAGCGTCGATCTCGAGGTCTCCGTCGCAGTTCAGCAGCAGGCTGAAGCCGCCGTGGGCAGCAACCTGGTCGAGCATGTGGTCGTAGAAGGGGATACCGGTTTGCACCTGCCGCGGCGTGGGCCGGTCAAGATCGACGGATACGGCGATGCTCGTCTCCTTGGTCTCGCGGACTAACTCGGCTCGGCGCGATGGCTTTGCGCGCGTTGCAACCCGGAACGCCGCGAGCGCCGCTTCATTCTCCGCCTCGGTTCCGATTGTGAGCCGCAAGCCGCCGGGAGCGGCGTTCGGCCGGAAACGAACGCGGATGCCGAGGCGACGCAGCCTGCCGGCAAGTTCCTCGGGTTCCTCGACTTCGAGGAACAGGAAGTTGCCACCGCCGCACCGCACCGACCTTACGATCGACGAGGACGCGAGCAGCGGCGCGAGGCGCTCGCGCTCGGACCTGATCCGGGCAATGCGTTCCTCGTGAACAACACGGCGCGATGGCGCGAGGGCCGCCGCTGCCGCTTCGATCGAGAGGCTGGGCAGCGGATAGGGAGGAAGCACCCGCCGAGCGATCGAGGTGAGGTCGGGGTTGCCGATCGCCGCGCCGATCCGCGCGCCGGCCAATCCGAATGCCTTCGACAACGTCTTGAGCACGACCAGATTTGGTCGTCGCGTCGCTTCCGCCGCGAGGCTCGGGGTGGAAGAGAAATCGAGATAAGCCTCGTCGAGCACGATGATGGTTTCATGGAGCGTATCGGCGACGCGAAGCACCGCGTCGGGATCGACTTCGTTGCCAGTCGGGTTGTTCGGCGAACAGATGAAGGCGAGCTTGACGCTGCTCGGGCCGTTGAGCCCTTCGATGAACCGATGGGCGTCGAAGTCGAACTCCGGCCCGAGCGGCACGTCCACGACGCGCGCACCCTGCAGCCGCGCGAAATGCTCATAGGCCGTGAAAGTCGGCGAGGAGATGGCGATCGCATCAACAACGGGGCGGCAGAAGGCGCGCACGAGCACGTCGATGGCGTCGTCGGCGCCGCGTGTGATCACGAGCTGGTTCGTCGACACGCCGTACAGCGCAGTCATCGCCGCGAGCAACTTGGCGGGCTGAGGCTCCGGGTAGCGATTGACGTTCGCCGCCAATGGGCCGTCCGAGAGCGGTCCGTAAGGGTTCTCGTTCGCGTCGAGTTTGATAGCGTCCGGGCCGAACTGCTCGTTGGCATTCGCGGCAATGTCGAAGGCCGGCAATTCCAGGACCTCGGGCCGGGCGAGGCGCGCCGCAAGCGAGCTCACTGAACGCGCTCCAGCCGAGCTTCGGCAGCGCGAGCGTGCGCCTCCAGCGCCTCGATCCGGGCGAGCAGTCCTGCAGGCCGGGCGATCTCCCGCGCCGCCTCGCGGGTCACGGACTGCACACTCATCCCCTTGAGGAAGGTGAAGACCGACACTCCGCCCCAAGCGCGTGCCGCGCCATCCGTGGGCAGGACGTGACTCGATCCCCCGAGATAATCGCCGAAGGTCTCGGCCGCGAGCGAGCCCGCGAACACGGCACCCGCGTTGCGGATCGCGGGCAGCAACTGCTCAGGATCCGCGACGGCGAGTGACAGGTGCTCCGGCGCATACAAGTTCGCGATCTCGGCAGCGGCCTCGACATCCGCAGCAAGGATCAGCCGTGCCGATCCGAGCGATGCCTGTGCAATTGCGAGGCGCGGCAGAGTTGCGAGCTGCTCCTCTACCGCTCGCTCGACCTGAGCAAGCAATCCCGGCGATGTCGTCACCAACAACACTTGTGCGGCAGGATCGTGCTCGGCCTGGCCAAGCAGGTCCGCGGCAACGAGCGATGGATCGGCCGTGGAGTCGGCGATGACCATCAGTTCGCTCGGACCAGCGGGCATGTCGATCGCCGGCCCGCCCGGCTCGCTCGAGACCAGGCGCTTGGCCTCTGCAACCCAGGCATTGCCCGGCCCGCAGATCTTGTGGACCTTCGGGACGTCACCTGCTCCAAAGGCGAGCGCTGCAATCGCCTGCGCTCCGCCCGCGGTCCAGATCGCGTGGACGCCGCACAGCTCGGCAGCCAAAGCGATGATCGGGTCAAGGCCGCCCTGACGCCGAGGCGGCGTGACCACGACAAGCTCGCGCACGCCCGCAACCTGCGCCGGGATCGCTAGCATCAGCAGCGTTGAAAAGAGCGGGGTGTTGCCGCCGGGGACATACAGTCCCACGCGATCGATCGGCCGCCACAGCTTCCGAACGATCAGGCCCGGTACGGTTTCGACGGAAACGTCGCCAGGGTTGGTCGCGTGATGAAATGTGCGGATATTCCGCGCGGCAAATTCGATCGCGGCAATCTCGTCGGGAGGGAGCGACTGGCGGGCAGCGGCCGCGAGCCGCGCGATGTCGACGAGGGTCGGCTCGGCTCCGTCAATCTCCAGCGCCACATTGCATAGCGCAGGCCATCCTCCGGCGCGAACCTGGTCGACGATCACACGCACCCTGTCCTGTAGCGCGCGATCGCTACGCTGCTCCGGACGAGCGAGGGCAGCCGATCGCTCCTGCTCATTGCTGCTGCCCCAATCGATCCTGATCACAGCATCATCTTCTCGATAGGAACGACCAGGATCGCTGAGGCACCTGCGGACTTCAGCTTCTGCAGCGTCTCCCAGAATACCGATTCCTGGCAGACCGCGTGGACAGCGAAATGCCCGGGACGGCCGTGGAGCGGCAGGATCGTTGGCGCTTCGGCCCCCGGCAGGAGCGCCGTGATGTCCTTCAGCGCCTCACTCGGGGCGTTCATCATGATGTACTTGGATTCCTTGGTCGCGAGCACGCCGTCGATCCGGCTCAGCAGACCGGCCGCGATCTCCGACCTGGGTGCGTCGAGCGGTCTAAGCGTGCGGACTAGGACTGCCTGGCTGTCCAGCACCATTTCGACCGCGCGCAGCCCGTTCGCCTCGAGTGTCGCGCCGGTGGAGACAAGGTCGCAGATGAAGTTGGCGATCTGCAGCCGCGGGGCGAGCTCGACGGCACCGCTCATGGTCACGATCGTCGCGTCGACTCCGGCCTTGCCGAGGAACCGCCGCAGAACACAGGGATAAGACGTGGCGATCCGCTGTCCTTGAAGCGACTGGGGCCCGTCATAAGGCGTCGCTTCCGGAGCAGCGATCCGGAGGCTGCAGCGTCCGAACCCAAGCTCTGCAAGAACCTCATAGCCAGGCTCCTTCTGGTCGAGCGCAAACTCCTCGAGCACATTCTGACCGACGATCCCGAACTCGCAGACCCCGTCGCTCACGAACGTGGGGATGTCGTCGTCACGCACGAACATCAGCTCCGCCGGGAAATTTTCGACGCCGGCAGCAAGGCTGTTCTTGCTCGACTGAATCCGGAAGCCTGCGTCCTTGAGCAGATCACGACTGGCATCGGCCAGTCGTCCGGACTTCTGGATCGCGATGTGCAGTCGCGTACGATCAGTCAGCACTGCGGCCTCCCAGACGATCGATCGCGCGGCGATAGCCTTGGTGCGGCTCCTGCCGAAGAAAGCGGCCAACGCGCACGATCGTTGTGGTGCTAACGCCCGTTCGATGGTGGATTTCCCTGTAGGCGAGATCCGTCCCGTCCAGCAGGCGAGCAACATGCCACCGTTCGGCCAAGCTACGGATTTCCGCCGGCGTGCAGAGATCAAGCAGGAGTCCTCGCATTTCCTCGCGGTTACTCGCGGTCAGTAGAGCATCACACAGCTCGGAGGTGAGCTGCTCCTGGTCTCGAGTCGCGAGTGGCGCCGGCAAGCTAATCTCCATCTTTTGTTACACCGTAATAAAACGCTAGAACGTCGATAAGCATTAGCGATGACGAGTCAATTGTGGCTATCCGAAACTGGCCCTTTGACGGGCAGATGGGCCGGCGGCGCTCGCCTGCGCAACAAAGCCATTACGAGATATCGCGTCGGGAACCCGCGAAAGATCACCTCAGTAGCACTGTCGAGCTTGGCTACGGCGGCTTCTCCGTACCCTCCGGTCCGCCAAAGTTGGTGTCATAAGCGGTTGGCTGGGACGAACCCGCTGTCGAGGACCAGAAAATTGTAGGTCTCGCTTAGCCTTTTAGCCGCGCGAACGTCCGTTTTAGCCACCGCACTGCCGGCAGCGGACCGTCCGCTACCGGCCACTTCCGGTCAGGTCCGCTAAGCGCCCTTACTGGTCAATGCGGACGGCGATGGCTGCACCCATAACCGGACTGTCCGTTTTGGACGCAAACGGTCGAAACGACGTAGTTGCTACTAACGGCATGGCTTTCAGACATCTGCGCCTGGACTGCGATACGCGCGCGTAGTTCGCAATCTCGCTGCGCGCTGCTGTGCACGTTATCAGGGCACAACGCAGCGATGGCGCTGGGCCAGGACAAAAGCCGCCGCCGGAACAAGCTGGCTCAGGCTTCTGACTGAAGAGGCGACGGGCCCAGAGCACTCAATCGACGCGAAGCCGACCTGACGAGAACAGCGGCCCGGTATGGCCAGAGTTCGAAGCCGCCGGGCACGCTAGGCAGCAGCCGCAAAAGAGGGCCGCGGAAGCGATTCCGCGGCCCTTTCTGTGCTCCATCGCGAGCGGTTCCGCTGCTAACGGCGAGCCGCCGGTCCGCCCCGATTAGACCAGGAAATAGTCGGGGTGGTGCAGCATCGATTGGTCCAAAGAGTACATGCTGTCGGTAGTAGCCGAGCTGAATGTCGCCGAACTCGTGAAGCTGCTCGCCGATGCGATCGATGCGGACGACGAACTGCCGGAGCTGACGCCGACGGTGATCGTCTGCGAGCCTGTGGTGTCGAGGTCGTAATCGTGCACTTTCACACCAAAGTTCAGCTGGGCGTTGGGCGTAACATCCGTGAGGAAGCCGATGTTGACGATCTTGAACACGTCGCTGTCCCAGGTGCTTCCAGTCGCATTTCCGGAGTCGGCCGTGGCGGAGAAGGACGAGGTAAGCGTGCTCGCACCGGCGGCCGTACCGACCGCCTTGTTCAGGTCGACGATCGAGTTCGCA
>Ga0308174_10001551_pt1 | contig 10825 bp, 9 predicted proteins | sample PhyPR2_FD_203894 | JGI IMG/M metagenome (GOLD analysis project Ga0308174, IMG submission 203894) | Soil microbial communities from UC Gill Tract Community Farm, Albany, California, United States - DLSLS.P.R2 | ecosystem: Environmental > Terrestrial > Soil > Agricultural land | place: USA... | reverse complement strand
GCGCGCTGTCCGAGCGCGTGCAGCGCCCGCACGGCGGCGGGCGCGACGGTCTTCGAAACGGCGAGCAGGCGCACCTCGTCCGGCGCGCGTCCGGCCGCGTGCGCGGCTGCTGCAAGGCGCGCGTGCACGGCTTGCCACGCGCTTTCGTACGGGACCATAATCGATTGGAGATTGGAATGCGGGGGTTTGGCACGTCTATTGCATGCTACAACGCGCTCCCCCGTTGGCAAGCCCACTTCGCGGCCGAGGATTATAGAGAATGGACATCACCGAGCTCCTCGCCTTCGCCGTCAAGAACAAGGCGTCCGACCTGCACCTGTCGGCCGGCCTGCCGCCGCTGATCCGCGTCCACGGCGACATCCGGCGCATCAACCTGCCGCCCATGGAGCACGAGGACGTGCACGCCATGGTGTACGACATCATGAGCGATGCGCAGCGCAAGACGTACGAGGAAATGCTGGAGTGCGACTTCAGCTTCGCGGTGCCCAACCTCGCGCGCTTTCGCGTCAACGCATTCAACCAGCAGCGCGGCGCGGCAGCGGCGTTCCGGACGATTCCGTCGAAAGTGCTCTCGCTCGAGGAGCTCAACGCGCCGAAGGTGTTCGCGGAGATGACCAACCGGCCGCGCGGATTGATCCTGGTCACCGGGCCGACCGGCTCGGGCAAGTCGACCACCCTCGCCGCCATGGTGGACTACGTCAACCAGAGCGAATACGGCCACATCCTCACCATCGAGGATCCGATCGAGTTCCTGCACGAATCGAAGAAGTGCCTGATCAACCAGCGCGAGCTCGGGCCGCACACGCTGTCGTTTCCCAACTCGCTGCGCGCGGCGCTGCGCGAGGATCCCGACTACATCCTGATCGGCGAAATGCGCGATCTCGAAACCATCCGCCTGGCTCTGACCGCCGCCGAGACGGGCCATCTCGTCTTCGGTACGCTGCACACGAGCTCCGCGGCCAAGACCATCGACCGGATCATCGACGTGTTTCCCGCGTCCGAGAAGGACATGGTGCGTGCAATGCTGTCCGAATCCCTCGTGTCGGTGATCTCCCAAACGCTGCTCAAGACCAAGGACGGCCAGGGCCGCGTGGCCGCGCACGAGATCATGATCGGCACGCCGGCGATCCGCAACCTGATCCGCGAGAACAAGGTTGCGCAGATGTACTCGTCGATCCAGACCAGCCAGTCGGTCGGCATGCAGACTCTCGACCAGTGCCTCGTCGAGCTCGTGCGGCGCAACGTCGTGAGCAACGTCGAGGCGCGCCAGCGGGCCGTCAACAAGGACCTCTTCGGCGGCGCTTAAGACAGAAGAGCCGGCGACGCCGGCAAGGGGAGTGCATGGAACGCGAACGCGCCACCAAGTTCATCCACGAGCTGCTCGAGCTGCTCGTCAAGCAGAAGGGCTCCGACCTCTTCATCACCGCGGGCTTCCCGCCGGCGATCAAGGTCGACGGCAAGATCACGCCGGTGTCCAAGACGGCGCTCACGCCCCAGCACACCATCGAGCTCGTGCGCAGCGTGATGAACGACAAGCAGGCGGCCGAGTTCGAGTCGAGCAAGGAATGCAATTTCGCGATCGCGCCGCCGGGCATCGGGCGCTTCCGGACCAATGCGTTCGTGCAGCAGGGCCGCGTCGGCATGGTGCTTCGCACCATCACCACGCACATCCCGCGCTTCGAGGAGCTGGGACTTCCGCCGGTGCTCAAGGACATCATCATGTCCAAGCGCGGGATCATGATGTTCATCGGCGCCACGGGCGCCGGCAAGTCGACGTCGATGGCGTCACTGCTCGGCTACCGCAACGAGAACAGCTACGGGCACATCATCACGATCGAGGATCCGATCGAGTTCGTCCACGAGCACCGCAACTGCATCATCACGCAGCGCGAGGTGGGCGTCGATACCGAAGGCTGGCAGATCGCGCTCAAGAACACGCTGCGCCAGGCGCCCGACGTCATCCTGATCGGCGAAGTGCGCGAGCGCGAGACGATGGACTACGCGATCTCGTTCGCCGAGACCGGCCACCTGTGCCTCGCGACGCTGCACGCGAACAGCACCAACCAGGCGCTCGACCGCATCATCAACTTCTTCCCGGAGGAGCGGCGCGCTCAGCTGCTCATGGACCTTTCGCTGAATACCCGCGCCTTCGTGGCGCAGCGCCTCATCACCCGCCGCGACGGGCGCGGCCGCGTGCCCGCAGTGGAGGTGATGCTCAACTCGCCGCTCATCTCCGACCTGATCTTCAAGGGCGACGTCTCCGGCATCAAGGAGATCATGAAGAAGTCCCGCGAGCTCGGCATGCAGACGTTCGACCAGTCGCTCTTCGACCTCTACGAAGCCGGCCTCATCAGCTACGAGGACGCCCTGCGCAACGCCGATTCGCTCAACGACCTGCGGCTCGAGATCAAGCTGCATGGCAAGGAAGCGAAGAACCGCAACGTGTTCTCCGGCATCGGCAACCTCGATATCGTGCCGGACGCGACGACGCAGAATCAGATATAGCGTCGTCGCAAAGTTTCGCGACCGTCGGCGCGTCGCTTCGCTCGCGCCAGCGGTCGCACGATACTTTGCGCCGGTTCATTCAGTTCGCCCGGCTCCGGGCGGCCGCGCGCCGGGCTCACGACAAAACTGTAAGAACCGAGCGCCTGATCGCGCGCCGCCAGGCACGGCGCGGGCGGGCCCGCGCAGGCGCCTGAACACCAGAAGCCGGAGCGGGCCCGCCCGCGCCGTGCCGCGCGCATTGCGGCGGGTTTGACGTCCACGTGTCAATGCCCGGACCGGATGGTCTATCCTTCCATCCGCCATGTCCGCTCAGGTCCGCGTCCCCCACCCCACCGAGGTGAAGCTCCACCAGGCGTCGCACGTGCTCGAGATCGCCTTCGACGACGGGCGCACGTTCCGGCTGCCCTACGAATACCTGCGCGTCTACTCGCCCTCGGCCGAGGTGCGTGGCCACGGGCCGGGACAGGAAACGCTGCAGGTGGGCAAACGTGACGTGACGATCCAGAACGTCGAGCCGGTGGGGCATTACGCGCTGCGGCCGACGTTCTCGGACGGGCACGACACGGGCATCTATTCGTGGGAATACCTGCACGAGCTCGGCGCGCACCACGACGAGTTCTGGCAGCGCTATCTCGATCGACTCAACGCCGCGGGCGCGAGCCGCGATCCGCCGCCCAAATGACCGAGCCCGCTGACTTCGGCTACGAACGGGTGACGCCCGAGGAGAAGACGCGCCGCGTCGGCGGCGTGTTCGACTCGGTCGCCGCCAAGTATGACGTCATGAACGACCTGATGTCGGGCGGGCTGCATCGCTGGTGGAAGCGCTACGCGGTCACGCTGGCGCAGGTGCGGCCGGGTGCGCGCGTGCTCGATCTCGCGGGCGGTACGGGGGACATGGCGCGCCTCTTCGCGCAACGTGCAGGCCCGTCGGGCCTCGTGGTGCACACCGACATCAACGCCAGCATGCTCGCTGCCGGGCGCGACCGCCTGCTCGACGACGGCATCGTGCTGCCGACGGTGCGCTGCAACGCCGAGGCGCTGCCCTTCGCGTCGCGCTCGTTCGACTGCGTGTCCATCGCGTTCGGCCTGCGCAACGTCACGCACAAGGATCGCGCGCTCGCCGAGATGCAGCGCGTGCTTCGCCCTGGCGGCGTCGCGCTCGTGCTGGAGTTCTCGCGCGTCGCGCGGCCGCTCGCGCCAGCCTACGACTGGTACAGCTTCAACGTGCTGCCGCGTCTCGGGCGGCTCGTGGCGGGTGATGCGGCGAGCTACCGCTATCTCGCCGAATCGATTCGCATGCATCCGGACCAGGAGACCCTGCGCACCATGATGGAACAGGCGGGGTTCGAGCGGGTCGAATACCACAACCTGACCGCCGGCGTCGTCGCGCTCCACCTGGGTCGCGTGTATTGAAAATGCGCCGGACCGGTTGATCCGGCGGCTGCAACCACCATCTTCGAGCCGCGCCGCAACTGCGGTGCGCTCGGCGGAGAAATCATGCAACGTCCTTGGATCCTCGTTCTCGCGCTCGTGACCGTCGTCGTAACCGTCACCGCATCCGATGCGGACGCACGGCGCATCGGCGGTGGGCGCAGCTTCGGTGCGCAGCGCTCGATCGCCCCGGCGCCCGCGCCGTCGCCCTCGCCCTCCGTCACCGCGCCGGGTGCGGCGTCCAATCCCGTCATGCCGGCACCGTCCGGCGTTGCGCCCGCCCGCCCTGCCGCGCCACCCACGGCTCCAGCCATGGGCGGCGCATCGCGCTGGCTCGGTCCCATCGCCGGCATCGCCGCAGGTCTCGGGCTGGCCGCGCTGTTCTCGCACTTCGGCTTGTCCGAATCGTTCGGCAGCTTCTTCCTCATCCTGCTCGTCGTTGTCGCAGGTGTTTGGCTCGTGCGCGCGCTCTTCGCCCGCCGCATGACGTCCGCACCAGGCTATGCGGCCAACAACGCGGGCGCCGGCGTGAATCCGCGCTTCGACGCACCGCGCATCGAGCCGGCGGTTTCACGGCCCGATGCGCCGGCGCCACGCTTCGAGCCCGCCTGGGGCGGCGGCACGAGCGCCACGGCGACGGGGGCGCGCCGCTTTCCGCCGGGCTTCGAGCCGGCACCCTTCGTCGCTGAAGCCAAGCGCCAGTTCCTGCGCCTGCAGGACGCGTACGACCGGGGCGACGAAAGCCAGCTCGCGGACGTGCTGACGCCGCAGATGCTCGCGGACATCTCCCGCGAGCTCGCCGAACGCGGCCCGCACGTGCCGACCGAAGTGGTGTCGCTGGACGGCGAAGTGCTCGAGGTGACGACCGAAAACGGCGAGCATTGGGCCAGCGTGCGTTTCAGGGGGCAGACGCGCGAGGACGGCCGCGCCACGGCCGAGCCGTTCGACGAAGTGTGGAACCTGGTCAAGCCGGTCGACGGCTCGACCGGCTGGCGCCTCGCCGGCATCCAGCAATACGCCTGAGTCATGGCAAGCGGCCCGGACAGCGTCACGGCCAGCGCCTTCAACCGCGCGATCGACCGTGCGCCGTGGGCGCGCGAGAAGCTCGTGCCGTATGCGGGCCGCACGTTCGCGCTGACGGTCGGACCGCTGTCCTCGACGCTGCGCATCGCGGCCGACGGCCGCGTCGAGGCGGCGGCCGGTGCGTCGGTTCCCGATGTGAATCTGTCGGTGTCACCGCTCACGGTGCCGTCGTTCCTCGCCAACCCCGCGCGGTGGAACGAATTCGTCGCCGAAGAAGGCGACGTCGCGCTGGGCGGCACGCTGAAGGAGCTGGCACAGACGCTGCCCTGGCTCGTCGAGGACGCGTTCGCGCGCGTGTTCGGCGCGGTCGTCGGACAGCGGCTCGCCGATACCGGGCGTCGCCTTCTCGGCTTTCCCGAGTATGCCGCCGAACGGCTGGCCGACAGCGTCACGAGCTACGCACGCGACGAAGCCGATCTGCTCGCACGCGGCGAGGACATGCGGCCGTTTGCGCAGCAGAGTGCGGAGCTGGCCACGCGCGCCGAGGCGCTCGAAGCACGGATCGCCGCGCTGGCTGCGCAGTGGACCGGGCCAACGACCGATGCCGGCTTCGCGGATGCTCCCGACGTGGCGGCGATGAACGGCTTCGTCGACGCCGGTAGCGTTCGTCCGCCCGCCGGCGCGTGACGTGCAGCGACCCCATGACACTGGCGCGCGACGCCAAGTCGCGCTAACGTAACGCCTCGGGCCGCCTGCAATCGGCCCGCTGCGTTTTCACCGATGCCCCGAAAACCGCGCGCCGCGCCTGCGGCGCCCGCGTTGGCCAAGTTCAGCCGGCCGCGCCTGTACAACGTGCTCAAGCGCGAGCGGCTCTTCGAGCTGCTGGACACCGCGCGCGCACACCCGGTCGTATGGATCGCCGGGCCGCCCGGCGCGGGCAAGTCGACGCTCGTCGCCAGCTACATCGAGGCGCGCAAACTGCCGGGCGTGTGGTTCCAGGCCGACATCAACGACGCCGACCCCGGCACGTTCTTCCACTACCTCACGCGCGCCGCGTACGATCTCGTGGGATCGCGTGCAGGCGCGCGCGATGCGCTGCCGCGCTTCGCGCCCGAGACGGCCGGCGACCTGGCGGCATTCACGCGCCGGTTCCTGCGTGCGTTTTTCGCGCTGTTCGAGCCCGGCTCGCTGATCGTCGTCGACAATTTCCACGAAGCGCCGGCCGGCGCCGCGTGGCGCCTTGCGTTCAGCGAAGGACTGCGCGAGCTTCCGGCGAACCTGAACCTCCTGTTCATCTCGCGCACCCCGCCACCGCCCGAGATGGCACGCATGATCGCCGACCAGACGATCACGCAGATCGCATGGGATGCCCTGCGCTTCACCGCGGCTGAAGCCGCCGGGATGGTGGGCGGCGGCCGCCTTTCGCCCGACGTGGTGGAGACGATGCACCGCGCGAGCGATGGCTGGGCGGCCGGGCTCGTGCTCATGCGCGAGCACCTCACGCGCAACGGCGGCAACGTCGCAGCCGCGCTGCCGGAAGGCAAGGAAGCGGTGTTCGAGTATTTCACCGGCGAGATCTTCAACCGTGCCAAGCCGAACAACCAGCGCACGCTCATGCTGGCCGCGCTGCTGCCCACCATCACCGAGCGCGATGCGCTCGCGATCACCGGCGACGCCGATGCGCCGCGCGTGCTCGACTACCTGTTTCGCCACCACCTGTTCACCGACCGGCGACGCACCGGCGGCGAGCCCGTCTACCATTTCCACGCGCTGTTTCGCGAGTTCCTGCTCACCGAAGGCCGGCGCCGATTGAGCGAGGCGGAGCGGCGCCAGGCGATGGACCGCGCGGGCAGCCAGCTCGTGGCACGCGGGGATTTCGATGCCGCCGCCACCCTGTTCCGCGAGGCAGAGGCATGGCCCGCACTCGCCGATCTCGCGCTGCACACGGGGGCGTTCCTGCTCGCCGAAGGCCGCGGCAAGACGCTGGTCGACTGGGTCGCCGCGCTGCCGGAGCCGCTGCGCGCACGCGAGCCGCGCCTCGCGCTCTATCTTGGCGTTGCATTGCTCTACAGCGACCCGCCGCAAGCCAAGCGGCTGCTCGACCGCGCGTACGAAGGGTTCGTGGCCAACGGCGACCTGCGCCGCGTGCTCATGACGGCTGCGCACGCCGTCGAGTGCCACTATTACGAGTGGGCCGATTTCGCGCCGCTCGACCGCTGGATCAGCGTGTTCGAGCAGCACCTGGACGCCGGCTTCACGTTCAGCGCGGCATACGACGCGCTGCGTGTGTGGTCGTCGTTCCTCATCGCGCTGCTGTTCCGCCAGCCGGACCATCCGCGCATCGCGCATGTCGCAGCGGAGGTGGAGCGCCTCATCGGCGACGAGTCCGTGCTGACGGTGCCGCTCAATTTCCGCCTGAGCGCGGCGTCCATCCTGTTCAACTATTACAACTGGAAGACCAAGGGCGACACGGCCGACCCGCTGATCGCGCGCGTCACGCCGTGGCTGTCCGACCCGCACGCATCGCCGGTGAGCCAGGTCTGGTGGCGCGTGCACCTCGCCTTCAACCACCAGATCCTCGGCCGCTACGCGCAGGCAAAGCGGATCATGGACGAAGCAGAGGCGATCGCGCGCGAGAACGGTCTGCGCTCGCTGCTGTTCGAGATCTACTATGCCGAGGTCGCGCCCGTCGCTTCCACCAACGACGTGCAAGGCTCGATCGCCGCGCTCGAGAAGCTCCGCACCGTGCTCAATCCGTCGCGCCGCATGGACGTGGCGTACTTCAAGTTCCAGGAATCCACCGTGCGCGTCATCGAGGGACGGGGGCAGGAAGCGGCTGCGGCCGCGGCCGAAGCGGTTGCGATCGGGCGCGCGGCTGGCTTGCCGTCCATGCAGGTGCCGCACTTCCTCGTGCGTCATGCCATGTGCCTGCTGCAGATCGACGACACCGCCGCTGCGCTCGCGCGCTACGATGAGGCCGCGGCGCTCGCCTCGGGCATCGACCGGCGCAATTTCGAGATCCAGCGCGGCCTCGTGAGCGCCGAGGTGGCACGCAGAAGCGGCGACATCGACGCTGCAGTCGAGGGCCTCGCGCGCTGGCTGCCGCAAGCGCGCGAGCACGCGTACTACGGATTCCTCCGCCAGGCGCCCGCCATCACGGTGCCGCTCTTCTCGCTGGCCCTCGAGCGGGGCATCGAGCCCGCGTTCGTGCGCGAGCTCATCCGCCAGCGCCGTCTGGCGCCGCCTACGCCCGACATTGCGGCGTGGCCGTGGCCGCTCTCCGTGCGCACGCTCGGTCCGTTCGTGCTGCTGCGCGACGGCGAGCCGATCGTCTCGAAAGGCAAGGCGCAGAAGAAGCCGCTCGAGCTCCTCAAGGCGCTGATCGCGCACGGTGGCCGCACGGTCGACGCTGCGATGCTCACCGCGCTCGTGTGGCCCGAAGCGGAAGGCGACGACGCCAAGGCGTCGTTCGACAGCAATCTGTATCGCCTGCGCAAGCTGCTCGCGGTCGATGGTGCGCTGGCGCTCGCCGAAGGCAAGCTGTCGCTCAATCCGGCGATCGTGTGGCTCGACACGTGGGCGTTCGAGCATGCGCTCGATGCCGATCCACCGCGGGTGGACGCCGCGCTCGCCCTGTACGGCGGACCGTTCCTTTCCGTCGATGCAGCGCTGCCGTGGGTGCTCCCGCTGCGCGACCGGCTCGCCGCACGGCTGGCGCGCGCGGTGCTCGCCGCAGGGCAACGCCACGAGGAAGCGAAGGATTATGGCGCTGCGCGCGCGTTGTACCAGCGGGCGCTCGAGCTCGACAACCTCGCCGAGGCGATCTACCGCCGCCTCATGATCTGCCAGCGCGAGGAGGGCGATCCCGCAGGAGCGCTGACGACGTATCGCCGCTGCCGCGAGCTCCTCTCCATCGTGCTCGGCCGCAAACCCGGGCCCGAGACCGAAGCCGTGCGCGCGACCCTCGCGTGAGACGCTAGAACAGCGCCTCGACCAGGCAACCGAACTCGCGCGCGAAGTCCACCGACACGCGCGCGTGCACTGCGCCCTGCTCGTCGTAGAAGCGCTGGCGCCCGCGCCGCGCGAACACGCCTTCGTGCCAGACGTCGGGGTGCAGGTAGAGGCCGCGTCCGCCTTCGACGGCAAAGCACACGAACTGCCCGGGGGTCACGTCGTCGCCCGGCAGCGCGAGCGGCACGTAATACGGCGCGTCGTCGAGCGGGAAGAACAGCTGGCCGCCATCGGGATGGTAGTTGGCGTGCCATAGCAGCATGCGTGACGGATCGCGCGTGTGCCCGCGCTGCGCGAGCTCTGGCAGCGACCCGTACGCCAGGACGTAATGGCCGTCCACTGCCTCGTTGCGGCCGAACAGCACGTCGCCGTCCCATTCGCTGACGAACACGCCGCGTGTCGTCCCCGCCTCATCCCCGGTATCGTCGTCGACCGGGCGCCGGCCCGTCGCGGGCCAGCGCACGACCTCGATGGCGCAATCGTCCGGATCGTCCACGAGCCGGCCGTAACCGCGCAGGCTCGCGGCGTTCGCCGGCACGACCGGCATGCGCACCGTGCGCAGCCCGGCAGGCAGGCCGGGATTGAGGTAATCGAAGGGCGGCAAAGGGATTTCTGGTGCCGTGGAAGACCGCCACGCTAGCACGCTGACGGTGGATTGCGCGATCCGTCAGCCATCTGCAAGCGCGCGCGGCGGACCATGCGGTCCATGAAAGCCGAGCCCGTTGCGGCCCTGGAGTCCGCCATGAAGCCCTTCACCACCCGTGTAATCGCCTGGAGCGCCCTGGCGCTGGTGGCGACCGTCACGTTCACACCCTGCATCGAGCCTGCGCTCGACGCCAGCCTGGCCGACGTCGCGGCGCTGTGCACCCCGGCCGCTGCCGTGGCCGCCGTCCAGCCGGGCGTGCGACCCGCGCGTACGCCGCTGCGGGTGCCGCGCTGCGGCGTGGCCTGAAGCACCGTTCCTGCAAGGAGAAGTCATGTCCGTTTCCGCCATGGCCGGCACGCCTGTCCCCGGCCTCGCCCACGCGTTGAAGCTGTCGCCGGTCACGCCGGACACGGGGATCGCTGCGCTGCCCTGGTTTTCCTTTGAAGTGCTGGCCAGTGCGGGCTGCCGGCCCGCCGCCGGCCGGATCGCTCGCCGCGTCGAGCGGGCGTACTGGTTGCTGCGCCAGGCGCTCGACGTGGCGCCGCCGGTCCGCCTGCTCGTCCTCGACCGGGCCGATTGGCGGCAGTTTGCCGCGCGCGACGACTTTGGCGTCGTGCATCTCAACGACGCGGGCGACCTCGTCGTCGGTTCGGAGCCCGCGCAGGCGTGGTCGGACTTGAGCGCGTGGCTGCGCGACGCGGTCGACGGTGCGAGCCTGCAGGTGCTGCTGCGACTGTACGGACGCGATCCGGACAGCGGCGGCCCGGCGCTCGGCAGCCTGGCCGAGGCCCTGGTGGCACACGAGCTCGCGCATCGCTTCGCCGCGTACGCGGGTGCGCGCTTTCCCCGCCGCTGGCTCGACGAGGCGTTCGCCAACTACGCGATGGTCGCGGTGCTGGGCGAGGCCGATCCCGTCGGCCTGCGACGCCTCGGCGCGCTCGCGCAGGCGGTGGAAACGCTCGACGTCGAGCTGCCTTCGCTCGTCCGCTTCGAGCGGGCGTTCGGCATGCTCGAGCTCGTTCCCTCGGTGGTCGCCCAGCTGGCGCTGACCCGCGGCGTCTACCAGACGTACGCGGTCGCAGGGATCGCGCCGCTGGCCCGCATGCTGCGGCTCTTCCGCGCGGGGATCGCGACCGATAAGCTGCCGGACCACGAGATCGCCCGCCTGCTCGGCTTCCACGCGCATCCCACGCTCGCCGCGATTCCGTC
>Ga0308174_10001550_pt1 | contig 10826 bp, 10 predicted proteins | sample PhyPR2_FD_203894 | JGI IMG/M metagenome (GOLD analysis project Ga0308174, IMG submission 203894) | Soil microbial communities from UC Gill Tract Community Farm, Albany, California, United States - DLSLS.P.R2 | ecosystem: Environmental > Terrestrial > Soil > Agricultural land | place: USA... | reverse complement strand
GTGCCCTCGACGGTGTCGACGGCGCGCTCGGCGCGGCGCACGACCCGGCGGAAGCCGGGCTGCTTGCGCAGCTCCTCGACGACCTCGGCACCGTGCTCGGCCAGCTTCTCGACGGTCTCGGCCGCCTGGGTGCGGGCGGTCTCGACGAGCGCGGTCACGGTGCCGCGCAGCGCCTCGGGACGGACGGCGACGGCGAGCTGCTGCGCCGTGGCGCGGGCGGTGCCGGCGGCCTCGGTGGCCCGGGTGCGGGCCTCCTTCACGGCGAGGTCGGCCTGGACCTGGGCCTCGCCCGGCAGGGCCAGCACGGAGGAGGTGGCCTTGGAGCGGAACTGCGCGACGACGTTCTTCGCGCGCTCCACGGCCAGGTCACCGGCGCCGACGGCGGCCAGGAACGGCGTCTTGGCCTGCTCGGCGAGCGTGCGGGTCTGCGCCACGGCGAGCTCGCTGTACTGCTTCACGGTCTGGGTCGGGGTCATGCTGACTCCTTCGGGTGTCGGGGTGCAGGGGGGACGGGCTGGGTGGCGGCCTGGGCCATAGCACTGTGGGACGCGGCCTGCTCACGGACGTAGGTCTCGTAGAGCTCCAGCAGGACTGCCTTGTGTCGCTCGGACAGGGCGCTGTCCGAGCGGATCGCCGCCACGGTGTCCGGGTTCCCGGAACGCCGGTCGAGGATGCCGGCCTGCTCGTAGAGCGATTCGGCCGAGATCTTCAGGCCCCGGGCGATCGACGCGAGGATCTCCGCTGACGGCTTGCGGAGACCCCGCTCCACCTGGGACAGGTACGGGTTGCTGACGCCGGCCGTGCGGGCCAGCTCGCGCAGCGAGACGCGCGCGGCGCTGCGCTGCTCCCGGATGAAGTCCCCCACCTGCGAGCTGACGGCGGCGACGCTCGGGGCCTCGTTGATCGACCCGGCGACCGACTCCGCCACGTTGCTGGCGACCTGCTCCGCCTTCTGGCGGACCGTGGTCACCTGCTCGCGGACGAACTCACTCGGTGTCTGCACAGGTACGACACTAACCGCTGGTGCTAGCTCCTGCAAGCGGAGCTGCTAGCAGATCGACGTGAGCCCGCTCACAGCCGAAACCGCAGGTCAGCCGCGTAGCAGCCCGGCGGCCCGGACCTCGCCGACCACAGCGTCACCGCCCGTGACCGGAGTGAGCAACCACGGTGCAAGCACCTCGGGAGGTACCCCCAGGTGCACGAGCGCAGCGCTCAACGCGGGGGTACGACCCCGCTCGCCGCCGTCGTCCATCTTCAGCGCGACCGCCCCGCGGCCCGGCAGCGCGGCCACGTGGACGCCGTCGGCCCCGCCCTTCACGAGCAGACCGGGGACGGCCCGCATCAGGTCGGTGTCCTCGCGGCCCGTGCCCGCCACGAACCACGGCTGCGCCCGCATCGCGTCGGCGACCGACCGATCGCGGCTGCCCTCCGGCGCCTGCACCAGGGACAGGACCCCGCGAGCCAGGCCGGTGACGGACAGCGCGTGCTGCGGCGCTCCGCATCCGTCGACGACGACGGCGGTGACGGGCTCCCCCGCCGCCTCGGCCAGCCGGGCCTCGATCGCCTGCTGCAGGGGATGGTCGCGCTCCAGGTAGCTCGCGGTCGGCCATCCGGCGGCCACGCAGGCCGCGAGCATCGCCGCGTGCTTGCCCGAGCAGTTCATGGCCAGCCGCTCGGGCTTCCGGTCCGCCGCGATCCAGACAGCCTTCGTCGTCTCGTGCTGGGGCAGCGCCGGCGGGCAGCTCAGGTCGTCGGCATCCAGTCCGGCGGCGTCGAGCATGGCCGCCGCCAGGTCCCGATGTCCGTCCTCGCCGTTGTGCGAGCCGGCGCCGATGGCCAGTTCGGCCTGCGAGCGGGGCGACCAGCCGGCGGCGAGCAGGGCCGTCGCCTGCACCGGCTTGTTCGACGACCGCGGCAGCACCGGCCGGTCGACCGAGCCGGCCGCGAACGTCACCTCACCGGCGGCGTCCAGGACGACCAGCGACCCGCGGTGCGCGGACTCGAAGAAGCCGGAGCGCCAGACCTCGACGAGGACGGGGTTGTCCGGCCAGCCGTTCAGCGGCCCTCGTCGGCCAGCAGCGCCGCGACGTCCGCCTCGCCGTCCCGGTACCGGCGGCCGAGCTCGGCGGCCAGTCCGTCCATGACCTGCTGCACGCCCCGGCGCCGTTCCGACAGCCCGGTCTCCGCGGCGGTCAGCGCGCGGGCGGCCTTCTCCAGCTTGGCGTCGGTCAGGTCGGCGATGTCGGACATGTCGATGCTGCCGGTCAGCGAGTTGACCCAGGACTCGTACTCCTCGGGCGCGTGCGGCTGCACGGTCTGGTGCCGGCCCAGGCCGTGTGCGGGCCCGCGGCCCTTCTCCGAGAGGATCTCCGGCAGCAGGTCGACCAGCGAACGGCCGTCGTGCTCGGCCCTGCGCTGCAGCTCCCGCTTGACGATGTCCAGCCGCCCCTGCAGCAGCCGCCGCGTGTAGGAGAGGTTGACCTCCTGCTGCTCGGCCTCCCGTCGGAGCCGACGCACCTCGCTCATCGGCTGGGTGGTCGCGTTCTCGAGGAAGGCGGGGTCGAGCAGCGCGTCGACGGCGGCACCGCCCGCGGGCGCAGGCTTCGGACTCATCGAACTGCCTCCATCGGCTTGATCCCCAGGAACGTGCGGGCGTCGTCGGTACTCATCGGCGGGCGCTGGGCGATGCGGGCGAGTCCGGCGGCGCGCGCGACCAGCTGGGCGTTGTCGCGCACCGGCTCGCCCGGAGCGTAGGTGAGCGTGTCCTCCATGCCCACCCGGAGGTGGCCGCCGGCCGACAGCGCGGCCAGCATCACCGGGATCGAGGTCCGGCCCACGCCGGTCGCGGCGAACGTGGCGCCGTCGGGCAGGAAGGGCAGGCAGGCGGTCAGTGCCTGCGCGGTGCCGGGCATGCCCCCTGGCACGCCCATCACGAGGTCGACGTGCACGTGACCGCCGTGCGGCGGACCGTACTTGTCGAGGAGCCGCCGCAGCGTGGCCAGCTGGCCGAGATCGAACACCTCGTACTCGGGCACGATCCCGCGCTGCTGCATCTGGGTGTGCAGCTCGACGATGAGGTCCCACGGGTTGCTGAAGACGTCGCTGCCGAAGTTCACGGTGCCCAGCGTCAGCGAGGCGGCGTCCGGCCCGGCGTCGAGGACGGCCAGCCGCGCGTCGAAGGGGTCGGTGACCGCGCCGCCGCTGGAGAGCTGGAGCACCAGGTCGGTGTTCTCCCGGACGGCGGCCACCACGTCGCGCACCCGCCCGAGGTCGAGCGTCGGCCGGGTGTCGGTGTCGCGCACGTGCAGGTGGATCACCGAGGCGCCCACCCGCTCGCAGTCCTTCGCGGTCGCCACGACCTCCTCGACGGACACCGGCAGGGCGGGGACGTCGGCCTTCGCGGACTCGGCCCCCGTCGGCGCGACGGTGATGAGAGTGCTGGACGTCACCGGCCGATCGTCGCAGATCGGACTGCCTGCACCCGCGCACGGGCGGCGGCGACGTCGGCGTCGGTCGTCGCGGGGGCGTCGTCCGGGTCGACGGACGCCGTGGAGCCGGCGACCGTGAGCGCCGCGTCCATCGCCACGGACTGCTTCACCAGCGCCAGCGCGATCACGCCGAGCTCGTGGTGGCGCACGACGGTGCCGACCCGGCCGACCTCGCGAGTGCCCGCGAGGACCGGCGTCCCCGGCTCGGCGAGAACCTCGCTCACGCCGTCGAGGTGCAGCAGGACCAGCCGGCGCGGCGGACGGCCGAGGTTGTGCACGCGGGCGACGGTCTCCTGGCCGCGGTAGCAGCCCTTGTCCAGGTGTACGGCGGTCTGCAGCCACTGCAGCTCGTTGGGGATCGTGCGGTGGTCGCTGTCGACCCCGAAGCGGGGACGGCGGCCCTCCACCCGGAGCGCCTCGTACGCCGACAGCCCGGCCAGCGGTGCGCCCAGCCGGTCCACGACGGTCCCGACCTCGGCGCGCGGGACGACGAGGTCGAACACCAGGGTGCCGCCGTCGCCGATCGGGGGCATGCGGCGCACGAAGCCCCCACCCGCCAGAGCGGCCACGTCGTCCGGCACCGGGAGTTCCGCCGCGGCGAGGACCTCGGACGCCGTGGGCCCGACGAGGCTCAGGACGGCCCACCCGTCGGTGACCAGCGCGGGCTCGACCCGCAGCATGAAGCGCATCTTCTGCAGGAAGTCGACCAGCGCCGCGCCGGCCCCGGGCTCGGTGTCGGCCCAGGTCGTGCCGCCCAGATCGGCGAGGACCAGGTGGTGCTCGACGTGCCCGTTCGGCGACAGGACGAGCGCTTCGCTGCCGCTCGCGTCGCCCAGGCGCTCCAGGTGCTGGCTGGTGAGGCTGTGCAGCCAGGTCAGCCGGTCGGCCCCCGGGACGGCGACGACGTCCCGGTCGCTGCGGTCGACGAGACCCGCGCCCTCGGCGAGCACGCGCTGTTCACGCAGGGGATCGCCGTAATGGGCGGCGACGGAACCGCCCTCGACGACGACCGCGCCGGCGCGGGAGAGCAGGGGGTTCACGAGGACTCCGATCGTTGCTGGCACGCGCGGCACGTGCCGGACAGGGCCACGTGGCCCACGTCGATCGTGAAACCCAGATCGGCCGCCAGACGTTCCGCCGCGCTGTCGAGAAGGTCGGACGGCACCGACGAGATCGCGCCGCAGGACTGGCAGACGACGTGCAGATGGGGGTGCTCGGACGCGTGGTAGACCGGCGCCCCCTTGCCCAGGTGGGTGTGCCACACGAGGCCGAGCCGCTCGAGCAGCTCCAGGTTCCGGTAGACCGTGGAGGCGTCCGGCGCCGCGCCGTCGGCACCGGCCTGCTCGCGCAGCCGGGCGCTGATCGCCTCGGGGGTCGCGTGCTCCAGGGCCATGACCGCGTCCAGCACCTGGGTGCGCTGCGCCGTCATGCGCAGGCCACGGGCGCGCAGCCGCTCGGCGAGCGGCTCTGTCCGCCCCTCCGCGCCGTGCCCGGTACCCATGTCACGAGCCTAGGCCCGCGATCGGGCAGGCTGGACCCCGTGGACGACCAGCGACGAGTGGCGCTCTGGCGGAACGGCGCGGCGGTGGCCGTTCCGGCGGACGAGCCGGTGGTGACCGCCTTCGACCAGGGCCTGGGCCGGGGAGACGGCGTCTTCGAGTCCGTGGCGGTGCTGGGTGGTACGACGCCGCACCTCCAGGCACACCTGGAGCGGCTCGCCCGGTCGGCCGGCCTGCTCGAGCTCGCCGACCCGGGTCAGCCGGTGTGGCGCGCACTGGTGGACGCCGTCCTGGCCGGCTGGCCGGCGGAGATCGAGGGCGTGTGCCGCCTCTTCCTCACCCGCGGGCTCGGTGACGAGATGCCGCCCACCGCCCTGGCCCTCCTGTCGCCGGTGCCGACCGAGGTCCTGCGGCAGCGTGCGCAGGGCATCTCGGTGGTCAGCCTCGGTCTCGGCGTCCCGGCGAACTACCGGGCGCAGGCCCCCTGGCTGCTGGGCGGCGCGAAGACCCTCTCCTACGCGGTCAACATGGCCGCCCAGCGGCACGCCCACCACCGCGGCGCCGATGACGTGGTGTTCACCTCGCTGGAGGGTCAGCTGCTGGAGGGACCCACGTCGACGGTCGTCTGGGCCGGCAACGGGGCCCTGCGCACACCGCCGCTGGAGACCGGGATCCTGCCGGGCACGACCGTCGCGCGGCTGTTCGCCCGCGCGGCGGCGGCCGGATGGCGCACCGAGGTCAGCTGGGGCACCGTCGGCGACCTGCACGCCGCCGACGCCGTCTGGCTGGTGTCCGGCGTCCGGGGGGCCGCCCCGGTGCACACGCTCGACGGCGTCCGCCGCGGCGACGCGGGGCTCACGGCACCGATCCGCGAGCTGCTCGCGCTCTAGCGCCTGGGCGCAGGGCCGGTGAAGAGCGCGCTGATGCTGTCGCGCCGGTCCGGGTGGGCAAGCACGAGAACCTCGTCGCCGGCCTGGAGCTGGCTCTCGCCCCGCACGGGGAGGAGCCGGTGGTCGCGCACGACGAAGCTGATCCAGGCGTCCTCACCCAGCATCGCCAGCTGGTCGATGCGCTGACCGTCGGCCGGGGCTCCCTTGGCGATCGTGAGGTGCTGGGCGCCGTCCGGCTCGTCGGCCAACCGGACGCCGAGGGCCCATGGTTCGGTCGTCGCGGTCCGCATGGGCAGGTGCAGCAGGCGCGCGACAGCCGGCACGAGGCTGCCCTGGACCAGGACGGAGAACACGACCACCACGACGACGATCCCGTAGAGACGCTCCGCATCGGGAATGTGCGCGGCGAGGACGAAGCCGCCCAGGAGGATGGGCACGGCTCCCTTGAGACCCGCGAACAGCACGAAGGCGAGTTCGTTCCGCCGCAACCGCGCCGGTATCAGGCACAGGCCGACGAAGACCGGCCGGACGACGACGGCGAGGACGATGCCGATGACCAGCCCGGGGATCCACACGTCGGGATGGGTGAGCTCGGCCAGGTCGACCGTGAGACCCAGCACGGTGAACGCCACGATCTCGCCGAGGCTGGCCAACGCCGAGTGGAAGCGTTCGATCTCCCGCTTGTAGGGGGCGCGGGCATCGCCGAGCAGGATGCCGGCGACGAAGACCGCCAGGAAACCGGAGCCGTGCGCCAGCGTCGCCAGGCCGAAGAGGATCAGCGCGCACGCCGCCGTCCGCAGGGGGTAGAGCGCTTCGCTGGGCAACGGCACCGCTCGGATGAACCACAGCATCACCCGCGCGCCCACGATGCCGACCGCCGCGCCCACGCCCATCTGCAGCACGAACTCACCGGCGACGTGGCCGAAGGCGCCCGCACTGACACCGCCGGCGGTGATGAGACTGGCCATCAGCGCGATCCCGACCGGGTCGTTGGCGCCGGACTCCCCCTCGAGCACGGTCCCGCTGCGCCCGGACACCTCCCGTTGCCCGAGCACCGAGAACACCACCGCCGGGTCGGTGGGGGAGATCGCCGTGGCGACCAGCAGGGCGGGGAACCACTCCAGCCCGAAGACCGCGTGGATGAAGACCCCGATTGCGGCGACGCAGAGGAAGGTGCCCAGCACGCCTGCGGCGGCGATCGGACCGGCCGCCGACCGGAACTTCCGCCACCCCATGTGCAGGCCGCCGTCGAACAGGATGAAGATCAGGGCGATCGTCACCAGCCGCTCCACCGAGCGCTCCGGCGGCGCGTGCAGAGCCGGGACGACGTTCACCGCCACGGCGGCGGCCACCAGCACCAGCAGCGGAGCCGGGACCCGGATCCGTTCGGTCAGCCGATTGGCCAGCAGCGCCAGCAATCCGACGGCGCCCTCGAGCAGCACGAGGCCCGCGAAGGAATAGGTATCGGACACGGCGACTCCGGAATCGGGCACGGCGAATTCGGACTTGCCGACCAGACTTCCCGGCGCTCCAGGGCCGATCGTAGTGACCTCGGGATGTCGGTTGCCGACCCGCGCCCGCGAGTCGTACCGTCGGCGTACACGAGAGAGGAGGTGGTCCGAACTTTGCTGAGTTTCAGGACACGTGAGGTGGCTGTCCGCTAGCCGCCGTCCAGATGGGCCGCCCGTTCGGACACTGCGCACGTCCGGCAGATCCGAACGACGGCATGATCGCCCGTCCGTCGTACGGCGGCGAGCGAGAACCGGACAGTCACCCGACCCCCGGGCTGCCGACATTTGTCCAGTCGGCCCGCGTGCAGCTGCTCTTGCGAGCGCAGCGCCGCGGAGCAGCCCGGGGGTTGTCCGTTCCCCGGGTAGGTTCCAGCCGTGCAGCTCGGCGGACTCCCGGTCGAGGACGACGTCTCCTGCGGGGTGTGGATCTCCTCCGCCCGCCGGCGCGGCGAACGCGGCACCGTCTCCGCGCTCGTTCCGGCCGTCTTCGAGGCGTACGCACGCATCCTGCATCCGGCGATCCGCTACGACGGGGACGACGACATCGAGGTCTCCTGGGCCGACGTCGCCGCGCACAACGGCACGTCGGTGGACGCCGGCGCACAGTGGGACGCCATCACCCACGGCCCGGTCGACAGTCAGCCGCCGGTCTGGGACGACGGCCCGAGCGAGGGGCACCTGCCGGTCGCGGTGGCCGGGCGCCTCGTCGACGTCCTCCGAGGGCACACGGCGACACCCGGCACCTGCCTGTTCGGTCGGTGGGACGGATTCGGGTACGACCTGCCCGATCCCGACGTCCCGCCCCGCCTGCTGCTGCGCGGTGGCAAGGACGTCGTCCTCCTGCGCGGCACGATCGCCGACGCCGTCCGCAACCTCGCACCAGAACCGCACGAGCAGAGCGCGAACCTGTGGTGGCCGGCCGATCAGGCCTGGTGCGTGGTCACCGACGTCGACCTGCGGAGCAGCTACGTCGGCGGCAGCGCGGCGTGCATCGCCGACCTCGTCGCAACCGATGCTCTCGAGGCGCTGCCGGTGACCGCCGACCGACCGGCCGCATAGGTGATCATTCGCCGGTGCGCATGCTCGCGGCCCGGCTCCTCGCCGTCCTCGTCGCCCTGACCTGGCTGATCTTTCCCGGCTTCGGCCTGATCGACCTCGGGGTGAGCTGGGACGCGGACTGGCCCGTGGTGCTCGAGGCCGGCTGGGGCGCCTTCATGACCGTGCTGCTCGGTGGATCGTTCCTGGCGGTGGCCGTCCGGCCCACGCGTGCCGCGCCTGCCACCCTCACGCTGGTCGCCGCCCTCGCCGCACTGCTCGTCTCGGCGGTCGTCGGGTTCGAGTGGCAGCTGGCCGGCTACGCGGCGCTGCTGGGCCTGGAGACCCTGGTGGTGCTGCTCCTCGTGCCCGGTCGCGAGCGGGTGCGGCCGCTGCACCGCGCGATATCGCCGTCCCTGCTCGTTCTCGCGGTCGTCGGCGCAGTCCCCTTGCTGGTCGCCGCCGCACGGATGTTCCGGCTCAATCGTGGTGACGCGGGCGAGGGCATCGGAGAGCTGACGATGGGCGTGGACCACCACGCCGTCCAGGGCGCCCTTGCGCTGGCGGTGGCCGCGCTCGCCTTCGTCGCGGCGGTCTGGCCGCGAGGACGGCGCCTCGTCGGGGCATCGGCGGGCCTCACCGCGGCCTACGTCGGGCTCGTGTCGTTCGCCTTCCCCGGGGCCTGGGCCGGGTTCAGCCCGACGTGGTCGGCCCTCGGCGCGGTCTGGGGTGCGGCGACCGCCGGACTGTCGCTGGCCGCACCCCGGCCACTACAGCCGCGCGAGCTCGGCGGCGAGGTCGTCGAGGCCGAGCGAGCCCTGTGACAGCGCCGCCATGTGCCACGCCTTGAGGTCGAACTCGGCTCCGCGAGCAGCTTCGGCCGCCGCGCGGCCGGCCAGCCACGCCCGCTCCCCCAGCTTGTAGCTGATCGCCTGGCCCGGGATGCCGAGGTAGCGGACCAGCTCGCTGTCGAGGAAGGCGACGTCGGCGCCGGAGTTCTCCCCCAGGAAGGCGCGCGCCAGGTCGGGGGTCCACGATCGGCCGCGGTGCGCCTCGAGCGCGCCCTCCGCGTCCTCCGGGATGGGCAGCCCCAGGTGCATCCCGATGTCGATGACCACCCGAACCGAGCGCAACTGCTGCGAGTCGAGGTAGCCCAGCCGTGTGCCTGGCTCGCTGAAGTAGCCGAGCTCGTCCATCAGCCGCTCGGCGTAGAGCGCCCAGCCCTCCACGTTCGCTCCGACCGCCCCCAGCGAGGTCTGGTAGGTCGACAGGTCCTTCGACACGTAGGCCCACTGGGCCAGCTGGAGGTGATGACCGGGAACGCCCTCGTGGTACCAGATCGAGACCAGGTCCCAGAGCGGGAACCGGGTGCGCCCCAGCGTCGGCAGCCAGGTGCGCCCCGGCCGGGAGAAGTCCTGGGCGGGACGGGTGTAGTACGGCGCGGCGGCACTGCCCGGTGGGGCGATCATCGCCTCGACCCGGCGCACCGGCTCGGCGAGGTCGAAGTGGGTCCCGTCCATCGCCGCGATCGCGTCGTCCATCATCGACTGCAGCCGCGCGCGGATCTCCTCCACGCCCTCGACGGCCGGCCCGTTGGTGGACAGCCAGCGCATCGCCTCCATCGGGGTGGCCCCGGGCAGCACCTTCTCCGCCTCGATGCGCTGCTCGGCGAGGATGCGGCGGTGCTCCGACCAGCCCCAGGCGTAGGCCTCCTCGAGGCCCTGACCCGCGGCGAGGTCCGACCCGGTCCAGCGGCGGGCGGCCGTGGCGTACCGCTCCCGCCCCACGGCGTCGGGCGTCCCCTCCGACAGCGGCGCGTAGACGTCGCGCAGGAAGTCGCGCATGTCGGCCACGGCCTGGTCGGCGGCGTGCGCGGCCTTGACCAGGTCCGCACGCAGCGACTCCGGTCCGGTGGCGACGAAGCCGGCGAAGTAGGGGCCGGCCAACCACTCGTCGAGCTGACCGACGACGGTGCGCACCTGACGCCCGGCGACCAGCAGCCCCCGCCGGGCGCCCTCCTGGAGACTCTCCCGGAACCCCGCGTACGCCGCCGGCACCCGCGCCATGCGGCGGGCGATCACGGCCCAGTCGTCGTCGGTGGCCGTCGGCATGAGGCTGAACACCTGGCGGACGGAGTGCACCGGGCTGAACAGGTTGGACAGCGCGCGCAGTCCCTCGCCCTGCTCGTGCGCCGCGAGCTCGGCGCCCAGCCGTTCGCGCAGCAGCCGGGCGCAGCTGCGCTCCAGCGGGTCGTCGGCCAGGGCCGGGTTCTCGGTCAGCACCCGGTCGAGCTCGGCGAGCGTGCTCCGGTGCAGCGCCGCCTCGGCCTCCAGCCCGGCCGGGCTGGTGTCCGGGAGCCGGTCGTCGCCGGGGCGGGTGCCCAACGACGTCGCGACCAGCGGG
>Ga0308174_10001548_pt1 | contig 10834 bp, 11 predicted proteins | sample PhyPR2_FD_203894 | JGI IMG/M metagenome (GOLD analysis project Ga0308174, IMG submission 203894) | Soil microbial communities from UC Gill Tract Community Farm, Albany, California, United States - DLSLS.P.R2 | ecosystem: Environmental > Terrestrial > Soil > Agricultural land | place: USA... | reverse complement strand
CGGCGCCGCGGACGGCGGGTTCAACCAGGCCCGTGCGGGCCCAGTAATCGAGCTGGCGGTAGGTGATGCCGGCTGCCTTGCAGGCCGTGGGACCACGGTAGCCGGCGTCCTCGTCCAATACGGGAAGGTCCTCGGTGAACAGGAGGCCCTGGGCACCGCTCACGGGCACAGCAACACCAGCCGTGGGCTGCTTCAGCCCGCCTGCTTCGCCTTTGGGACTCACCTGGATCCTCCTTGTCGTACGCTCCCGGGAACCGATACGGCAGCCTTGGCATGAAGACCATGCGTGTAATTTTCCGTGGGGCGCACTTTCCAGTGTGACCTGCGCGGCTGCTGTAAGCAAGGGAACTTGATACTTCGACGTTAGGCCCGGCGGGTCCCCAGGTCAAAGACCTTCGCGGCTTGGAGAAGGCGTGTCGAAACTTTCAGGCTTAACTTTAACCTTAACGTGACCTTAGCCGTCGAAATCCTCGGGTTCCACGTCATCAAGGAATTCGCGGAAGCGGCGCAGTTCGCGCTCCTCATCCACGGTGGGGCCGGGCTCCGCGTCCTCGCCCTCGTCGTGCTCAGTGATGCGGACACCGGCCTCATCCATCACTGAATCCGCACACCAGATCCGGCACTTTGCGCGCAGCGCCACTGCCAGCGCATCGGAAGCCCGGGAGCTCACAGTGGTTCCATTCTCGAACTGCAGCTGCCCGTAGAAGATATTGTCCTCCACCGCCACGATGTTGACGCTGACCACGGAATGGCCCAGGGACTCCACCACGTCAACCAACAGATCATGCGTCATGGGCCGGGGCGGGACCACACCCTGCTGGGCGAGGGCGATGGCGCTGGCTTCCGGGGTGCCGATCCAGATGGGGACGTGGCGTTCGCCGTGCATCTCCTTGAGCAGGACCAGCGGCTGGTTGGACGGCAGTTCGATGCGAACGCCTACAATCTCGACTTCGATCATCAGATGTCCATGCGTGAGATGTGGTCCTGCACCAGGGCCCGGTGCAGGGTGAGGCAGAGGTCGCTGATCTCGCGTGCGGCCTCGGCCGCGCGTGCTTGTGACGCCGAGTCCTTGCGCGAGGCAAGCGGCGCAACCGCGCGTTCCACCAGGCCGAATTCCCGTTCGGCCGCTGCCTGGAAGGGCCTCAGGTGCCGGGGTTCCAGGCCATGGCTTTCCAGCTGTACACAGGCGCGGGCAACCTGGAGGGCATGCTCGTCGAACTGGCCATTGCTGTGGCTGATGAGGCCGAAACTCAAAAGTGACTGCAGCAGTGGGACGCTGGCGCCGGATTCGGTGCGGAGCTGTTCCTCGCTGAGTTTCCGGCCGCGGTTCTGCAACTCGGCCGCCAGCTCATCGGAGACAATGCGCGGGGAAACCACGACGCCGGGTGGCAGGTTCTCCGGCCGTTCTCCCCTGTCGATGGCGTCAAGGTAGTCCTTGATGACTTTCAGGGGCAGGTACTGGTCCCGCTGCAGGGCCAGCACAAAACGCAGCCGCTCCACGTCGCCGTCTGAATACTGGCGGTAGCCGGCAGGCGTTCGCCGGGGGTTGATCAGCCCTTTTTCCTCAAGGAACCGGATCTTCGAGGCGGTCATGCCCGGGAAGTCGGAGCTGAGCTGGGCGAGGACTTCGCCAATATTCAGGACCTGGGGGCCCCGGCGTTCCGGTTGTGCCATTGCCACAGGCAGCGGTCCCCGGTTCAGCTGCGGCCTGCAGCCGTGGCAGGGCTCAGGTAGAAGGTGAGGCGGAACTTGCCGATCTGGACTTCGCTGCCGGACTTCAACTCCACGCTGTCCACCCGGTCGTGGTTGACGTAGGTGCCGTTGAGGCTGTTCTTGTCCACTACTTCGAAGCTGCGGGCCGTGCGCCGGAATTCGACGTGGCGGCGCGAAACCGTGACGTCGTCCAGGAAGATATCCGCGTCCGGGTGCCGTCCCGCGGTGGTTACGTCCGAGTCCAGCAGGAACCGGGCTCCGGCGTTGGGGCCGCTGTGGGCAACGAGCAGCGCCGAGCCGGCAGGCAGGGCTTCGACCCAGTTGCGCTCTTCCGAGGACAGCCTGGGGGCGATGGTGGGTTCATCGGTAACGGGGGTGAGATGGATCGAGGTGGTCTCCGACGCCCTAGCCGCACCCGTGCCGTATTCCCCATCGGCAGGGTTGTGTCTGTGGCCAGCCATGGATTCCTCCTCTTTGACGTTGCAGGTGTTGAACCCGCAACCAACGTTTACTCTCCGGCCTGCCCGGCAGGTCCGGCGCCGGCTCCCGATCCCGGCGCTGACGTGCGGAGACGCCGTGCCTGCGGTGCGGGGCCGGACCGGATTTTCCGGTTAGCTTTAGCCTACCTGTTGTTCGTACTCGGATGCACTGAGCAGGGACTCAACGGCGTCGGGTTCGGCGAGTTTGACCTCGATGAGCCAGCCGTCACCATACGGATCGGTGTTGATCAGGGCCGAATCGCTGTCCAGGGAATCGTTCCGGGCCACGACCTCGCCGGAAACGGGTGCGTAGATGTCGCTGACGCTCTTGGTGGACTCAACCTCGCCCACCACTTCGTTTGCCGTAATCTTCGTTCCGGCTTCGGGCATCTGGGCGTAAACCACATCGCCAAGGGCGTCCTGGGCAAAGTCGGTGATTCCCACGCGCACCACGCCGTCGGCATTCGGGGCCGTAACCCACTCATGTTCGGCGGTGTAGGACAGGTCTTCGGGGATGTTGCTCATGGGGGGCCTTTCATCGGGGTACGCGCCAAGGTCAAAAGTGGCCCGCACATCGGGCCGCCGCTGAAAGTATAGGCACATCTGCCGGGGCCGGCACGGGCCTTTCTGACAAGATGGGACCCATGAGTGCAAGCAGCGGTGCAGCATCCTTGGGGCAGGGCGGGTAGGCCATGCCGGAACTGCCTGAAGTCGCCGGCCTGGCCACGTTCCTTGACGAACAGCTGCGCGGCTGTGCAGTCACCAAACTGCAGATTGTCTCCTTCGCCGTGCTCAAGACGGCCGACCCGCCGTTCAACGCCTTCGAGGGCCGCACCGTGTGCGGGGTCCGCCGGTTCGGAAAGTTCATCAGCATTGACACTGGCGGCATTTCCCTGGTGTTCCACCTGGCGCGCGCAGGCTGGGTGCGCTTCACGGACTCCCCCGCCGGCAGCCAGCTCCGGATGGGCAAGGGCCTCATCGCCGTCCGCGCAGCTTTCTCTGGTCCGGACGGGCCCCGCGGCCTGGACCTGACGGAAGCGGGGACCAAGAAGAGCCTGGCCGTCTACGTGGTGCGGGATCCGCAGGAGGTGCCCGGCATCGCCACGCTCGGTCCGGATCCTTTTACCAGCGCCTTCGACGCTGACATGCTGGCTGAAATCCTGGCCGGGAGTTCGCAGCAGATCAAGGGGCTCTTGCGCAGCCAGAGCGTCATCGCGGGGATCGGCAACGCCTACAGTGACGAGATCCTGCACGCCGCCAGGATCTCGCCGTTCGCCATCGCCAAGTCCCTGGACCGGGAGACGGTGCAGGTCCTCTACGACGCAATCCACAGCGTCTTGGGCGAGGCGGTGGCGGAGGCGGCCGGCAAGCCGCCCAAGGACCTCAAAGACGTCAAACGCAGCCACATGCGGGTCCACGCGCGTACCGGGCAGCCCTGCCCCGTCTGCGGCGATACGGTTCGGGAAGTTTCATTTGCGGACACGGCCCTGCAGTACTGCCCCACCTGCCAGACCAAGGGCAAGATCCTGGCCGACCGGAGGACGTCGAAGTTCCTGAAGTAGTCCTCGGTTCTGCTTCCAAGCGTGCCAAAAAAACGGAAAGCGCCGGAGAATTCTCCGGCGCTTTCCGCTTTCTGGTCGGGCTGACAGGATTTGAACCTGCGACCCCTTGACCCCCAGTCAAGTGCGCTACCAAGCTGCGCTACAGCCCGCTGGTTCCACCGTTCTCCGCTGAACCAAACCCAAGGGTTTTCATCAGCAGTCCGGCCGAACCACCTAGAAGAGCTTACACGATCCGGAGGGGTGCCCGTGACACTTTCCGGTGATCAGCTCCGAGGTGTGTCGCAATTAACGCTTCCGGCCGCGCTTCTCACGGACGCGCATGCTGACCTCGATCGGTGTGCCTTCGAATCCGAAGGTCTCGCGCAGCCGGCGGGTGATGAAGCGGCGGTATCCGGGGTCCAGGAAGCCCGTGGTGAACAGCACGAACTTCGGCGGACGGCTGGAGGCCTGGGTACCGAAGAGGATGCGAGGCTGCTTGCCGCCGCGGACCGGGTGGGGGTGCGCGGCCACGAGCTCGCCCAGGAAGGCGTTGAGGCGCCCGGTGGCGATGCGCTTGTCCCAGTTTTCCAGGGCAAGGTCCAGGGCCGGGACCAGGCGGTCCTTGTGCCAGCCGGTCTTGGCCGAGATGTTGACCCGGGGCGCCCAGTCCACGTGGGCCAGGTCCTGCTCGATTTCGCGTTCCAGGTAGCGGCGGCGTTCGTCGTCGAGCAGGTCCCACTTGTTGAATGCCAGGACCAGGGCGCGGCCGGACTCGATGGCCAGCTGCAGGATGCGCACGTCCTGCTCGCTGAGGACCTCGTCCACGGCGAGGAGCACGACGGCGACCTCCGCCTTTTCCAGCGCGGCCTGCGTCCGGAGCGAGGCGTAGTAGTCCGCGCCCTGGGCCATGTGCTGGCGGCGGCGGATGCCCGCGGTGTCCACGAAGCGCCAGGTACGGCCGCCGAGTTCGATGAATTCGTCCACGGGGTCACGGGTGGTTCCGGCGGTGTTGTCCACCACCACGCGTTCGGACCCTGCAAGCTTGTTCAGCAGCGAGGACTTGCCCACGTTGGGCCGGCCAATGAGCGCAATGCGGCGCGGGCCGCCGGAGCGGTCCGTTCCCTCGATGGTGGAGAACTCCGGCAGCACATCCATGACGTGGTCCAGGAGGTCGGCCACGCCCCGGCCGTGCAGTGCCGAGACCGGGTACGGCTCACCGAAACCGAGGCCCCACAGTGCAGCACTGTCCGCTTCCTGGGCGAAGTCGTCCACCTTGTTGGCCACCATGATGACCGGCTTCTTGCTGCGCCGCAGCATCTTCATGACGCCTTCATCCGTGGCGGTGGCACCGACGGCCGAGTCCACCACGAAAAGCACGGCGTCGGCGAGTTCCACGGCCATCTCGGCCTGCTCGGCAACCCGGGCGTGGATGCCGCGGGCATCGTGCTCCCACCCGCCGGTGTCCACCAGCGTGAAGTTGCGGCCGTTCCAGTTGGCCGAATACATGACGCGGTCACGGGTGACCCCGGGGGTGTCCTCCACCACTGCTTCGCGCCGGCCCAGGATGCGGTTTACCAGCGTGGACTTTCCCACGTTGGGCCGGCCGATGATGGCCAGGACGGGATCAAGTTTGACCGGACCTTCAAAGTCCTCGTCGCCGTATTCCCCGCTGAGCAGGGCGGCGTCATCCTCGTCGAGGTCGTAGTCCTCCAGGCCGGCCCGGAGGGACGCGGCACGCAGCTCCGCTTCGTCGTCGTCAATGGCTGCCAGGCGCTCCGCGACCTGGTCGCTGCCAGTGGGCGTGTACTCGTCGTCGCCGGTGCCGGAATGCCCGGAAGTCTGGGTGGTGTCGCTCATTGCATTGTCCTTAGTGGTCATCTGCCGGCGTCCCCGGCTACTGCTGTCAAGTCTTTGTGGTCAGCGAAGGGCAGGGGCTGTCCGCTGGATTGAATGGCATCCTGGACATGTCCTGCCAGTGCTGCACGGATGTCCTGCGCCGCCCTGTCCATTGAAGCACGCCCGCTTTCACCGGCCCGGCGGGCCAGGGTCAGGGCTGACCCGAAGCTGACGTGGAAACGCCGCCCCGGCCGTGGAACGAAGTCCAGGTGCTCATCGGCCTGCCTGGTCCCCAGGATGGCGACCGGAACAACCGGTGCCCCCGAGTTCAGTGCGAGCCAGGCAACCCCGCCGTTAATGTCCGCGGCTGCCCCGCTCCCCCGCGTCCCCTCCGGAAGAATTCCAACGCAGCGTCCGGCGTCGAGCACGTCCCTGCAGCGCTGCAGCGCTGCCCGGTCCCCCCTTCGGTCCACTGGAAGCTGTCCCGAGGCGGTCAGCACCCGGCCCAGGAAACCCTTGAACATCTCCTGCTTCACCAGGATGTGCATGGGCCGTGGCGCCGCGCCGAACAAGACCGGGCCGTCAAGGAAGCTGATGTGGTTGGCTGCGAAGATGACGGGCCCGCCGGTGGGGACGTTGCTCCTGCCGGTCACGGTGGTCCGGTAGACCAGGTGGTCCAGGATCCAGCCCACCGGCCTGCTCCACGCCATGGTCAGGCCGGATGGCAGCCCCGCTCCGGCGTCAGTCACGGTTGAGGACCTTGGTGACGATCACTAGGGCGGCATTCACGGTCTGTTCGAAGTCGAGGTCCGAGGAATCCAGAGTGACGACGCCGGACGCCGCCTGGGTGAAGTTCACCACGGTGGAGTCCTTGGCATCGCGGTGGGTCACCTGGGCAGCCAGTTGCTCGGCGTTCTGCGTCCCGCCCAGCTGGATGCCGCGCCGGCGCAGGCGGGCTTCCTCGCTTGCGGTGAGGAGCATGCGCACCTCAGCCCCGGGCGCGACGACGGTGGTGATGTCCCTGCCTTCGACCACCATGCGGCGGTGGTGCTTTTCGATGAGGTCCCGCTGGCGGCGGATAAGTTCGGTCCGGGCACCGAGCGTGGTGGCCACGGCACTGACCGCGGAGGAAATGGCCGGCTCACGGATGGCGTCCGTGACGTCGACTCCGCCCACCCGCACGTATTCCTCCTGCGGGCTGGTGCTCAGTTCCAGCACGAAATCCCGTGAAGCCTGTTCCACGGCCGGCGTGTCGGCCAGGTCGATGCCCTGGGTCACGCAGTACCAGGTCAGCGCGCGGTACATCGCCCCGGTGTCCAGGTAGGCCAGCCGCAGCCTGCGGGCAACCTCTTTGCTCACGCTGGATTTACCGGAGCCCGACGGTCCGTCGATGGCAACCACCAGCGGCCGGCCGATGCGCAGCGCGCGCATGGTTTCGAGGAGTTCCTGTGTCATTACTGAAGTACCCGCCATCCGCGGTCGTTGAGAGCTTCGATCAGGTGGTCGTGCTTGTTCGGCAACACTGACAATTCCACCATGCCAACGTTCTGTCCGGAGGAATGGTCCAGCCGAAGATCCTCGACGTTCACGCCGATTTCACCGATTTCGGTGAGCAGCTGCGCGATCTGGCCGGGCTTGTCATCCACCAGGACGGTAAGCCAGGAGTAGGCCTGCGGCGGCCCGCCGTGCTTGCCGGGAATCCTCGCCTGGCCGGCGTTGCCCTCACTGATGAGCTGCGCCAGGTCCAGGCGGGCTCCCGGTGCGGTGGGCTGTTCCAGGGTGCCGATGAGGCGGTTCAGGTCCTCGCGGACGCCGTGCAGGATTTCGACCACCTTGGCCGCGTTCCCGCCCAGGATCTGCACCCACAGGGTGGGATCGCTCGCGGCGATCCTGGTGACGTCGCGCAATCCGTTGCCGGCCAGCGACAGGGCGTGCAGCGGAGTTCCCTGGAGGCGGCTGGCCAGCAGGGAGGACATGACCTGGGGCAGGTGCGAAACCAGGGCCACCGCTTCATCATGTTCATCCGCGCTGAACTGTGAGACCACCGCCCCCAGATCCGAGGCGAGGGAACGTGCCACCTGCAAAGCAGCGCCCGAGGTCTCCTCCGACGGGCAAAGCACCCACGGCATGGAGGTGAACAGCTCACCGCGGGCCGCTACGGGCCCTGATTTTTCCCGTCCGGCCATGGGGTGCGTGCCCACGTAGCGCGTGAGGTCGGCGCCGAGGCTCCGCAGCCGCGACAGGATGTCCGCCTTGACGCTGGCAATGTCCACCACGACGGCGCGCGGATAGTCGGCCAATGCCTGGCACACGACGTCGGCCGTAACATCCGGCGGTGCGGCGACCACCACGAGCTGGGGCTCCGCGCTGCCCAGTTCAGGCAGTGCGCGCCCGGCACCGATGTCCACGGCCACAGCCTGATTGGTGGGCGACGGATCGGAAAGGAACACCGGCACTCCGCGCCCCCGCAAACCGAGTCCGATACTGGTGCCCAGCAGACCGGTACCAATTACCACCACCGGGCCATCAAGGTGGCCCCGGCCCTGGCTTTTGAACGCGGACATGCGTCAGAGCCCTACGGATGCCAGCAGGTGGCCGACTTCCTGCTTGCCCAGGTTGCGGATGCTGCCCTGGCGCTGGTCGCCGAGCCCGATGGGACCCACCTTAACGCGCACCAGCCGCTGGACCGGGAAGCCGACGGCATCGAAGAGGCGGCGGACGATCCGGTTCTTGCCCGAGTGGAGCACGACCTCGATGAGCACGTGGCCCGGGGTGGAGTCCACCAGCCGGAACGAGTCAACGTTAGCGTTGCCGTCTTCCAGCTCCACGCCTGCCTTCAGCTGGGCGCCGACGCCCTGCGGGAACGGCCCGCGCACCTGGACCAGGTAGGTCTTGGGGACCTCGTAGGACGGGTGGGTCAGCCGGTTGGCGAGTTCGCCGTCGTTGGTCAGCAGCAGCAGGCCCTCGGTGGCGACGTCCAGCCGGCCCACGTGGAAGAGCCGCTCGCCGGTGTTCTTGTTGCTCTTGAGGAAGTCGCTGATGCAGGGCCGGCCCTCGGGATCCTCCATGGTGGACACCACGCCCTTGGGCTTGTTGAACACCATGTAGACCAGGTTCTCGTCCAGCTGGATCCGCAGGCCATCAACGTGGATGACGGCGGTCTTGGGATCGACGCGCACGCCGAGCTCTGTGACTACCTGGCCGTCCACCTCAACCCGGCCCTCGGCGATCATCTCCTCGCAGACGCGCCGGGAGGCCACTCCTGCGGACGCCATCACTTTCTGGAGGCGCACGCCGTCGGCATCATGGAGTTCGGACTGCGGAACGTTGCCGCGGGGGCCCTTCTTGCGGGTGGGTTTGCGGACCGGACCCAGGTTCTGGCCGAAGCGTTCGCTGCCGAACGCACGGGAAGCCGCTGCCCCGGGAGCGCCGGTGCGTTGCTTGGGCTTGGGGGCGCCGGGGGTTCCGGGGGCCTTCCTGGCGCCGGGCTTGCGGGCAGCAGGCTTGCGCGACGACGGCTTGGCGCCCTCCGCTGCACGGGGCTGCTGCTCCCCCGCGAGATCGGGATCGATGAAGCGTTCCTCCCGCGGCTTGGGGGCGCGGTGCGGCCGGTCCCCGCCGAAACCGGCGGCCCGCTTTCCTGTGCCGCCGCGCGAACCTGCGCTGAAGCTGCCGCCCTGTGGGCTGCGCTGCTGGGAACTGTTGCGATCGTTGCCGCCGCGTCCCGAACCGTTACGTGGTGAACCCTGGCGTCCCGCCTGTGTCATGACCCGTCCTTCAATGTGTTTTGGCCGGCAGAGGTGTCCAAGGACAACCCTAGCCAGCCGTGCAGACTTCGTCTGCCCTGATGAATATATTTGGCGCAGGCAGGAAGTGCCCCTGCCTACATCGTCTCGGCGTCGTAGAACTCTGCGATCCCGTCGAGCCCCGGAAGGTGCGGCGACAGCTTTGGCAGGTCCGCTACAGAACCGATTCCCATCCGTTCGAGGAAGTAGGAGGTAGTCCTGTAGAGGATCGCGCCGGACTCGGGATCCGTTCCCGCGTCCTGGATCAGCCCGCGCTGGGCCAGTGTCCGTACGACAGAGTCAACATTGACTCCGCGAATTGCAGACACGCGCGCCCGGGAAACGGGCTGGCGGTACGCGATGACTGCCAGTGTTTCCAACGCCGCCTGGGTAAGCCTGGCTGTCTGCCCCTCAAGCACATATTTGCCAACGATCCCGGCAAACTCAGCGCGGGAGTAGATCCGCCAGCCACCGGCGATGTTCCGCAATTCAAAACCCCGGGGGCTGGAGCCAAGGCCAGCGTGGCTGGCACTCTCCATATCCGGGGCTTTAACAGTATAGCCGTTATACTCGCGCTGCAGTTCTGCCAGCAGGGAGCGCACGCCGTTGACCGTCAGGCCCAGCCCTGCGGCCAGTTCCTCCTCCGTGGCGGGTTGGTCCAGGACCATGAGCACCGCCTCGAGGGCAGCCTTGGCACCGCCGGGGAGGTCCTCGAAGTCCGGGCCGTGATCAAGGCCCTCCTGCAGCCCCACGTCTTTCAGCTCCCTGTCCTGTCCCGTGGAATTCACAATTGCTCCTCGTACTCTTCGCTCAGGTTTTCTGCTGACCAGTCCCGGCCGTCCGCGGTCCAGTGGACGGCCAGCTCCGCCAGCGGGGACAGTTGGTCGAATGAGACGGCCCGGTCCCGGAACAGTTCCAGGAGGGCCAGGAACCGCGCCACCACTACAAGGCTGGAGTCGGCGTCGGAAATCAGGGAACGGAAGGTCTGCGGCGACTCCTGCTGAAGGCGAAGCCCCAGCATCCGGGCCTGTTCCTTGACGCTGACGTTGCTGCCGTGGAGGTGGCCGAGGGCCACCTGCGGTGGTTGCACCGGCGCCTTGGGCCGGAGCGCGGCCTCGGCCAGCGCTGCGAACTGTTCGGGGGTGTGTTTCCAGACCAGCTCGGGAAGCATCGCGGCGAAGTGCTCCTCCAGCGCCACCTGGCGGGGAAAGCGCATGGCCTCATGGTGCAGGGTTTCACCCAGGATGCCGGCCACCTGTTTGAAGGCCCTGTACTGGAGCAGCCGCGCAAACAGGAGGTCCCGGGCCTCCAGCAGGGCGATGTCCTCGTCGTCCTCAACTTCGCCGGCGGGAAGGAGCCGTGCTGCCTTGAGGTCAAGCAGCGTGGCGGCGATCACCAGGAACTCGCTTGCCTCGTCCAGGGCCCATTCTTCACCGAGCTTCTGCAGCTTTCGGATGTACTTGATGAACTCATCCGTGAC
>Ga0308174_10001547_pt1 | contig 10845 bp, 16 predicted proteins | sample PhyPR2_FD_203894 | JGI IMG/M metagenome (GOLD analysis project Ga0308174, IMG submission 203894) | Soil microbial communities from UC Gill Tract Community Farm, Albany, California, United States - DLSLS.P.R2 | ecosystem: Environmental > Terrestrial > Soil > Agricultural land | place: USA... | reverse complement strand
TCGCCCGCTCCCGCAGCGAGCGGCCCGGCGGGACCCGCGCCATCCTCCCTCCCCCCAGGCGCGATCTCGCCGCAACGGGGTGCGGCGGTCGTGCCTCGGGCTGCTGACGGACACGTCTCGGCGGGGCACCCGGCCGGGTCCCACGGGTCCGTCGATCGCCCGGGCACGACCGTCGTGCGCCCCGGCCGGCGTACCCCATCCGCCCGCCGACTCCCCCATTTGGGGGAGGGCCCCTTTACACCATGCAGGTCCTCCCCTAGGCAGAACATGTTGCAGATCACTGCGCACCTGTTTGTCCGACCAGCACTCGGGTACGGCGCGGTGGGGAGAGACAGTTCAACACGCGTCCCACCGGACGCACCCAGAGAGATTGAGGGAGCATGTCTGCAACCACCAAGATCGCCATCGGCGTCGCCAGCGGGTACCTGCTGGGGCGCACCAAGAAGCTCAGGCTCGCCATCACGGTCGGCAGCATGCTGGCCGGACAGCGCGTAGCCACCAACCCCCAGGCGCTGCTCGCCCAAGGGGCGAAGCTTGCCGAGAAGAACCCCGAGCTGAAGAAGCTCCAGGACCAGGTCGCCGGCCGGCTGTTCGACGCGGTCAAGGCCGCCGCCATCACGCAGGCCACCTCGCGCCTCGAGAACGTCACCAAGTCGCTGAACGCCGCCCCCTCCGACGAGGAGGAGGACGAGTACTCCGACGAGGACGAGTACGACGAGGGCGACGAGGGCGAGGGCGAGGAGACCGAGGAGGAGCCCGAGGACGAGTACGACGAGGGCGAGCCCGAGGACGAGGCCGACGAGGGCGAGCCCGAGGACGAGGCCGACGAGGAGGAGCCCGAGTCGGAGGACGAGGACGAGGCCGACGAGGAGGAGCCCGAGGACGAGAGCGCCGAGGGGGAGCCCGAGGACGAGGCCGACGAGGGCGACGAGGGCGAGGCCCAGGAGGAGGAGCCCGAGTCGGAGGACGAGCCGGAGGACGAGGCCGAGGAGGAGCCCGAGCCGCCGCGCCGACCGCGCAAGCGCGCCTCCTCGGGCGGGCGGACCGCCAAGCGCACCGCCTCGAAGGCGTCGGGATCGAGCCGGAGCGCCGCCAAGAAGGCGCCCGCCAAGAAGACCGCCGCGAAGACCGCCAAGAAGTCGAGCTCCACCGCCAAGAAGGCGCCGGCCAAGAAGTCGAGCTCCACCGCCAAGAAGGCGCCGGCCAAGAAGGCGCCGGCCAAGAAGACCGCCGCGAAGAAGGCGCCCGCCAAGAAGACCAGCTCGAGCCGGACGGCGAAGAAGTCGTCGTCGCGGTCGCGCAGCGGGTCGGGGAGGTAAGACGACATGGCGAACTCCAACACCGAAGCGATGAACAAGCTCAAGCTCGTCTCCTCCGACCTGATGAAGGCGGTCGGCGACAAGGCCATGAAGAGCGCCACCGACCGGGTCGGTGGCCTCACCGACAAGCTCGAGGACATCGCCGGCGGCGGTCCCATCGGCAAGGCGGTCCTCAAGGGCGGCGAGGCCAAGGCGAAGGGCGACTCGCCGGTCAAGGGCGCCGTCAAGGGCCTCGCCTCCGGCGTCAAGGACAAGGTCACCGGTGGTGGCGGCGGCAAGGGCAACAAGTCGCCCAAGGCCACCAAGGCGACCAACATCGTGGAGTCGATCGACGTGGGCGTCCCGGTGCGGGTCGCCTACAACCAGTGGACCGAGTTCGGCTCGTTCCCGGGCTTCATGAAGAAGGTCGAGAAGGTCGAGGCGGCCGACGACAACAAGCTCAACTTCAAGGCCCAGATCGTCTGGTCGCACCGCACCTGGGAGGCGACGATCCTCGAGCAGGTCCCCGACGAGCGCATCGTGTGGCGCTCCCAGGGCCAGAAGGGCCACGTCGACGGCGCCGTGACCTTCCACGAGCTCGGGCCCAACCTGACCAGGATCCTGCTGGTCCTGGAGTACTACCCCCAAGGCCTCTTCGAGCGCACCGGCAACATCTGGCGCGCCCAGGGTCGGCGCGCCCGCGCGGAGTTCAAGCACTTCCGCCGCCATGTGATGACCCGTACGATCCTGAACTCCGAGGAGGTCGAGGGTTGGCGCGGCACCATCGAGGACGGTGAGGTCGTCCAGACCCACGAGGAGGCCCTCGAGGAAGAGCAGCAGCAGCAGGAGGGGCAGGACTCCGAGGGCGCCGAGGACCAGTACGACGAGTCCGAGGAGGGGTCCGACGAGGACTCCGACGAGGGCTACGAGGACGAGTACGACGAGGGCGACGCCGAGGAGGGTGACTCCGAGGAGGAGCCCGCCGAGGACGAGTACGAGGAAGAGCCGGCCGACGAAGCCGAGGAGGAGCCCGCCGACGAGGAGGAGGCGGCCCCCGAGGACGAGTACGAGGACGGCGAGGAGGCCGAGGAGGAGCCCGAGGCGGAGGAGGACTACGCCGAGGAGGAGCCCGAGGACGAGTACGAGGACGCCGAGGAGGGTGAGGACGAGGCAGAGGCAGAGGAAGCGCCGCGGCGTCGTTCCCGCCGTCGTGCGAGCTGACCCCCACCACCACAGGAGAGAGCCCTCATGAGTGTCCAGCAGTCAAGCCGCCGCCAGGGTGGCGGTTACCTCGAACGCCCCGCGCCCAGCGGTCTCGCCGACGTCATCGAGATCATCCTCGACAAGGGCATCGTCATCGACGCCTACGTCCGGGTCTCCCTGGTCGGCATCGAGATCCTGACGATCGACGCCCGCATCGTGATCGCGAGCGTCGACACCTACCTCCGGTTCGCCGAGGCCACCAACCGGCTCGACCTGGTCGAGCACGGGGGCGGCAAGCCTCTCGACGAGTTCATCGGCAGCATGCAGGAGAGCGGCGCCACCAAGAAGGTCGGCGGCGCCGTCAAGGGTGCCAAGAAGGCGCTGTCCCCGGGCAGCTCGGACGACGACGAGGGCCGCCGACCGGCCAGGAAGTCGTCGTCGCGCCGCCGGTCTGAGGAGCAGTGACGACCGTCCGGACCGACGACGTCGTGGACACCGACCGTGGCTTCTTCGTCTACGGGGTCGTCGACTCCGCGACGGGGCGGGTCCCGGACGGCCTGACCGGGGTGGAGGACACCCCGGTCAGTGTCGTCGCCCGCGGCCCGGTCGCCGCGGTCGTCGGCGAGATCGACCTGGACCGGACGACCGGTCGGCGTGCGGACCTGGTCGCCTACAGCACGGTCCTGGACCGGCTGGCGTCCGCGGGCGCCGTCGCCCCCGTGCAATTCGGCTCGGTGATGGTGGACGAGGAGAGCATCGTCGAGGAGCTGCTGGCCCCCAACGAGCAGTACTTCGCCCAGCTCCTCGCCGACCTCGCCGGGCGCGCCCAGTTCAACCTGCGGGTCGGATTCCACGAGCCGGTCGTCCTGGCCGAGGTCGTGGCGGCCGATCCGGAGATCCGCCGGCTCCACGAGTACACCCGCGACCTGCCCGAGGACGCGGCGTACGCCGACCGGGTGCGCCTGGGCGAGCTGGTGGCCCGCGCGATGGAGGACAAGCGTGAGCTCGAGGTGGAGGCGCTGCTCGACAGCATCCTGCCCCTCACCGTGGCCTACTCCCTGCGCTCCGGCGCCGGGATCGAGCACGTCCTCGACGTGGCCCTCCTGGTCGACGACGACCGGCGGCCCGAGTTCGAGGAGCACCTGGAGGGGCTGGCGGAGGCGGTCCACGAACGGCTCCGGCTCCGCCTGGTCGGCCCGGTCGCGCCGTACGACTTTGTCGGGGGCGAGGCATGGGCCTGATCAGCGGCATCCTGGGTCTGCCGCTGGCACCGCTGCGAGGCACCGTGGCGGTCGCCGAGCAGGTGCTGCGGCAGGCCGAGGAGACTTACTACGATCCGGCGACCATCCGAGCCGAGCTCGAGGAGGTCGACCGGCTACGCCAGTCCGGCGAGCTGAACGACGACGAGGCCACGGCCTGGGAGGACGAGCTCGTCGAACGGCTGATGGAGGGGCAGCGACGCCTCCGGGAGGAGCGAGGATGAGCGAGAGCAGTTCCGAGACCGAGCAGACCTCGGACGAGGGCGCGACCAAGGCACCCGCGAAGAAGCGCGCGCCCAGGAAGAGCACCCCGAGGAAGAGCACCGCCAAGAAGAGCACCACGAAGGCCAACCCTCGCAAGGCGAGCGCGCGCACCGAGCCCTCGCGCCCCAAGCGGATGAGTGGCTCGCGGGTCGCTGCCGAGGCGGTCCGCCAGCTCCTGGAGCTGACCGGCAAGGGCGCCGAGGGCGTGATCGGCCTCGAGCGGACCGAGGACGGCTGGACCGTCCAGATCGAGGTGCTCGAGCTGCGACGGATCCCCAACACCACCGACGTGCTCGCGGCCTATGAGGTCACCGTCGACAGCGACGGCGAGCTCGAGGGCTACCGGCGGCTGCGGCGCTACGTGCGCGGCACGCCCGGGGATGCCTGACATGACCCAGTCCCCGGGTGCCACGCCCAGCCAGCGGCCCTACTACTCGCCGCCGAGCCAGACGGCCCGACCGCAGCCGGCCAACCTCGCAGACATCCTCGAGCGGGTCCTCGACAAGGGGATCATCATCGCGGGCGACATCCGTGTGAACCTGCTCGACATCGAGCTGCTGACCATCAAGATCAGGCTGCTGATCGTCTCGGTCGACAAGGCCAAGGAGATGGGCATCGACTGGTGGCGCAACGACCCGATGCTCAACGGCACCGAGCAGAGCCTCGCGGACGAGAACCGCCAGCTGCGCGAGCGCATCGAGGCCCTCGAGGCGAAGGAGTCGGGTGACTGAGACCGGCCGCTACCTCTACGCCATTGCGCGCGGCCTGGACCCGCAGGCGATGACCGGCGTCCCGGCGCTGGGCGGCGGCCATCTCGACGTGGTCGAGCACCTGGGTCTCGCCGCCGTGGTCAGCAGCGTCGACCTCGACGAGTACGGCGAGGAGGGGCTGCGCCGCAACCTCGAGAACCTCTCATGGCTGGAGGAGGTCGCCCGCGGCCACGACACCGTCGTCCAGGCGGTCGCCGAGCAGTCGCCGACGGCGCCGCTCCGGCTGGCCACGATCTGCCACGACGACGACGGCGTGCGTGCTCGCCTCGAGGAGTGGCACGACGCCCTCGAGGAGGTCCTGGACCGCATCGAGGGGCGCCGCGAGTGGAGCGTGAAGGTCTTCGCGCGCCCCCGACCGGCGCCCGCCGCGGCCGAGTCGACGGCGGGAGGGGCTTCGGCCGGCGGGGCGGCGTACCTCCAGCGGAAGAAGGCGGAGAGCCAGGCCCGCGAGGCCGACGAGAGCAGCGCGGCAGCGATCGCCGACGAGGTGCACCACAGCCTCGCCGGGCGATCGGTCGCCGGCCGGCGGCTCCCGCCGCAGGACCCGCGGCTCACCGGGCGGACCGACCGGATGCTGCACAACGGCGCCTACCTCGTCCCGGCCGAGGAGGGGGACGCCTTCGCGGCCGTCGTCGAGGAGCTGCGGGCCGCCCACCCCGACGTGACCATCGAGTCCGCCGGCCCCTGGCCGCCGTACTCCTTCGCGACCCTGGAGCAGTCGTGACCGGCGCGGCCGGCGAGGTCGAGCAACGGTCGGTCGGCTCCACCGACGGGCGCCAGATCGCCCTGGTCGACCTCCTCGACCGGCTGCTCGGCACCGGCGTCGTGCTGGCAGGTGACGTGGTCATCTCGCTGGCCGGCGTGGACCTGGTCCAGGTCAAGCTGCACGCGCTGATCACCTCGATCCGCGAGGACATGGTGCAGCCCCGATGAGCGAGTCACCCCGCATCTTCCCGCAGCGGCTCGAGACCGACGCCGAGTCGGTCGAGCGCGACCTCTTCAAGCTGGTGCTCACCGTCATCGAGCTGGTCCGCCAGCTGATGGAGAAGCAGGCGCTGCGCCGCGTCGACGAGGGCGACCTCACCGACGAGCAGATCGAGGGGCTGGGCACCGGCCTGATGCACCTCGAGCAGGCGATGGAGGACCTGAAGTCCAGGTACGACCTGACCGCGGCCGACCTGAACATCGACCTCGGCCCGCTGGGTCCGCTGCTGTCGGAGTAGGCCCGGTCCGCCCGGAACTCGGTGGCCCGACCATGCCGTTCCTTGGTCGAATGTGCTCATGACCGAGCTGGTGACGCCCGACGTACGGTGGTTCGAGTCCTGGGCAGCAACGCTCCGGGAGTTCGGCTCGGAGTTCCCGCACGGGTCCGGCTGGGAGCTCGGCGAGAGCGCCCTGGACCGCGAGTCGTGCGCGGCGTTCGTCGCCGAGCGGCTCCGCCACGCCGACCCCGCGGCCGACCTCCCGCCCAGCCGGGTGCCCTGCACCTACCTGTGGATCACCGACGGCACCGAGATGATCGGCTTCCTCGCCCTGCGGCACCGGCTCAACGCGTCACTGCTGGAGGAGGGTGGGCACATCGGCTACTCGGTGCGGCCCTCGCGCCGACGGGTCGGCCACGCCTCGCGGGCTCTCGGGCTCGCGCTGAAGCGCGCGGCCGGCCTCGGGCTGGACCGGGTGCTGGTGACCTGCGACGAGGACAACCTGGGCTCGCGGCTGGTCATCGAGAAGGCCGGCGGGGTGCTCGAGGACATCCGCGCCGGCCGACGCCGCTACTGGCTCGAGACGGCGTGAGGCGTGGCTAGCCCCGCTCGGCGACCTTCACGCCGCGCTCGCCGGCGTCGGTGAGCCGCGCCTCCTCGACCGCCTGGGCCTCCAGCTCCGCTCGCCTGGTGGTCTCCAGCAGCGCCCGGGCGGCGTCGTACGCACCGGGCTCGGAGACCAAGTCGGTGGCACCGCGCTTGAGCCGCGCCAACGCGCTGCGCGCGAAGATCTGCTGCTCGGTCGTGGTGCGCTCGGAGCGGCCGCGACCCAGGAACGAGACGAACCAGTGCAGCACCGCGGTGATCCGGTTCTTGAAGCCGGTGATGTAGACGAGGTGCACGGCCAGCCACATCAGCCACGCGATCACGCCGGTCAGGCGCAGCTTGCCGACCATCGCGACCGCCCGGAAGCGGCTGATGATCGCCATCGACCCTTTGTCGAAGTACTTGAAGGGACCCTGGGCCGGCTTGCCCTGGATGCGGTTGTCGATCTCCTTGGCGGCGTACTTGGCGCCCTGGATCGCGACCTGCGCGACGCCCGGGAGGTGGTCGAGGTTGATCATGTCGCCCACGACGAAGACCTCGGGGTGGCCCGGCAGCGTCAGGTCGGGGTTGACGCTGATCCGGCCCGCGCGGTCCAGGGGGGCACCGGTCTGCTCGGACAGGGTCTTCCCGAGCGGGCTCGCCTGCACGCCCGCGGCCCAGATCTTGGTGACGGTGTCGATCCGGTCGGTGCGGCCGTCCTTGAACTTCATCTCGATGCCGCGCTCGTCGACGTCGGTGACCATCGCCCCGAGGACGACCTCGACCCCGAGCTTCTCCAGCTCGGCCTTGGCCTTCTCGCCCAGCTTGTGGCCGAACGGCGGCAGCACCTGCGGCGCGGCGTCCACGAGGACCACGCGGGCGCTGCGGGTGTTGATCGCCCGGAAGTCGCGCTTGAGCGTGCGGTGGGCGAGCTCGGCGATCTGGCCGGCCATCTCGACGCCGGTCGGGCCGGCGCCGACGACCACGAAGGTCAGCAGGTGGTCGACGTTGTCGCCGCGCACGGCGCCGAGCTCGGCCATCTCGAAGGCGCCGAAGATGCGGCCGCGCAGCTCGAGGGCGTCGTCGATGCTCTTCATGCCGGGCGCGAACTCGGCGAAGTGGTCGTTGCCGAAGTAGGACTGGCCGGCGCCGGCGGCCACGATCAGGGAGTCGTACGACGAGACCGTCTCGCGGCCGAGGACCTGCGAGGTGACGGTGCGGGACTCGAGGTCGATCCCGGTGACCTCACCGAGCAGCACCTGCGCGTTGTGCTGGCCGCTGACGACCTCGCGGGTCGGCGGCGCGATCTCGCCCTCCGAGAGGATGCCGGTCGCCACCTGGTAGAGCAGCGGCTGGAAGAGGTGGTGCGTGGTCTTCGCGACCATCGTGACGTCGACATCGGTACGGCGCAGCGCCTTGGTGCCGAACAGCCCACCGAACCCGGACCCGATCACCACCACCTGGTGGCGCCTGCCGGTTGCCTGCTCCGTCTGCGTGCCTGCCATGCCGATCCTTTCCCGCGGCGATGGGTCTCGCCGTACCCGACGGGCCCCGCGTGCACACCCATTCTCCCGCCGTACGGCAGTGGTTGACCAATCGGCCCCCCACCCGGGGCGTGTGACTTGTAGAACGATGCCCAACATTCAACGAGCGAGGGTTTCACGCGCGGAAATCCCGGGTACACGAGTCGACAATGGCTTGAATCTTCCCCGAACCCTGAGAGAGACCACGTGCCGCTGAACAGGCCAGCCCTGTCTTTGGGCTCGGGTCCCCGCGGCGTGCAGAACGCACGACGCTGGGTGGTCGACACGTGCACCGACATCGACCGCCGCGACCTCGTCGAGTGCGCCGAGCTCGGTGTCTCCGAGCTGGTCACCAACGCCCTGCTGCACGCGGACCCGCCGATCCAGGTACGCGTCCGCGGCACCCGGGAGCACCCCCGCGTCGAGGTGCGCGACGGCTCGGCACAGCCCCCGCTGCTGCCCGACAGCCACCCCAGCGACGAGGACCACCTGCTGCTGACCTTCGGTCGCGGCCTGGGCATCGTGGCCCGCTGTGCCGACGCCTGGGGCGCCGAGATTGAGGACGACGGCAAGGTGGTGTGGTTCGCCCCCAGCGCCACGGTCCACGAGCGCCTGGTCGACGGCAGGATCAGTGGCGTCGCCGCGCCCGGCGGCCGCGAGCCGCGGGCCGACGACGTGGCCGTCACGGTGCTCGGCGTCCCGCTGAACACCTACACGGCGTTCCAGCGCCACTACCGCGAGCTGCGGCGGGAGGTCCGCCTGCTCGCACTGGCCCACGAGGCCGACTACCCGCTGGCCAAGAACCTCTCCGACGTCTTCGGCTCGCTCGAGCTCGAGCTGCGCGAGAGCATGGGTGCGGACCAGATCGACCTCGCCCTGCGCGCCGGCCGGCAGGTCGCCGACCTGCAGCTCGTCGTGCCTCCGGAGACGGCCACCAAGATCGGCCGGTTCCTCGAGCTGCTCGACCTCACCGACGCGTTCTGCCGCGAGGAGCGACTCCTCTCCCTCGCGCGCAGCCCCGAGCAGCAGCAATTCCAGCGGTGGTTCCTCGGTGAGCTCGTCCGGCAGGTTGCCGGGCAGCCGCCGACGGCGTGGCACGATTCCGTCGTGCCCGCCCCCCGCAGCAGCGTGTCGTGAAGCCGCCGCCCCCGCCGCGGCTGGTCGCCGCGGTCGCCGTCGGTGGCGCGCTCGGAGGCCTCGCCCGCTGGGGTCTCGGCGAGCTGGTGCCCGACGGCACCGGCTTCCCGTGGACGACCTTCGCGATCAACGTGAGCGGGTCCTTCCTGCTCGCGACACTGCCCGCCTTCTTCGCCGTACGACGCAGCCCGGTGCTCGCGGCCGGTCTCGGGACCGGGGTGCTCGGGGGCTACACGACGCTGTCCACCTACTCCAACCAGGCCCGGGCTCTCCTGGCGGCCGGTGACGGCGTCCTCGCCGCGGCGTACCTCCTGGGGACGCTGGGTGCCTGCCTGGTCGCGGTCGCCGTGGCCCACCGCTTCTCCCGGCCGCTGGCCCAGCGGGCCTTCGAGGACGAGGAGGGCAACGAGTGACCCCGCTGCTGGTCGCCCTGGGGGCCGCCGTCGGGGCGCCGCTGCGCCTGCTCTCCGGCCACTGGCTCGACCACGGCTTCCCGTGGGGGACGTTGCTGGCCAACGTGGCGGGGTCGTTCCTGCTGGGCCTCTTCACCGCGATGACCCTGACCGACAACGCGCTCGCACTGCTCGGCACCGGCTTCTGCGGCGGCTTCACGACCTACTCCGCCTTCGCGGTCAAGACCCACGAGCGCGGCCCGGCGGGCGGTGCGGCGTACGTCGCGGTCACGCTGGCGCTCGCGCTGCCGGCCTGCGCGCTGGGCTACCTGGTCGGCTGACCCGCACGCGGCGCGGTCCGACCGGCTGCCGGCTTCGGGCTCAGGCGTAGCCGAGATCGTGGAGCCGGTCGTCGTCGATGCCGAAGTGGTGGGCGATCTCGTGGACCACGGTGATCCGGACCTCCTCGACCAGCTCCGCCTCGGAGTCGCACAGGTCAAGCAGCGGGCCCCGGAAGATGAGGATCCGGTCGGGGAGCTCCATCGGCGAGGTCCCCCACCGCTCGGTGAGCGCGACTCCGTCGTACAGGCCGAGCAGGTCGTCGGGCTCGTCCTCCGGAGGCTCCTCCTCCACCAGCACCGCGACGTTCTCCACGAAGGCCGCGATCTCGTCGGGGATCTCGTCCAGCGCCCGGTCGACGAGCTCGTCGAAGCGGTCGGCGTCCATCTCGATCGGCACGGGACCCATTCTCGCGTCGGCGGCAAGCCGGCCGTCGGCGTACAGGTGGAGCCGAACCGGATAGTCCCCGCCGTCTGGCACCCTCGGAGGCCCGAAAAGGGGTGCCAAACGGCGGGGACTATCGAGACGGATCCGGAAATGACGAGAGCTCCGGATCATCGATCCGGAGCTCTCGAGGTGGCGACCCCGACGGGACTCGAACCCGCGGCCTCCGCCGTGACAGGGCGGCGCGCTAACCAACTGCGCTACGGGGCCTCGTGAATGTGCTGCTGTGCCTCACTGGTGAAGCGCTGGAACTCTAACCCATGGGTGCTGCTGACTCCCAATCGGCAGGAGCCGCACCCACAGGAGCACCCCCAACGGGATTCGAACCCGTGCTACCGCCGTGAAAGGGCGACGTCCTAGGCCGCTAGACGATGGGGGCCAGACTGCCCCGACAGCATAGGGGCGGGCCGCGACGGCCGCCAAAATCGG
>Ga0308174_10001546_pt1 | contig 10846 bp, 10 predicted proteins | sample PhyPR2_FD_203894 | JGI IMG/M metagenome (GOLD analysis project Ga0308174, IMG submission 203894) | Soil microbial communities from UC Gill Tract Community Farm, Albany, California, United States - DLSLS.P.R2 | ecosystem: Environmental > Terrestrial > Soil > Agricultural land | place: USA... | reverse complement strand
CGTGCAGGCCGGCTTCGGCATCCCCTTCCCGAGGACGAGCAACATCTGGCGTCCGGAACTGGGTGGCGGTGCGCTGCTCGACATGGGCGTGTACCCGCTCACGCTGGCCGACCTCGTGCTCGGGCCGCCCGACACGCTGGAGGCGACCGGCGAGCTCCGCGCCGACGGGCTCGACGTCACCGCGTCGGTGCTGCTCGGCTACGGCGACGGCCGCTTCGCGCACGCCCTGACGTCGCTGGCCGGCCCGGTGAACCCGGTGGCCTCGATCGGAGGCACGGAGGGCATCGTCTCCTTCGACGCGCCGTTCTTCGCCACCGACTCGTTCACCGTCGTGCAGTGGCCGGACATGGAGCGGCGCACCGAGACCGTCGAGCTCGAGGGGGCCGGGTACGTGCCCATGTTCCGGGCGGTGTGCGAGGCCGTCGAGGACGGGCTGATCGAGCATCCGCTGCGCCCGCTCCGCGACACGATCGACGTCCTGAAGACCATGGACGAGGTGCGGCGGCAGCTCACCGCGCTGCAGGCTGGCAGTCTGCGGTAGTGCCGCTGGACCTGTCTGCCGTCGTCCTTCCCGACCGCTTCCCGATCTCCACGTTCCTCGACGACGTCCGCGCCGCCGACGACGCCGGCGTCCGGACGGTCTGGACGTACGACCACCTGACCTGGCCGCTGCTGAAGGACGGGCCGTGGTTCGGCGCCGTCCCGCTCCTGGCCGCGGCGGCGGTCCGCACCGAACGGGTCCGGCTGGGGACGCTCGTCGCCTCGCCGAACTTCCGGCATCCGGTGCCGTTCGCCAAGGAGCTGATGACCCTCGACCAGCTCACCGGCGGCCGCCTCGAGGTGGGGGTCGGCGTCGGCACCGAGGGGCCGGACGCCCGGGTGCTGGGCGGCGAGCCGCTGAGCCGGGCTCAGCGGGCGGATCGGTACGCCGAGTGGGTCTCGGTGCTGGACCGGCTGCTCCGCGAGCCGGTGGTCAGCGCCGAGGGGGAGTGGTTCACCGCCGTCGACGCCCACCAGCTACCGGGCTGCCTGCAGCAGCCGCGGGTGCCGTTCACCGTCGCGGCGACCGGTCCACGGGCGCTGGCCCTGGCGGCGCGCCACGGCTCGGCGTGGGTGACCTACGGCCCGTACGGTGCCGACGTCGGGGCCGACGAGTGGTTCGCCGCCGTCGCCGATCAGAGCCGGCGGCTGACCGAGGCGCTCGAGAAGGCCGGCCGCGACCCCGCTGACCTGCGCCGGATGGTGCTCTTCGGCCTGGAGGTGCGCTGGCCGTTCGAGAGCCGGGAGCGCTACCTGGACACCCTGGGCCGTCTCACCGAGTGCGGGGTGGCCGAGGTGGGCGTGCACTGGCCGCGGCCGGACGGGCGTGGTGTCGAGGCGTCGGCCCTTCCGTTCGTCCTCGACGCGCACGCCCTCCCCGGCCGCTGATCAGACGGAGACGCCGTCCTCGTCGCGGACGACGACCGGCACGGTCGCCGTCGGGTCGGACCTGGTCATGAAGGCGGCCAGCTCCTCCTCCGACTCCACGGCCTCGCCGCGGGCGACCATGCCCGCGTGCTCGGACAGGGGGATCTCCTCCAGGAAGATCGCCAGTACCAGCGCGACGGCGAGGATCGGCACGAGGTACCAGAACACCGGGGCGAGGGAGTTGGCGTAGGCGTCGATGATCGCCGTCCGCAGGGGCTCACCGGCGGCCTTCACCGCCGACGGCACCAGCGTCTCCGGCGAGGTGATGCCGGCCTGGACCGCCTGCTCGGCGTGGCTCGACAGGGCGCCGACCAGGTTGTCGGCGAGCCGGCTGGTGAACAGCGTCCCGAAGATAGCGACGCCGAGGGTGGCGCCGACCTCGCGGAAGTAGTTGTTCGTCGAGGTGGCGGTGCCGATCTGCTCGGCCGGGACGGCGTTCTGCGCCGCCAGGACGACGTTCTGCATGATCAGGCCGAGCCCCGCGCCCAGGACGAAGAACATCCCGCCCACCGTCCACAGCGAGGTCGCGCCGGACAGCGTGGTCATCCAGATCAGCGCGATGAGGATCACCGCGACCCCGGCGACGGTGAAGATCTTGTAGCGCCCGGTCCGCTGGATGTAGCCGGCCGAGCTCTGGATCGTGAGGATGATGCCGCCGGTCATCGGGAGCATGAGCAGGCCCGAGTTCGCCGCCGACAGGCCCGAGCTCATCTGCAGGAACGTCGGCATGAACGCGATCGCCGAGAACATGCCGAGCCCGACGGCCAGGCCCAGGGCGGTGGCGACGACGAACGTGCGGTTGCGGAACAGGGAGAGCGGGATGATCGGCTCCGCCGCGCGCGCCTCGATCGCAACGAACGCGATCACCGACACGACGAACAGGCCGAGCATCGCCAGCGTCCTCGTGGCGCCCCAGCCGTCACTGCCACCGAAGTCGGTGAACAGGATCAGCGAGGTCGTGGTCGCCGACAGCACGGCGATGCCGGCGTGGTCGAGCGGCGTGGTGCTGCGCTTGCGGGGCAGGGTGAGGGCGAACCAGCCGATCGTGAACGCGGCGAGGCCGACCGGGACGTTGACCCAGAAGCACCACTGCCAGCCCAGTGCCGCCGAGTCGGTCAGGAAGCCGCCGACCAGCGGGCCGGCCACCGCCGACAGGCCGAACAGCGCGCCGATCGGCGCCATGAACTTGGCGCGCTCCCGGGCCGGGACGACGTCAGCGATGATCGCCTGCGACAGGATCATCAGCCCGCCGCCGCCGAGGCCCTGGACGCCCCGCCAGATGACCAGCCAGGTGAAGTCCGGCGAGAGCGCCGCGCCGAGGCTGGCAAGGGTGAACAGGCCGATGGCGATCAGGAACAGGTTGCGGCGGCCCCAGAGGTCGCCGAACTTGCCGTAGATGGGCATGACCAGCGTGGTGGCGAGCAGGTAGGCGGTGGTCATCCACGCCATGTGCGAGACGCCGCCGAGGTCGCCGACGATGGTCGGCATCGCCGTCGAGACGATCGTCTGGTCCAGCGCCGCCATGAGCATGCCGGCGAGCAGCGCGGAGAAGATGAGGATGACCCGGCGCCGGGTGAGGACGATCGGCGGCGCGGTCTGGTCAGCGGGCGGGGCGTGCACAGGTGTTCTCCATCGGTCGTGCGTCGGTGCCGCGGGTGCGCGGCGCCGGGGTCACCTCGGGGCGGGTAGCCCGGCCCGGAGTGCGTCCCACGCCTCGTCGACGAGGGCGGGGAGGGAGGCGGTGAAGTCGGTGGCCAGCCAGCGGTGCAGGGCCGTGCGGATCGCGACGCCGGCCACCCCCGCGAGCAGCGTGGGATAGACGTCGGCGCCGACCCGGGTGCCGGTGCGCTGGGCGATCGCCTCGGCCATGACCCGCTCGGACTCGCCGAACGTGGCGGCGAGGCGCCCGAACAGGGCTGGGTGGGCATCGATGACGGTGAGGCGCAGCGGCCACAGCTCGGTCTCGCCGGCCATCTCCTCGGCCTGCTCCATCGACACGGCGCGCAGCGCCTCGACGGGCGACTCGGAAGCCGGTCGGGCGGCGAACGCCTGCACCTGGCGGTGCGTCGCCTCGGGATCGAGGCCCAGGACGGCGTCGTCCTTGGACGAGAAGTAGTTGAAGAACGTACGGGGCGAGACGTCGGCCCGCGCGGCGATGTCGTCGACCGAGACGTGGTCGAGGCCGCGCTCGGCGACCAGCCGGAGCGCGGCCTCGTGGAGGGCGAGCCGCGTGGCGAGCTTCTTGCGCTCCCGCAGTCCCGACGTCACCGGTCCATGATCACAGAAACTTGCAGTGTCTGCAAACTTGCTCGGACTGCACGGCGTGTCGCGCGTGCGCGCCCCTGACGCACGGGTTCCGAAAGGGTCGGGCAGGCTGTCGCGGTGACCGCTGCCGCCCAGTCCGATCTCGCCGCCCTGTCCCTCGAGGAGAAGGCCTCACTGCTCTCCGGGGCCAACTTCTGGACGACGGAACCACTGCCGGCCGCCGGCCTGCCCGCGGTGGTGCTCGCCGACGGGCCGCACGGCGTCCGACGGCAGGCCGCGGACTTCGACGCGGTCGGCTTCTTCGAGGGACTCCCCGCCACGTGCTTCCCGCCGGCGGTGGCGGTCGGTTCCAGCTGGGATCCGGAGCTCGCGGAGCGCATCGGGACGGCGATCGCCCGCGAGGCGCAAGCGCTCGGCGTGCACGTGGTGCTCGGGCCGGGCGTGAACATCAAGCGGTCGCCGCTGTGCGGGCGCAACTTCGAGTACTACTCCGAGGACCCCCTGCTGGCCGGCGTGCTCGCCGCTGCGCACGTGCGCGGGCAGGAGGCGCAGGGGGTCGGGGCGTCGGTCAAGCACTTCGCGGCCAACAACCAGGAGACCGAGCGCATGCGGGTGAGCGTCGACGTCGACGAGCGGACGCTGCGCGAGATCTACCTGCCCGCCTTCGAGCGGGTCGTCACCGAGGGGCGCCCCGCGACGGTCATGTGCTCCTACAACCGGATCAACGGGGTCTACGCCGCGGAGAACCGCTGGCTGCTCACCCAGGTGCTCCGCGAGGAATGGGGCTTCGAGGGTGTCGTGGTTTCCGACTGGGGAGCGGTCGAGGACCGTGTGCCCGCGCTGGCTGCCGGGCTCGACCTGCAGATGCCCGGCGACCGCGGCGCGGGTGACCGGCGCGCGATCGAGGGGGTCCGGAACGGCGAGATCGACGAGTCGGTCGTCGACGTGAGTGCCAGGCGGGTGGCCGCCCTGGCGCGCTACGTGCGGGAGCCCGCAGACGGCTTCGACGTCGACGCGCACGCCGCGCTCGCCCGGGAACTGGCCGCCGACTGCGTCGTGCTGCTGAAGAACGAGGGCGAGACCCTGCCGCTCGCACCGACCGCCCGGGTGGCGGTCATCGGCGAGTTCGCCCGGACACCTCGGTTCCAGGGCGGTGGCAGCTCCAACGTCAAGGCGACCCGGGTGGAACCGGCGCTGGACGCCGTCCGGACGCTGGCGCCTTCGGCGGAGTTCGCGCCCGGGTTCACCCTCGACGGCTCCGGCGACGCCGCGGCCCTGCGCGCCGAGGCGGTCGAACTGGCCCGTGACGCCGACGTCGCCGTGGTGTTCGCCGGGCTGGGTGACACCGAGGAGTCCGAGGGTTTCGACCGCGAGACCCTGGAGATCCCCTGGGCCCAGGTCGAGCTCATCCGCGCGGTGGCGGCGGTCGCTGCGCGCACGGTCGTCGTCCTCTCCAACGGCGGGGTGGTCACCCTGGACGACTGGCACGACGACGTCGACGCCGTCGTGGAGGGGTTCCTGCTCGGCCAGGCCGGCGGGGCCGCGCTCGCGGACGTGCTCTTCGGCGTGGTCAACCCCTCCGGGCACCTGGCCGAGACGATCCCGCTGCGGCTGGAGGACACCCCCTCCTTCCTGACCTTTCCCGGCGAGCAGGGCCACGTCCGCTACGGCGAGGGCGTGATGGTCGGCTACCGCGGCTATACGACGCTCGACCGCCCGGTCCGGTACGCGTTCGGTCACGGCCTGAGCTACACGACCTTCGACACGACCGGCCTGACCGTCGAGGCGACCGGCCGGGACGCCGCGCGAGCCTCGGTGACGGTGACCAATACCGGCGAGCGCGCCGGCAAGCACGTCGTCCAGGTGTACGTCGGCACATCGGCGGGACCGGTGCGCCGGCCGGCGCGCGAGCTCCGGGCCTTCACCAAGATCGCGCTGGAGCCGGGGGAGTCGCGCACCGTGCAGCTGGACCTGGACCGACGGGCGTTCGCCTACTACGACGTGATCGAGGACGGCTGGATCGTGGCGCCGGGGGAGTACGCCGTCCAGATCGGCGCCAGCGCCATGGACGTCGTGGCCGAGGCCGCCCTGACGCTCGAGGGTGACCGCGTCGTCCCGGAGCTCACCTTCGACTCCTCGGTCGGTGAGTGGTTCGGCCACCCCGTGACCGGCTCCGACATGCTGCGGCTGTTCCGGTCCGGCATGCCCGCCGCGGTGGCCGAGGCCGGCGGCGACACGTCACTGCTGATGACGATGGTCGGGTCGATGCCGATGCGGCGGTTCCTGGCCGACATGGGTGAGTTCATCCCGGTCGGCGAACTGGAGCGGCTCATCGCGGTGGCCGCCGCGGCGCGGGACGGGCGGACGCGCTAGAGATCCATTGCGCGCGTGGGGGCGGCCCGGCATGCTGTCGCCGGGCGTGGCCCCGGGGGAACTCGGGTGGAGCTGTCGCCCACCAACGTCGCAGCAGACGTTCTAGGCATGACGTCATAGACATCTGTTGCGGAACAGCATCGACCGCCGCATGCTGAGGCGGGCGGAGCCCCCGGCAGGTCCGGGCGGGCTCCGCCCGCCAACGTCCCGACCTACGGCGATCTGGTTTCGACACGGCGGCCGGCGGGCACAGCGCCGCACACCGGCCCCGGCGTGGTCGTGAAGTCCCCGCGCCGGGGCCGTGTGTCGCCCTCGGTTGCCGCGATCAGCCGACGACCACGCTCCAGTCGCGGACGGTCCAGCCAGTCACCAGGCCCTCGACGACATAGGGGTCCTGTGCGACGAACTGCTCGACCACTTCACGGGGGGCCGTCCAGATCAGCAGGGCGCGGTCGTACGGATCCGGCAGTGCGCCTGCCAGGAGGAGTTCCCCGCGCTCGTGCGCGGCCCGGGCCAGAGCGAGGTGGTCCTCCCGGAGTGCCGCGCGGCGCTCCAGGTAGTCGTCGGCCAGGGAGTATTCGAGGACGAGGTGCATGCCGCCACTCTCACATCTGGCAGGGTTGCCGGGTGACCGAGGGCGGGCCGGACAAGCCACTGCCGGACGTCATCGCCCCGGATCTCGACGTCCTGTTCTGCGGCATCAACCCCTCGCTCATGTCCGCCGCTCGCGGGCACCACTTCGCGCGGCCGGGCAACCGCTTCTGGCCGGCGTTGCACCTGGCCGGGCTGACCCCGCGCCGGCTCACTCCGGACGAGGACCGGGAACTGCTGCGCTACGGCCTCGGGGTGACCAACGTCGTCGCGCGTCCCACCCGGGCGGCGGCCGAGCTGACCGTCGCCGAGCTGCGCGAGGGCGCCGCGGCCCTCGGTGAGCTGGTGGCGCGGTACCGGCCCCGCGTCCTCGCCGTCCTCGGCGTCACCGCCTGGCGCACCGCCTTCGAGCGGCCGAAGGCGACGCTGGGCCTGCAACCGGAACGTGTCGGCGGCGTGGCCACCTGGGTGGCGCCGAACCCCAGCGGGCTGAACGCCCACCACCAGCTGCCCGACCTGGCCCGCGCCTACGCCGAGCTCCGGCCGCCGACCGAGCCGTCGGCCTAGCCGTTCCAGAGCCGGACGAGTTCGCGCTGCTGGCGCGCGATCTGGTCCAGGGCGTCGAGGTCGTCGTCCCAGAGGAAGCCCTCGAACTCGCTGTCGAGCCGCCCGGCGTAACCGGTCTCCCGCAGGATCGCGATCAATTCCGGATACGGGATGCACGGCTCGGCGTCCTGCGCGTCGAGGGCGAAGAACTTGGCCTGCACGTGCCGCAGGTGGGGGAGCACGTCGCGCAGCCCGGCCGGGTCGCCGGCCCGGAACAGCGCGTAGGCGATGTGCGCGGTCTGGATCGAGGCGCCCATCTCCTCCGGCGACAGTGGCAGCGGCAGCACCTCCTCGACCGCCTCGTCGACCGGGCGGCCGGCCGACCACGCCCGCGCGATCACCGCGAGGGCGGCGCGCGGCGTGCCGCCCGCCTCGGCGTCGGCCAGGTAGGGGGCCGGGATCGCCTGCACGAAGGCGCTGAAGTCCTGGATCACGCCGAGGTCGGGGCATGCCAGCCGGTCCAGCTCCTCGAGCAGGGCGGCGACGGCGGGGTCGGTGCGTGGCTCGGTGGCCAGCTCGACGAGCATCGTCGTCCCGGTGCGATCGGCCAGGCGGGCGAGGGCGGGAAGCACCTCCGGCGTCGCCGTGTTCACGCGCACCGCCGGGAAGCCGAGCCGCCGGGCGACCTCGACCTCCGCCTCGACCAGCTCCACCGACTCCAGCGGGGAGAGCACCCTCGAGGACGAGCGGGCCCGCTCCAGGTAGGCGCAGTAGGACACCGGAACGACGCCGGTCCGGTCCACCGCCGCGCGGAACCCACGGATCTCCTCGTCGGAGACGTCGGGGTAGGACCGCAGGCTCTGCGCGCCCACGAGCTCGATGCCCTGGTCCGGCCCGAGTGCGGCCACCTGCTCCAGGCAGCCGGCGAGGGTCAGCCGCCGCTGCCAGAACAGCCCGCCGAGGCTGAACAGCACGACGCCGAGCCGGGGAGTGCTCATCGGGTGATCTCCGCGCGGGCCCGGTCCACGATGACCGCCGCGTCGCCGGCCGGGCTGACCAGGTAGGGGATCCGCGTCCCGAGCAGGAGGTCCACCACGCGCGGCCCCGGAGCGGACGGAACGTCGAGGTCCACGCGCACGGTCGCGGCATCCAGGACCGACCACCACCGCTGGTCCTGGGCGGCCAGCTCGCCGATCGTGCAGCGGGCGCCGCCCAGTTCGACGGTGGTGCGATCGGCGGGGAGGAAGGTGCCGTCGAGCGCGACCTCCAGACGCTCCACGCAGGACAGCGGGAGTGACCGGTACCAGTTCAGCCGGACGATGAGCACGAGTTCGCCGTCCTCCAGCCGGGCGGATTCGAGGAGGTGGCGGGCGAACACCGGGCCTGTCTACAGGGCAGTTCTGCTGCAAAGCAACAAAATCGCGGCCGTCGGCACGGAGAGCCTTCGGCACATCATCCCGGCCTATGACCGGCATCAGCATTGATGTGTCCGCTGCGCGTTGACTTCCTCCGACAGCCGACAGAAGTATGTGAGAGCACTCATGTGGCGGCTGCCACACCCCATCCCAGGAGGTCCCCGGTGACCGCTCGCGTCCGTGCCGGCATCGTCGGCGTGCGCTTCATGGGCACCGTGCACTCCCGCGCCATCCGCCGGGCCGGCGGCGTCGTCGTCGCGGCCGTCGGCGCGAGCCCGGAGTCGTCCCGCGCGGCCGCCGACGAGCTGGGCGCCGAGCGCACCGCAGAGACCGTCGACGAGCTCCTCGCGGCCGACGACGTCGACGTCGTCCACATCTGCACGCCGAACGCCACCCACGCCCCGCTGGTCCGCGCAGTGCTCGCCGCCGGCAAGCACGTGGTGTGCGAGAAGCCGCTGGCGGTCAACGCGGCCGAGGCCGAGGAGTTGCTCCAGCTGGCCGAGGACGCGGGTGTCACCGCAACCGTGCCGTTCGTCTACCGGTTCTACCCGACCGTCCGGGAGGCCCGGGCGCGCGTCGCCGACGGCAGCACCGGCCCCGTGCGGCTGCTTCACGGTTCCTACCTGCAGGACTGGCTCGTGGAGGACACCGACGACAACTGGCGGGTCGACGCCACGGCGGGCGGGCCGTCGCGGGCGTTCGCCGACATCGGCGTCCACTGGTGCGACCTCGTCGAGTTCGTCTCCGGCCACCGGATCACCCGGGTGGCCGCGCAGACCGTGATCGCCGTGCCCAGCCGGGGCGGCCGCCGGGTCGAGACCGAGGACGCCGCCGTCGTCCTCTTCGAGACCGACCGGGGCGCCGCGGGCAATGTGACGATCAGCCAGATCACGCCGGGCCGCAAGAACCGGCTGTGGTTCTCGGTCGACGGGTCGCGGGAGAGCCTGACCTTCGACCAGGAGAACCCCGACTCGCTCTGGATCGGTGGCCGCGAGGTCAACCGGCAGCTGCTGCGCGGCAGCAGCGAGTCGGCGGCCGCCGCCCGCTACGTGACGGTCCCCGCCGGCCACCCGCAGGGCTACCAGGACTGCTTCGACGCGTTCGTCGCCGACACCTACGCAGCCCTGTCCGGCGAGGCTCCCGACGGTCTGCCGACCTTCGCCGACGGGCTGCGGGCCACCCGGATCACCGATGCGGTGCTCCGGTCGGCGCAGAAGCAGGCCTGGATCGAGGTCGAGCCGTGACCGGCGCCCGGTTGGCCCTCGGCGACCCCGCCCCGCCCTTCGTGCTGCCCGCCGCCGACGGCGGGCTGGTGCAGCTCGAGCCCGGGGAGCACGCGGCCTCGGTCGTCGTCTTCACCGCCAACGGCTGCCCGTTCGCGCGGGCCTGGCACGACCGCATCCAGCAGGTGGCGAGGGACTACGCGGGGCGCGACGTCGTCGTCCTCCAGCTGGTGAGCAACGACGAGACCGACCACCCCCAGGACTCCCTCGGCGCGATGCGCGAGCGGGTCGCGGCCGGCGAGCTCGCCGGACCGTTCCTGCGCGACGCCGAGCAGTCGGCCGCGCGGGCCTACGGCGCCACGGCCACGCCCGAGGTCTTCGTCGTCGACCGCGAGGGCCTGGTCCGCTACCACGGCGCCCCGGACGGCGACCACGACGACCCGGCCCAGGACGCCGCCTGGCTGCGCGAGGCACTGGACGACGTGCTGGCCGGCCGCGACGTGCGCCGACCCGCCACCTCGGCCGCGGGCTGCTCGATCAAGTGGCGGGTCGAACTGCTCTGGTGGGACGGCTGCCCCACGCGCGGCGAGGCGGCCGACCTGCTCCGCGACACGCTGGCTGAGATCGGCAGGGACGACGTGCACGTCGTCGAGCGCCAGGTGCGCACCCGCGACGAGGCCGAGCGACTGGGCTTCCCGGGCTCGCCCACCTTCGCCGTCGGCCTGCGCGACCTCTTCCCGACCGGGTCCGGGGCCGCGTTGACCTGCCGCCTGTACGACCGGGACGGGCGGAGCTCCCCGCTGCCCGACCGGTCCGAGCTCGCCGAGCGTCTCCGTGACGCGCTCGCCCGCCCCTGGGACCTGCCCGGCTGGGTGGATCCCCGCACACCCTCGAAGCAGCAGGAGTCCTGATGGCGTCGATCACCTACGAGAGCATCGTCAAGCGCTACCCCGACGGCACCCAGGC
>Ga0308174_10001545_pt1 | contig 10849 bp, 4 predicted proteins | sample PhyPR2_FD_203894 | JGI IMG/M metagenome (GOLD analysis project Ga0308174, IMG submission 203894) | Soil microbial communities from UC Gill Tract Community Farm, Albany, California, United States - DLSLS.P.R2 | ecosystem: Environmental > Terrestrial > Soil > Agricultural land | place: USA... | reverse complement strand
TTTCGCCTGTAGGAGTGACGAACTGGAAAATGACGTGGCCATCATCTCCTCCTTGCGGGACTAGAGTGAAGGTAAAAGCGGTGCGAAAAGGGATTGCGATGCGGTCTTGAGGCAAATTATTTGCCATTCGATGAGCCGTCCCCGTAAGGCCCATAAATTCTGCGGCTAGCGCACTGATAAGACTTCGAGAGGCTTCGAAATACCTATTGATCCCATCTTTACCCAAAAGCCCAAATTTAATGACAACATCATCGCCATTTTTCACCATCGCAAAGCGATGAAATTTCTCGAGAAGAGTGGCCGCACTGAACTCTTCAAGCGCCTCATCAGAGACAGCGCCATAAAATTGTTCGGTCATAATTATTTGGATCTAGCAAGAGAGTGCCAATAGGAAGTGGCTCGTCAGCAAGCTGAGTGCGGGCCACAAAAGTGCCTTGCGATTCTCTGAAGGTCAGAATTTCATCTTCCGAAAAACGACGTGCAGGGCACGCACATGGACGTGTTGCCAAGTCTTTTGCGGAACTGGACCAGAATTGCGGAACTTGAGCAGACATAAAAAAACGGCCCGTATCGCTAAAGGCCGCTTATTCATTGGTGCCGAGAGCCGGAATCGAACCGGCACGCTGTCTCCAGCGCGGGATTTTGAGTCCCGTGCGTCTACCTATTCCGCCATCTCGGCAACGCAGGCGGGATTATCCCTTATTTGAACCATTACGGCAACACGGCAACCGGGCGGGGCGAAACGGACCAGATGGCAAGCCAAAGTTGCGAATTCGCCCTCGCGGTTCCGGCATAACACGAACGGCTGCAGCGGCACGCTTACTGGAGCGCAATGCGCAGGCCGGCGCCGTCAGCAGGCAAATACCTGCGCATACAGCGCTTGAACACTCGCGCGTTCCCCGGCAACCCGCTCAGGCGAAACCCGCGCCCGCTCTTCGCCCTGCAGCCGGATCTGGTGCTGCAGCTTGCGGAAAATGCGGTAGGCGTCGGCAACCTGCTGCGCCAGTGTCGGATCGATCAGGCCCAGTTCGCCGCACAGCTTCAACAGGGCGATGTTGCCGATGTCGCCAGTCAGCCGCGGGTGGTCGACAGCGTACCGCAGCACCAGGAACTGGACCATGAATTCGATGTCGATCATGCCGCCTTCGTCATGCTTCAGGTCGAACAGGGGCGAGCGGTTGGGATGAGCGTCATGCATCCTCTTGCGCATGGCGAGGATTTCCCGCTTCAGTGGCTCGGGCTCGCGGGGCAGCCGCAGCACGCGCTCGCGCAGGGCTTCGAAACGCTGGCCTATGGCGCTGTCGCCCGCGCAAAAGCGGGCGCGGGTCAATGCCTGGTGCTCCCAGACCCAGGCCGATGACACCTGGTATTTTTCAAATGAGGCAATGGAGGAAACGATCAGGCCGCTGGCGCCGTCGGGCCGCAGAGCAATATCGATATCGAACAGGATGCCGGCCGGCGTATGGCTGGTCATCCAGGTGATGAAGCGCTGCGCCAGGCGGGCATAGTTGCCGGGCGCCTCCGGGTCGTCGTCATCGTACAGAAATACGACGTCGAGGTCGGACGCGTAACCCAGCTCCTTGCCGCCGAGCTTGCCATACGCGATTACGGCAAATCGCGGCACCTCGCGATGCCGGGTGCGGACCGTCTGCCAGGCCGCTGTCAGCGTTGCGCCAACCAGCACATCCGCCAGGCTGGAAAGATGGTCGGCCAGCCGCTCCACGGTCAGGTCGCCTTCCAGGTCCTGCGCCAGCAGGCGCAGCAGTTGCGCATGATGCAGTTCGCGCAGCACATCCATCTGGCGCTCGGTGTCGCCCGGAACGGCGGCCAGCTGGTGCTGGCATTCGGCGGCGAAGGCGGCCCAGTCAGGCGGCGCGTGCAAGGTTTGGTCATCGAGCAATTCATCCAAAAGCAGCGGATGCCGGGTCAGGTAACCGGCCGCCCATTCGCTGGCCGCCATCATGCGTATCACGCGGTGCAGCGCCTGCGGGTATTCGGTCAGCAAGGCAAGATAGGAAGCGCGGCGGGCAATGGCGTCGAAAAAGTCCAGCAGGCGGCCCAGCGTGGCCGATCGTTCCCCGGTGATAGCCGCAATGGCCGGCAGCGCGTCGTTTACCAGCGACACCAGCAGGTTGCGGCTGTTTCGCGGCATGGCCTGGATGCGCGGCGAGGTCCAGATGGCGCTCAGGCGGCGTGCCGCGACCATGGGATTATCGAATTGCAGCGCGGTCAAATGGGCGGCAATCGTTTCTTCGGTGTCGCCATCCGAGAGGGCGGCGGACAACTCGGGGTGCGACACGGACTTGTCTTCATCCGCCTGCGACGGTTTCCTGTCGCTGAACATTTCGTCAAACTGGCCCGCGACGATGGCGCGCTGCCTGTCCAGTTCAGCCATCAATGCCGGCGCATCGGCAAAGCCCGCCATCTGCGCTACCGCTGCTCGATCGGCTTCATTGACCGGCAGCGTATGCGTCTGCGCATCGTCCAGGTATTGCAGCCTGTGCTCGAGATTGCGCAGGAAGACATAGGCCTGCTGCAGTTGCTGCACTTCGTCTTCGCCCAGCAGGCGCTTCTGCGCCAGGATGTCCAGGGTTTTGCGGGTCGAGCGGTCGCGCAATTCAGGGTCACGGCCGCCGCGGATCAGCTGGAACACCTGGGCCAGGAATTCGATTTCCCGGATGCCGCCGCGGCCCAGCTTTACATTCTGATTGCGCTCCGGATGGCGCGCTTCCTGGCGCCGTACCTCGGCGCGGATCTGCGCATGCATATTGCGCATTGCGTCTATGGAACTGAAGTCGAGATAACGGCGATAGACGAAAGGCTGCACGATATTGTTCAGCGCCGCGATATCGTCTGGATCGCCTGTCAGAGCGCGCGCCTTGACCCAGGCATAGCGCTCCCATTCCCGGCCCTGCACGATCAGATATTCCTCGACCATGTTGAAGCTTGCCACCAGGGGGCCGGAAGCGCCATTGGGCCGCAGCGCCATGTCGACCCGGAAGGTGAACCCGTCTTCAGCAATTTCCGACAGGTCCCCGATCAGCTTCTTGCCCAGGCGGATAAAAAACTCGTGATTGGACAATTGGCGCTGGCCCGGCTGGTCCGCCACGGTTTCGCCATCTTCCGGGTAGACAAAGATCAGGTCGATGTCGGATGACACGTTGAGCTCATCGCCGCCCAGCTTGCCCATGCCCAGCACCACCAGTTCCTGCGCTTTCCCGGATTCCTGCCCAATGGGCGTGCCGTAGAGCGCGCGCATGTCGCGGGTCAGCGCCGCGACGTGCGTTTGCACCGCAAAATCGGCGAACCGCGACATGGTTTCCACCACTTCGGCAAGATCGGCCTGGCCACCAAGGTCGCGGGCGATCAACGTTGCGATAACCAGGTTTCGCACCCGGCGCATTGCGCGGGGCAGGGGCATGCCGGCGTCGGTTTCACGCTGCAGCAGGGTGGCGAAAGCATCGGGCCTCAGCGCCGCGGCCGCGGCTTGTTCCAGCTGGACGGCGCGGCTGGGGTCCGCCTGTATCCATCGATTGAAGAAGCGCGAGGCGGAATTGTTGGTCAACGGTAATCTCTCTGGGACAATGGAGGCAGGTATTTTAGGACGATTTGCGGTTTCCGGCCGCGTATCCCCTATCATCCGTGCGAACATGGCGATGTTTGCACTTGCTATTCTTGAATCCCGGATTTTCCGCCTGATGTCGACCCAACAACATTTATTTCAACGCATCGGCAGTTTTGCGACATACGGCTGGCGGCGCGCGGCGCATGGGTACCGGGTAGTGAACCGCTGGTCGCATCATGTCCTGGGAGCGGTGCTAACCGGTTTGCTGGTGCTGTATTTCGTGTTTTGCGGCCTGGTCCTGGGGCTGCGTTATGTAGTGCTGCCTAATATCGACCACTACAAGCCGGACGTCGAACAAATGGCAAGCAAGGCGCTGGCCCGCACCGTCACTATCGCGACCATCCATGCGTCCTGGCAAGGCCTGAATCCGCGCCTCGTCCTTAACAATGTCGTCGTTCATAACCGCCGCGGCCAGCCAGCGCTGAGCTTGCCGCAAGTGTCGGCCACGCTGTCATGGACCTCGCTGGCAGTCGCTGGCTTGAGGCTGGATACGCTGCTGATCGAACGTCCCGATCTTGAAGTGGAGCGCAGCGCGGATGGCAAGCTGTATGTCGCCGGAATGCTGATCGAACACACTGGCCAGGATGAAAGCAAGGGCCTGGACTGGCTGCTGTCACAGCGGGAAATCATCGTGCGCAACGGCTGGGTGCGCTGGCGCGACGCGCAGCGCGGCGCGCCTGAGCTGACGCTGCAGCAGATCGATGTGCTGCTGCAGAACAAGTGGCGCCATCACCGGTTTGCGCTGAAGGCGACGCCGCCAGCGGAACTGGGCGCGCCCCTAGACTTGCGCGCCAACTTCAGCCATCCCTCGTTCACGCGCCGCATTTCCGATGTCAAGCGCTGGACCGGCACGCTGTATGCCGACTGGCGCGGCACCGACCTGGCGAAATGGGGAGCGTACTTCGATTACCCGGTCGAAGTGCGCGCCGGCACAGGCGGCGTGCGCGCCTGGCTGCAGTTCGATCATGCGAGGGCGGCCAGTTTCACCGCCGACCTGTCGCTGTCCAATTTGTGGACCCGCCTGCGCCCGGATCTTGAACCGCTTAGCTTAAAGCATGCGCACGGCCGCATCTCGGCCAGTGAAGCGCTGGAAGGCGCGGATGGCGAGCCGACGTTGGGCGCGCTTGGCCATACCGTCGCGTTAACAGATTTCTCAATGGAAACCGAGGATGGGCTGGCGCTTCCATCCACCACCATCAGTGAAACCTTTATGGCCGCGTCGGACAAGCAGCCGCAGCGCACCGAGGTAAAGGCCACGCTGCTGAACCTGCAAACCATTGCCAGTTTTGTTGGCCGTCTGCCGCTGGATGCGACCTGGCGCCACCTGTTGGCCGAGATGGCGCCGCACGGCGTGCTGAAGGATTTCACCGCCAGTTGGCAGGGCGAATATCCGCGTGTTTCGGCATATCTGCTCAAGGGGAGCTTCGCCGGCCTGTCGCTGGCGCCGCAGGCGGCGCGTCCGGCGCGCCCCGCCACCGAGAACCAGCCGGCGCAAGCGGCAGTCCCGGCGATTCCCGGATTTGACAATCTGAGCGGCAGCATAGCCGCTGACGAGCATGGCGGCAGCATTGTTCTGGCGTCCGCTGATGCCACGCTGCATTTGCCCGGCTATTTCGTCAACCCGGTCCTGCCATTCAGCCAACTGGAACTGCAGGCGAAATGGGGGTTGAGCGAGCAGAAGCAGTTGCAGGTGCAGATCGACAGCATGCGTTTCCGCCAGGAGGGAGTGGCCGGTTCGCTGGCTGGCAAGTATCAGACCGTGCTGTCCGACAAGGAAGGCAAATCATCCGGCACCGTTGACCTCAATGCGAAAATCAGCGAATTCGATGTCCGCCAGATAGACCGCTTCCTGCCCCTGCGCACGCCGCAGCATTTGCGCGAATGGCTCAGCGGCGCGCTGGTCGGGGGCCGCGCACGCGATGTGACGATGGTGCTGAAAGGCGATCTGGCGCAATTTCCATTTCATTTGGGCCAGCGTCCGAAGGGCCAGTTCCTGGTGACCGGCAAGATAGACGACGGCAAGCTCAACTATACGCCCGGCCATTTTGGCGCTGACAATGTCAGCCCGATGTGGCCGCTGCTCGAAAATATCCGCGGCAGTTTCGCCTTCGACCGGGCGCGCATGGAAATCCATGCGGATAGCGCCATGACCAGCAATGTGACACTGACCGATGTGAATGCGGTGATCGCCAACTTGCTGGACCATGATCATGTGCTGGACATCCGCGGCAGCGGCGCTGGCGCGCTGCAGGACTTCCTCCGCTTTACCAATGACAGCCCGGTGGCGGAGTGGATAGGCCATTTCACCGAACAAAGCCAGGGCAGCGGCAAGGCTAGGTTGGGACTCAAGCTGCAATTGCCGCTGGCGCGCATGCGCGACGTCAAGGTGCAGGGCTCACTGCAGTTTGCCGGCAACGACGTGGTCCTGGAGCCGGCGATACCAGCCCTGCTGCAAACCAGCGGCGAACTGAAGTTCCATGAAAAAGGCTTTTCCCTCAATAACGTGCATGCCAACTTTCTGGGCGGCCCGGCCACGGTAAGCGGCGGCGGCGGGCCCGACGCCGGCACGGCCATCCGCGCGGAAGGCGCGTTCACCGCGGAGGGATTGCGCAGCGCTTATGCGGCGCCGGTCATGCAGCGCCTGTTTGGCCGGGTCAGCGGCGGCGGCCGCTATACCGCGCAGATCAATGTCAGGGACAAGCGGCCGGAAATCATTGTTGAATCCAGCCTGCAGGGACTGGCGCTGGATTTTCCGGCTCCCTTGCGCAAACTGGCAGGCGACGCGATGCCGCTGAAATTCGAACTGCAGGCAACGCCGTCAAGCCAGCCCGACGAACTGCGCGACGAACTGCGGCTGGCGCTCGGCAAGTCGGTCGAAGCGCGCTACAGCCGGCGTAAATCCAGTGAACGGCATGCGGAATGGGAAGTGATACGTGGCGGCATAGGCGTTAATGTGCCGGCGCCACGGCCGGACAGCGGCCTGGTTGCCAATTTTTCAGTTGACGTCCTGGACGTCGACGCCTGGCGCACGGCGGCGGCTGCCATCGTCGGCGACAAGGCCCCCGCGGCGGAAGGCGCTGCATCGGCCGCGCCCGCCGGCGCCGGCGCCGGCATGGCGCAGTATGTCGATCCGCAGTTCCTGGCCGCCCAGGCGTCCGAGCTGATCATCATGGGCAAGAAACTGGAAAAAGTGGTGGTTGGCGTGTCTCATGACGCCAATGTCTGGCAAGCCAACATCGACTCGGTCCAGGCTTCGGGCCACATTGCCTGGAATGAATCGCGTTCGGGCCGCGGGCTGGGCAAGGTGACCGCGCGACTGTCCTCGCTGATCATTCCAAAGGAAGCGGCCTCAGGCATGTCTGACCTGGGCGAAGAAAAAAGCGCGACCACCCAGATCCCGGCGCTGGATATCATTGCCGAGCAGTTCGAGTTGACCGGCAAGAAGCTGGGCCGGCTGGAACTGACGGCCAATAATGTCCGCACCGAGACCTGGCGCGAATGGCGCATAGGCAAGCTCTCCATCGCCAACCCGGATGGCGTGCTGAACGCCACCGGCAAATGGGCAATACACAATGGCGAGAATGTCTCCAGCCTGAATTACACGCTCGATGTGGCCGACGCCGGCCGGCTGCTGGAGCGCTTCGGTTTCGCCCATGTGCTGCGCGGCGGCCGCGGCCGCATGCAGGGCGACCTGAACTGGACCGGATTGCCGTTTTCCCTCGATATACCAACGCTGTCCGGGCAAATGCAGCTGGACATGGCGGCCGGCCAGTTCCTGAAAGTGGATCCGGGCGCGGCCAAGCTGCTGGGCGTGCTGAGCCTGCAGTCGCTGCCGCGGCGCCTGACGCTGGACTTCCGTGACGTGTTTTCCGAAGGCTTCGCCTTTGATGGCGTGGTGGCCAATGCCAGCATCAGCCATGGCGTGATGAAAACCGACAGCTTCAAGATGCGCAGCGTCAGCGCCGTGGTGCTGCTGGACGGTTCGGTCGACCTCGCCAGGGAGACCCAGGACCTGGACGTGGTGGTGCTGCCCGAAATTAATGTCGGCGCCGCATCGGTGGCGTACGGACTGATGGTCAATCCGGTCGTCGGCCTCGGTACCTTTCTTGCCCAGATGTTCCTGCGCGACCCGCTGACCGCGGCGTTCACCATGGAGTACCAGATTTCCGGGTCTTGGAAAGACCCCGCCATCAGCAAGGTAGACCGCCGCCGCCGCAGGGCCAACCCGGTCGCCGCCAACCCCGTCACTCCTCAGGAAGGAAAGGCACGATGAAACGGATTGCCGCCATACAAATGGTGTCCACGCCGGACGTGGACACCAATATCGCCAGCGCCCGCCGCCTGGTCGCTGAAGCCGCGCGCCAGGGTGCGGAACTGGTGCTGCTGCCGGAATACTGGCCCATCCTCGGCATGCATGAAAACGACAAGCTGGCGGCCGCCGAGCAGCTTGGCCGTGGCCCTATCCAGGATGCGATGGCCACGCTGGCCCGGGAACTGGGAATCTGGCTGATAGGGGGCACGCTGCCGCTGGCGGCGCCGGTGCCCGGCAAGGTGCTCAATACGCTGCTCGTGTACGACCCCGGCGGCCGGGCCGTTGCGCGCTATGACAAGATCCACCTGTTCGGCTTCACCCGCGGCGAGGAAAGCTATAACGAGTCGCGCACCATCGCCGCCGGCAGCGAAGTGCGGACGCTGGAGACACCGTTCGGCCGGGTTGGCCTGTCGGTCTGTTACGACCTGCGTTTTCCCGAACTGTATCGCGCAATGGGCGCATGCAGCCTGATCGTGGTGCCTTCGGCATTCACCTACACCACCGGCAAGGCGCATTGGGAAATCCTGCTGCGGGCACGCGCCATCGAGAACCAGTGCTATGTGCTGGCGGCCGCGCAGGGCGGGGTTCATCCCAACCGCCGGCGCACCTGGGGCCACAGCATGCTGGTCGATCCCTGGGGCGAGGTGAAGGCGGTGCTGCCGGAAGGGGAAGGCGTGGTGGTCGGCGAATTCGACCTGGAACACATCGACGCGGTGCGCGGCAATTTGCCGGCGCTGCGGCATCGCATACTCTGAAGCTGCCGGCGCAGCGGAATGTGCCACAATCGGTTAATCTGTTCGATCTTAAAATGCCAACCAGCCTACCTGCCTGACATCCGACGCCATGAAAGTATTCGAACCCAATATCCAGACCCTGTCGCTTGCCCGTGACGTGCTGCTGACGCCATTCGGCCTCGACGAATCCAGGCTGATCCATGTGCTGGGCACCATGTTTACCCACAAGGTGGACTATGCCGACTTGTATTTTCAGTTCACCAAGAGCGAGGGCTGGAGCCTGGAAGAGGGCATCGTCAAGACTGGCAGCTTCTCCATCGACCAGGGCGTCGGCGTCCGCGCCATTTCCGGCGACCGCACCGCGTTTTCCTATTCGGACGATATTTCCGAACCCGCCTTGCTGGAAGCCGCCGCGGCCACCCGCACCATTGCCCGTCATGGCGCCGGCCGGATCAAGGTTGCCTCTTCGGTGCAGCAGGCCGGCGGCCGTTCACTGTATCTGCCGCACGATCCGCTGAACTCGCTGGACGCGACCGAAAAGGTCAGGCTGCTGGAACGCATCGAGCGCATCGCCCGCGCCAGGGACCCGCGCGTGGTGCAGGTCATGGCCGGCCTGGCCGGTGAATATGACGTGGTGCTGGTGGTGCGCAGCGATGGGGTGCTGGCCGCGGACATCCGGCCGCTGGTGCGCCTGTCCATTACCGTGATCGCGGAGCAGAACGGACGCCGCGAAATGGGCTCGTCCGGCGGCGGCGGCCGCTACAGCTATGCCTATTTCACCGATGAACTGCTGGAAACCTATGCCTCCGAAGCGGTTGCTTCAGCGCTGGTCAATCTCGATTCGCGCCCGGCGCCGGCGGGTCCGATGACCGTGGTGCTGGGTCCGGGCTGGCCCGGCGTCCTGCTGCATGAAGCCATCGGCCATGGCCTGGAAGGCGACTTCAACCGCAAGGGCTCGAGCGCGTTTTCCGGGCGCATCGGCGACCGCGTCGCGGCCAGGGGCGTGACCGTGGTGGACGACGGCACGCTGGCGGACCGGCGCGGCTCGCTCAATATCGACGATGAAGGCAATCCGACCCAGTGCACCACGCTGATCGAAGATGGCATCCTGAAGGGCTATATCCAGGACACCATGAATGCGCGGCTGATGAAGATGCCGATCACGGGCAATGCGCGCCGCGAATCCTTTGCCCACCTGCCGATGCCGCGCATGACCAACACCTATATGCTGGGCGGCGACCGCGATCCGCAGGAAATCATCGCATCGGTGAAGAATGGCTTGTATGCGGTCAACTTCGGCGGTGGCCAGGTTGACATCACCAACGGCAAGTTCGTGTTCTCCGCCAGCGAGGCCTACATGATCGAAGACGGCAAGGTGGCCTACCCGGTCAAGGGCGCGACGCTGATAGGCAACGGCCCCGATGTGCTGAACCGCGTGTCCATGATAGGCAATGACATGCGGCTCGATTCCGGCATCGGCGTCTGCGGCAAGGAAGGCCAGAGCGTGCCGGTGGGCGTGGGCCAGCCCACGCTGCGGATAGACGGCATGACGGTCGGCGGCACGGCCTGATTTTTCGCGCTTGCCAAACCGGAAGATTTGCTGCACTATTGATCGAAATTTTTACCAGCACCCGCATCTGACCATGGCCGTCGCGCGTTTTCACTTTTACTTTTACTTTAGCTATTCCAGCCCAGAGGCGGTGGAAAAGCGGTAAGTTCACGTAAAAGCAAGACGAACGAGACAAACCGAAATTCTGACAAAACCGCCAGCAATGGCGGTTTTTTCGTTTTAGAGATTCAAAACTTTGACTGGAGAAAAACATGCCGCGCACTGACGACTTACGCATACGAGAATTGAAAGAGCTTCTTCCTCCTTCCCACCTGATCCGCGAATTCGCCTGTTCAGAGAAAGCCGCGACCGTCGCCGCCAACGCCCGCAACGCGCTGCATCGCATACTCCACGGCCAGGACGACCGCATGATGGTTGTGATCGGGCCGTGCTCCATCCATGATCCGAAGGCGGCGATGGAATATGCGCAGCGCCTGGTCATCGAGCGCGAGCGCTTCGCGCCCGACCTCGAAATCATCATGCGGGTCTACTTCGAGAAGCCGCGCACCACGGTCGGCTGGAAGGGCCTGATCAATGACCCGTACATGGACAACAGCTTCCGCATTAAC
>Ga0308174_10001544_pt1 | contig 10849 bp, 8 predicted proteins | sample PhyPR2_FD_203894 | JGI IMG/M metagenome (GOLD analysis project Ga0308174, IMG submission 203894) | Soil microbial communities from UC Gill Tract Community Farm, Albany, California, United States - DLSLS.P.R2 | ecosystem: Environmental > Terrestrial > Soil > Agricultural land | place: USA... | reverse complement strand
CTTCTTACGATCGGGCGCATCAGCGTTGATATCTACCCGAACGACATCGGCGTTGGCCTGGAGGAGGTCAATTCCTTCGGCAAGTACCTGGGCGGTTCGCCGTCCAACGTTGCCGTAGCCGCCGCCCGCCACGGCCGCCGAACCGGGGTCATCACCCGCACTGGAGATGATGCGTTCGGCATCTACTTGCACCGGGAGCTGCGCAAGTTCAACGTCGATGACAGCTATGTCACGCCGGTAAAGGACTGGCCCACGGCGGTAACCTTTTGCGCAATCAAGCCGGCCACGGACGAGTTCCCGCTCTACTTCTACGGCCGCTTCCCCACGGCGCCGGACCTGCAGATCAGGGCCGAAGAACTGGACCTGGACGCCATCGGCGGGGCCGGCATCTTCTGGTCCACGGTGACGGGCCTGTGCCAGGAACCGTCCCGCAGCGCGCATCTTGCCGCCCACGAGGCCCGTCCCCGCAACGGCCTGGCCGAGGGCCAGTTCACCATCCTGGACCTGGACTACCGGCCCATGTTCTGGGCATCGGAGGAGGAGGCCCGCGCCGAAGTCGCCAGGATCCTGCCGCACGTCACCGTGGCGATCGGCAACGACAAGGAATGCGCCGTCGCTGTTGGCGAGGGAACTCCTGACGAGCAGGCCGACCGGTTGCTGGCCGCGGGCGTGGAGATCGCCGTCGTCAAGCTCGGCGCCGAAGGCGTGATGGCCAAGACCCGCACCCAACGCGTGGTCTCCGCTCCTGTCCCGGTGGAAACCCTTAACGGCCTGGGTGCCGGCGACTCCTTCGGCGGCGCCTTCTGCCATGGGCTGCTGTCCGGCTGGCCGCTGGCCCAGGTCCTGGACTACGCCAACGCCGCCGGTGCGATCGTCGCCTCACGCCTGTCCTGCGCCGATGCCATGCCGACGCCGGACGAGGTCACCGCGCTGCTGGCCGAACGCGGCCGGGCGGTGCCGGGCATCGCCGCCGCTGTTCCGGATGCCAACGCGCAGCGTGCCACCGAAGGAGCAGCACTGTGACCCTGACCCCCCTCGCCTCAAACAACGCCGTGGACGACGATCCCCGCCGCTACGAGCACCTGAGCACCATCCGACTCGAAGATCCCGAGGCTGTGGCCCGCACGGCCAAAGCCCGGCGCCGCCACCCCGGCGTAAAAGCGGGCCGGCAGAACTTCATCGTCGCGGCCGACCACCCGGCCCGCGGCGCCCTTGCCGTTGGGCCGGACCCTGTGGCGATGGCTGACCGCCGGCAGCTGCTGGACCGCCTGCAGGTCGCGCTGGCCAACCCTGCAGTGGACGGGATCCTGGCGTCCCCGGACATCATGGACGACCTGCTGCTGCTGGGCGCCCTGGAGGGCAAGCTGGTGTTCGGTTCGATGAACCGCGGCGGGCTGTCCGGGCTGGTCAATGAGTTCGACGACCGGTTCACCGGCCACACCGCCGCTGCGCTCGAAGCCCTCGGGGCGGACGGCGGGAAGATGCTGACCCGCATCTGCCTGGGCGACCCGGACACCGTGGCCACCCTGGAAGCCACCGCCAAGGCGATTGATTCGCTGGCGGAGCGGAAGCTGATCGCCATGGTGGAACCGTTCCTGTCCGTCCGCGAGAGTGGCCGGGTCCGGAACGACCTGTCCACCAACGCCGTGATCAAGTCCATCGCGATCGCCGAAGGCCTGGGCTCCACCAGTGCCTACACCTGGATGAAGCTTCCCGTGGTGGCGGAGATGGAACGCGTCATGGCCGCCACCACCATGCCCACCGTCCTGCTGGGCGGTGACCCGGACAGCAGCCAGGACGAGGTCTTCGCGTCCTGGCAGGCCGCCCTCGCCCTGCCCGGAGTGCAGGGACTTACCGTTGGCAGGACGCTTTTGTACCCCGCTGACGGGGATGTCGCCGGGGCCGTCGCCAGCGCCGCCTCTCTCCTGCACCACACCACTGAGATCCCGGAGAACTAGCCATGGGCACAACGCGCAGAATGACGGTGGCACAGGCCGTCGTCGAATACCTTTCCAAGCAGTACACCGTGGACTCGGTCAACGGCCTTGAGTACCGCGAGCGGCTGATCCCTGGCACCTTTGGCATCTTCGGGCACGGCAACGTGGCCGGCGTGGGCCAGGCGCTTAAGCAGTACCAGCAGCTGGACCCGGCCATCATGCCGTACTACCAGGGCCGGAACGAGCAGGCCCAGGTCCACCAGGCCGTCGGGTACGCCCGGCACACCCGCCGCCGGCAGACCTTCGCGGTCAGCACCTCGATCGGGCCGGGTTCCTCGAACCTCCTGACCGGAGCGGCGCTGGCCACCACCAACCGCCTGCCGGTGCTGCTGCTGCCGTCGGACACGTTCGCTACCCGCGCCGCCGACCCGGTCCTGCAGCAGCTCGAACAGCCCTACGCCTATGACCTGACGGTCAATGACGCGTTCCGGCCGCTGTCCAAGTTCTTCGACCGGGTCACCCGGCCGGAGCAGCTGTTCTCCGCCTTCCACCACGGCCTGCGCGTCCTGACCGACCCGGCCGAGACCGGCGCGGTCACCATCTCGCTGCCGCAGGACGTCCAGGCCGAAGCCTTCGACGTCCCGGAGGAGTTCCTGGCCGAGCGGGAGTGGCGGATCCGCCGCCCGGAAGCGGACGACGACGACATCGCCCGCGCCGCCGCAGCCATCCGCGACGCCAAGCGTCCGCTGATCATCGCCGGCGGCGGCGTCCTCTACGCCTACGCCAACGACGAACTGGCAAAGTTCGCGGAGCTGACCGGCATCCCGGTGGGCAACACGCAGGCCGGCGTGGGCGTCCTGCCGTGGGACCACAAGCTCAGCCTGGGTGCCATTGGCTCCACGGGTACGACGGCGGCGAACGCCATCGCCACCGAGGCGGACCTGATCATCGGCATCGGCACGCGCTACGAGGACTTCACCACCGCGTCCCGCACGGCGTTCCAGAACCCCGACGTGCGCTTCATCAACATCAACGTCGCCCCGATCGACGCGTACAAGCACGGCAGCACGCTGCCGATCGTCGCCGATGCCCGCAAGGCCCTGGTCAAGCTGAACGCAGCGCTGGGCGGCTACCGGGTCGGCGCCGACCTTGAGCAGAAGGTCGCGGCCGAGAAGAAACGCTGGGACGCCACCGTGGACGAGGCCTTCGACACCCGCTTCACCCCGCTCCCGGCCCAGAACGAGATCATCGGCGCCACCAACCGGGCCATGGACGCCCGCGATGTGGTCATCTGCGCGGCAGGATCCCTGCCCGGTGACCTGCACAAGATGTGGCGGGTCCGGGACCCCTTCGGCTACCACGTCGAATACGCCTACTCCTGCATGGGGTATGAGATCCCCGGCGGCCTCGGCGTCAAGCGTGCGGCGCTTGCTGAAGCGGCGGAAAGTACGACGGCGGCGGGCGAGGGCCGCGCGGACGTCCGGGACGTCGTCGTGATGGTCGGGGACGGCTCGTACCTGATGATGCACACCGAACTGGTCACCGCCGTCGCCGAACGCATCAAGCTGATCGTGGTCCTGATCCAGAACCACGGCTACGCCTCCATCGGGTCCCTCTCCGAGTCCCTTGGGTCCCAGCGGTTCGGCACCAAGTACCGGGCCCTGGACGAGGAACAGCACAGCTTCGACGAGGGCGACACCCTGCCCGTGGACCTGGCCCTGAACGCCGAGTCCCTGGGCGTGAAGGTCATCCGGATCGAACCCGGGGAGAAGGTCATCGCCGAACTCGAGCAGGCCATCCGCGACGCCAAGGCTGCTCCCGAACGCAGCGGACCGATCCTGATCCACGTCGAATCCGACCCGCTCCTGGACGCTCCGTCCTCCGAGTCCTGGTGGGACGTCCCCGTCTCCCAGGTCTCAGAACTGGAGTCCACCCAGCAGGCCTTCCAGACCTACGTCGACCACAAGTCACGCCAGCGCAAACTGCTCGGCTAACGTCCGCTCCACTACTCAAGGAAGAGTCCCATGACTGCCACCACCACCCAGACCACCGATACACAGACCACCGTCATCAACCACTTCATCAACGGTGCCGAGACCGCAGGCGTTGGCGGCCGCACCACCCAGGTCTACAACCCCGCCACCGGCGCCGTGTCCGGTGAACTGCGCCTGGCCAACCGCGCCGACCTGGACACCGCCGTCGCCGCCGCCCGCAAGGCGGCCGACACCTGGGGCGATATTTCCCTGGCGAAGCGCACCGCGGTGCTGTTCAAGTTCCGTGAACTCGTCGCCGCCCACGTGGACGAGCTCGCCGAGCTGGTGACCGCCGAGCACGGGAAGGTCCTGTCCGACGCCAAGGGCGAGATCGGCCGCGGCCTGGAGGTTGTCGAGTTCGCTTGCGGGATCCCCACGCTGCTCAAGGGCGACTACTCGGACCAGGTCTCCACCGGCATCGACGTCTTCTCCTTCCGCGAGCCGCTCGGCGTCGTCGCCGGCATCACCCCATTCAACTTCCCGGTCATGGTGCCGCTCTGGATGGCCCCCATGGCCATCGCCACCGGCAACGCCTTCATCCTCAAGCCCTCCGAACGCGACCCCTCCGCCTCGCTCCTGCTCGCCAAACTCTGGAAGCAGGCCGGCCTTCCCGACGGCGTCTTCCAGGTCCTGCACGGCGACAAGGAAACCGTCGACGGGCTGCTGACCCACCCGGACGTGGACGGCATCTCCTTCGTCGGCTCCACCCCGATCGCCCAGTACGTCCACGAAACCGCCACGAAGCACGGCAAACGCGTCCAGGCCCTGGGCGGGGCGAAGAACCACGCCATCATCCTGCCCGACGCCGACCTCGACAACGCCGCAGACCACCTCGCCGCCGCAGCGTTCGGCTCAGCAGGGGAGCGCTGCATGGCCATCTCCGTTGCCGTCGCCGTTGGCGACGCCGCCGATGCCCTCGTAGCCAAGGTCAAGGAACGCGCCGAAGCCGTGAAGGTCAACAACGGCACCGCCCCCGACGCCGAAATGGGCCCGGTCATCACGCCCGCCTCCAAGGAACGCATCGTAAAGATCGTCACCGAAGCCGAAACCGCCGGCGCCGCCATGGTCGTTGACGGCCGCGACCTGGTAGTCCCCGGCCACGAGAACGGCTTCTGGGTGGGTCCCACCGTCATCGACCAGGTCAAAACCGGAATGACCGCCTACACAGAGGAAATCTTCGGACCCGTCCTCGTGGTGGTCCGCGTCGACACCCTCGAAGACGGCATCAAGCTCATCAACGCCAACCCCTACGGCAACGGCACGGCCATCTTCACCTCCTCCGGCGCCGCCGCCCGCACATTCCAGCGCGGCGTCACCGTGGGCATGATCGGCATCAACGTGCCCCTGCCCGTCCCCGTGGCCCACCACTCCTTCGGCGGCTGGAAAGCCTCCCTCTTCGGCGACAAGCACATCTACGGACCCGAAGGCGTCAGCTTCTACACGCGCGGCAAGGTTGTCACCTCCCGCTGGCCCGAAACCCACCACGCCTCCGGCGCCTCCTACAACTTCCCCTCCAACTAGTCCCCACCGCCACCCTCGCCTCGCAAGCTCGGCCAGGGAACCCTGGCGGTGTGGGCCCACCCACCACCACCATCGATTGCTCCGTAAACGTCGTTTTGAGCGTCCAAAACGACACCTGCGGAGCAGTCGATGCAAAAGGAACAGACAATGACTGAGAACAAGCTGATCATCGGCACCGCGCCGGACTCCTGGGGCGTCTGGTTCGCAGATGATCCCAAGCAGACCCCCTGGGAACGGTTCCTCGACGAAGTGGCCGAGTCCGGCTACAAGTGGATCGAACTCGGCCCGTACGGCTACCTTCCCACGGACCCCGCCCGGCTGGCGGAGGAACTGAAACAGCGGGACCTCCAGGTCACCGCCGGCACCGTATTCACCGCCTTCCACCGCGGCCTGGACCAGTGGGAAACCGCCTGGGAGCCGGCCCGCAAGGTGGCCGAGCTGACCGCCGCCATGGGCGGGGAGCACATCGTGGTCATTCCGGCCATGTGGCGTGACGACGTCACCGGCGAAGCCGTGGAAAGCGGCACGCTGAGTGACAAGGCGTGGAGCGATCTGTTTACCGGCCACAACCGGCTGGGCAAGACCCTGCTGGAGGACTTTGGCCTGAAGCAGCAGTTCCACTCCCACGCCGACTCCCACGTTGGCGCGCAGGAGGATATCGAAACGCTGTTGGGCGCAACCGACCCGCAGTACCTGAACCTCTGCCTGGACACCGGGCACGCCGAATACTGCGGAGCGTCGAGCCTGGAACTGATCAAGAACTACCCGGACCGGATCGGCTACCTGCACCTGAAGCAGATCAACCCGGAGGTCCTCAAAAAGGTCAACGAGGAGAACATGACCTGGGCCGCCGCCAACCTGGCCGGCGTCATGACCGAACCGCCCAACGGCCTGCCGGACCTGCGCGCGGTCATCGACGCCGTGGAGGCTCTCAACCGGCCCATCTTCGGCATTGTGGAGCAGGACATGTACCCCGTGGCCTTCGACGTTCCCATGCCCATCGCCAAGCGCACCCGCAACTACCTGCTGTCCTGCGGTTCCCGCACTGCCGTCAGCTAACCCACCTCCCAGACACCAAAAGGACAGAACAATGACTGAAAACCTCCGCGTCGCCGTCATCGGTGCAGGCCGCATGGGCGCCGACCACATCCAGCGGCTCAACAAGCGCATCCACGGCGCCGAAGTTGCCGCCGTCGTCGACGTCGACCTCGCCCGCGCCCAGGCCGCCGTCGAAGGCATCCCGGGCGCCGTGGCCCTCGCCGACGCAGAGGAAGCCCTCAACAACGGCGACGTGAACGCCGTCCTGATCGCCACACCGGGCTTCCTGCACCAGGACATCCTGCTCAAGGCGATCGCCAAGGACATTCCCATCCTTTGTGAAAAGCCGCTGACCCCCGACGCCGAGTCTTCCTGGAAGATCGTCGAAGCCGAGGTCGCCCTCGGCCACAAGCGCATCCAGGTGGGCTTCATGCGCCGCTTCGACGCCGAATACGCCTCGCTCGGCCAGATCATCCGCAGCCACGAACTGGGTGAACTGCTCATGCTGCACCACCAGCACCGCAACCCCACCACCCCCGAGGGCTTCACCAACGAGATGCTGATCAACGACTCCGTGGTGCACGAGTTCGACGCCATCAGGTTCTTCACCGGCGAGGAAATCACCAGCATCCAGGTCCGCCTGGGCAAGGCCACCAGGAATGCCCCGAACGGCCAGCACGATCCCCAGCACGTCCTGCTGGAGACAGAGTCCGGCGTCCTGGCCGACGTCGAAATCTACGTCAACGCCAAGTTCGGCTACGAGGTGGCCACCCAGGCTTCGTTCGAGGACGGCATCGTCAGCATCGGCGGCGACAACGGCCCCTACACCCGCAGCGCCGGCCGCTGGGGCGGCAACGTCACCCCAGGTTTCGAGGAGCGTTTCGGCGCAGCGTACGACGTCGAAATCCAGTCGTGGGTGGACGCGGCACTTAAGGGCGGAATTGGCGGTCCCTCCGCTTGGGACGGGTACGCCACGGCCGCCTGCTGCGAAGCAGGCGTCGAGGCGCAGAAGAACGGCGAAAAGGTCGCCGTGAAATTGGCCCCCAAACCTGACCTCTACAAGTAGGACCGGAGAAGGGGACGGAGCCATCCGTTCCCTTCCCGTTTCCCTGACTGATCCACAATGGAGTGTTTACGTGAAAATCGCACTTGACCCCACGCCGTTCCACCACTCGCACAGCCTCCTGGAGTTACCCAGGGTGGTGGCGGACCTTGGCTACAAGTACATGCAGATGACCCCGCACGCGGACTTCATCCCGTTCTTCAACCACCCCAAAGCGGACGATGAGCTGGTGGGCCAGCTCAAGAAGGCCTGCCGGGACGCCGGCATCGAGATCGCCTCCGTCCTGCCGGTACTCCGCTGGTCCGGGCCCGACGAGGATGCCCGCGAAGCAGCCGTCCGCTACTGGAAGCGCGCCATCCAGATCACCGTGGACCTGGGCGTCAGCACCATGAACACCGAGTTCAGCGGCCGGCCGGAAAAGGCCGAGGAGTCCGAGCGGGCGTTCTATCGTTCCATGGAGGAGCTGCTGCCCATTATCGAGCGTGAGGGCATCGACCTGCTGATCGATCCCCACCCCGACGACTTCGTGGAGGAAGGCCTTGCCGCCATCCGCGTGATCCGTGGTGTGAACTCGAAGAACGTCGGCATGGTCTACGTGGCCCCGCACAGCTTCCACATGAAGAACTCCCCGCTCGACATCATGCGGGCCGCGGGGGACAAGTTGCGACTGGTCCACGTGGCCGACACCATGGACCACCACGCCTCCCACGGGCTGCGCTACATCACCAACCCGCCGGGCAACCCGGTCCGGGTCCACCAGCACCTGAAGATCGGCGACGGCGACGTCAACTGGGACGAGTTCTTCGGGGGCCTGAAGGAGATCGGCTTCCTGGACCGCGAGAATAGTGTGATGGTGTCCAGCGTCTTTGCCGAAAACGACAATGCCGAGGAGGTCTCCCGCTACCAGCTGGAGACCATGAAGCAGTATGTGCAAAAGGTGAGCGTATGAGGCCGGCGGATTCCGGCGAAGCAGCTCTAAAGCGGCCGGGCAACCACGCGCGGGCGCTGCGGACTGTCACCATCATCTCCACCTTCGGCGGGCTGCTGTTCGGTTATGACACCGGTGTGATCAACGGGGCCCTGCCCTACATGCAGGAGGACCTGGGGCTCACCCCGCTCACCGAAGGCCTGGTCACGTCCTCGCTGCTGTTCGGTGCCGCCTTCGGCGCCCTGTTTGGCGGCCGCCTGGCAGACCGCAACGGCCGCCGCCGCATGATCATGGTCCTGGCAGTCATCTTCCTGCTGGGCACCCTTGGCTGCACGTTCTCGCCAAACACCGAAGTGATGATCGCCGCCCGGTTCATCCTGGGCCTTGCCGTGGGCGGCGCATCCGTCACGGTCCCCGTGTACCTGGCCGAGGTATCGCCCAGCGACCGGCGCGGCCGGATCGTCACCCAGAACGAACTCATGATCGTCACGGGGCAGCTGCTGGCCTTCATCTTCAATGCCTACCTGGGCAACTCCTTCGGTGAGTCGCACGGCATCTGGCGCTGGATGCTGGTCATCGCCACCCTGCCGGCCATCGCCCTGTGGATCGGGATGAACTTCATGCCCGAGAGTCCCCGCTGGCTGGCCTCCATCGGCAGCTTCGGCGAGACGCTCAGCGTGCTGCAGCGGATCCGTTCGCAGGAAGAGGCGCGCCGGGAGTTTGAAGAAGTCAAAGCCATGGCGGTGGAGGACTACAAGTCCAAGATGGGCTCCTGGAAGGACCTGGGCATCCCATGGCTCCGCCGGATCTTCTTCGTGGGCCTGGGCCTGGCAGTCATCCAGCAGATCACCGGCGTGAATTCGATCATGTACTACGGGACGCAGATCCTCTCGCAGTCCGGCTTTGGCCGCGAAGCGGCGCTGACAGCCAACATCGCCAACGGCGTCATCTCAGTGCTCGCCACATTCGTCGGGATATGGCTGCTGGGCAAGGTGGGCCGGCGCAGGATGCTGATCACCGGCCAGGTGGGAACCACAACGGCGCTGCTGCTCATCGGCCTCTTCTCCCTGATCCTGCCGGAGGGCTCAGCCCGCGGCTTCGTCATCCTGGCGCTCACCGTGACGTTCCTGGCCTTCCAGCAGGGCGCCATCTCACCGGTGACGTGGCTGATGCTCTCGGAAATCTTCCCGCTGAAGATCCGCGGCCTGGGCATGGGGGCCTCGGCCTTCCTGTTGTGGATCGTGAACTTCCTGATCGGGTTCGGATTCCCGCAGCTGCTGGCGGCCATCGGGATCTCCAACACGTTCTTCGTGTTCGCCGTCCTTGGCGTGGGGGCCATAGCCTTCGCAGCGAAATATGTTCCCGAGACGAAGGACAAGAGCCTTGAAGACCTGGAGCACTATTTCAAGAACGTAGCCGGCAGCAACGCCAAGGCTGCTGCGGCCGCGGTTCCCTGACCGGACCAGCCACAGCCGTTCAGGCCGCAACGCCCCCTTGAAGAACCTCAAGGGGGCGTTCCTGTCCTATGCGCGGGCGTGCAGCCGCGGCAGCGCCTCCACCAGCGGTGCGAGTTCGGGGATGGCCATGGCCTCGTCGAGGGCACGCTCCAGGGTGGCGTCGTGGACGGGCCGCGCTTCCGCGAGCAGGCTGCTTCCGCTGGACGTGAGCTCGGTGTAGATGCCCCGCCGGTCGTCGTCGCACAGGATCCTGGTCAGGAGGCCGCGGTCCTCCAGCCGGTTCACCAGGCGGGTGGTGGCGCTGGGGCTCAGTGCCGTGGCCCGGGCCAGCTGCTGCATCCGCATGTGCCACCCATCCTGCCGGCTGAGGGCGTCCAGCACCGTGTACTCCACCACGGACAGCTTGGATTCAGCCTGCAGGGCACGCTCGAGCCCGTTTTCAATCAGTCCGTGGAGGGCGGCCAGGGTGCGCCACCCCTGGGCGCGGACCTCGACGGCGTCGTCCTTAACGCCCATGGTTGCTCCTTTACGTCATGGCTCCGGCAGGAGAGCCATGCCAGCCGCGAATACAAATAGTTGCTTTCGCGGTATATTTGCATGTGCAACAATAAATACCGCGCCTGCAACTATCTTAGGCGCCTTCCCTTTCACGGGACAACCACACGTACAGCTCAAAGGAGCACTCGCATGCCTGTTGGCCTGATAGCACTCGCCCTGGGCGGGTTTGGCATAGGACTCACGGAATTCGTCATCGCCGGGCTGCTGCCGGAGGTGGCGGCAGACTTCGGCGTCAGCGAGGCGTCCGCCGGCTGGTTCATCTCCGGCTACGCCCTTTCGGTGGTGGTGGGAGCGCTGGGCCTGACGGCCGCCGT
>Ga0308174_10001543_pt1 | contig 10851 bp, 10 predicted proteins | sample PhyPR2_FD_203894 | JGI IMG/M metagenome (GOLD analysis project Ga0308174, IMG submission 203894) | Soil microbial communities from UC Gill Tract Community Farm, Albany, California, United States - DLSLS.P.R2 | ecosystem: Environmental > Terrestrial > Soil > Agricultural land | place: USA... | reverse complement strand
GCTGTATCAGGCACGGAACGCCGTGCAGATCGCGAAAGCCGATGGTGCTGCCGCCGCCGCTCCCGACACCGTAGCCAGGGCTCAACAGTATTTGAACGACGCAGAGTCGGCCTATGCGGCAAAAAAGGACTTCAGTGCCGTGACCAACAACGCGCGCCAGGCAGTACAGGCGGCGTCCGATGCCAGGTCGATTACGATGCGCAAGGGAGCCGCAGGGGCGCGACGCTAAGCCCGTCCTGAATCAAAGCAGTTGAGATTTGATGAGACGTAGAGACATTCTGCAACAGTTAGGGCTTGGTGTTCCCGGCGGCATCGTGGCGGGAGCGCAGTTCTTGCAAGCGCAACCGCAAAACACGCGCGTTCCACCACACAAAACAAAAGGGGACGCCAGTACGACTGCACCGGAAAAGGGGACAGGCAGAACAGCGACCAAGACACCGCGCGTCCAGGGACGGTACGTGAACCGTCCTCTGGTGCAAGTCGATGTGAAGGCGGTACGGCTGCTCGACGATATGGAGGATCGGGCGGCGAAGTACTTCTTTGAGCAGGCAGACCCGACAACCGGTTCGGTCTACGATCGTGCAAGGGCCGATGGAATGGGACCGACCGAAGGAGGAATCACACATGCTTACCGCAGCGCCTCCAGCATTTCGGCAACCGGATTCGGTCTGAGCGGCCTATGCATTGCAGCCGAACGCGGATACCTGAATAGCGCCGCCTGCGAGCGACGAGTGGAGACGGTGCTCGAGTTCTTTGCTACACGTTGCGCGCACGAGCACGGGTTCTTTTATCACTACATTGACATCGTTACCGGAGCACGCATTGGGAAGACGGAAGTGTCCTCCATCGATACATCCTTTCTGTTGTGCGGAGTTCTACACTGCCGGCAGTACTTCAACTCGCGGAAGATCGAGGGGCTAGCTTCGGCCATCTACGACCGGATTGACTGGCCCTGGATGTTGGACGGCGGCAAGACGCTGAGCATGGGCTGGACGCCGGAGGAAGGCTTTATTCGCTACCGCTGGGACATCTATGCGGAGTTGCTCACGATGTACTTACTCGCCATCGGCTCGCCGACGTGCCCGCTTCCTGCCTCCGTATGGAACGAGATAAAGCGTCCTGAAATGGACTTCGGCGGAATCCGCTACATCACTGGTCAAGCGCCGCTATTCATTCATCAATACCCGCATGCCTGGTGCGACTTTCGTGACGTACGGGATCAACACGCGAACTATTTCACCAACTCGGTAGCCGCTACGCGGGCACACCAGTTGTTCTGTCTTCTGCTGCATGGCCAGTTCCCTCAGATCGATCAGGATATCTGGGGCATCAGCGCTTCAGAATCACGCTGGGGGTATAGGGCTTGGGGCGGGCCGCCTGCGATGGGGCCGCTCGACGGAACTATTGCTCCTAATGCCGCGGGCGGATCGCTTCCGTTTCTTCCAGCAGAGTGCTCTAACGTGTTGCTGAACATTCGCAGCCGATATCCGAAGACCTGGCAGCGGTATGGGTTCGTCGATTCTTTTCAGCCCAGCGCGGATTGGTACTGCGGAGATGTAATTGCAATCGACCTCGGGATCATGATGCTGATGGCGGAAAACATGCGTACTGGCATGGTATGGAGCGACTTCATGAAGAACGAGGAGATCAAGCGCGCAATGAGAGAAGTCGGCTTTCGAAGAGACCCGGACGCCAGTTCACAGCAGCTGTAAGCTGTTCTGAAGGGAAGCGGCGGTTCGGAAACCGCCGCTTCCCTTCAGAGCCATCTGTGCTTTCTTATTGGGGAGGAGTGGTTGTACTGCCGGACGATCCAGAGGAGCCTGAAGAGCCTGAAGAGCCCGAGTTACCGGACGTGCCGGACGAGCCGGACGTGCCGGAACCCGATGAGCCTGAATTGGAGCCAGAACTTCCGCTGCCCGAGTGATGCCTTCCGCTTCCTGACTGACCACCTCCCGATTGAGAGCTGCCGGTGTCGCCGGATTGCGAACTGCCACTCCCGGACTGCGAGCTGCCGCTGCCACCCGATTGAGAGCCACCCGTGCTTCCACTGGTGCCGGAGCTTCCACTGCTGGATCCCGAGCCGCCAGAACCGCCGGAGCCTGACTGAGCAGGAATACCTGACGCCATAAGTGGAATTGAGACAGCGGCCAGAATCAAAGTGTAGAATGTTTTCTTCATAAACTGCATTCCTTTGCGTAAGTTGGTTTACCTTACGCTTGTAAGATGGGGTTCTCAAGAGAATATTACTGATTTACGTTAGTCCAAGTAGTATTCCGGTGCGAGCCTGGAATTTTGTTGGGCTAGCTTTTACGTACATTTATGATCAATCTGCGTCCTAGTGTTGGAATTGGTGTAAGTCTGCTGGTATTAGTGGCAGCTGTTGCTCTGAGCTCCATGGCGGCCACCGACTTGGGCTTATTTCAAGACCATAGAGATATCGGCGTCACCCCGAAGAAGGGAAAGTCCGACTACGATCCGGTAAACGGGTTTTATCGCGTAACGGGAGGAGGCGCTAACCTCTGGTTGCAGGCCGACGCATTCCAGTATGTTTACAGGCAACTTTCAGGGAATGTAGCTCTGGCCGCAGATATTGACTTTGTTGGTAAGGGATCCGAGGCGCACCGAAAGGCGGCGCTCATGATTCGCCAAGATCTTAAGCCGGACTCTGCCTATGTCGATGTGGCTCTGCATGGTGACGGCCTTACGGCCTTGCAGTACCGCCCATCAGCCGGAGCAACGACAGAGGAGTTGCGATCTGACGTGAAGAGTCCGGTTCGTATACGCATCGAGCGGCACGGAAATGCGTTCACAATTTCGGCCGGAAATCCCGGGCAAGAAATGAAGTCGACCGGGCCGGTTAGCGTGACGATGCATGATCCTGTTTATGTGGGCTTGGCCGTCTGCTCACACAATGTCCAAGTTTTAGAAAGCGCAGTCTTCTCCAATGTGGTCCTCGAAGCTGAGAAGCCGGCAGTGACTAAATAAGGTTGCTGTTGGAGGCCACGCTTTATGTGGAGAAAATTTGCTCTACGTTCGATAGCTTTAAGGGCCGGTCCGCGACCAAGGCTTCTCCGTGAGGCACTCCAATGAGTGAACCGAAGTAACGGTCGCGAGACTCGAGACCATAAAGGTAATCGCTGTTACCTAGCGGAAGAAGTCCCAGCTGCTCCGCCGTTTTGGAAAACTGCGAATGGTGGAGGCGAAGAAGATTTAATTTCTTTCCGTAGACGTTTGTCACGTCGACCACAATCGACGGATGACGATAGTTGTGCAGTAAGAAGTATAAGAACGCCGCTGGCTTATGCGGTGCATGGCTGTCATTGAGTTTCGCGAGAGCACAAAATAGCGCAGAATTCCGCACCATAAGACCTGTTGCGGCGTGATCAGGATGGCGATCTTTCCAAAACGGCGCCAGAACGAATTGCGGCCGGTAACGGCGAACTACGCTCGCTATCAGCTTCCTGTTTTCTGGCGTGTCGACAAGCCCGCAATCCGGCAGGTTGAGGTTTTCCCGGGCAGAGGCGCCGACGAAATCAGCAGCAGCCAAAGCTTCTTGCCTACGTTCCTTCGTAGTTCCACGAGAGCCCATCTCACCTTCCGTGAGATCGACCATAGCGAACCGCAGCCCTTTCTCGTTCAGAAGGAGCATGAGTCCTCCCGCGCCCCATTCCACATCGTCGGGATGAGCACCGAAGAGAAGAACATCCACAGACATAAGACCTATCGTAACCGCGATAGAGCCTTACAACAGCCTTTCTATTGAAGAACAGGCAACTGGAGGTAATCCGGCGGAATGAAAAGGCTTCCAGGGGTCGTGCCCTCCGGGGCCACCGCCTTGAGAGTTCGCGCAAGATCTTCGGCACTGATCTCGCCCGCCAAGGCCCCGTGAAAAGCATAGAAAACCAGGCGAACCTGCGCTGCCGATTCATGAACAAACTCAAGCCGGAAGTTGTGAATTCCTGAGCGCAGCCAGTCCCTGAGGTGAGCACTTGCTTCTTGAGCTTCCGCTCCAAAAACAGTATTGCGGCATCCGACGTCGGCCATCACGGGATGAGAACGCCCGCTCGTATCGCGAAGCGCTACCCGGTGCTGTTCACAGGGACGGCCGCAGTCACGATAGGTAGTGCCCGAAGAAAGGAAACGGCAGAACACGCAATGTTCGGTGTGAAAGACGGGCAGGTGCTGATAAGCCACGGACTCAATGGATGTTCCACCCAATTCCCTAGCAAGAGCGGATATCTGGGCAGCGTTAAGGTCGTGAGTCGGAGTAATGCGTGTCAGGCCAAGTTGGAGATAAGTCTCGGCCGTGAGCGAGTTAGCAGCATTGAGGCTGAAGTCCCCGATGAGCTGCTGAGCGCTCTTGTTCCGCAGCGCATCCAGAACGGCCGTCGAACGCACCAGGATGGCGCAGTCGAGGCTGAACAGGAAGTTGGAGATCCGTGCTTCCCCCGGCTTCAGCACACGTGGGCTGGCAACACGGACCGGGATACCACTGGACTTCACCCGCTCCACCGAGGGGCGAAGGCCATAAAGATCCAGGTAATCAAGGGTAATGCTTGCAGGAGACAGAGACATCGCGGCTTCCAACTGCTCGGGCGTGCGAACCAGAAGATGGATGGCTGGGGCGGAAGCGCCGGCGTTCGTTGGGACAGGCCGCATTCTGGCGAGCGCTTCGCTCAGAACGGTGTGCCCGTCGCGCACGGTGGTATTCGGTGGCTGTTCTTGTGCCCTTTGCAGCTTTTCTACTGCCTCGCGACGCATTTGATTCAGCAGCGAAACGGGGATGAAGGGCCCACCTTCCAGTTGGAGGCTGACAGACTCGACCCGGTAAGGCGTGTTTCCAAGGCGGTCCAACTGCGCACGGAGAGTCTCAGCCGAGACTGCCCGGTTTTGCGCGCGGCTGAGGGGCTCGGGAGATGTCACGACCACAGAAATGGATGGCGATTCGACCAACGACCATTCAGTTGTAAGCGGCTCCCCTGCGAGAGCCGTCACATGAACGCGAACAGGTTGGCGCGAGACAGGAGATGCGGCCTGCGTAAATGGGCGCACAGCCCGGTCCAGCGCGGGGTCACTGGTCCGCCACACCAGATCACCCGTGCGAATACGCCCGAAGCGCACAACATTGTTGGCAAACCGAAGCTCCCAGTTACCGTCGAGTTTCGGAACGGCCTGGTAAATCCTGCCGCCCTCCTCGGGTTCTTCCGGGCTGCGCCAATCAGCGGCGTCGAACACGACGCCATCTCCGGGCTTCACAGGAGAGATGGCATTCGCGTCGCTCGGCTGAAGCGTGACGGAATCGGCACCCACCGAGCTTACTCGACCCATGCAAATGCCGCGGTGCCGGGGAGCACGCCCGCTTACCACCCTCTGATGATCTGTTCCACTAAGAAAGAATGGGCCGAGTCCTCGCGAATAGACTTGCTCCAGTTGCAGTTCCTCGGCAGGAGTGATGGTTGTGGAACCACTAGCAAATGCCTCATCCACTGCTTGCCGGTAGGCGCGGGTGGTAAGAGCAACGTAATCGGCATCCTTATACCGGCCTTCAATCTTGAGGGCGGCAACCCCCATCTTCACGATTTCCGGCACCTGGTGCAAAGCGTACAGATCTCCCGGCGACAGCAGATAACGGGCGTCGCCCAACGGCCTCAGGACGCCATCGACGATCATTTCGTAAGGCAAACGGCAGGCCTGCGCACACTGACCGCGATTGGCGCTACGGCCGCCCCAGGCTTCGGAAGAAAAACACTGGCCCGAGTAGGCCACACAGAGGGCACCGTGGACAAATATTTCGAGCTCGCAATCCGTTTGAGAAAGGATGGCCCGGATTTCATCAAGCGAGAGTTCACGAGCCAGCGTAACGCGATCGATCCCAAACTCCTGCGCCAGACGCACACCCTGCACGTTCGTGATGCTCATCTGTGTACTGGCATGGAGTTCGAGTTGCGGAGCAATGTCCCGCGCGAGCCGGGCCACGCCAAGGTCCTGCACGATGAGCGCATCGGTGCCGGCGCTGGCGATGGATGCAATCGCCCGGGCTGCTTCTTCCAGCTCATGCTCAAACACAAGAGTGTTGAAGGTGACGAAGCCCCGAACGCCACGCCGGTGCAAGGTGCACATCACTTCGGGCAACTCGCCCAGGTCAAAGCCGACTTTGGCGCGAGCGGAAAAATGCTTCAAACCGAAATAAACTGAATCCGCGCCCGCTTCCACCGCAGCCCGTAGCTGCGGCCAGTAGCCGGCTGGACTCATCACTTCCGGTTTCCTCCGCGGGGGCTGAGCAGACATCGGACAGCTAACTTCTTTGGAACTAGTCAGGGCTACTTCGAGGGCTCCTGCTTTTGATCAACAGGTTGGCGCTCCCCTCCATCGCGGTCGAGATTCTTGTCGTCAGCGGGCTTCTTTTCGTACTCTTCAGTCGCGGTGGGCTGAGTCTTCTTCGGGTCTTCCATATCTCTATTGTCCTCGAAGCAGCTAAGAAAGTCTGCACGTGAGAGACGAGGGATGACATCGTAAATTATCGTGCCCTATGCCCGAGGAACATTGACATCCTGACCCCGTACACCGAACGATAAGATTTGCACGTTTATCTTACTTTTGCCCTGCTCGTACTCTGGAGTACCCCGATCTTTGGGCAGGACACGTCCATCCCATCACAGGCCGCGTCACCGCCGGCCAACAGGGCGGAAGAGGAGAGGTTTTGGAGCCGGTTTTGGTTGTCGGTGCAAGGGAATTTTATCCGGCAGCAGAACCCTTCCTTTCCGGCGAAGTATTCGGGTCCTAACAGCTTTCATTCGGCTACGGACCACGCCACCTCTCTTGTAGAGACGCTCTACACCGGCTTCAGGATCACTAGACATCTCGAGTTCTTGTTCGATGTGGAAAGCGCGGGAGGGGCCGGCTTAAGCGACGCGCTGGGGATTGCGGGCTTTACGAACGTAGATGTCGTTCGCAATCCAGCACTGGGTGCAGATCCTTACGTATCCCGCGTGATGCTGCACTATTCGCTTCCGTTAAGTAAGCGAACTACACAGGCCGTGCGCAATCCCTTTTCTTTGGCACCGACGTTACCAGAAAGGCGGCTCGAATTTCGTCTGGGAAAAATGAGTACCGTGGACTTCTTTGATCTAAACTCGGTCGGAAGCGACAGCCACTTACAGTTTATGAATTGGGCGATCGTCAACAATGGCGCCTACGACTACGCGGCAGACACGCGCGGATACACCTATGGTTTGGTCATAGAGTATTACGACCGAAAGTGGGCGGCCCGTTTCGGAGAAATGCTGATGCCGACCGTCGCAAACGGCATCGCCCTGGACTGGAATCTTAAGCGCGCCGGTGGCCAGAACTTTGAAGTGGAGTATCATCCGGAGCTAATTCCCAAAAGGGAGACGGTTGTACGGGCGTTGATTTATGCCAATCGAGCCGATATGGGCAGCTACCGTGAGGCGATTCGTGGGTACCTCTCGGGTGCGGACCGTAAACCCGACGTCACCTTGTATCGTCAGCAAGGCCGAGTGAAGTATGGGTTCGGATACAACATGGAGCAGGAGTTCAGCGATAACTGGCGAGCTTTCGCGCGTCTTGGCTGGAATGACGGCAGAAACGAATCTTTCGCTTACACCGAAGTCGATCGAATGATTGAATTCGGTTCCGATTACAGTGGGCGGCGTTGGCGCCGACCACTCGATAAGGTTGGAGCGGCTTACGCTGTAAATGGGATTTCGGGAGATCATCGCCGCTACCTGGCTCTTGGCGGTCTCGGTTTCATCCTCGGCGACGGAGCCCTGACGTACGGAACCGAAAGAATTCTGGAGACCTACTATACAGTTCATGTTTGGCGCGGCATTTCAATCGCCTTTGATTACCAGCACATCACAAATCCTGGATACAACCAGGTTCGCGGCCCCGTAAATGTTTTCAGTTTTCGTCTTCATGCCGAAGACGCAGTACCGTTCGACAAACTGGACCCGAAATAATACGCGAATGCCCGTAAAAGATCCTAAGTTCAAATTACGGAAATATAAATTGCCGTAAACGCCGCAAGGTTAGTACGCATCCTCTCTTTAGGGCGCAGTTTTTCGCTCTAGTCTAATCATTCCGTTTTGGAGTCGAAAACAAATGTTCGGATCTTTACTCGTCAGGCATCTAGGCCTTTCCTCTGCTATGTTACTGGCCGGCTTTGGTCAAGTAGCCTTTGGGCAGTCCGATTTCCACCATTTGACCGTGAATGCCGGCGGCGGCTACACCGCGATCACAGGAGCGCTCGGCAGCAAGCTTGAGGGCGGCGGGAACTTTCAGGCTGGGGCAGGATACAACTTCAACCGTGTTTTCAGCGTGAATGGAACCTTCACGTTCAATCAACTCGGCATCACGCGAAGCGCCCTCAACGAAGCTAATGAACCAGACGGGAATGCTCGGGTTTACACATTTACAGTGGACCCTAAAATGAAGTTGCCACTGTTCCATGGCTTTGGGCCTTATTTGCTGGCAGGAGGTGGATGGCTTCGCCGTACTGTGGAATATACGCAGCCAACAGTAGCGTCCACCTACATTTTCGACCCGTGGTTTGGTTATTTTGGGCCGGTTTTCGTTCCCGCCAATCAGGTACTCGGTTCATTCAGCCAGGACACGGGTGTTTGGGATGTCGGCGGAGGTGTGGATATTCCTCTCCCCCGAACCGGCATCAAAGTATATGCGGAGGCCAGATACTACGAAGGCTTTACAAACAATACGCACACCACTATCGTTCCAATTACTATTGGGCTGCGCTGGTAGTATTCAGGACTTAGTAACTTCCATGTTCGAAGTTAGCGCAAGAGCCGACCGCACTCATTGCGTTCGAGGTGCAAATCCTCGATAAGGGAGCAGTGGAATAAGCTGAGTGTCGATCAGGCCGGCGCTGGCGAAGGGCAGTTGCGCCAGCGCACTCCGCGCGTCAGTCATGCTTTCGCATTCCAGTTCAATGACTGCTCCCTTCACGTCGCCCCGGCTAAACACTGAACGAAAGATTCCTTGGGAGTACAACCTTCTCACGCACTCGGCTTCAGGTTCCATTAAGCGCTCAAACTGCTCTTCGGGAAACTCGCCTGTTTTCCGTTCGATGATAGCCAGGAAACGCATGGACTCAATATAGCCTTGTGTTTCGCTCGCTCCGTGCCTAGAGGCTGCCTCCCACTTGGTTGAACAGGTTAACGTAGCGAAGGTACGTAAAGGGATCCATCATCACAACCGTAGAAAGGGAAACATCCGGAATGGCCGTGCCAAGTTGCTGGTTGATCGTGTCGATGAACTGATTCGCAATTACGGCATAGCCGGTGTTCGTCGGATGAAATCCATCGAACGAGAACAGCCCGCCGAGGAGGCTCATCGTGAGTTGTTGACCGGCTATATTGATGCCGTTCGCGTATAGACGGTCCATTAACGCATGAATGTCCACTAACACTGCGCCGTGCGAAGCCGCCTCGGCAGCAATGACGGTGTTGTAGGCTGTTACCGTTGTGCGGATCATTTGTGCATCAGCGGCCGTAAGCACACAGGATATTTGGTTCGGCCCGAACCCAGGCAGCGGCGAAGCGCATGTGGTTAGGGGACCGGCGACTTGCCCTGTGAGAATTTGTTGCGCCCGCGTGATGGCAGAAGCTCGCAGGTAGTCTTGCGGTCCGACACCCAGCATGGATGTAACCGTGTCAAGCGGGAGATTGACCTGTGCGGCCACTTGGGCAACCGGCTCAAAGTATCCAATTTCCGTCACATCGGGTATGTTCGCGGTAATGAGCGTCGCCTTTGTCGTACTCAGCGTGTCCAGCATCGCCTTGTAAGAAGCATGGAACGCATCCACCGGAGTCAGTGCCGAATAGTTTCCCGTGAGCGCAGGCAGCAACGCATCATTATTACCGGCCCAAGCGATCACAGCCGTCGGCTTAAGTGCAACGGCCTGCTCGAGTTGAGTGAGGGCCGGGCCCGGAGTAAAGAAAGGAGAGGGGTAGCCAAGCACGATGTTGGCGAGCTGATCGATAGGTGTAACGGGCGTGGAGGTCGGCCGCTGTGTCACAACCTGATTGATCGTTACACCAGGAACCGCCAAGTTGGTGGGCTGCACCGAGGGATTATCGCGGGGAACAGCAGGAAGGGTACCGCTCACGGGTCCAATGACGGGAGGGGGCCCGATACTCACGAGGCTCAGAACGTTCGGTGCACCCGGATAAGGCACTAAGGGAAGCGTCAGCTTGGTCCCTGCCTGCTGAGCCACTAAGCTGGCGTACCCGTGGCCTTGCTGCGTATTTAGAAGTGAAAAGTTCTGAAATCCCGCCGAAAGAGAGTCGCCTACGACGACCAGGCGATTGAAATCAGCTTTCCCGGCCTTCTGCGCACCTGCTATCTGAGGGAAAAGGGTAATAAGGAGCGCGGAAAGAACCGGCGCAATGTTTATAGCTTTCATCAATGGTTTAACTGGTGTTTGGGAAGTTTCCAACCGGCAGAGTTCCATTGTAGCCGGAAGAATGGGTCCATTAAAAGCTTTAATCAACGCTTCCGGCAGAAATTTGTGATTTTTTGAACAATTTGATGGAACCTGTAAAGTTTCCCAGGGATTCTGCCGATTAGTCCAGCAGACCTATGAAGTGCCCCAAATGCGGTAGTTTGGATACCTGTCGCGCGCGCCGGACGAGCTGGGATCAAGTTTTTACGTGGTTCAATCGCTGGCCTTACCACTGCCGGGCGTGCTCGCGCCGGTTTCGTGGCAACGCCCGTCAAGGATCATCCCAGCATCCTTCCAGGGTGGATGAACGCGGAAGCAGTCCGAAGAGCGCGCAGGCGAGACAGCAAGCGCCCATCAGGGGCCGGATACAG
>Ga0308174_10001542_pt1 | contig 10852 bp, 5 predicted proteins | sample PhyPR2_FD_203894 | JGI IMG/M metagenome (GOLD analysis project Ga0308174, IMG submission 203894) | Soil microbial communities from UC Gill Tract Community Farm, Albany, California, United States - DLSLS.P.R2 | ecosystem: Environmental > Terrestrial > Soil > Agricultural land | place: USA... | reverse complement strand
CACTCAGAGCGACGTGGTGGTCCTCTGTCGTCGCGCTGCTGGTCACGCTGCTGCTCACGATTGAGGGCTTCGCCCAGCAGCGGGAGGAAGCGCCTCTTCAGGCTCCGAACCCGTGCGTGTCGGGCCAACCCTGCTTCAGCAACGTCAAGGACATCCTCAACGGGCAGCGCCACCTCCTGCGCACCGATGATCTCGCCATTAGCGGGCAGTTCGGAAACACCTTTGCCGGCGCCTTGCTCACGACGGCGAACTCGGCGATCACCGCCTCGCGCGCGTCGAGCCTCGCCGGCACCATCGGCGGTTCCGACGACCTTTGCACCCAAGGCACCTTCGGGACCGTGTCGAGCGGCCGCATGTTCAACCTGAACCACGACGTTGTCTTGAGCGTCGCGTGCGTCCCAGGACCTTTTCCCTACGTGCTCTCCCTCTACGTCGATCCGGACCCGAGCCTTCCGAAGGGAGTGCAACTCAATACCCATTTTGGCCAACGTCCGGGGGACACCAATTTTCAACTGTTGTCAGCAACCGCCGATTTCACCGGCGACGGCTACGATGACGTGGTATTGGTTGGCTTGAGCTACACCGAGGATCATGTCACTCCCGATGCGATCGTCGTGACCGCAGTTGACCCGACCACGCCGAGCAAGGGACTGCGTAGCGGCAGTCCCAACCTTTTCGATTTCCCGAGCGTCAGACCAACGTCCGTTGCGGCGGGCGATTTCACCGGCGGCGGAGTCCCTACGATTGCCATCCTCGGCTTCCCAGAGTCCGAGGGCGGTCTCGGCATTCAGTTTTATTCGGTCGATCCGGTGAGCCTGCAAATTGGGTTCCCTAACAATGACTTAGATCCGCAATTCACTCTGAATCTCCCTGAAGGACCCAGCGCCCGGATCGCATCCGCGTCCCTTGTCGCCGGACGATTCGGCAACACCACGCACGCGCAACTTGCGTTGGTGTACGCCGTCGTCGGAGGTACGGCCAAGATCATCACCATCGATTTCGATCCTCAGGGCAATCCGATCCAGAAGGCAATACTCGATACTGGAGTCGTGGTCACAGAGGCAGGGCGGCTTGTGTTAAAGGCGGGTCATTTCGATTGGGGTGGGTCGTTCGATCAAGCCGCGTTGCTGCTCGCCACCGGCGCAGGCGGCCAGGCGGGGAGCCGCATGGAGGTCGTCGCCTTCGACACCTCCCTCAACCCCATCGAAGGGACGCCGCTGCCGGTGACCGGGGCGTATTGTTTCCAGGACATTGCCGTCGGGAACTTCGATAAATCGCAACCGCCGCCTGCGACCGGGCGCGATCCGAATCTGCAGATCGCTCTACTGCGCTCCGACTGCGGCGCGAATGTGAGTGTCGCTATCACGAATGTCGCCCCCGCGAACATGTTCGCGGTGTCGCAGGGGACCAGCTACGACATACCGCCGGCGCTGGTCCCGACGACGATGAACATCGGTTCGTTGACCGCTGCCGATCTGCAGGGGCGTTCTATGGCGCTTGGAGTGCCGGTCAAAGTCGTGATCGCGCAACGCACGCAGCCGTCGGTCGTGCTCGCCGCGCCTCCGATGCACGTCGACTACGTCACGCCCGCCCGAAAATCGGCACCGCAGGTGTTCAACGTGAGCGCGATCCCGAACGGCTTCTTCACCCAATATCAGACCGACCAGAGCAACAGCACGCAATCGTCGACGACGAACACGACGAGCTGGTCGGCGGGCGCGAAGGAGACGCTGCAGAACAAGGCCGTCTTCGGCATTCCCGACCTCGACACCATCACGGTACAGAACAAATTCTCGGCGCAACAGGCCTGGAAAGGCAACACGCAGACGGTCCACGGCACGACGAGCTCGACGCAGTTCGACGTTTCGCAACAGACGGGCTTCGGCGACCAGCTTTGGTACGGGGAGTCGAGGCTCAATCTCTACATTTATCCGGTGATCGGGCAGACGGGGTGTCCTGCCGAGCTGCCGGGCTGCTCCGATGATCAGAAGGTTCCGCTGACCGTGCAGCTCTCCGGCCTCGACGCGGCGTCGAACGATACGGTTCCGGGTAATACCACCGAGTGGTACCAGCCGCCATGGGAGGCGGGCAACATTCTCTCGTATCCCGGCAACTTCTCGCAATTGCAGGCGATCGCGCCTGATCTCGATCAGGTGTCGACCGACCTCACGTGGGTGACCGACCAGAGCGTCTTTCTCGAGAAGACGACGTGGAATACGAACACGAGCGACAGCAAGACGACGAGCTTCGATCAGAACTACTCGTTCAACGACAGCTTTTCGGTTTCGGGCTACACCGACGACTTCGTCGCGCAGTCGTCGTTCAAGGCGGGCTTGAGCTTGAGCGGCAGCTTCGGTTTCAGCAATTTGCACACTGCCGTCACCACGCTCGGCAAGTCGACCGGCGTCGGCGTTCAGAAGCCGGGCTCCTTCGCGAGCCCGCCCGATTACCAGTACTTCGTGACGCCGTACATCTACGGACAGAAGCGTCCCTCGAGCGTCGTCAATGACATTCCCCTGTCGACCGACGTGCAGACGTTCGGGGTCCTTCAGACGGCGTTCGTGGTCGACCCGCTGCGCTCGGGTGCAGGCGGCTGGTGGTCGCAGGCCTACACACAGGCACCCGACGTCGCGCTCAATCATCCGACCCGATGGGTCGTGAAATTGTCGAACCAGGTCAATCCAAACGACGGTACCTGCCTGCAGATCAACGCGTCGACTTTCGACATCGACTGCGCCTCGCTCGCTCCGTCGGACCCGTCGGATCCCTGGCTCAGCGAGTTTCACGCGTTGCGCGGACTCTTCATCACGGGAGCCGAGGCCGGCGGTAAGGGACCGCAGCTCGAAACGGCTACAGCGGGCGACAAGCTTCTGCTCCAGGCACGCGTCCACAACTTCAGCTTCGCGCCCATGCCGCCTCGCACCACGGTGCACACTCGTTTCTACGGAACCCGCTGGAACGCCAACAACAACACGCCGATCGGATCGAGCTTCCTCATCGGCGAAGCCGTCACCGGTCCAATACCGCCTTTTAATACCGATACGGTCAACCCGAACTGGCAGCTGGTCGCGCTGCCGTCGCCCTTTGACACGACCCCCTATGCCGACCAGTACCTCACGTTCTGGGTGATCGTGTGGATGCAGGACGAAAACGGGCTTCTCGTGAGCGACTTGCCCGGCCATGGGCTCACCACAGTCCCCGCCCCCTTGACGTCGCTTGCGGACGCATCGACGTACGAAGAACGGTACAGCAACAACGTCGGTTTCTACCGGTCTGCTTTCTATGTGTTTCCAAATCAGTCGTTACCGTCGGCGGTCGTTTCCACCGGCATTCCCTTATTCAAGATGAGCGTGCCGCGTTTGTCTTCCGATCACACGAACCGCGGCGAACGGGTCATAGTCAACGCGTTGGTGGCGACGGGCGACACAGCTCTCCGTGGAGGAACGACGCTTCGCTTCTACGACGGAGATCCGGCTTTAGGGGGCAAGGCATTCGACAGCGAGCGGATCGTGCATTTGCGGGCACGCAACGGCTATCAGACGAGTGTCTTCTTCAGGTCGGACGCTTGCGGCGAGCACCGCATTTACATCGTTGCCGGCAAAGGAACCGCATTCGAGACCACGAAAGCGTCGCCCCCCCTCACAGTCGACTGTCCGTGAACAATCAATCGGAGTGGCGAGCGGCATACGGGGCGATTCGCAAACAACAGCGACACCTTGAGCCCGCGCAGTAGGACGCTCGGCCTAAAGGGAGGCGTCTCGTGTGCAGCAGTTCGCGTCGACCCGCGGCCCCAAGTGAACTTCAACGTTAGGCGGCCGCAACGAACAGTCGACAGTGAATGTGCGCAGCAACAGCGGCAGCAGACGTTTGGCGCTGCTTCTGGACACGTTGGATCGACACTCTCTTCTCTGCGCTCTCTCGTTTCTCGCTCCTCAACCGGCTGCTTCGCGTCATATTTTCGCGGCATACGCGAACGGCCAGGTGGAGACGGTCAGCTCTTTCGCGGGAACCGCCAGAAATCGGACATTCGCTTTGTCGAACGCTGCAGCTATCGCTCGAATCTGGTGGACTATGCGCCGGGGTTCGACGCCACCGGTGTCACGGAAGTCGTGCATGACGTAACCGTCGAAGCCTGATCTTGATTGTTCGACAGGTACTCAATGCGGGCGAAACGATGGCGTACTCGTCATGGCGGGCTTTCAACAACTACAGCCGAAGGAGTGCGACATGATCGGTGTATTCGTGACATTCCGCTACGGCGACAATTTCAACGAGCAAGCAGTGCGGAAGATCGCTGAGACCGCACGCGTAAGGTTTAAAGGGCTGCCCGGGCTACGCTCGAAGGCCTTCACACTCAATTCCGGGAAGCGTGAGGCGGCGAACTTCTACGTTTGGGATTCACAGGACGCGGCCGAAGCGTTCTTCACTGATGAGTTAGTAGAGCGCGTGGCCGGTCTCTACGGTGTGCGCCCTAGCGTGGATTTTGTGCAGATCGCCACGCTCGTGGAGAACACCGGGCCTTGACGTGGTCCAGGCATGAAAACGCCCAGCCGGTCGTTGCACTGGACCCCCTACGGGCGGGCTTCGACCGCGTGCAGGGGCCGGTGAGCTCTCGCGTTGGGTGCCTCCCATTCGAATCCCGAATGTCGGCTGCGACGGAACAGGGTGTCCGCTTCCGAGAGCGTTGGAGGACCGCAACGGGTCGATAGTTCGCATTGCGTCGATAACAGCGATCGGCTCCTTACCGGCGGAAGCGGTCAACCAGTCGTTTCAACTATCTTCAAGTCACTCCGGGCCGGGTTGTTGGAGCGGAGTCAATCTAAGGTTCCGGACAGATCAAACCAATGTCTCATTGATTGATGACTGTCGTGCCGTTGCAAGTAAGTCAGGACAGTCACAGCAGTCGAATCCAGCGGTCATAGCGACAGCCCCCGATCTCGTTGCCGTCCGATCTGCCACGACACGTCTTCACCACGTGTGAACGCGCTGATCGTCTGCCCAAGTTGCTTCTCGATGACCGGTTTCCAGGGCAGAGCGAAAATCCTAGCCCGTCATCGAGCATCGCGAAGCGACCGCTCACAAGCCATTCAGATCGTCGATACACACCCGAAATCGATTGCCCGTCAGTCGCGGGTCGATACGTCCGTCCCGTCTCAGCTGCGACGACTTTGCCGAAGTGCTCGAGCTCGCGCTCACGCAGGATACTCAAGAGATTCCGTGACGGCGGTCCCGATTTCACTATCCTAAGCGGTATTTCACCCTACGGGCACTGTCGGACGAGATGCCAACTCGGAACGAAGGACGGAAGGATGGAGGGACCGGCATCGGACCCCTCGGCTTCCAAAGGATTTGCACCAAATCCAGGATTGCTACTACTATCGCGTCCGTCCGGCGAACGCTCGCTTACCGGATCCTATGATAAGTGGTTCTGCGCGGATGCCGGTCGCTCCGGCGTAGCGAATAAGGGGGAATGTATGAAACTGACCATGTTTGTACCAGCGCTGCTGGTTTCTCTACTCACAATCGCGGGAGGGGCAACGGCAGCTAACTTGAGCGTAATGTCGCTCAGCCCCGACTCGACGTACTCCAGAGCGAAGTCGACGTCGGGTGCGCTCGCCCAGACCGACCCGGCTCTTCTCGGGCGCACGGACTCGACGCTCGTCAACGTCCTGATCAAGTACGATTACGACGCGACCGCCTCTTACGGCGGTGGCGTGGCCGGGCTTGCGCCCACGAGCCCGTCGGTCACCGGCAAGAAACTGAAGGACAACAGAGGCCCGGTGCAAGCGTATGAACAATACGCCAAGGGCGTGTCCGACAAGATTACGGCCGGCGTCACGGCGGCCGCGCCCAACGCAACGATCCGCACTGCATTCACCACGGTGTATGGCGGCGTCGCGGCGAAAGTGCCCGCGAACACGATCGCCAATCTGCTCAACGTGCCCGGAGTCGCGGCCGTGCAGCAGGATAGGCTTGAGCAGAAGCTCGACGACAACACCACCTTCATAGGGGCGCAGGCGGTATGGCCGTCTCTTGGAGGCTCGTCCCAGGCCGGCTCGAACGTGATCGTCGGCGTGATCGACACCGGAGTCTGGCCCGAGCACCCGATGTTGTCGTCGACCGGCATCAACTCACCCACGACGGGCAACCCGCCGTGGGGCTGCCAGTTCGGCGGCGGCAGCGACACTGCCCACCTCGGCCCGAACTTCGCATGCAACAAGAAGTTGATAGGCGCCTACGCGTTCACCGACACCTACATGGCGAACGTCGGCGCGAGCAGCCAGGAGTTCTGCAACAACGCCACGGGCAAGTGCTCCGCCCGTGACTCCGAAGGTCATGGCACCCACACGCTGACCACCGCCACCGGCGACTGCGTCAACTCGGCCGTCCTCTACGGCGTCGAGCGCGGGCCGGTGTGCGGAATCGCGCCCGGCGCGCACGTCATTGCCTACCGCGTTTGTCTGTCAGGGGGCTGCTTCGGTTCCGACTCCGTCGCCGCCGTGCAACAGGCGATCCTCGACGGCGTCGACGTCATCAACTTTTCCATCTCGGGCGGCGGTAATCCCTACACAGACGCGGTCGAGCTCGCATTTCTCGACGCGTTCCACTCGGGGATCACCGTCAATGCCTCCGCAGGAAACAGCGGCCCCGGCGCGGGAACATCCGATCACGGCGGCCCCTGGGTGACGACCGTCGGTGCCTCGACGGGACCACGCTCGTTCAACTCGACACTGAAACTCACCGCCGACGGTGGCGCGTCGCTCAACGTACCGGGCGTCACGCTGACCAACGGCATCAGCAGCCCGACCCCGGTCGTGCTCGCCTCGACGCTGCCCGGTGAAGATGTGGCATGCCAGTCCACTCTCGCCGCAGGCACGGCCGCCGGTAAGATCGTGGTCTGCGCACGCGGCGGCAACGGCCGCATCGACAAGGGCCGCAGGGTCCTCGCCGGTGGCGCGGTCGGAATGATCCTCTACAATCAGAACGCCGCGACCACCGACCTCGAGTCCGACAACCACTACCTGCCGGCCATCCAGACGCAGTTCAACGCGGACTCGATAAGGATCTTCGTCTCCACCCACACCAACGTAAAGGCGACCTGGTCGCAGGGCATCGCGTCTCCTGCCCAGCCCGACGTGATGGCGAGCTTCTCGTCGCGCGGGCCGTTGGGCGACTTCGTGAAGCCTGACGTTACCGCTCCCGGGGTCCAGGTGCTCGCGGGCACCACACCCCAGCCCGACCAGACGACTGCCGACAACGGTCCTCCCGGCAACTTCTTCATGGCGATCGCAGGCACGTCGATGTCGAGCCCGCATGCGGCAGGTGTGTCGGCGCTCGTCAAGGCGGCGCACCCGGACTGGACGCCGGCGATGATCAAGTCGGCGCTGATGACCTCGGCTGCTCAGGGCGTCGTCAAGGAGGACGGAACCACGCCGGCGGACCCATTCGACGCCGGTGCAGGCTCGATCCGCGCCAACCTCGCCGTCAACCCGACGCTCGTCTTCGACGAGCAGTACGAGGACTTCGTCTCGTCCGCCACGGAGCCGCTGTCACGGATCGACCTCAACATCGCGAGCGTGGACGCGCCGACGATGACCGGGCTGATCACGACAAAGCGTACGGCCACGAATGTCAGTGGCAAGGACCAGCAACTTGACATTTCGGTCAGCGCGCCGGCCGGAGTGACCATTCTGGTTTCCGACAAAGCTGTGACGGGGTCGGGCCCGGCGCTTCCGAACGACGACAACAAGATCCACCTGAAGAAGAACGGAACGACCGACATCTGGATCACAATAAGCGCTCCGGAGGCCGCGAATGGCCAGTATTTCGGGCGGATCACGCTCGATGCGAAGAAGGATGGCCTCAACCCCGTCACGATCCCCGTCGCTTTCAACAAGCGTCAGGGCATCGTCACGCTGACGCACGTGTGCTCGCCGACGACGTTCCCGCAGACGGATGCGGCGCACTGCCTGGCGACGGTCGCCAACTTCGGCAGCCTCCCGGCGGAGGTCGACCTGACAGTGACGAACCTCGACAAGGGCAAGGGGCTCGACTTCACGAACATCACGACCCCGGCGACCGCAATCAAGAAGGACGATGGTGTCGAGTGGAGCGGCACGCTCACCCCGGCGATTGCGCCTCAGGTCAGCGCGATCAATAACATCACCGGCACGGGACCCGCGGGCGGCTACCTGCCGCTTTCGGCGTTCGGCATTGCGCCGATTAGCGGCGTGGGCGACGACACGATCACGAACTTCAATGTGCCGACGTTCTTCTACGGCGGCGAGTCGTACTCGCGTATCGGCGTGGTCTCGAACGGCTACATCGTGATTGGCGGGGGCACCGGTGCGGACATCAACTTCTTTCCGCAGACGTTCCCGAATCCGGCGCGGCCGAACAACGTGGTCGCACCGTTCTGGACTGACCTGAATCCGTCCGGTGCCGGTGGCGGCGCAATTCGCATCGGAACGCTGACCGACGGAGTGAGCACGTGGATCGTCGTCGACTATGCGGCGGTGAAGAACTTCAGCAATGCGACGACGCACACGGGTGAGATATGGCTCAAGACCGGTACGCTCGCGTCGAGCGAGCAGATCACGATCTCGTACGGCGCAGCTAATGCCAGCGCCGGCGACCCGGGCTCCGCCATCAACTGGGGCGCCGAGAACCGCGATGGAACAAGCGGTCGAAACCTCGCGTCGCCGCCCGCGAATGGCTCCGAGTATGCCGTGATCCTCACGCCCCCGACGGCGGGCGGCAGCGCGGCGATCGGCTACGACGCATCGAGCAAGAAAGCGGGCACCTACAAGTCCGTGGCAAGCATGACGTCCGACCAAACGCCGGGCACCACGCAGGTGGTGCAAACGCTCACGGTCACGCCGTAACGCGGATCGGCTTTAGCAGTTGCGAGGGGTCGCCGCAAGGCGGCCCCTCTTTTTTGGCCCCTGAATCGCGCCGGGTTCCTGCTACATTTGCACTTCATGACACGGGCAGCGCACCATCGCTTTCACCCCTACGAAGTCACGCGGCCACTGCGGCCGGCGAGCGCGCGTAAAGAGGTCGCCACGGGGGTTCTGGTCGCTGCTGCAATGCTGGTCGCGCCTACCGCAAACTCCGCAACGGCGGGCAGCCTCGGGCGGGCAGCAGACCAACCGCAGCAGGAGAGCACATTCGCGATGGAGTTGAAGCGGTCACGCAGCGGTCCGACCGCAAAGTCAAACCCCGCGCTCCTCGGCAGGACAGACTCCACACCCGTGCACATTCTTGTCAAGCTCGATTACGACCCGATCGTGGACTACCCAGGCGACATTCCCGGACTCGCAGCGACGAGCCCCAACAAGACGGGAATGAAGCTCAAGCAGAACAAAGCCGTCGACGCCTACACCCGCTATGTCGCGACGTACGAATCCAAGGTCCTCGATGAGGTCGTGGAGCGAATCCCCGAAGCGAAAGTGCACCAGTCCTTTCGAACGATCTACGGCGGCGTGGCCATGACCCTCCCGGCGAACAGGATCGGCGACCTGCTTTCAATCGAGGGCGTGGTCGCCGTGCAGCCGGACTCGCTCGAACGCCCTCTCTCCGCCCCGCCTCGACCGCGCTAGGGGCACACGACGTCGGCTGACTTCCAGCCGGACTCGCGTAGCGACCGCAGAGTTCGTGGCCGCCGGCCGAGTTTGCTCGCACCTAGATGAGACCCGGCACCTCGGCGAGCTTTGCATGGGGCGCCTCCTCGGTGAGGTAGTGACTCGAAGCCCTCGATACGGCTTGACTGGGTCGCCTCCTTGAGGACATGCATGCGGACAAAGAGGTCGACATCCGGAATATATTCGGAGTGCATGTCGAGCCGGCCAAGCTCGCGATCTGCTTGCCCGAGAAGCTGAATCAGCTCCATGTTGTCGAGCTGCCAGGCCCGATTGATCGGGTTAGGCTGGAAGCTCTTGTAATGAACCTGCTGAACGAGGCGGCCTGCCTGGAAGCGCTTCATGAAGGTTAGCGAAGTATCTAAAACAGAGGCGAGTCTTATTTTAGTTTATACCAACAAAATAAATTAATGTCGGCCGGTAGTTCAGGAGCAACACGTCCACCTTAACGGCCCATAGCTGCGGCGCAACCGGATTGCACTACTCGTTTTTCCAGGGCCGCGCCGTCCGCGGCGCCGAGCTGCCGAGCTTATACGCATAGCTGAGGTCCTATGAGAAAGGGTCGCTATGAAGAGCTTTCATAGCGACCCCTAAACACTCACTCAAGAGCTACTCGGCAGTAGCTGTCGGTTAGCGAATCATGCTCGACAGCAGCGGCAGATTCGCCAGCCGGTTACGCTGGCTATCGAATCAAACCGCGGTGATCGTCACCTTGCTGCCTTGGTAGGAGATCCGATACTGCCGTCCGCTTGCGTTGAACACCGTGCCTTCAGGCAATCCGGCGAACGTGCCCACGATGTTGCTGGCCTGGATCAGCGTGTAGACGTCGCCCAGGTTGGGTGCAGCCGCCACGTCGAGCGACAAGTTGCCGCCGAGCGCGACAATGCCGGTCGCCACCAAGCGCGACGATACCCCGCCCGCCTTGAGGGTGGCCGCGAAGGCCCCGCCGAACCCGATCTTCACCGCGCCTGCGCGCAACACATCGCCTGGCGGGATGATAACGTCGGCGTTAACGCTGCTGATGCCCGCAACTTCCGCGCCGGTGACACCCGGCGACAGCATTCCTCCCAGGACGTTGATGGTGCCCATGACAGTGCCCGTGCCACCCAGCGTACCGCTGCCGGTGATCGTCACCCCGGAGCTGTTGGTACCGACAATCGACAACTTGCCAGCCGTGACCGTCGAACCGCCTGCGTAGGTGTTGTTGCCGG
>Ga0308174_10001541_pt1 | contig 10852 bp, 10 predicted proteins | sample PhyPR2_FD_203894 | JGI IMG/M metagenome (GOLD analysis project Ga0308174, IMG submission 203894) | Soil microbial communities from UC Gill Tract Community Farm, Albany, California, United States - DLSLS.P.R2 | ecosystem: Environmental > Terrestrial > Soil > Agricultural land | place: USA... | reverse complement strand
CGGAGCAGAGGGTTCCCCGGCGTCGGCTCAGGCGGAGGGCTGGCTGACGTTGACCATCCACTGGACGCCGAACCGGTCGACGCACATGCCGAACTCGTCGCCCCACATCTGCTTCTCCAGTGGCATCGTCACCGAGCCGCCGTCCGAGAGCTTCGTGAAGTAGCCGCGCAGGGCGTCGTCGTCGCCGCTGAGGCTGATCGAGATGAAGCTGCCCTCGCTGCGCTGCATGCCGGCGGGAGTGTCGGAGGCCATGAGCGCGAAGCCGCTCGGCGTGTCCAGGTTCGCGTGCATGATCTTGTTCTCTTCGCCGGGCTGGGCGGCGCCCATGTCGCCGAAGGTGCTCAGGGTCAGCTCACCCCCGAACACGTCGCGGTAGAACTCCATGGCCTGCCGGGCGTTGTCCGAGAAGCCGATGTAGGGGTTCAGCCGAGCACTCATCGATGCCTCCGTCGCGTGCACTGATCGGGCACGGTCACCGTAGTCATGGCGGTGTGCACCCAGGGCGGCTTTTTCCACCGGAACCTGACGCTCCTGCGCACCGGACCGTGTGCGCGGATGGGCAGTTTCCGCCCGCAGAACTGCCCATCCGCGCACGTCGTCCGCGCGACGTCGACGGCGAACGGTGCTGCGGACCGGGTGCCGGGTCGCTAGCGTCCGCCGTGTGACCGAGCCCACAGCCCCGGACGCCCCCGTCGACGACGCCGCGGCGCGGATCGCAGCGGGTTACGCCACCACCGGGCCCGCCCTGGAGCTGGGTGCGGTGATGGTCGGTGGCACCCCACATCCGTCGGCGCAGGTTCGGGTGCCCCTGTCGATGCTCAACCGGCACGGCCTGATCGCGGGGGCGACGGGCACCGGCAAGACGAAGACCCTGCAGGTGATCGCCGAGCAGCTGTCGGCGGCGGGGGTGCCCGTCGTGCTGGCCGACGTCAAGGGCGATCTCAGTGGGCTGGCCGCGGTAGGGGCGACCAGCGACCGGTTGACCGCGCGTGCCGGCCAGACCGGCGACGACTGGACGCCGACGGCGTTCCCCGTCGAGTTCCTGTCGCTGGGCGGCATCGGCCCGGGCATCCCCGTGCGCGCGACGATGACCGGCTTCGGTCCGACGCTGCTGGCGAAGGTGCTGGACCTCAACCCGACGCAGGAGAGCTCGCTCGGGCTGATCTTCCACTACGCCGACGGCGCCGGGCTGCCGCTGCTGGACCTCAAGGATCTGCGCGCGGTGGTCAGCTGGCTGATCAGCGACGAGGGGAAACCGGAGCTGAAGAACCTCGGCGGCCTCTCCGCGGCGACCGCCGGCGTCATCCTGCGCGACCTGATCGGTCTGGAGGAGCTCGGCGGCGACGTCTTCTTCGGCGAGCCGGAGTGGGAGCCGGCCGACATCCTGCGGACGACGGCGGATGGCCTCGGCGTGATCACCACCGTGGAGCTGTCCGCCGTCCAGGACCGGCCGCAGTTGTTCTCCACCTTCCTGATGTGGCTGCTCGCCGAGCTGTTCGAGGAGCTGCCGGAGGTGGGGGACGTCGACAAGCCCAAGCTGGTCTTCTTCTTCGACGAGGCGCACCTGCTGTTCGACGGGGCGAGCAAGGCGTTCCTGGAGTCGGTGACGCAGACGGTGCGGCTGATCCGGTCGAAGGGCGTGGGCATCTTCTTCGTGACGCAGAACCCGACCGACGTGCCGAGCGAGGTGCTGGGCCAGCTGGGCAACCGGGTGCAGCACGCGCTGCGCACCTTCACACCGGAGGACGCGAAGGCGCTCAAGAAGACGGTGTCGACGTTCCCCCGGACCGACGACTACGACCTCGACGAACTGCTCACCTCACTCGGCATCGGCGAGGCGGCGGTGACGGTGCTCTCGGAGCGGGGAGCGCCGACGCCGGTCGCGTGGACGATGCTGCGGGCGCCGCGGTCGCTGATGGGTCCGGTCTCCCCCGAGGCCATGGACGGCGTGGTCTCCGGGTCGCCGCTGCACGCGAAGTACGGGACGGCGGTCGACCGCGAGTCGGCCTATGAACGCCTGGCCGCGCGGATGGCCCCGCCTGCTCCTGCCGCCTCCGGGGCGGACGCACCCGCGCCCGCGCCTGCGGAGAAGCCGCGCGGTGGCGGCAAGGCTGCGGCCGCCGAGGACGCCGGAGTGGTGGGGGCGGTGCTGAGCTCCCCGATGTTCAAGTCGTTCGCCCGGTCGGCGGCCTCGGCGCTGGGCCGGGAGATCACCCGCGGACTGTTCGGCACCCGTCGCCGTCGCTGAGCCCCCATCCCCGAGGTGCCCTCAGCGAGTGCGGGGTCGTGCACCTCTCCCCGGGCCACGAGAGGGCGCAAACCCCGCCCTCGATGAGTCGAAGCGATTCTCGCTCGGACGCGACTCCGAGTCGAGGGTCGCCGGACACGCGACCTGGGACATGGAGTGCCTGAAGAGATGGGCGCTCTCGGTGGTCCTGCGCCAAACGCTCGGGGACCCACCTTGCGTCGCGCCCTCAATTCGGCAGGCTGCCGCTACGTGACCCGAAGCCGCGGCGACGCCGATCCCTGCTGTGCGATTTCGCCAAGCCACTCCGATCCGAGGGCCGTCGACAACGCCGCCTGAATCAACTGCCTTAGGGCCTGCTCTCCGGTCGCTAGCGCCTTGCCCGGGCGGTGCCGGCGGCTAGATCCGGAAGAAGAGGTTCAGGTAGCGGTCGGCCACCGCACCCGGCTCGGCGTAGGCCGCGGCCCAAGTACGAGCGCAGCCTCGCGGCCCCTCCCGGCGGCTACGACGCGGGGAGAGGGCGCGGGGCCGGATCGACACCCTCTACTTGGCGCCGGCCTCGGCGAGCTGGGCAAGCAATTGCGCTGCGCGGAAGAACTTGTTCTTCCCCAGGTCACCGACCGTCTTGATGTTGAAGGCCTGCTTGAGCAGGTCCGCATCCCCTTCGCTGACACCCTGCAACGCGCTGACCGGCGCCTTAAGGATCTCCGCCAAGGACTTGTTCTCCCACTCCTTGTCCAGGAACGGGTCGAGGTTTGCTTCCACCGCCATGCCAGCCTCCGGTCGAACGTCGTCGCGAAGTAGCGAGCATGGCAGCGCCAACCCATCCACGGCAGAAGGTTCGTCTCTCGCATGGGACCGGGGTGCTCGCTACGCGTTACTGCCGGAGCCCGTGATGTTCGCGGACGCCGCGTCGTCGAACGGCGGCAGCGCCGAGGTCAGCGACCGCTCGGAGTGGTCGGCGACGACGTGCCGGACGAGCACCGCACCGGAGCCGGATTGGTGAACGGCACCTAGGCCAGCGGCACGTCGTTGGCGTTGACCGGCTGGTCCCGCACCGCCAGCTGCACCGCCCGCCCGCGCGCCTGCCCGGACGGACGCGCCCGCGCGGCCGCGGCACGGCGGCTGCCGAGGACCCGGAGTGGTTGGTGCAGTGCTGAGCTCCCCGATGTTCAAGTCGTTCGCCCGCTCGGCGGCCTCGGCGCTGGGCCGGGAGATCACCCGCGGACTGTTCGGCACCCGCCGCCGTCGCTGAGCCGGCCGTCGGCGCTCGGACGGTCCGTCAGATCCTGAAGAAGAGGTTGAGGTAGCGGTCGGCCACGGATCGGTCGCCCCGGATGGTGCCGGCGTTGCTGCGCCCGAACGCGGTGAGCACGAAGCTGCCGGGGTCGAACTCGAGCACCGCCGGAAGGTCGTCGACGTCCCCGGGCTGGTAGTCCATGCCGTCGGATCCGACCGAGACGCGAGTGTCGCCCGCGTTCGGCCCGCTGGTGATCCGGATCCCGAGCTCGTACGGCGCCGGATCTCCGGCGGTGACCGTGTACTTCCACAGCACGAACATGAACGGGGTCAGGAGATCCGCGGCCCCACCGTCCAGGCCATGGGCCCGGCCGGTGCCCTGGCGGACGTCCCAGGAGTGGACGCCGTAATCCATGAGCTGGAAGGCGGGGTAGAAGAACGCGGGCAGCGGCCCCATGTAGAAGTGCGAGACCAGCAGATTCGTCCAGTCGTCCGCGGTCAGCGCCTCGAGGATCGCCATCATCGTCTCGCGGTCACGGCGCAGCCGTTCCAGGAGCACGGCGCGGGGCTCTGTCCGGAGCGCCCGGGCCTGCGCGTCCACTCGCGCCGCCATGCCGGGCAACCCGTAGGCCGGGCCCATGTCGCCATGGCTGCGGGCCGCGTCGAACGCGGCGAAGTAGGCCTCGGTGGTGTCGACGATGTGCGCCACGAGGTCGCGGACCTGCCACTGACCGGCTCCGGTGGGTGCCTCCCAGACCGCGTCGCCGGCCATCGCCAGGAACTGATCGCCCTCGGCGCGCACCACACCGAGAATCGTGTCCTTGGCCTCGTAGGACATGGCGTTCCATGCGCTCATCTCGGCTCCCTTGCTGACGGTTCGACTGTGGCCTCGTGGGCCGCGCTCCGCCAGAGCCGCCGTCACCTCTCACCCGGCGTCAGAGTCCTCGAGGCGCAGCGGGCTCAGCGCGTCGAGGACGGCGTCGAGCTCCTCGACCTCGGCACCCGGCGGGAGGACGACGGCCGGCAGGTCGGCGCCGGCGCCGTACCAGCGGTCCAGACCCTCCCGTGCCTCGGCGGCATCGCCCCACACGGTCAACTCGTCCAACAGGACGTGCGCAGCCTGCGGCAGGGGACTCCCCGCCGGCCCCGCCGCGAGCACCGCGTCCACGGCCTCGCCGAAACCGTGATTGCGCAGGGTCCGGGCGTAGAGCGGTCCCATGCTGGTGACGTAGAACGCCACCCACCACGAGGCCAGCTCGCGGGCCCGGCTCCGATCGGCGGACACGGCCACCGGGATCGCGGGCCGGACCTGCGGCGTCGGGCGGCCGGTCGGCGCGCGGGCGGCGCCGTCCTCCAGGAGTCCGATCCCCTGCTTCAGCCCGGAGACGGGCATCAGGAACGGCAACCAGGCGTCGGCGAGCTCGCCGGTCAGCCGCACGGCGACCGGTCCGAGCGCCGCGAGGTGGACCGGGACGTCCGACGACGGGCGGACCGCCAGGCGCAGGGGGCGCACCGGACCGGGGGTGGCCGGCACGAGACGCTCGCCCCGGAGCAGCCGCTGGACCTGGCGGGTCACCTCACCCAGCCGCTGCGCGGGTGCCCGGAAGGGGACGTCGTGCAGGCCCTCGGCGAGCTGCGGCGACCCGGCGCCCAAGCCCAGCACGAACCTGCCGCCGGACACCTCGGCCAGGCTCGTGGCGAGCATCGCGATCGTGGCGGGGCTGCGGCCCCACACGTTGAGCACCCCGGTGCCGAGGGTGATGCGGCTGGTCCGCGTGGCGATCTCGGCGAGCAGGACCCCCGCGTCGTGTCCCCAGCCCTCCGCGAGGGAGAAGCTGGAGTAGCCCAGCTCCTCGGCGCGCGAGGCGACGTGGAGCACGACGTCCCGCCGGGTCTCCATCGGCGTCAGACCGACGCCCAGTTCTCGTCGGCCGGTCAGTGTCGAGCGCGTTCTCATGGGTCCTCCTCCGGGTGAGCCGGCACTACAGTCGCCGGGTCGGCTTGCAAAGGGGTTGCAGGCGCGAACGCCGCGACGTGCAGAGCGGATGACGCCGTGCAGTTCCGGATCCTGGGACCGCTCGAAGTCGCCACGGACGACGGTGCGCCCGTCGCCGTCGGCGGCCCGAAGCCGCGTGCCCTGCTCGCGGAACTGCTCCTCCATCCGCGCGTCGTGGTCCCGACCGACCAGCTGGTCGATGCCGTCTGGGGCGAGGCCCCGCCGCCGAATGCGGCCGTCGCCCTTCGCGCCTATGTGTCCCGGCTGCGGGCCGTGCTGCCGTCGCCGGCCGACGGTCCGCGGCTGCGCTACCGCGCCCCTGGCTACGAGCTCGCCGTATCCGACGACGAGCTGGACGCGACCCGGTTCCGGGACCTGGTGACCCAGGCCCGCGGATGGGTGGCGGCCGGGGACCACGGGCGTGGGCTCGATCTGCTCGACACGGCGCTGGCGATGTGGCGCGGCGAGGTGCTGGTGGAGTTCGACGCCGTGGCCCTGGGCGCCCAGGCCGACGTCGCGCGGCTGGGGGATCTGCGGTTGGCCACGATCGAGGAGCGTGCCGACGCCCTGCTGCACCTGGGCCGGGGTGGGGAGGCGGTCCCCGAGCTGGAGGCGCTGGTCGCCCGCCATCCGTACCGGGAAAGCCTCGCCGTCCTCCTCATGCGGGCGCTCTACGCGGCCGGCCGGCAGACCGAGGCGCTCGCGGTGTACGCGCGATTGCGGAACGTGCTGGTGGACGAGCTGGGCATCGACCCGTCGGAGGCGGCCCGCGCCGTGCACCAGCAGCTGCTGGCCCAGGATCCGGCGCTGCTCCCTCCCCCTCGCCCGCAGCCGACCAACCTGCCGCGCCGCAGCACCGGCTTCGTCGGCCGGAGCGAGGAGCGTGCCGAGGTCGGCGCCGCCCTGGCCGCGTCGCCGCTGGTGACCCTCACCGGGGTCGGCGGTGTGGGCAAGTCGCGGCTGGCGCTGGAGGTGGCCGAGGCTGCGCGCGGGCGGTTCCCCGACGGCGTCTGGCTCTGCGAGCTGGCACCGCTCCCCCGGGCCGGCCCGGTCGGCCACACCGTGGCCGCCGCACTGCGGGTGCAGCAGCGACACGGGTTGACGATCGACGAGACGGTGATCGAGTACCTCCGCTCGCGGAGCGTGCTGCTCGTCCTCGACAACTGCGAGCACGTGCTCGAGCCCGCCGCCAGACTGGTCGCCCGGATCGTCGCGGAATGCCCCGGTGTGGGCGTGCTGGCCACCAGCCGGGAGGCCCTACGCGTCGGCGGCGAGCAGGTCTGGCCGGTGCCGCCGCTGTCACCGGTCGACGCGGTCGCGCTGTTCGTGCAACGGGCCCGGGCGACCAGCCCGGGCTTCTCGGCCGACGGGGAGCCGGGCTCGGTGGCCGAGATCTGCCGGCGCCTGGACGGGCTGCCCCTGGCGATCGAGCTGGCCGCGGCACGCGTGCGGGTGATGAACGCGGCCGAGCTGGCCCGGCGGCTGGACGCCGAGCAGCTGCACGTGCCGGGAGCCCGGACCGCGGCGCCGCGTCACCAGAGCCTCGCCGCCGCGATCGACTGGTCCTACCGGCAACTCTCGGGGCCCGAACAGCGGCTGTTCGCCCGCCTGTCGGTGTTCTCCGGCGGCGCCGACTTCGCCGCCATCCACGCGGTCTGCGCCGAACCGGGCTCGGCCGAGACGGCCACCCTCGAGCTGCTCACCACGCTCATCGACAAGTCACTGGTGACCGTGCGGAGCGCCCCCGGCAGCACCTGCTACCGGGTGCTGGAGCCCCTGCGCGCCTACGGGCGCGAACGCCTCCCTGCCGACGGTGGCCTCGGCCGCCGGCACGCGCGGTACTTCGTCGAACTGGCGACGGCGGCCGCGGAAGGGATGCGCGGCCCGGCGGAGCGCGCCTGGGTGCAGCGGATCGTGCCCGACGTCGACAACCTGCGCGCGGCGTTCGAGCAGGCGATGGCCGATCGGGACGTCGATCTGGCCCTCCGCCTGGTCTCGGCCACGACCGAGGTCCTGCACATCCGGGTGGGGTTCGAGCCGGCCGGGTGGGCGGAGCGGGCCATCGAGCTCGCACCGCCGGACCATCCCTCGTTCGTCGCCGGGGTCGGGGCGGCCGCGCGGGGCGCGTGGAACGTCGGCGATTTCGGTCGGGCCCGCCGGCTGGCCGAACTCGCCGGTGGCCGGTTCCCCCCTCCGCGGACCGCCCGCACCGCCTATCCGGGCGACGTCCTGGCCGACATCGCGCTGTACAAGGGCGACCCGGCGGCGGCACTCCGGCATTACGAGTCCGAGGCCGATCGGGCCCGATCCGGCGACGACGCGATTCGGCTGGTGTGGACGCTGTACTACGTCGCGGTCTGCTACAGCGCGCTGCGGACGCCCGAGCTGGGCCTCCCCGCGGCGGAGGACAGCGTGCGGGTCTCCGAGTCCACCGCCAATCCGACCGCCCGGTCGATGGCCCGGTACGCGCTCGGGCTGGTGCTGAAGAAGTCCGCACCCGATCGGGCACTGGCGCTGCTGGACGAGGCAGCCGCCCTGGCCGCGTCGGTGAGCAACTTCTGGTGGGAGGGCATCGCCCGGATGGAGGCGGCGGCCACCCGCGCGGTGCACCGGGACGCGGCCGCGGCCGCCTCGGCGCTGGCCGACGTGCTCGACCACTGGGACCGGGTCGGGGACTGGAGCCAGCAGTGGCTCAACCTCCGCTACATCGTGCGGCTCCTCGTCCGGCTCGGCCGCGACGAGGAGGCCGCCGTCCTGCACTTCCGTCTGCTCGCCGCCGGGAAGCCCTCGCCGCTGAACCCCGACCGGGTGGCCGATCTGTGCGGGCGGCTCGGCGAGCAGCGGTTCGCCGATGCGACCGCCCGGAGCCGGGGGATGTCGGGCTCCGATGCGGTGGCCTACGCGCGGGCGGCCCTGCGCCGAGGGGACTGATCCGGGCGGGCGGATCCGTGCCGGCTGCACCCCGAGTGCAACCGGGCTGCAACGCGCGCCCCGGAGGGTCGCCGGCGTCGGACGCTCCGGCACTCCCTCCCGAAAGGCACGTCATGACCCTGGACCAGGACAAGCTGATGGAGTTCATCCACACCTTCGCCGGTGATCTCGGCGCCACGATGGCGGCCGGCGGTGTGGTCATCGGGCACCGGCTGGGCCTCTACCGTGCGCTCGCCGACGGACCGGCCACGCCCGAGCAGCTGGCCGAGCGGGCCCAGTGCAGCCCCCGATACGTCGGCGAGTGGCTGCGCGGCCAGGCGGCCGGCGGCTACATCGGCTACGACCCGGCGAGCGGCACCTTCGCGATGTCGGAGGAGCAGGCCTTCGCGCTGGCCGACCCGGACGGACCGGTCTACCTGCCCGGCGCGTTCGTCCTGGCGTTGGGTGCGCTCAAGGCCGAGCCCCACATCACCGAGGCGTTCCGCACCGGCGCGGGTTTCGGCTGGCACGAGCAGGACGGTGACGTCTTCGACGGCTGCGAGCTCTTCTTCCGCCCCGGCTACCTGGCCAACCTGGTGCCGAGCTGGATCCCGGCGCTCGACGGGGTCGAGGCGAAGCTGCGCGCGGGCGGCCGCGTCGCCGACGTCGGCACGGGGCTCGGCGCCTCCGCCGTCCTCATCGCGCAGGAGTACCCGACGTCGCGCGTGACCGGCTCGGACTACCACGAGGGTTCGATCCGGACGGCGCGCAAGCGGGCCGCCGAGGCGGGCGTCACCGACCGGGTCGGTTTCGAGGTGGCCTCGGCGCAGACCTTCACCGGCTCCGACTTCGACCTGGTGGCGACCTTCGACTCCCTGCACGACATGGGCGACCCGGTGGGGGCCGCCCGGCACGTCCGTGAGGCCCTCGCGGCCGACGGCACGTGGCTGATCGTCGAGCCGGCCGCCGGTGACACCGTGGAGAGCAACCTCAACCCGGTCGGGCGGATCTACTACTCGTTCTCCGCGTTCCTGTGCGTGCCCAACGCGCTGTCCCAGCCGGGCGGCTATGCACTGGGTGCGCAGGCCGGTGAGGCGGCGATCCGGCAGGTCACCGCCGACGCCGGCTTCACCCGGTTCCGCCGGGTCGCCGAGACGCCGTTCAACAACGTCTACGAGGCGCGTCCGTAACCCCTCCCCTGGCCGCGACCTGCCGCCGGTCCCGCGTGCTCACCAGCGGGACCGGCCGGTCGGGGCTCCCCGAACGCTCTGGAGATGTCATGACCCTCAGCCGACCGGCCCGTCCTGCGCCGGTGCGCTGGTCGTGGCCGGCAGCTGCGGCCGCGTCGGGCCGGGACGTGATCCCCGCGCTTCTCGCCCTGGCCCCCCTCGGGCTCGTCGTCGGCGTGACCGTCCAGCAGACCTCGATCGGCCGCCTGCTCGGCGTGGCCTCCGCGCCGGCGATCTTCGCCGGCACGGCCCAGTTGAGCCTGCTCACCCTGCTGCACTCGGGCGCGGGAATCGCGGCGGTGGTGCTCTCGGTCGCCGTCATCAATGCGCGCATGGTGCTCTATGCCGCCGTCCTGGAACCCCGGTTCCGGGCCCAGCCGGCGTGGTTCCGGTGGCTGGCGCCCCACTTCGTCGTCGACCCCACGTTCGCCCTCGTGACCGCGCGCGACGACCTCACCGATCCGGTGGCCTTCCGCCGGTACTGGCTGGCCATGAGCGGCATGCTCGCCGTGGCCTGGACCGCCCTCGTGGCGCTGGGCGTGGGTATCGGGCCGGCGCTGGCCGGGGGCGCCGGCGTGCTCGCGTTCGCGCCGGTCGCCGTCTTCCTCGGGATGGTGGCGCCACGCCTGACCGATCGCCCCGCGCTCACCGCTGCCGGCGTCGCGGGGCTCGTGACCGCCGGACTGGCGTCCAGCGGCGGCCTGCCGCCGGGAACCCCGGTCCTCGTGGGCGCGATGAGCGGTGTCGTGGCGGCCACGCTCACCGTGCGGACGACGTCATGACCGCGCTGCTCGCCTCAGCCGGCGCCGTCGCCGTGACGTACCTGCTGCGGATCCTGCTGATCACCCTCGTGCCGGCTGCCCGGTTGCCCGCCGTCGTGCAGCGCGCGCTGCCCCACGTCGGCCCGGCAACGCTCATGGCCCTGGTCGCTGCGGCCCTGTTCGGCTCACCGGTCGGCGTGCAGCCGGCCTTCCTCGTCGGCGCGGTGCTCACCGGCGCGGTGGCCTGGTGGCGCGGCAACGTCGTCCTGGCCACCGGGGTCGGGCTCGGCGCGGTGGCCGTGTTCCAGCTGCTCTGAGAGCGACCGGTCGGTACGTGGCATGGACACTCACCGGTCGTCCCGTTGCGCCTGGCGCGCTCGCGGTCGCCCGTGCTGGAGTGGCGCCCGGACGAGCCGGCGGCACGGATCGCGAGGACCTCATGGCACACCGGGCGGCATGGAACCTGCCGATC
>Ga0308174_10001539_pt1 | contig 10857 bp, 7 predicted proteins | sample PhyPR2_FD_203894 | JGI IMG/M metagenome (GOLD analysis project Ga0308174, IMG submission 203894) | Soil microbial communities from UC Gill Tract Community Farm, Albany, California, United States - DLSLS.P.R2 | ecosystem: Environmental > Terrestrial > Soil > Agricultural land | place: USA... | reverse complement strand
GCCACCCCGGTCAGGCCCTTGCCCGAGATCGGGGTCGCAACCGCGCCGTCGGATGCCCGAGCCATCGTCTCGAACGCCGTCCCCGTCAGTCGCGCGGAACCGTCGGGGTTGAGCAGGCCGTAGCGGGGCTCGTCGCTGTTGCGCCCCTTGGGGTTCATGACGAGCGGGAGCCACAGCACGCGACGGATGCCGCCGGCGAGCAGGATCGACACCGTCTTGACGAGCTCCTGCGCGCGGACCTCGTCGCTCACCGTCGAGTCCCTGAGGAACTGGCCCACCTCCCACGCCTCGATCGGCATCCCGGCAGGAGTGGTCGCCCGGAGGTAGTCGACGAGGGCGGGCGCGGCATCCCAGCTCTCGTAGAAGTGGACCTGCCGCAGGTCGACGACCTTGTCCTTCTGGAGGCCCTCGGCCAGTGCGAGGTACTGCAGGTTCCGGGCGGTCTGGGGTGAGGCGAGGGCAGCCCGAAGGCCGGCCACGTCGTGGACCGCGGCGATCTGGTCGCCCCTCGTCCCGATGCGGCGTGCGTAGTAGGTGTTCCACGCCGTGACGGCGTCGTCGCCCCTGCCCTCGTCCAGCAGTCGCTTGGCGATCCCCGCCCCGTATGCCGTGCTGCTGATGCCGGGGTCGGCGACCGCCGCGGAGGGGTCCGCAGCGCGGATCGAGTCGGCGGCAGCCTTCACCAGCGTCTCGAACTCCGCGGGGGTCCCGCCCCAGAACGACTCGGAGTTGATCTCGTTCTCGACCGCGTAGGTGTGCACCCCCTGGGCGGAGTACCGCTTCACCACCGAGGTGACGAACGCCTTGTACGCGTCCAGGTCCTTGGGCATGAACGACTCGCTCTTGTTCTTCGTGCCGCGCACGTGCTGTGGGTCGCTCCGGGTGGTGGCCCAGCAGGATCCGACCCGGATCTTGATCATCAGCCGGGCGCCGACCTCCTGGGCCTTCCGCGCGACGGCGTCCATGGTCTTCCAGTCCTGGTTGCCCTGGCTGGGTTCGACGTCGCACCAGACGAGCTCGTAGAACGTGGCGCTCCCGGACAGGTTCTTCAGGTACGGCGAGACGAGATCGAACCGCGACCAGTCGTACTTCGCCCCCAACGGGTCGAGGACGCGGGAGCCCGCCCCCGAGGGGGTGCTGCCCGGTGTGCTCGACCCGTCGGTGCTGCCCGCCGGCTGCGACGCCGACCCGGGCCCGGGCCGGGTGCGGTTGCCCTTTGCGGCTCCGTTGCAGGCCCCGAGCAGGAGAGCCACGACGACGACGGCGACCGTGACGGCGGCGCGTACGCGCGTGCTCCCGGCCCTCACGAGGCGCTCCTCTCCGGGGCGGACGAGCCTGCCTGCGCCAGCCGGCGGTCCTGGACCGCGCGTGTGGCCTCGAGGCGCTGGTGGACCTCGGTGGCGAGCCGGCGCACGCGGGGGTCGATCTCCAGTGGCTGCGTCCCGTGGGAGACCCGGCGGTCGACGTGCTCGTCGAGCTCGGGTCGGTAGCTCACGCCGACGGATCGGCAGAGCCGCTGCATCTCGGTCGACGGGTGCGCGGCGAACGCGTCGTAGGACACCAGGAGCACGTCGTCGCGCTGGTCGAGACCCAGCTCGAAGAAGAGGTCGTTGCGCACGGCCCAGAACAGCACGGCTGCCGTGAGCGGGGTCATCGTCTCGAGGTCGAACGAGGCGATGAGGTCGACGCTCGCCTGCGGCAGCCGCTCCCCCTGCCATCGCGCCGCCCCCCTGCCCGCGGCGATGTCACGAAGGGCCAGCAGGTTGGCCGGCCCGAACTTGGAGACCTCCGAACGCGCTCGGGAGTCCGGGTCGCGGTACACCCACACTCCGCGACCGGGGGCCAGCCCGTCGAGGTCGAGGAAGGTGTCCAGGTGCTGGGAGTCACAGATCGGCTTGACGAAGACGAACTGCTGCCTGCTGGCCAGCACGGTGCGGCGCAGCACGTCGGTGGACCTGATCCGGAAGCGGTGGAACAGCACCCGGTCGTTCTCGTTGCGCACCTCCGTCTCCGGGGCCTCGTCGAGACCGCGCATGAGCATGTTGGTCCCCGAGCGCTGGAGGCCGACGACGTAGACCGGCACGGCGGTGCCCGGCGCCTGGGGGTGGCTGCGACGCCACCGTCGCTTCCGGGCGGCTGCTCGCAGCCGAGGTCGCGGGTCGAGCCGGTCCTCCTCGATGACCCGGCCCAGACCCTCGGTCCGGGCCCAGTGGATGCGGCGGACCACCTTGCGGGTCAGGTGCTGCCTCGAGGTCTGCGGACCCTCCGGCGGGTTCACGTACCGGTCCCACCACGCGCTCATGGCCGCCCCGCGTCCCGCCACTGGGCGCTGACCAGCGCCTCCAGCTCCGCCAGGCGCCGCGGGCAGGCCTGCTCGACGCCGACCACCAGCGCGTCCAGCGAGTCGACCGGCTCGTCGAGGAAGGACAAGGCGAGGAACGACGAGTACTCCTGCTCGCTCAGTCCGAGGGCGGGCGCGAGGATGGCGGTGTTGTCGATGACCCTGTTCGGTCGAGGGTCCACCCGGTGCATCCACGGTTCCAGGCGCGCCCCGGAGCGGTGGAGGAGGGCGAGACGGTGCCCCCCGTCGCCGAGGTGCAGCACCCGCGGGAGGAGGACTCCCGAGTCACTTGCCACGGGTCGGTCCAGGCGGCGCAGCATGACGGGCTGACCGGCGTCGAAGCCACGGGCGCGGAAGGACTCGAAGGTGCCGATCGCGCGTCGGACCCGGGCCGCGTACGCCTCCGCCACCTCGCGCGGGTTCTCGAGCACCCAGGGGAAGAAGCGACGCAGCTCCACCTCGCGGAACCAGACCGCGTAGGGGTGGTGCGCCACCGACGCGACGAAGTCGTCGACCGGCTGCCCCTGCGGACGCGCCGCCACGGCGTCGAACAGCTGCGCGCGCACCACCACGTCGTAGCGGAACGGGCTGATGAGCCGACCCACGTCGAGGCTCTCGGTCCCGTCGAGCTTCGGCCGCCACGTCGCTGCACGACGCACGGTTCGTCGTGCGGTCGCCACCACGGATCGCGCCACGCTGCCACTCCCCCTCGCCGACGTCGACAGCCGGGCGCCCCCCGCGGTCCCCCGGGCTCCCACGGACTCTCTGGAAGTCCTTGGAGCCGATGCTGTCCCGGCTCATTATTGATCGGCGCCGGACCTCGCACCGGCGAACCGCGAAATGTGCCAAGCCCGCCGAAACGGCCCGGCGTTCTGGACGATTCGCGGACATCTCGGGTCGGGGTGTGGTCAACTGTGCGGGTTCGGAAGGGGCGAGGATGCGAATTCTCCACGTGAACAAGTTCCTCTACCGGCGCGGGGGCGCAGAGGGATACATGCTCGACGTCGCCGCCCTGCAGCGAGCCGCCGGCCACGAGGTCGGGCTGTTCGGCATGGACCACCCAGAGAACGACGCGCCGCAGCCGTTGCGCGACACCTTCCCACCGTTCGTGGAGCTCGAACCCGCTCCCAGCGGCCTGGCCGGGGTCAGGGCCTCGGCACGCATGGTGTGGTCCAGCTCCAGCGCCAGGGGCATCGAGGGGGCGATCCGGGAGTTCCGGCCCGACCTGGTGCACTGCCACAACATCTACCACCAGCTCTCGCCGTCGGTCCTGCGGCCGGTGGCCCGCGCCGGCATCCCGTGCGTCATGACGCTGCACGACTACAAGCTGGCCTGCCCCAGCTACCAGATGCTCGACCACGGGCGCCCGTGTGACGCCTGCGTCGGCCGGGGTACGTGGCACGCCGCGGCCAAGCGCTGCAAGAACGGGTCCCTGCCTGGGAGCGTCCTGCTCGCCGTCGAGTCGGGCGTGCATCGCGCGCTCGACGCCTACGGCCCGGTCGACGCGTTCATCAGCCCGAGCCGGTTCCTGGCCTCGGTGATGGTCCGTCAGGGCATCGCGCCGGACCGGATCCACGTGGTCAACAACTTCACCCGGATCCCCGAAACTGCTAACCCTCCCCAGCCGGGGGAAGGTTTCGTCGTGGCGGGGCGGCTGTCGCGCGAGAAAGGCGTCGACACGGCCATCCGCGCGATCGGCCGGCTCTCCGGTGCCAGCGTGCTCCACGTCGCTGGAGACGGGCCGGAACGACCGGGCCTGGAGGATCTCGCGAACCAGGTGGCTCCGGGCCGAGTGGTGTTCCACGGCCGCCTCGGCGCGGACGAGCTCGCCGCCCTGGTGCGCCACAGCCGCGCGCTGCTCGTGCCGTCCCGCTGGTACGAGAACCAGCCCATGACCGTCCTCGAGGCGTTCGCGGCGTCGACGCCTGTCGTGGTGACCGACCTGGGTGGGATGCCGGAGCTGGTCGACCCCGGAGTGGAGGGCCTCGTCGTGCGGGCGAACGACGAAGGGCTGCTCGCACGAGCCCTTGCGCGCCTCGAGGCGGACCCCGGCGAGGCGGTGGCCATGGGGATGGCGGGCCGCCGGCGCCTCGAACAGGAGTTCGCTGCGACCACCCACCTCTCGCGGCTCGACGCCGTCTACGAGCAGGCGAGGACCACAGCCGGGCGCTCGACGAAGACGCCTGCGCTGCAACGCTCCTGGGGCTCGTTGTGAATGCCGGAGCAGCGCCCGCCAAGGTGCTCTTCGTCGCCGGCACCGGTCGCAGCGGGACGACCATCCTCAGCACGATCCTGGGGCAGCTTCCCGGCGCGATGGCGGTCGGCGAGCTGCGCTACGTCTGGGAGCGCGGCTTCCTCGAGGACCACCGGTGCGGCTGCGGACTCCCGTTCAGCCGGTGTCCCGTCTGGACGGCGGTCGTCGACAGGGCCTATCAGGGCCAGGGCCCGCCCGATCCGGTCGTCGTCTCCCGCGACCTGCTCTCCCGGCTGCGGATGCTGCGGATCCCCTCGATGGTGCTGCGTCAGAAGAGAGGACGGCCGGTGGTGCCGCCTCACCCGCACGACGAGAAGATCGCTGCCCTCTACACGGCGCTGGCCGAGCTCGAGCGCCCCGCGGTGATCGTCGACTCGTCGAAGCTGCCGCCCTACGGCAAGATCCTCGAGCGCCTGCCCGGCATCGAGCTCTACGTCGTCCACGTCGTCCGCGACCCGCGGGCCAACGCGTTCTCGTGGCGTCGGGTGAAGGTGACGGGCGACCGCGACGACGACGCCACGATGGAACGGCTGGAGCTGTGGCGTTCGTCCGCGATGTGGGTCGTGTGGAACTACCTCGTGGAGTTCTGGTGGCCGATCGAGCGTGGACGCACCGTGCGGGTCCGCTACGAGGACTTCGTCGACCGGCCGCGTGAGACCGTCGAGCGCATCGCGCGGCTGCTCGACCTCGACGCGAGCCGGACGCCCTTCGTCGGCGAGCGCAGTGTCAGCATGCGGCCGACGCACACCGTCGCCGGCAATCCCAACCGCCATGATCGGGGCCTGGTCACGCTGCGACCGGACGAGGAGTGGCGTCGCGCCATGCCGAGGCTGCACCGCGCCGTCGTGTCGCTGTTCACCCTTCCGGGCCTTCGCCACTTCGGCTACTCGCTGCGCGGCTGAGCCCCGGAAGCGGGGTGCCGGCCGGGACCGACGGCGGCACGTGCGCCCCGCGGTCGGTCCCGGCCTCCTCGGCCCCCGGGTGTCAGGGCGTGCCGCGGAACAGGGTGAGGCCCTGGGCCACGGTGTTGCGGTTCCCGGCGATGGTGAAGTCTCCGCCGACCAGCAGGCCCTGCGGGACCGCGGCGAAGGACCACACGCCCATCGGTGAGTCGAACTGCGGGGCATAGGCGGTGAGGGCACCGTCGCCGGCACGGAAGGCGAAGAACCGCTGCTGCGAGATCTTGGTGTGCACGGTGGGCGACTGCCAGCAGTAGCCACCGCTGCCCTTGTCGCCACCGTGGCTGCCGTAGTAGAAGGTCCCGTTCACCTCGAGCGTCCCCTGCATGCCGGCATTGCAGGCGGTGCTCCAGTTGAGCCCGTACGCCTTGGTCTGCGAGAGGTTGACGGCGTCCCACTGGTAGATCCAGTCGGGGCAGACGTCGCCCCCGTAGAGCCGCTTCCCGTCGTCACTGATCTTGAGCGCGACGACCCAGTGCTGCGTCGAGCAGCTGTGGACCCCTCCGAGCTGCTTGGGCAGCAGCGCTCCGTTGGTCCCGCTGAGGGCCGCGATGCCGTCCGGCAGCGCCACTCCGTTGACCGTCTTGAAGGGCCCGGCGAGGAAGACGCGCGAGTTGTCCGGAGCGACGGCCAAGGACAGCACCATGCCCCCTTGGTAGGGGGCTCCGCTGGGTCCGACCGTGTTGGCGGTCCAGGTCGTGTCGACCGCGCCGTTGGAGGCGAGGATGCGTGCGGCGTGCTGTCGGGTCACCGCTCCGACCGCGGTGAACTGGCCTCCGAGGTAGAGGTAGCTCTGCCGGAGCGCGATCGTGTAGACGCCCTGGTTCACCTGCGGTGCGAAACTCGTGACCAGGGCCCCGGTTGTGGCATCGACCGCAGCAACGCGCTGGCGGACCACTCCGTTGACAGTCATGAACGTGCCGCCGAGGTAGAGCTTGGTCCGGTCCGCCGTCAGCTCGAGGTCGAGCACCATGTTGTCGGCGTCGGCCCTGAAGGTCGGGTCCAGCGTTCCGGTGGCGAGGTCGATCTTGGCGACGCCGCGGCGGTACTGGCCCCCGGTGCTGACGAAGTCACCGCCCATCACGGTGGTGCCGCCCAAGCTGGTGAAGGTGCGCACCCGCGCACCGGGCATCGGCAACCACGCCGTGAGCCGGCCGGTGGCGACGGAGTAGGCAGCCGCGTCGTGACGCAGGCTGCCCTGGGTGGTGGTGAAGACACCTCCGACGTAGAGGGTGCCCGCCGTGACCTGCAGTGCCTGGACCTCGACGGCGCAGCTCGGCAGCGTGTTCGTCGACTTGAGCGTGTGCGGTGCCTGGCACCCGGACAGCGAGGCGTCGAAACCGGTGAGGGCACCGTGGGCGTCCAGTGCACCGAGCTGCGTGCGGCTCTGCCCGCCCAGCTGGCTGAACGTCCCGCCCACGAAGGTCGTCCCCGTGGCCGAGTCGCTCGCGATCGCCCTCACCGTGCCGTTCGCCGAGGGCGCCCAGGAGAGCACCGTCCCGCTCCCGGCGACCGCGGCCAGACGGCTTCGGGTGCTGACGGCTCCCGAGCTCGTCACGTTGGTGAAGTCGCCGCCGATCCTGACCGTGTCCTGGGCGCTGGTGGCCCCACCCCGGGCCTCCAGGGCGTAGACCGCGCCGTTGGTCGACACCGGGAACGTCGGGTCGGTCGCGCCGTCGAGCAGCTGCACGCGCGAGAGGTAGGCCCGACCAGCGCCGTTGAGGGTCGTGAACGAGCCACCCACGTAGACCTTGTCGCCGGCTACGGCCACCGCGTTGACCGTGGCGTTGGCCGAGGCGTGCCACGTCGAGATGACGTTGCCGTCCAACCCGATGGCGGCGAGGCGTGCGGACGGCACGCCGTTGACCGCGTCGAACTCGCCTCCGATGATGAGGCGGTCGCCTGCGACGGCGATCGACCTGACCGACCCGGTCTGCGCCTTGGCGACGCCCCCGACGGTCACCGTGGTCGTCACGGCGGAGGCCGGCCAGGCCCGGTCGACGGTCCCGTCGGGCTTGATGTGCGCCAGTCCCTGCCGACGCAGGTCCGAGACCCGGGAGAAGTCACCGGCCAGGTAGTAGCCGCCCTTGCCGTCCGGCGCGGAGGCGTTGACCGTCCCGTCGACGATGTTGGAGGACGGGATCCGTGTGCCCGTGCTCGAGTCGACCGTCACCGCGCGACCCGTGTTGGGACCCACGTAGTCGAACCCGCCTGCGATCCAGGCCTTGGTCCCGTTCGAGACGATGTCGACGACCCGACCGTTGGTGCCCCAGAAGGAGCTGTCGGCACTGGGCGAGAGCGCCGGTCCGGACGGCAGGACCACCGCGGCCGACGCCGTGGGTGGCGTGGTGGCGAGTGCCGCCGCCACGACCAGGCTCGCTGCAGCTGCACCCGCCAGGGCGAGCCGGCCTCTGCGTGACCGACCCGGCGGTCCCCCACGGCCTCGTTCCGGTCGGCTTGACTCACGCACACGAGATGCATTCATGAATGCTCCATACGCCAAGAGCGAGCGCCGGCTCGCCCTCCCCCCAGGTGGTGCACCGACTGGTGCCCACCGGTCCCCCCCAGGACCAATAAAACGGACCTTAGCAACACAGAAGAAGGCGAAAAGCGCTTTGGCCGAAGTCACAGAGGGGCGATGGCGCACAAGGAGCCAATCCGACAAGTACCCCTTATGCACTTTTCCGCAGACATTCTTCTATGAAATTACAGGCCGCACAATTCCGGATTTGCAATAGAGGAACATGCGATAAGCCAGCCTGTTAGTTTGCTGAGATCGCGGCGCCGTGCTGCGCACGCGTTCGCGATCATCGCCGACCACAGTCTCAATGGGGGAAACCATGCGAACTCGACTTCCGCTTGCCGCGCTCTGTACAACCGCCTTGGTGGCCATGGGGGCATCGGCCGCCGTGGCCGCCGTCGACCAGGCCGCGACGCGCCCGTGCGCCCAGCCGAACGGGCGCGTCAGCGCCATGGCGATCAGCGGAGGGACCCTGTTCATCGGGGGCTCCTTCACCCAGGTGCAGGACCGGTCCGGAAAGTCGCAGACGCGCACCCGACTGGCCGCCATCGACACTGCCACGTGCGACCTGACGTCGTGGACGGCGGCCGCCGACGGCGAGGTCCTGGCGATGGCCGTCGCCGGCGGCACCGTCTACGTTGGCGGCTCGTTCACCACCGTCGGCGGGGCAGCGCGGGGCTCGATCGCCGCCCTGAGCGCCTCCTCGGCACAGGTGCAGTCCTTCAACCCGGGGATCAACAAGCCGGTGCGTGCGCTCGCGGCGTCCTCGAGCACCTTGTATGCCGGCGGCGACTTCACCAAGGTCGGTGCCGCAACCCGCAGCAAGCTCGCGGCGTTCTCCCTCACCGCCGGCGCCCTGAGCTCCGGCTGGCAGCCGAAGGCCAACGGCAAGGTCAACACGCTGGCCCTCAGCGCCGACGGCGGGCGGGTCTACGCCGGTGGGCTCTTCACCACCCTCAACGGTTCGGGCGCCTACCCCTACCTCGGCGCGGTCGACCCGGCCACCGGGAAGAACGACGCCGGGTTCAACCCGCACTCGCTGTTCCCGGTCCTCGACGTCGTCGCAGACTCCCGCGGTGTGTACGTCGGCCAGGCCGGCTCGGGCGGCCACCTGGTCCTCCTCAACACCGACGGAACGTCGAAGCGGCCGGTCTACCAGCTCGACGGTGACGTCCAGGCCGTCGCCGTCGACGGCGACTCGGTCTTCGGGGGCGGCCACTTCACCAACTACTGCGTCGGCAACACCGGCGCGGGCGCGCCGTTCAAGTGCGACAAGAACCTCCAGAGGCGCAAGCTGGTGGAGGTCTCGATGTCGAGCGGAGCGGTCACCTCGTGGGCGCCCGCCCTGGACAGCCCGTTCGGCGTCCTGTCGGCCACCGTCGACCCGAGCACCCACGCCCTGTGGGTCGGCGGCGACTTCACCCACGTCTCGGGACAGGCGGTTGCGCACCTCGCCAGGTTCAACGCCCGCTGAGGCCCCGGCGGGTCCCCCAGGGGGGCTGGTGGACCCGACGCGGCACGTACGTCTGCCAGGCAACCGTTCGCCCCGGACGGCTCGACCAGCGTCGAGTCGCCCGGGGCGAACGTCGTTCCGCGCGAACCGAGCTCGTGACGAACGTCCGGTCCTGCCGCCACGACACGAGCAGGACCGGAGGCCGTTGCCCCGTCGCACGGGACCGCCGGCCCCGCGATGCGGGACCGGCGGTCCGGACCGGCCTCCCGTGGCCGGCGTGCTCGCGAGGCCGGGGCTCCCGGCATACGGCAGCCTCCTCGCGCGCCTGGGCGGTCAGCGTTTGAACGTCAGGTAACCCGTGCCGGAGGCGCCCTTCACGGACGCGGTGACGGTGATCCTCTCCCCCGCCTTCGGGTGCCGGTCGACCAGCTCGGCCGAGCACGAGCCGGCGGAGTTGGTGACACAGGGATTCTGGTTGATGCGGAAGAGGCCGTCCTGGGCGTCCGAGTCGCTCCAGGACACGGTCACCCCTGCCACGGGCGAGCCGCTGCTGTTGCGCACCTTCGCGGTGTACGTCTGCGTCCCGTCCGGGACGTAGTTGAGGCACGAGTTCGGTGCCAGCTGCCGTTCCGGCTGCGACTTCGGCACCGTACAGGTGACCGTGACCCGGTAGCCGGTCGCTGCCTGTGCCGGCAGCGCCAGGCCCACTGCCGCGACCGACGCGAGTGACGCGACCGACGCCGCTGCTGCCGCGATGCTCATCCTTGCTGTTCCCCTGCGCATGTCCGTCTCCTAGGAATCGGGTGGAGCCACCCGGCGCCACCATCGAGTGACTGTCGTGCGTGCCGCTCCCGACCCCCGAGGGACCGAGCGGCTGGTCCGAACTGCGACCGGGCCCCGTGAGGCGAGCCTCTCGGCTCGACCCACGGGACCGGGCTCTCAGCTGCGCGGCGTGCCCGCCGTGTCGACCACCAGGCCCATCGCCTTGGCGACGCTCGGCCACGGCGTGAACTTGAAGTTGGTCCCGCCCTCCGGAGCGTCCTTCCCGTCCTGGGTGACCAGCATGCCCTGCGGGTACTTCGGGCCCATGTCCACGTTGATCACGTCCAGACCGTCAGTGGCGTTCACCGCGTCGAAGGCACCCCCGCCGATGGCGAGGGTTCCCACGTAGCTCGAGCCGTTGCGGCTGAAGACGGTGAAGACCGACTTCTGCTGGTTGGAGATGACCAGGTAGCCGTTCGAGCTCGTCCCGGCCCGGTAGAGGCCGATGCCCTCGAGGTCACCCGGGAGGTAGGACTCCCCGTAGCTGGGCGAGCTCGTGTCGATCTT
>Ga0308174_10001538_pt1 | contig 10860 bp, 10 predicted proteins | sample PhyPR2_FD_203894 | JGI IMG/M metagenome (GOLD analysis project Ga0308174, IMG submission 203894) | Soil microbial communities from UC Gill Tract Community Farm, Albany, California, United States - DLSLS.P.R2 | ecosystem: Environmental > Terrestrial > Soil > Agricultural land | place: USA... | reverse complement strand
CCTACGCTTTCAGCAACATTCCCGGCGTGAAGCAATCGTACAATTCGTGCCGGGGAAATAAGCCCGCTGGGGAGTTGTTCTTTAACGATGAAGCGTTTTGGCAGGCGCACGGCCACCGCGCCTCCGCGGATTTAGTGCGCGCAATGCCCGACGTTCGGGAGCTATGGAACAGCCAGTTTTATCCGCAGCATCTATTTCCGTCCAGCACAGATCCGCATCATGCCGACTTTATTCAGCAGGCAGATTTTTATAAGTTCCGGGGACGCGGGTTTATTCAGGTTACATGGCGCGCGAATTACAAACGCTTAGTGGAGTATGTGCAGAGCTACGAAGGCACAAACGAAGTGGTCTTGCACTACCGGTCGGCCTGGGCCGGAAAAGATGCCGATGCCGTTTGCAGCGCATCGAGCAATGAGGACTGGGACGCGCTGTTTCAAAGTTCGGACTTCCTGATTCCGTGCCGCGCGGTAGGACTGCATAACGAGGCGAGCGGGCACTATTTGCGGCTGTCGTCGCAACCTGCCGTGCTGAATGCCACAAAAAGCACTGCGGGTTCGTTCTACAACATGGGGTTACGCATCAATGGCGGCGCAGCGTATGCGTCATCATTTCGGGAACGGGTAGCGATGGTACTGAGCGCACTGCTATGACTTCAGTTGCGCGCAAAGCGGATGCTTCGCTTCTCACGGAACCGACAGCGTTCGGGCTCCTTCGACACGGAGTGGACTCATGGGACTGCGCCGAGGTCCACTCCGCATCTCTTATTTATTTGGTGTAGTAGAAACGCTCGTGAACGACCTGGCCGTTCTTCCATTGGCGGGCAGCGACTTGCGTCAGCTTTTGGCGCTGGCCATTCTTATATGTTGCGTCGATTTCCCATTCGGAGTAGGAACGATCTCGATCGAAGGCGCTGCCGAGAAGGCTTGCTCCGTGAAACTCCTGGACGGAGGAGAGGAAATCCAGCTCGGCTTTCCGATTGATGTCCTTGCCGATTCGGGGAGCCTCGCTATTCTCCTGCATGACGACATCGTCAGCATAGAATTTTTCAAAGGCTTCCATGATGTTGCCGGAGAGAATGTTCTGATTCAGCTCCGCATCCAACGCTTTCAGGTCGGGTGATACTGCTGTAGTACTCATGCTCTACTGTCTCCTTCAGACTGGGCTATCCTAACCGTATTGATATCAAGATAGTTCAGTACTGTTGATGGCGGACAGGTTTTGAAGGGTGCATCTATTTGAGACAAAGAAAACAAAATTTTGACGAGGCACAAACGGATACAAGCGGCGTTCATGTGTGGCTGGTTTTATGGAAGGCATTCTCCGCGCTTGCGTTTCACGCGGAGCAGAGTATCAGAACTCTGGGTATCATTCAGTCCGACTTTCGGGTACTAGAGGCGCTACTGCATAAAGGACCACTGCCCGTAAATACTCTCGGTCCTCTAGTCCAACTCACGAGTGGCTCAATCAGTGTCGCGGTTGACCGGCTCGAAGAGAAAGAACTGGTAAAGCGACAGGCAGATAAAGAGGATCGGCGAAAGATCATCGTGCTTTTGACGGCGAAGGGGAGGACACTTATCGAAAAGGCGTTTGCTGTTCACGCCGAGGCAATGGAGAAGGCGACGGACGGACTGTCTAAACCAGAAAGAGCAGAGGTGATTGTCTTATTGAAGAAGTTAGGCAAGCATGCTCGAGGCGCCACTGCGCCGAGCGACAGTTAAGCTTCGAGCGCGACCTCCAGTTCCTGGGTGGCCGCCATCAACGGCGCACCTTCCCACCGCGCGACAACGGCCGTCGCCACGCAATTACCGAGGAGATTGACGGACGTCCGGCACATGTCCATCAGCGCGTCGACCCCGAGAATCAGGGTGATGCCCTCGAGCGGTAAGTGGAATGTACCAAGTGTTCCGGCCAAGATGACGAGCGACGCTCTCGGAACAGCGGCCACGCCCTTGCTGGTCAACATCAGGGTCAACATCATGGTGATTTGCGTCCCGAGCGGCATGTAAACGCCTGCGGCCTGCGCGATAAAGATGGAGGCGAGGGACAGATAGAGAGTGGAACCATCGAGGTTGAAGCTGTAACCGGTGGGGAGCACAAAGCCGACAATGTGCTTCGGAACACCGAAGCGTTCCATGTTTTCGAGCGCAAGCGGTAAAGCGGCCTCACTACTGGCGGTAGAAAACGCAATCAAAAAAGGCTGGCGCGCAGCGCGAAAGAAGCGGCCTATGGGCACGCGCGCAATCGAGAGCGCCGAGCCAAGGACGAACACCACAAATATGGCCTGAGCCAAGTAGAGAGTGCCCACCAATTTACCGAGGCCAAACAGGACACCGATTCCATGGGACCCGATCGTCACGGCAATGGCTGCGCCCACACCGAAGGGCGCAACATACATTACATATTTCGTGTACCGGAACATCACTTCCGCCACACCCTTCGCAAAATCAACGACGGGCTGAGCTTTCGCGCCCACGGTGGAACAGGCAGCACCGAAGAGAAAGAAGAAGACCACCATCTGAAGCACATCGTTTTGCGCGAGGGACTCGAAGATGTTGGCCGGAACGGCGTGCTCGATGATTTGACCGAATGAGGCAGGCTTGGCCAATGCAGGAACCGATGCGTTGCCTGTGCCGGCGAGTGTCAGACCGGCTCCGGGCTGCATGAGATTCACGACTGCCAGTCCGATCACCAGAGCCAGGGTGGTCGCTATCTCGAAATAGGTGATTGCCTTCAGGGCAATGCGGCCCATTGTCTTCAGTTCGCCCGCCGAGGCGATCCCGTATACGAGAGTTCCAAATAAGAGCGGACCGACAATGGATTTCACCAGCCGGAGAAAGATATTGCTAATGGGTGCCAGTCCTTTGGAGAACTCAGGAAAAAAGATTCCGAGCAGGATGCCAACGACCAGAGCAATAAAAATCCACGACGTAAGTGAAAGCCGTTTCAGCAACAAGATGAATTTCATCTTTCTCCCCATTTCAGCTTTTTCCTGAGCACGTCAAAAAAAAGCAACTGCGGCGGGCGGATCAAGCTGGTGAACTTCGACGAGGAGCGGCAGATGACGCGGTCGCCTTTCGACATAGGCTCTCCTACTTGACCATCCACTGTCAAGAAAGTTCCTTCATCGCCATGATTCATAATTTCTATGACGCTCGAGTCCGATACGATTACAGGGCGATTGGTCAGTGTGTGTGGGCAGATAGGCGTGAGGCAGAATGCGCTAACGGTCGGATAGATGATGGGGCCACCGGCAGATAACGAATACGCAGTGGAACCTGTAGGAGTTGAAATGATCAGGCCATCAGCTTTGTACGCGGTAACGAGATGATTATCGACGTACGTGTCGAGGTCGATCATACGCGCGATCATTCCTTTGTTGATCACGACGTCGTTCAGAGCCGAATAGGTTCCGATGATCTGCTCACCACGAACAAGATCGCAATCGAGCATGCGCCGCCGTCCGATGTGGATGTCGCCTTTAAGGGCGCGCTCGAGTTCCGGGTAAAGGTCTTCCAATGCAATTGAGGTCAGGAATCCAAGGCGGCCCAAATTGACAGCCAGAATGGGGATATCCGTGCCCGCGAGCGCGCGCGCCGCGGAGAGCAGCGTTCCATCGCCGCCCAGCACGATCACGAGGTCCGTTCCGGACGCCAGGTCCTCTCGCTTGTACCATTGCGTCACGCCGCCATACAGCGCGGTCTGCTCGTCGCAACGATAACGAACGTTGCGTGTCTTTAACCAGGCGAGCAAGCCGCTGACGATATCGGCAGCACGTTGAATGTTTGGTTTTGAAATGATTCCGACCGTTGCGATTCGTGGCATGTTTTCCGAAGTGCACAGTTACCGACGATTAGACTACAGGCGAACGCCTGGCATGAAGCAGAAATTCCCGGTTACCTTCAGCCCCCAGAATGGGACTTTCGATGAGGCCGGTACTCCAGCCCGCCGCCTGCAGAGGTTCAGACACGCGCTGGCATGCGAGCCGATGGGCATCTGGATCGCGTACAATTCCGCCTTTGCCCACCAGTTCCCTGCCTACTTCAAATTGCGGCTTCACCAGAATAATCCAGTCGCCGTGAGGCGCAAGGAGCGGAGATAGTGCCGGTATCAGCAAGGTGACGGAGATGAAACTGACGTCGCAGGCCATGATCTCAACCAGTTCTCCAATGTCGGACGGCTTCAGGTAGCGGGCGTTCAAACGCTCATGGAGCACGACGCGGCTATCGGTCCGCAGTTTCCAATCGATTTGGCCGGCGCCAGTATCCACCGCGTGAACACGAAGAGCAGCGTGTTGCAAGAGACAGTCCGTAAACCCTCCCGTAGAAGTACCAACATCCATACAGACGCGGCCTTCCACAGCAATATTAAAGTGCTCCAGCGCTTTTTCCAACTTCAGCCCCCCGCGGCTGACGTACTTCAGTGGCTGCTCAATGCTGATGTGGGCCTCACTGGACACCGCACGGCCAGGTTTGTCCCATTTTTGCCCATCGACCGTTACCTTTCCGGCGAGAATGAGTGCCTGGGCCTTTTCGCGCGATTCCACCAGCTGGCGCTCAACTAGCATGAGGTCCAGGCGCTGTTTATTGCGCGGTTGCATGAGATTCAAAGCTTAAGACGCCAACTGGAACATCAAGCTTTCCGTTGCACAACGAAATCGGCGATTTGGCGCAAGCGATCAGCGCGGGGACCGAACGACTGAAGGGCACCATGAGCCTTTTGCCGTTCCTCTTCGGCCATCTCGCGAGACCGGGCGAGCCCATAGACAGCCGGGAAGGTGATTTTGTGCTGAGCCTCGTCCTTGCCCGCGGTTTTCCCGAGTGCTTCGGACGGCAGTTCCACATCCAGAAGGTCGTCTACAATCTGGAAGGCCAAACCGATGTGCTCGCCATACGAAGAGAGCGCTGTCAACTCCGCTTCTCCAGCGCCTGCATAAACGGCACCCATACGTACGCTGGCACGCAGAAGCGCTCCCGTTTTGGCGCGATGAATGGATTCAAGCAAGGCGGCGGAAGGGGGCTTGCGTTCGCCTTCCAAGTCGTTCACCTGTCCGCCGATCATCCCGCCGACGGTGCCGGATGCCGATGCCAGTTCGTGCACAAGTTGAATTTTGCGCTCCGCAGTAGTCCTGTCCAGCCGGCTGAGCACTTCAAAAGCGAGTGTCAGCAGGGCATCGCCTGCCAGAATCGCGATGGCCTCGCCGAAAACTTTATGGCAGGTGGGGCGGCCCCGCCGCAGGTCGTCATTGTCGAGCGCCGGAAGGTCATCATGAATCAGGGAATACGTGTGGATGAGTTCCAGCGTGGCGGCAGCATCGGTAATACCGTCCAAAGAGCCAGATACAGCGTCCGCGGCAGCGATAGCGAGGACGGGACGAATCCGCTTTCCTCCAGCAAAGAGGCTGTAGCGCATCGCCTTATGAATAATGGCCGGGTCATCAGATTCCCCCGGCACCCGCTTCGCGAGAACGCTATCTACTGCTTGTATTTGTTCGGCGAAATATTCGAGCAAACTCCCTTGTTCGGCTGTCTTCATTTGGCAGACTTTTCGGTATCGAAAGGAACGGGCACCATTTCCGAGCCTTTCCGCATCAGCATTTCGACGCGGGTTTCCGCTTCCTCCAGTTGGCGTTTACATTCGGCGCTCAGCCGCATCCCGTTTTCAAACAATGCCAGACTTTGCTCCAGGGGCAATTCCCCTTTTTCCAATTCTTTGACAATGCGTTCAAGCTCTTCGAGACTTGCCTCGAAGGTGGGCGGAGAGGATTGTTCCTCAGACATGGCCTTATTGTAACGGTGCCGGACCTGGCGCTTACTATGATGAAAACGGGAATGAAGCAGAAGCCCACGGCCGTTCAGCTAATCAGGGACAAGACCTTTCTCTTTGCGATAGCGGCACTCGGGTTGATTATCGGGCTGTCGTGCTGGAACTGGCACCGTTATCAGGTTGCGAACGAGAACGTGCGCGACACGGTAGCCGCGCTGCAGAATATCAGTTCACTTCTGTCGACGGTAAAGGACGCGGAAACGGGACAGCGTGGATATCTACTGACCGGGTCGAAGCTCTACCTTGAGCCATTTCAGCACGCTCAAAAAGATGTGTATGGGGAGACGCTAGCCCTCAGTAAATTCCTCCAGGGCGATCGGGAGATGCAGGCGACCTGGATTCATCTCCAGAAGGCTATCCAAAAAAAATTCAGCGAGCTCGGATTGACAGTGGCGCTGAAGCAGAAAGAGCAAACCGCGCAGGCGATGGACGTCGTTTCCTCCGATCTAGGCATTCAATTAATGAGCGAAATTCGGGATGACAGTTCGCGACTTCAGGGCGACTTGCGATCAAGGCTCATGGAACAAAACAGCCGGGCGGAGGTGCAACTGCTGCGATCGCAGGTGGGGAGCACCGCCGCAAGTTGCCTGCTGCTGGCGTTTGTCGCGCTGGCGACGCTGCAATTCAAGAGAGAAAAGGAAGTTGCAGAAGCAGCAAATCAAGCCAAAAGCGTTTTTCTGGCCAACATGAGCCATGAGTTGAGGACGCCGCTCAACGCGATTATCGGCTACAGCGAGATGCTTATCGAAGAGACGGAGTCCGAGGGCCAACGGACGCTGACGGACGATCTTCGCAAGATACAGACCTCCGGGCAGCATCTCCTCGAACTGATCAATGCAGTTCTGGATTTGTCGAAGATTGAATCGGGCAAGATGGACCTGTATCTTCAGACATTTGAGATTTCGACGCTGCTCGACGAAGTGGGGACCGTCATTCGGCCTTTGGCGGCTAAGAACGAAAACACCTATCAGGTGATGCTCGATGAGCGGCTCCATTCGATACGGGCGGACCAGACGAAAGTTCGCCAAAGCCTCCTGAATCTGTTAAGCAATGCGTGTAAGTTTACATCCCACGGTGAAGTAAAGCTCGATGTGCAGAGCCTTCCTGAGAATCGAGTTGCCTTTGTGGTAAGCGACACCGGCGTGGGGATGACTCCGGAGCAGGTATCGAGACTTTTTGAGCCGTTCACGCAGGCCGATTCGTCGACCACCCGAAAGTATGGCGGAACCGGATTAGGCTTAGCGATCAGCAGAAAGTTCGCGGAGATGATGGGCGGCGGAATTGCCGTGGAGACGGAGTATGGAAAAGGATCCCGGTTCACGATGGTCCTGCCGCTGGCGATTGAGGAAGAGCCGGTGAGTTCTTCAGGCGCGTCGGCGGGCGGAAGTAAACCGGATGCAAGTGCAGGAACGGTATTGGCCATAGATGACGACCCAACCGTTCACGAATTACTGAGACGCGCACTGGGGAGCTATGGATTTCGCCTGGAAAGCGCTTTAAACGGTGAAGAAGGACTCCGACTTGCGCGTAAGCTAAAGCCACAAGCGATTACGCTCGACGTCATGATGCCCGGCATGGACGGGTGGACAGTTCTGCTGTCGTTGAAGGCCATTCCGGAACTGGCGGATATTCCCGTCGTGATGCTTACGATTGTCGACAACAAGAATCTCGGATATTCGCTTGGTGCGGCTGAATTTCTCACGAAGCCACTGGACCGGCGACGTTTGACATCGGTCATGTTGCGGTACAAGCGGAAAGCGCCCCACACAGCGCTGATCGTGGATGATGATTCCGCATCACGCGACATGCTGCGGAGGGTGTTGGAGGGCGACGGCTGGTCGGTCTCGGAAGCCGAGAACGGACGAGTGGCGCTGCAGCAGGCTTCAGAGCAGAGGCCCAGCGTGATCCTTCTAGATTTAACGATGCCGGAGTTGGATGGCTTTGGCTTTCTGGAAGAGCTGCACAAGCGGGAGAATCTGAGGTCAACTCCCGTGATAGTTATCACGGCCAAGCACCTTACGGATGAGGACCGGCTGCGACTGAACGGCGGAGTCATCCAGGTAATTGAAAAAGGAGCTTACCGAAAGGATGAATTGCTGGAGCATGTCGGTTTGCTTATTGAGAAGCGCACCAAGGCGGACCAGTAGATCGCCCGCGGCGTGCACGGGCAAGTTCCCTTATCGAACCAACAACGCCAATACGGCAAGGGCCAGAGCGGGCGGCATCACGCATACGCCATAACGCAAGAACGTCCAGAAGCCAACGCTCTGGCCTTCCCTGCGAATCGCGATGAGCCAAAGGATTGTGGCGAGGGAACCGGTGACGGAAAGGTTGGGGCCGAGGTCAACACCGATCAGGACAGAATCGCGGAGAACCCCGGTCGCATGGGCGACCCTCACGGCATTGCCGCTAATCAGCCCACTTGGAAGATTGTTCATCAGGTTAGAAGCGATCGCCAAGCCGAAGCCGGAACTGAGGGCGGCTGCGGCTGGCGGCCAAGATTTCATATCCTGTAGCGCCGCGACCACGAGATCCTGTGCGCCTGCTCCGTTGATCGCTTCAATGACAACGAACAGGCCTGCGACGAGAGGGATAACGCTCCAAGCGATCTCCCTAGTGATATCGGGCAGAGCCTTACGGTCGATAAGCACGATAGCGGTGGCGACAACAACGGCAGCGATGCAGGCGGGCGCTCCCAGCGGTTCACCAAAGGCCGATGCGGTCATGAGTACGACGGCAAGGAAGCCGATTCCCCCGAGCGTTAGCTTGCCAGGTAAGGTCAGATTTTTCTTCTGTAAGTTGTTTTCCATCGCGCCTTGCAGGAGTTGGTGCGACAACAAACGAAGAACAAAATAAGTGGCTACGATCGCGAGGAGTGAAGGCAATCCAAAAGTCAGCAGCCAACGCCCTAACGGGGGCATGGCCCCGTTGTAAACCACCAGGTTTGCGGGATTAGAGATGGGAAGGACGAAACTGGATGCATTCGCGATGAATGCGCAGATCAAGAGATAAGGCAGCGGTTCGGCGTGCGCAGCTTTGACGGCGGCCTGCACAGCGGGCGTGAGGACAACAGCGGTGGCATCGTTCGACAGGAGTATCGTTACCGCTGTTCCCACCAGATAGATCAGTGAGAATAGCCGGGCACGGGAACCGTTTGCCGCTTTCACGGCGTAAACGGCGATCCAGTCGAAAACACCTTCGCGGCGAGCGAGTTCGGCAACGATCATCATGCCGGTGAGAAAGAGATAGACATCGATTCCCTTGGCCACCGCATGCGCTGCACTGACGGGCGTAACAAGACCAAGCACTACGAGTAACAAGGCCCCAGCGACGGACCACCAGGCCTCTGAAATGCCCTTGGGGCGAATGAGTACGCAGGCAATCGTGAGGAGCGAGATGGCCCAAACGGCAAGGACATGCCCATGAAGGCCGGCGATGGAATCAGTCATCTCGTTTCTGTCGTTATCAATTTAGGCCGCCCTGGGTCCCGAGGGAGTCGTTCCGTCAGGGCTGGAAACATCTTCGCATTGGGGCGCAGCGGAGTTGTGGATCTCCGGCCTGACGGGGCGAAGAAGGCGAGGGTAGAACGGTCCACTGATCGCAGCGATTCTACCGACGGCCTAAGATGAAGAAGCAGACCGAATGCAAGAACCGAAGCAACTTTCTACTCCGATCCTTATTCATATCGCCAAGGAACTAAATGTTCCGATTAAGAACTTGATTGCCACCATCGGACTGCTGGACGAGGGCGGCACGGTACCCTTCATTGCGCGTTACCGCAAGGAAGTGACCGGCAACCTGGACGAAGTTGTCATAGGCACAACTGCGGAAAAGCTGGGATACTTCCGCGAGTTGCAAGACCGCCGCGAAACGGTTTTGAAATCGATTGGGGAGCAGGGCAAGTTGACAGCGGAGCTGAAGGCCAAAATTGAAGCTACGCTCGACAAGACTGAGCTGGAAGATTTGTACCTCCCCTATAAGCCCAAGCGCCGCACGAAGGCCATGATCGCGCGCGAGAAAGGGCTGGAGCCGCTGGCGCAGTACCTATGGGAGCAGACGGAGACGGGAGTATCGCTCCAGGAATACGCCTCGTCGTTTGTGGATGCGGAAAAAGGAGTTTCTTCGGCTGAAGAGGCGTTGGAAGGCGCGCGACACATCATCGCGGAGCAGATCAGCGAAACCGCCGAATTCCGGCGGTATTTACGGCATCTGATGCTATCGGAGGGGCTGGTAGTGAGCCGGATGGTGGAGGGAGCGAACGACCCCGAAGGAAAGTTCAAAATGTACGCTGACTATAGCGAGCCAGCGGCAAAGATTCCTTCCCATCGAATGCTGGCGATCCGTCGCGGCGCGAGTGAAAACATCCTGTACTTTCAAATCGAGATGGATGCCGCGAAAGCCATTTCCTATCTGAAGAGCAAGGCAGTTCGGCACCCGGGCGATTGGGTCCCGCAGCTTGAGGCAGCGATCGAAGATGCGTGGCAGCGGCTGTTGAATCTTTCTATCCAGACGGAGGTTCGACTGGAGTTGAAGGAACGTTCCGATACGGAGGCGATTCGGGTGTTCCGGGAGAATTTACAGAACCTTCTTTTGTCTCCACCGGCAGGGATGGTCGGCGTTTTGGCTGTCGACCCCGGGTTGCGTACAGGCTGCAAGGTAGCAGTGGTGGATGCAACAGGCAAGTTTTTAGACCATGGTGTCATTTATCCACTGGAACCCCGACGAGACACGGAGGGCGCCGCGAGAACACTTCGTGGGTTGATCGAAAAACATCAGGTACGGGCGATTGCGATCGGTAACGGAACAGGGTCGCGCGAGGCCTCCGCGTTTGTCCAGGATTTCTTGCGGGAGGCCAATCTATCGAACGTCTTTTCGATTGTGGTGAATGAATCGGGGGCATCTGTTTACTCAGCTTCCGAGATAGCGCGGCAGGAGTTCCCGGACCTGGACCTCACGGTTCGCGGGGCCATTTCAATCGCACGCCGGTTGCAAGATCCCCTTGCAGAGTTGGTGAAGATCGATCCCAAGTCGATCGGC
>Ga0308174_10001537_pt1 | contig 10860 bp, 7 predicted proteins | sample PhyPR2_FD_203894 | JGI IMG/M metagenome (GOLD analysis project Ga0308174, IMG submission 203894) | Soil microbial communities from UC Gill Tract Community Farm, Albany, California, United States - DLSLS.P.R2 | ecosystem: Environmental > Terrestrial > Soil > Agricultural land | place: USA... | reverse complement strand
ATGTCGTGGACCCGCACGCCGAGGCCCGACTTCGCGTTGCCCTTCTTGGCGTCGGTGTGCTCGAGCGTGTAGCGGCCCCCGGAGAAGCGGCCGAGCTCGGTGTTGGCGGCCGAGAGCACCTCGGTGAAGCGACGGATCAGGACGTACTTGGCCAGGTCGAGGTTGAGCTGGTTGTCGCCGTTGCCGGCGACGAGCTGACCGACCCGCACCGCGTCGGCGGTCTCGGCGATGACGGTGGCGTTGCCCGCCAGCGCCTCACGGATCTCGGCGACCCGGCGCTTGGTGCGCGTCACCTGGTCCCGCAGGCTCCCGTGCTCGTTGGTGGCCGCCTCGAGCTCCTTCTTGGCGGCGGCCGCGAGGGCCTCGAGCTGGTCGATGTCGTCGAAGAGGGCGTCGAGCTGCACGTCGGCGAGCTCGGGCCCGCTCAGCCCGGCCCGCACCTGGGTGCAGGCGCGCTCGAACTCGGAGATCTCGCGGGTGCGGGCGCTGATCCACTCGGTACCCCGCTGGGCTGCCATCCACTCCTCGACGTCGGCGAAGCCGAACTGGGCGAGGTCGGCGTCGCGGGCCGCGGTGTCCTCGGCCACTGCTGCTGCCGCCACGTCGCGCTGGCCCAGCGCGTCGACGAGGTCGTCGATGCGGGCCGCCGCGGCGACCAGGCCGTCGCGTCGAGCCGCGACGCTGGCGTGGCCGTCGCGGGCGCGTTCGACGACGCCCGTCTCCTCGGCGATGCGGGTGTCGAGGTCGGCGGCCGCCTGCTCGCTGCGGGCGAGGTCGGCCCCGAGCCGGCCGGCCTCTGCGCCGAGGGTGTCGACGCGTGCCCTCAGCTCGGCCACCCGGGCCGCGCCGGCCTCGACGTCGGTGCGGGCGCGCACCGACTCGGCGAGGTCACGAGCGGCTGCCTCCGCTCGGCTTCGGGCCGCCGCCACGTCGAGGCCGTCGCACCGTGCTGCGAGCTCGCGGACCTCCGAGCGCAGGGCGCCGAGGGCCTCTGCTGCCAGCGTGGCGCGCTCGCGCAGCGCCACGACCCGAGACTCCTCGGCATCGATCTGCTCCGGGGTGACGGCGTCGAGCGTGGGGTGCGCCGGTGACGGGTGCTCGACGGATCCGCACACCGGGCACGGGTCTCCCTCGACCAGGGAGAGGCCGAGCTCCCCGGCGATGCCGTCGATGCGGGCCCGGCGCAGCGCAGCGAGAGACGTCTCCGCCGTCGCCACCACCGAGAGCGCTTCCCTGGCGGTGCCCTCCGCCGCCGGCACCCGAGCCGCTGCCGCCTCGTGGGCCACGGCAGCCTCGAGCCGGTCCCGGGCGCGCTCGCCCTCGGCCGCGCGTCCGTCGAGCAGCGCCGCCACGCGGCGCGACTCGGTGAGCGCCTCCTCGTGCGTCGCGATCGTGCCGGGCAGCGCCTGCAGCTCGGTCGTGACCGCCCCCACCGACGTCCGTATGCCGTCCAGCCGCTCGCGCAGCCGTGCCAGCTCAGCGACGCGGCCGGCGAGGGCCGCCTCGAGCGAGATGGCCCCGGTGAGGGAGCCGACCACCTCGCGGGACTGGGCCGCCGCCTCGCGCAGGGCCGCGGGCCCGCGGTCCCGCAGCGACGGGTCGACCGCCTCGCGCGCCTTTCGCAACCGGGTCTCGGCGGCCCGCAGGTGGCCCTCCGACAGGGCGAGGGTGCGGACGGCGCCGGCCACGGGCTGGGCCTGCTTGGCGCGCTCGACCTCCGCGCGCAGCTCGGCGAAGCGCACCGCCTGCCTGCCGAGGTCGTGCTCCTGCTGCTGCAGCGCCAGCAGCCGCTCACGGCGCTGCATGCGCAGGCGCGCGTCGCTGACCATGTCGGCCATCTGCTTGTGCGTCTCGATGGCCTCGCGGCTGGCCTTGCGGGCGTGTCGCTCGCGGGTGGTCAGCTCGTCGACGACCTGCGCCAGCTCCGCCTCGAGCAGCTCCGGCGCGGTGCGGCTCAGGGTCTCGAGGGCCTCCCGGCGCTCGCCCTCGAGCCCGGCGGAGACGGCGAGGGCGTGCACGGCCATGCGGATCTCGTCGACCGCGGACTGGCGCCGGGCCTGGGCGGCGCGCCCGGCCTCGACGACCTGCTCCTGGACGCGCCGGAAGAAGGCGGTGCCGAAGACCTTCTCGAGCAGCTTGCCCTTGTCCTCGGAGCGCGCCCGCAGGAAGGTGGCGAACTCGCCCTGCGGCAGGATCACGGTCTGCACGAACTGGTCGCGGGTCAGCCCCACAGCCCGGGTGATCTCGTCGTCGCAGTCGCCGATGTTGGCCGAGAGCAGCTCGCCGCCCTCGAGGTCGTCAGGCGTCTGCAGGCGCCACAGCTTCACCGTGGGCTGCTGCACGGTGGTGCCCGCCCCCCGCGACTTGGGCCGCTCGAAGCGCGGGGTGCGCTGCACGCGGTAGATGCCCGACTGGGTCTCGAAGAGGAGCACGACGACGGGCACGGCCCGGGGGTCGGCGTGGTGGGAGTGGATGCGCTCGACGTCGGCGGACGCCTGCGCCACCTTGCCGTAGAGGCCGAACGTGATGGCGTCGATGATCGTCGACTTGCCGGCTCCGGTGGGTCCCTCGAGCAGGAAGAGGCCGGTGCGCCCGACGGTGGAGAAGTCGATGACCTCGGTGCCGGCATACGGCCCGATGGCCGTCATGGACAGGTGGTGCAGCTGCACGTCACGCCACCTCCTGCGCTTCGGCGAGGTGCTGCGCCTTGACCGCGGCCTCGTAGCCGGCCTCGAAGACGTCGATCTCGCCCTCGCTGGCCTCGGTCTTGGTGACGTAGGCGATGAAGTCGGAGCCCAGCTCGCGGGCGTCGCGCTCGCTGACCGCCGTCGTGCCGCCGCGCGTGCGCATGGCCGCCCCCTCGGGCTCGTGGAAGACCTGCAGGGCGTGCGGGAAGCGGGACTTGAGGCGGTCCATCAGGGAGTCGGGCCGCACCCGGTCGGTGACCGTGACCCGCACCCACGCGTCCTCCACAGCCTCGTGCTCCGGCGACTCGAGCAGCTCGTCGAGCCGTCCCCGCAGCGTCGCCATGGCGCGCGGCTGGGCGACCTCGACGGGCGTCACCCGCGCCGGGCCCGAGGCCTCGAGGTCGACGAGGAGGACGACCTTCGTGTGGTCCTGCTCGGAGAAGGAGTAGCGCAGCGGCGAGCCGGAGTAGCGCACGACGGAGCCGGCCGCCGACTCGGGCGCCTGCGGCCCGTGCAGGTGGCCGAGCGCGGCGTAGTCGATACCGGCGAAGACCGTGCCGGCCACCCGGTCGACGCCACCGACCATGATCGAGCGCTCGGAGTCGCTCGGCTCGGCGCCCGCGACGAAGGCGTGGGCCAGCACCACCGACCGCACCCCCGGGCGCTCCGCGAGGTCGGCGCGGATGCGGTCGCACGCGGCGCCGACGACGGCCTGGTGCGACCGTGGCAGCGGCTCGCCACCCCGGGCCAGCGCGGCTCGCGCGTGGTCGGGGTCGAGGTAGGGGATGCCGTAGACGGCCGCCCGCACGCCGTCGCTGCCCTCGAGCAGCACCGGCAGGTCGAGTTGTCCGAGGTCGGTGACCATGCGGATGGTGTCGCGGAAGAGGCCGGCGCCGTAGCCGAGCCGGATCGCCGAGTCGTGGTTGCCCGAGGTGACGACGACCGTCGTGACGGCCGACAGCCGCGACAGCGTCCACTCGAAGAGCTGAACCGACTCGACCGGCGGGACACCGCGGTCGTAGACGTCGCCGGCCACGAGCACGGCGTCGACCGGAACCCCGTCCGGTGGGTCCTCGACGAGCTCGCAGATGCGCTCGAGCACGGCCGACTGCGCCTCGTGGAGGTTCACGCCGTGGAGCGTGCGCCCGAGGTGCCAGTCGGAGGTGTGGAGCAACCGCATGCCACGACGGTAGGACCCCGCGCCGACAGCGTCCCAGCCGACACCCCGGAACGCGCCGAGCTCGCCCTCCGTGCGGAGGGCGGACCCATGGCTCGAGAACCGACAGCGAGGCTCAGTCGGTCTTGATGAAGCTCAGCAGCATCGAGACGAAGGTGATGATCAGGCCGCCGAACACCGCGTCCCAGAAGAAGTGCTCGACGTGGAAGGCGAGGTCGAACTTGCCGGCCAGCCACGAGGTGAGCTGGAGCATCAGGGCGTTGACGATGAAGACGAACAGGCCGAGCGTCAGGATGATCAGCGGCAGCGTGATCAGCTTGAGGATCGGCTTGATGAAGAAGTTCACGATGCCGAAGATCAGCGCGACGATGACCACGCTCTCGATGACCTTGGCTGTCGACCCGCCACCGAAGGTGATGCCCGGGATGGCCCAGGCCGCGACCCACAGGGCCACGGCGTTGATCACCGTCTGCAACGCGAAGTTGAGGAGCATGCGCTCAGTGTTCCACGCGGGCAGCCGAATCCACGGGAAGGCCGGGGTGCTCGTCGCCGGGGATGCGCGGCTGGAACATGTCGTTGAGGCGCAGCAGGTCCGGCTCGACCGTCTTGAGGGAGCTGATGGCGTCGCCGATGGCCACCCGCTCGATGCGTCCGCGCTGCAGGGCGACCATCTGACCCCAGGCGCCGTCGAGCGCCGCCTCGACCGCAGCGACGCCGAAGCGGGTGCCGAGCACGCGGTCGAACGCGACGGGTGACCCGCCGCGCTGGATGTGCCCGAGCGCCGTCATGCGGCTCTCGATGCCGGTGCGGCCCTGGATCTCGCGGGCGAGGAGGGAGCCGATGCCGCCGAGGATCTGGTGGCCGTACTTGTCGACCTCCGGCGCCGGGATGACGAAGGTGCCGGGCCGGGGCAGCGCGCCCTCGGCGACGACGACGATGGTCGCGAACCGCCCCTTCTTGTGCCGGTGCACGATCCGCTCGCACACCTCGTCGATGTCGAAGGGGTCCTCGGGCACGAGCGTGATCGCGGCGCCGCCGGCGAGGCCCGACCACGTGGCGATGTGACCGACGTGGCGTCCCATCACCTCGACGACGAGGACGCGGTGGTGCGACTCGGCGGTCGTGTGGAGCCGGTCGATGGCGTCGGTGCAGATCTGCACCGCGGTCTGGAAGCCGAAGGTCATCTCCGTGAGGGAGATGTCGTTGTCGATGGTCTTGGGCACGCCGACGACGGGGAAGCCGTTCTCGTGCAGGCGGTTGAGCACCCCCATCGAGCCCTCGCCGCCGATGCCGATGATCGCGTCGAGGCCGTGCCGGTCGTAGGCCTTGCGGACGCGCTTGAGGCCGTCCTCGTGCGCAAACGGCTGGTCGCGGCTCGTGCCGAGGATGGTGCCACCGAGCGGGAGGATCCCCCGGCACCGGTCGACGTCGAGGATCTCGTAGTCGTTGTCCATGACGCCGCGCCATGCGTTGCGGAAGCCGATGACGGTGCTGTCGTAGGTGACCTCGGCGGCGCGGGTCGCGCCCCGGATGACGGCGTTGAGGCCGGGACAGTCCCCGCCCCCGGTGAGGATGCCGATGCGCATGATCTGACTTTCGGGAAGAGGTGGCAGGCAGAAGGTGTCGAGGCGGCTCTGACGCGACGATGTGAGCCTAGCCACACCGCGGCACCCCCGTCAGGGAAGTGTCCATGGGGCGGTCGCGCCCGTGGACACGGGCTCTAGAGTTCGGGTATGAGCGACACCGCGGACGCCACGGCGGACCACCTTCCCGACAGCGTGACCGACAGTGTGACCGAGAGCGCGACCCCCCGCGAGTCGTATGCCGCGCCTGAGGCGGCCGCGGCCGGCGAGGTCAAGGTCCGGCTCCGCGACGTCCTCGCCCAGATGCCCGACTACAAGCCGGGCAAGCCCGCGTCGGCGCCCGGGGGCGTGACGGCATACAAGCTCTCCTCCAACGAGAACCCCTACGGCCCGCTCCCGTCGGTGCTCGCGGCGATCGAGGACGCGGCGACGACCGTGAACCGCTACCCGGACATGGCCGTGACCGCGCTGACCGAGCGGCTCGCCAAGGCGCTCGACGTGCCGGCCGAGTGCATCGCCACCGGCACCGGCTCGGTCGCGGTGCTCGCCCAGATCGTCAACGCCGCGTGCGACGCCGGCGACGAGGTGGTCTTCGCGTGGCGCTCCTTCGAGGCCTACCCGATCGTGACGCTGCTCGCGGGGGCCGAGCCGGTCATGGTCGGTCTCGACGAGCAGGCGCGGCACCGGCTCGACGCGATGCTCGCCGCGATCACCGACCGCACGCGCGTCGTCCTCGTCTGCACCCCGAACAACCCGACCGGTCCGTGCGTCCACCAGGCCGAGCTCGAGGCCTTCCTCGACCGCGTCCCCGAGGACGTCGTCGTGGTGGTCGACGAGGCGTACGTCGAGTTCGTCCGCGACCCCGAGGCCGTCCGTGGGCTCGACGTGTGGCGCGACCGTCCCAACGTGGTCGTGCTGCGCACCTTCTCCAAGGCGTACGGCCTCGCCGGCCTACGCGTCGGGTATGCCGTCGCGCACCCCCCGGTGGCCGCCGCCCTCCGCAAGACGGCCACGCCCTTCGGCGTCAACTCGGTCGCCCAGGTCGCGGCCATCGCCTCCCTCGACGCCTTCGACGAGCTCGAGGAGCGCGTCGAGTCGCTCGTCGCCGAGCGCGACCGGGTCGTCCAGGCGCTCGCCGACCAGGGCTGGAGGGTGCCGCGTTCCGACGCGAACTTCGTCTGGTTCCCGCTCGGCGCCGAGTCGACGGCCTTCTCCGAGGCCTGCGCGGAGGCCGGCCTGACGGTGCGCCAGTACGGCGACGACGGGGTGCGCGTCACGATCGGCGAGGTCGAGGCGAACTCGCGCCTCGTCGAGGTGGCGGGGCGCTTCGGTCCCCGTTGACAATGGCCTGACGCGCGAGGGCGCGCGGCACGGGAGGACGGATGCGGCTGCAGCGTGAACGGGTTCCGGCCGGCACGGCCGCGCTCCTGGCCGTGCTCCTCGCGGTCCCGTCGGTGCTCGCGCCGACCTGGCAGCTGGCGACACTCGACAGCCAGCGCGGCGTCGTGCTCTTCGACCAGCAGTTCTGGAGCTGGGGCCGCTCGCGGGTGCTCGGTGCCGGAGGTGCGGTGGTCCAGGACCTCTGGGACCCCCTCGGGCTGGTCGTGCTCGTCGCGCTGCTCGCGGTCGCCGCAGCCACGGTCGTCGCGTGGCTGCTCGTGCGGGCGGCGTGGGTCCCCGTCGCCGCGGCGGTGGGTTGGGCGGCGCTCCTCGGCCACCTGCTCACGTCGGCCGCGCAGCGGCACGGGCGTCCCGTCCGCGACGACGTGCACGGGATCGCGGCCTCGGGCTCGTCGACGGTCGTGGGGTGGCTGGAGTCGGCGGCGGCCGGGGTCGGCGTCGTGGCCGTCGCCCTTCTCGTCCTCTCCCTGGTCGGAGTGCGTATGCCGTCCGCCTGGCTCGCGCGGGCCCGCGTGCTCGCGGCCCCGGAGGACGAGGACGGCACCGCGCGGCCCGGTTCGCCGGCCGTGGACCCCGCCGGAGGCGTACGGCCCACGATCGGGTGGCGACCGGCGAGCAGCCGCTCGGAGCAGCTCGCGGCACCGGAGGGCACCGCGGAGCCTGCGGCGGCGGGGGGCGCCGGGGAGTCGGAGACCGGGGCACGGGGGGCGCTGCTGGTGCGAGCCGCGATCGCGACGGTCGGTGGCCTCGGGGTGCTCCTGGCCGCGACGACCGCGATCTGGCCGACGACGGTCCTCGCCGTCCGGGCACCCGAGGTGGGGGACTTCACCAAGGGCTACGAGCAGCGCACCTGGGCCTGGGGGCGGCAGGTGGTCTACTCCTCCGACGGGGTGCTGCTCGACGCCTACGGCGGCCCGAACCCCGTGCCCCGGCTGGTCCTCCTCGTCGCCGCGCTCGCCTGCGCGTCGGTGGGCCTGGGCTGGTGGGTGGCGCGGCCCGGGCGGTCTGCGCAGCTGTTCGCGGCGGTCGGGACGGCCCTGGCGCTCGCGACGGTGGCGGCCTCCCTCGTCGAGCGGCTCTCCTTCGACGAGCGGTCGATCGGCCTGCAGCCGGGCCTGGTCCGCATCACGACGCTCGCCGGCTGGCTCGAGCTCGCTGCGGTCTGCGCCCTGGCCCTGACCCTTGCCCTGCTGGTCGCGACGGCCCTGCCGGGCCCCGCTGACGCGCTCGCCGCCCGGCTGTCCGCCGTCTGGGCGAGGCCCGTCCGGAACCGGTCGGCGGCCGGAGCGGCCATGCTCGAAACGGACGCCGTCGCGGAGCGGTCGTCGGTCCAGCGGGTCGCGCGGCTGCGGGACGCCTCCTCACCCGGCTCGACGCGTACGCCCGCGGTGGGGTTCAGCGACGACGACGAACCGGACCGCGGGCGGGGCTGAGCCTCCGGGCGCTTCGGACGGGGGGTGCGGGCCGACACGGCCGGCGCACCCCCCGCGAACGGCCCCACAGCCCGCGTAGCGGCCCTGTGCCCGCGAACGGCCATTCGCTGTCGGTGGGCGCGCCTAGGGTCTGGCCATGGAGATGAAGCTCGAGCTGGTGGCGGTGCCCGTGACCGATGTCGACCGGGCCAAGGAGTTCTACGTCGAGAAGGTCGGGTTCAACGCCGACCACGACCACACCGTCAGCGACGACATCAGGTTCGTGCAGCTGACCCCGCCCGGCTCCGCCTGCTCGATCGCCATCGGCAAGGGGCTGACCGAGATGGTGCCGGGAGGCCTCGACAACCTCCAGATGGTCGTGGCCGACGCCGACGCGGTGCGCGCCGAGCTCGTCGGCCGCGGCGTCGAGGCCTCGGAGGTGGACGAGCAGCCGTGGGGTCGCTTCGTCTACTTCCGCGACCCCGACGGCAACCGCTGGGCGCTGCAGCAGCTGCCCGCCTGGTCCGCCGGCGCGGGTGGCGAGACGGGCTCGCAGGGCTGAGGAGCAGCGTCCCGTCGCACCGCTCCTCGACGTCTGGTCTCGGTGGCGGTCCGGCCATCGATCTCGGCGACCGGTGTCGGGGGCCGGTCCTATCGTCGGGTCATGCTCACCGCCGTCGCCGTGTCCGGCTACCGCTCGCTGCGCGAGGTCGTCGTGCCGCTGCACGGGCTCGACGTCGTCACCGGCGCCAACGGCAGCGGCAAGTCCAGCCTCTACCGGTCGCTGCGCCTGCTCGCGGGGTGCGGTCGCGGCGACGTGGTGGGCACGCTGGCCCGGGAGGGCGGTCTCGAGTCCGCGCTGTGGGCGGGCCCGGCGACGTTGGGAGGAGCCCGCGGGCGAGGCCACGCCGTGCAGGGGACGCGCCGCAAGGGGCCGATCAGCCTGCAGCTCGGCTTCGCCTCGGACGACTTCGGCTACCTCGTCGACCTCGGCCTGCCGCAGCAGGCCTCGGGCAGCGGCGGGGGCTCGGGGTCGGTGTTCCTGCGCGACCCCGAGATCAAGCGCGAGGTCGTGTGGTCGGGCCCGGTGATGCGGCCCGGGTCGGTGCTGGTGCGCCGCCGCTGGGGCGTGGTCGAGACGCGAGCCGGCATCGACGCCGACGACGGCTGGGACTCCGGCTGGGGCGAGGACGACGGCGACGAGGGCTCGGAGTGGGAGTCCGACCCCGTCGACGTGTCGGGCGGTGGCTCACGCCGCGCGGCCTATCGCGACCCCGGCGGTGCGGGCGACGGCGAGGCGGGGACATCGCACGGCCGCTCCTCCCGCGGCAGCCGCCGGTCGGCCCCGGGCTGGACCGAGCTGACGCGCTCACTGCGGCCCTGGGAGAGCATGCTCACCGAGCTCGCCGACCCCGAGCGGGCGCCCGAGCTGATCCGCGTCCGCCGGATGATCCGCGACTGGCGCTTCTACGACGGGTTCCGCGCCGACGCCGGCGCCCCGGCGCGCACCCCGCAGGTCGGCACCCGCACCCCCGTCCTCGCCGACGACGGCCGCGACCTGGCCGCCGCCCTGCAGACCATCCGCGAGAACGGCCGGTCCGAGCTCGACCGCGCCGTCGCCGACGCCTTCGACGGGGCCATCCTCGACGTCACGGTCGAGGGCGGCCGGTTCGACGTCGCGCTGCACCAGCCCGGCATGCTCCGGCCGCTCGGCAGCGCCGAGCTGTCCGACGGCACCCTGCGCTACCTGCTCCTCGTCGCGGCGCTGCTGACCACCGACCCGCCACCGCTCATGGTCCTCAACGAGCCGGAGACCTCGCTCCACCCGGACCTGCTCGCCCCGCTGGCCCGGCTCGTGCGAGCCGCCGCCGAGCAGAGCCAGATCCTCGTCGTGTCGCACTCGCAGGCGCTCGTCCGCGAGCTCGGCGTCGCACGCGCCGAGGCCGAGGACGACGACGAGGTCCCGGTCGGCCTCGGCTCGCCCGCCCGCGGCATCACGCTCGTCAAGGACCTGGGTGAGACCTTCGTGCAGGGCCAGGGACTGCTCAGCACCCCGCCGTGGAACTGGGGCACCCGCCGCTGAGCCCGCCGCTGCGCCCGCCGCTGAGCCCGCCCTCGGCACGGGCGCGGCCACACGGCATACGCCATCGACGGTCCCTGGCCGGGCACCCGGACAGCCGGGAAAGGGCGCGCAGCCGACGGTGTCGTCCCGCATTGTGAGATTGGCAGGCCTCTCCGGTAAGTTCCGGTTCGAGGACCAAGCACGTGTCCGTCGTCACGAACGGCGGCCCTGCGCCCCCAGAAGCCGACGAGCGGGTGACCCCCGTCCGCGGGCCGAACGAGTAGGCCGGTCTCACCGGCGAAGGAGCCCCACGTGAGCGACAAGGTTGTCGCCGAGCTGCACCAGCCGACCCCCGCGGTCGGCGACGGCGGCCCGGACATGATCCAGCTGCTGACCCCGGAAGGGCAGCGCGTGTCCCACCCCGACTACGACAAGTACGTCGCGGACCTGACACCCGAGGACCTGCGGAGCTTCTACCGCGACCTCGTCCTCATCCGCCGGCTCGACGCCGAAGGCTACGCCCTGCAGCGCCAGGGCG
>Ga0308174_10001536_pt1 | contig 10862 bp, 8 predicted proteins | sample PhyPR2_FD_203894 | JGI IMG/M metagenome (GOLD analysis project Ga0308174, IMG submission 203894) | Soil microbial communities from UC Gill Tract Community Farm, Albany, California, United States - DLSLS.P.R2 | ecosystem: Environmental > Terrestrial > Soil > Agricultural land | place: USA... | reverse complement strand
GGCCTCGTCGGGGGAGCTCTCTTTCTCGCCTTTCTCGTCGCCGCGCTTCGTCCGGCCATCCGACGCTCGCGTGCCGCCCCGGGCGCCGCGGCGACGATCGGCATAGCGGTCTTCGCGTACTGGTTCGCTCACGCTTCAGTGGACTGGCTCTGGGAGTTCCCGGCGCTGGCAGCACCGGCATTTGCCTTCCTCGGACTTGCCGGGAACGCGGCGCCGGCGTCCGCGGCGGGAGCGCGCGGCCTGCGGTGGCTCGTAGCAGGTGCCGCCGCGGTTGTTGCGGTCTTCGTCGCGGTCGCCCCACCCTGGTTGTCGGCCCGGCAGGTCGCAGAGGCGAACGCGGCGCCCGCCGCTCCTCGCGCGTACGCCTTGCTTCGAGCCGCTGCGCGCTGGAACCGGCTGAGCGACGCCCCGTACCTGGCGGCCGCGACAATTGCAGCGAATGACGGCGATCGCCCGCTCGAGGCTGCCTACCTGCGCCGGGCGCTCACTCGGGACCGGGTCGACTGGTACACGCACCTCATGCTCGGCATCGTCGCGGGACGCGAGCACCGCACAGGGGACGCGCGTCGCGCGCTCGCGGCTGCGCGCGCTCTCTCGCCGCTCGACCCCGTGGTCATCTACGCCCAGCGACGGCTCCACTGGGGCATCCCCCTGACCGAGCGAGAGGTCGGAGCGATTTTCCGCCTCCGCTCGCGGACACTACGAGGTGTGGCGCAGCGATGATTTGGGTACCGGACTCGCCGAACGAAAATCCAGTACCTTCGGACCGTGACATCGTTCGATCGTGCCACTACCCTGGGGTAGGATCGAGAAGAACAACGATTGAGTGGGGAGACGCGCGTGAAACGAGTTTCAGTCATCCTGGTGGTTCTTGCCGCAGCACTGCTCTTCGCGGCGTCGGCTCTCGCAGGCGGCGGTTCCGTCCTGTCGGGCCACAGCTCGACACCGCCGGCGGGGAACAACCTCGGAGCGGTGACGAAGAAGACGTCTACGCCGAAGACGACGACGTCCTCGGGCACGACGCTGCCCTTCACCGGCACCGACCTCGCGTATGCCGCAGCGGCGGGGCTCATCCTCGTCGGCGCCGGCGTCGCGATGCGCCGCTCTTCGCGGCACACGAACTGAGCCGCAGTTGCAGCGGCCTAGAGGCCGTGATCAACCTGAGGTATCGAGACCGGCCGGGCGAGGAGCGCCGGCCGGTCGACCTCTGCGTGCGATAACCCCATGACCCCTTCCACGCCCCAACCGACAGAGTTCGACGAGGAGGTCCCGCTCGCGACCGTCACCGATGCGGCCGCGGCCACGGCCGCCGGCTCCGTCGTGCGTAACAGCGTGTGGTCGACACTCGGCATGATCCTCCCGCAGGCGTACACGCTCGCGGGCTCCGTGTTGATCGCACGGTTCCTCGGCGCGGCCTCGGTTGGTCGGGTCAGCTTCATCGCCCTCGTCCAGGCGACTCTGATCATGCTGTTCGCTCAGGGGCTGCCGAAAGCGCTGCTCCGCTACACCGGAGAAACAGTGGGTCGAGGCGACGCCGGCGCCGTCCGCGACCTCGCGAACCTGTTCACGAGAATCGGCGCCGCCACCGGTTTGCTCTGTGGTGTCGGAATGGCTGCAGTCGGTGCACTTGGCTCTACGCCGCGCGGCGCCTGGGTCTTCGCCGGCGTCGCCGCTGCGGCGATGATCACGCAGAGCTTCCCGAACGCGTTTCTGCTGGGCATCCAGCGATGGAACACCGCCACCCTGGCGGGCCTGATTCCGGCGAGCATCGGTATGGCCTTCAAGATCGCCTGGCTCATCGGCGGCGGAGGGATCACCGGCCTGTTCGGCGTGGACGCGGCCATGGCGCTCGTGACGCTCGGCGCATCGAGCCTGCTCGCGCGACGCCATCTACGCCACCTCGGAACTGGGCGCCACGTCGACCGCGTCCTCCGCGCCCGCGCGCTCAGATTTGGGTTGATCACCTCCCTCGGGATCATCGTCACGCTCGTCGTCTGGCGCCGTACCGAGGTCTTCTTCCTCGCGCACTACTCGTCCGACACCGAGATCGCGCTGTACTCGGTTCCCTTCTCGGCAATGACCGCTCTGCTCATCGTTCCGCAGGCGGCAAGCGCCACGCTCTCGCCCGCCTTCGCGACGCTCTTCGGTGCCGGTGCGACAGACCGGATCGCGAATGGATTCGCGCGCTCCATCAGACTTATCACCCTCATGTCCGTCGGCCTCGCGGCGCTCACGATTGCGTGCGGAGGAGAGCTGATTCGACTGGTCTACGGGCCTGCGTTCCAGGGTGCCGGACGCGTCATCGTCATCCTCGCGCTACCCGTGCCGCTCGTCTCGCTCCTCTACACGTGCCTCGCAATTCTGCTCGGGCTCGGGCGACAATGGGTGCCGATCCTGACCGACTCGATCGCAGCCGTGTTCAACCTCGGCCTCGACTGGCTCTTCATCCCGGGTCACGGCGCCGTCGGCGCCGCAGTCGCGAATGCGTGCGCGCAAGCACTCGGGAGCATCCCGATACTCATCTACACCACGCGTCTGATCGGTGGTAGCCCCTGGACTCTCCGCGGCACCGGAGGCGCGTTCGGCGCGGGGACGGCCGCCGCGATCTGCGGCTGGTTCGTGGTGCACATGCTCGGCGGGATCGTCGGAGTCACGGCAGGACTTCTCGTGACGGTCGCGGTGGGGGGCGCTGTCCTCCGACTGCTGGGGGCCGTCGGCGCCGAGGACGCCGCGTGGCTGCAAGCGGTCGTGGCCGCGCCGCTTCGGCGGCGGTTCGCCGGATGACAGAGGCCCTCCGCGCCGTAATCGCGCTCGCTCAGCCGCCGTCCGAGGAAGGGAACGCCCCGGGACGGTGCGCCGTCGCCCTCCTCCGCGGCCTGAAGCGCAACGGCATCGACGTCACGGCTGTCGCGGCCCGGCCGTCGTTTGCGCGCGCCGTTCGCGTTCCGGCCGATCTCCCGGTCGAGATCGTCGACATCGAAACGCGTTCCTCGGGCCGCGCGTCCTTCCGCTCCCGAGTTCGCCGGCCTCGCGGAACGCTCGCGGCGGAACTCGGTGCCCGCGTGCGCGAACTCGCGAAGGCTGCCGACGTCGTACACCTCGAAGAAACCGATACGGCGTGGTGCGACATAGCTGTCGATCGCCCGTCCTCCATCCACGTCCACTTCCGGACGCTTCGCGACCGCGCGCTGCCGCCGCCCTGGCGAGACGAGTTTCGGTTCGTGCTCGAGTATGCTGCCGCCGAGGTCGCCGCCGCTCGCCGACACAGATTCCTCGTCGCAAATTCTCGCCCCGTGGCGGCATCGCTCCACAAGATGAACCGGAGCGCGGAGGTCATCGTCGCGCCGCTCGCGCTCGACGCGGCGCTGTACGACGTAGCGCCGCCGCCGTCGTCGCCTCGTGCGGGGATCATCGGCACCGGCAACTGGCCGCCGACCATGGCGGCGATCAGGAATCTCGTCGCACTCTGGCCGCAGGTACACACGCGCGTTCCTGGATCGCGGCTCCTCGTTGCGGGTCGCGATACCCTGCCGATCTCACCTCCCGCGGTTCCGGCTGGTGTCGACTTCGTCGGCGAGGTCCCCTCCTCCGCAGCGTTCCTGCAGGGGCTCTCCGTGCTTGTCTATCCCGCCACGCGCGGCAGCGGAATGAAAGTGAAGGTGCTCGAGGCGCTCGCCTGCGGGGTTCCCGTCGTCACGACGGCGTCTGGCGCAGAAGGCATCCATCCCAACGAAGGAGTGGTCGTTTGTCACACCCGGGACGAGCTCGTCCAAGCGACGATCTCACTACTCGGCGGTGAGGATGAGCGCAGAGCACGAAGCGAGTCGGCGCGCAGCACCTTCCTCGAGCGCTACTCACCCGAACCCGCAACCCGGCCGCTCGCTGCTCTCTTCCGACGGATGGTCGACGGCGGACGCTCATGACCGCTGACATGAATGCCGATGATCCGGTTGGATCTCGCCGGGATCGAAGACCATGCGGATGAAGCCAACGCCTGCGCTGCGATTGCTTGCCTACACCGACGCCTTCACGTGGGGCGGTGCCGAGGAGTGCCTCGGGACGCTCATCGGGCAGCTGAACGGGCGATACGAGATCACCGTGGCGGGGACGAACCGCAACGTCGTCGAGCGCGTCGCAGCACGGCGCTCCGATGCAGCCGTCCTCCATCTGCCGCCGGTCGAGAACAAGTTCGACGTGGCCGCCGTCGCGGCGCATGTACGCGCATTCCGACGCGCACGCCCCGACATCTGTCACATCAACCTGCGGACGCCGTACAGCTGCCAGGGGGGGATCGTCGGCGGCGCGGTCTCCTCCGCGCGGATCGTCGCAGTAGAGCATCTGCCGCTGCACAGTGACAGCGCATTCATGCGGTGGTCACGTCGCCAGGCTGCGCGCCTCTATGCCGCACACGTCGCGGTCGGGGATCGCGCTGCACGCTGGGTCGAACGTGAGATGGCTTTGCCGCAGGGTAGCGTCCGGACGATCCACAACGGGGTCACGAGATTCGCAGCGGACGACGTCCCCGACCTCGAGGTGCGGGGTCCGGTTGTGGGCACCTTCGGGCGCCTGGTCTCCCAGAAGGGACACGAAACGCTGGTGCGCGCCCTCATCGACCTGCCTGGGGTCACCGTCGTCATCGTGGGAGAGGGACCACGACGCGCGTTCCTCGAGCAACTCGCAGACCACCTCGGCGTCCGGGACCGACTGATCCTTCCCGGCTGGGACGACCAGGCCCGGCGCTACCTGCCGCTGTTCGACGTCTTCGTGCTGCCATCCCGCTTCGAGGGGTTCCCGCTCTCGATCCTCGAAGCGATGCTGGCGGACGTTCCTGTGGTCGCGAGCTCCGTCGGGAGCATCGCCGAAGCCGTCGAGCACAAAACGACGGGTCTTCTCGTCGCGCCGGACGATCCTGAAGCGCTCGCCGGCGCGCTCCGCCTCGTCCTCGAGGACAAGGCACTCGCGCGGCGCCTGGCGGAGACTGCGAGGCAACGTGCCGAACAGCTGTTCACCGCGGAGATAATGGCGGCCGAGTACGAGAGAGTCTACGAGGAAGTCGCGCGCTGACCCTCGAACGGATCGACGGCCGGTTTCTCCTGCCACAGACGATCGGCCCGGGGACGAGACTCGCGGCACCGGCCGGATGGCGGGAGCTCGTACAGGACGCGGAGGAGGACGCGGGCGCCGCGGACGTCGCGATCGGCGTCCCCGACGATCTCCCCTCGCTCCTCCGCCTTCGCCCGCAGGCCGTCCTCGTGGAGGGCGACGGGACTCGGATCCTCCGCCGCGCGGGGTACGACGCGCGACGGTTCATAGCGCTTCCAGCAGTCTCGCGCCCGCGCCTGGTGCTCGACCCGGCGCACGGCCCGGCGGCGGCATACGGCATCTCGGCGTCTCCCGAGCCGGCGACGCGGGTGCGGCGCGGACGTCGGCGAGCCGCCGCGATGCTGCTCCGTCACGGTCGGCTCCCGCCGGGGCTCCCGGTGCTCACGGTCGGCGGACGCGCCGGGCACGTTCCCTTCCTGATCGCAGCGGGGCAACGAGAGCTCGACCTCCCCACGGCGCCCGGATGGTTCCTGGCCGGCGGTGCCGGTGACGACCTCTCACGCGGCGTCTTCTTCCTCTTTGCCCCGCGCGACGCGACACCCTCGTGGGCGCTCAAGTTCGTACGCGTGCGCGGGTACGACGCTCCATTCGTCCGCGAAGAGCGCGCGCTTCGCGACGCCCTTTGCTTCCCCGCGGCACGCAACCACATCCCCACGCCGATCGCGCTCGGCACCACCGATGGCTTTGCCTGGTCGCTGGAGACAGCGGCAGTCGGTCGTCGACTGGATTCGCACCTCAGAACGGCCGACCGCGCGCTCGCACTCGCGGCCGTCGACGCCGTGGCCGACTGGCTCGTAGCGGTCGGTCGCGACTCGCGAGCGCCAGCGTCTGCCCTCCGTCGTGAGTGGCGGAGACTTCTTGGCGTCGCGGCGCCTGTCGGCCTGTCGCTCGCCGACGAGCCGCCGGTCGACGCGGTGCTGCAGCACAACGACCTGGGCCCGTGGAACGTGATCAGCGATGGCGAGCGGTTCATCGCGGTTGACTGGGAGAGCGCACGCCGTCACGGATTGCCCCTCTGGGATCTCTGGTACTTCCTCGCACATGCGTTGCCCCAGATCGACGGTGCTGGCACTGCTGACCTAGGCGTGGATATGCTGCGCCTCTTTCGCGGCGAGCATCGATTGTCGCCCGTGTACTTCGACTGGACGCGCCGCTACATGGCTGCCCTCGACGTGCCGCGCAACGCTGTCGGGACCCTTGCGGCGTTGTGCTGGCTCCACCACGCGACGTCGCACCGGGCCCGAACGGACGCGCTGGCGAGCACCGGCGTCAAAGCGGAGATTCTCGACCTGCCGACGCGCCGTCTGGGCGAGCAGTGGCTGGCAGACCCGGGCCTCGGAACTGCTTGGCGGTGCCTCGGAGAATGAAGCGCCTTCTCTGCGTCTACCAGCACGCACCAACGCCGGGTGCTCCCGGCATCTATCGCCACCGGCAGCTCTTCGCCGAGCTCGTCCGGCGGGGATGGCACGTCGACGTCGTATCGACTCCCCGGAACTACATGTCGGGGCGGGTGCCCGAGCAATACCGTCGCCGTCCCCTGAAGCACGAGATGATCGAGGGCATCCACCATCACTGGGTCTGGGCCCCCGGGGGCATCCACCGCTCGGTCCGGCACCGGCTGGCCAACTACGCCGGCTTCGCAGCTGCCGCCGCAGCGCGTGCGGCGACCCTGGCGCGGCCCGATGTCGTCTACGTCTCGTCGCCGCCGCTCTCCGTCGCCCCACTCGGGCCGGTGCTCGCCCGTCGATACCGGCGGCGCTGGCTGTTGGAGATCCGCGATATCTGGCCGGAGTCGGCGGCCGCCGTCGGCTGGCTCCCGGCCGAAAGTCGCGCGTACCGCGCGGCCGGCGGATTGGCGCGCCGCATCACGACGGCGGCCGACGCCGTGGTCGTGCCTACGCCGGGACTCGTGCCGCTCGTCCGCAACCACGGCGCGCGTGACATCACCGTGGTGAACGGCGTCGTGGTCGAGCGTATCTTCCACCGGTCGGAGCGCGCCGCCGCGCGTGCCGCGCTCGAAGTCGCGCCCGATGAGCGCGTCTTCCTGTACCTCGGCGCGATCGGAGTCGCCAACGGCCTGGACATGCTCCTCGACGCGGTCGAGCAGCTGCCGGCCGACGTGCGCGCCCACATCCTGATCGTGGGTGACGGCAGCGCGCGCCCCGCACTCGAACGAGAGATCGCGCGTCGACGGCTAGCCCGCGTCAGGCTTCTCCCACCGGTTGCGAAGAACGAGACGATCCCGCTCCTCGCGGCGGCCGACGTTGGCCTTCACCTGCTGCGACCCGACCCCGTGTTCGAGTCAGCTTTGCCGACGAAGGTGCTGGAGTATCTCGGGGCCGGCTTACCGTTCATCACGACGGTGAGCGGCCTTCCGGCGCAGGTCGCGAAGCAAAGCGCGGGTGGGACGGTCACCGACGCGACGTCGCTCTCCGACGAGCTTCGTCGCTGGGCGTCGCTTTCGCCCGGCGACCTTGCGGACGCGGGGCGCCGTGCCCGTCGATACGGTGTGACGGAGTTCGGGCTCGATCGAACCGCGAACCGCCTCGAGGAGCTACTGCTCCGCCTTTCTACGTAAAGAGCCGCAAGAACCGCTACCGACGAAAACCCGACTCGTCAGAAGGACTCCATTTCACGAACCGCCGCACGAGGCTGCGCCGCGCGCCGACGCGCGCGGCCGTCACCGTGAAGCACGACCGCGAGGGTACGGAGGCAGATCGCGAGGTCGACGGTGAGGCTGCGGTGCCGGATATACCAGAAGTCGTACGAGAGCTTGTCGCTCGTGGCCTCGGCACTCGCCGTATAGCCCTGACGCACCTGCGCCCATCCCGTGAGGCCCGGCTTGACCAGATGACGACGCGTCCAGAACGGCACGGCGGCGTTGAGCTCCGCGAGAAACTCAGGACGCTCGGGGCGCGGGCCGACGAGCGACATCTCGCCCTTGACGACATTCCAAAGCTGCGGCAGCTCGTCGAGCCGGAGGCGCCGCATCGTGGCTCCGACACGCGTCACGCGTGGATCTGCCTCACGCGCCCACACCGCGGTCCCATTCCTCTCCGCGTCCACCCGCATCGTGCGGAACTTGTTGATCGTGAAGAGGCGCCCGTGCTCCCCGAGCCGCACCTGCCGAAACATGATCGGGCCCGGTGTCAGCTTGACCATCAGGGCGAGAAGGGGCAGAAGCGGCAACGTCAGGACAAGAAGGACGGCCGCGCCGCACAGATCGAAACTCCGCTTCGCGATCTTCGAGTATGGCCGCTGATAGAGGTGGAGGACGCTCATGAACCAGGCACGAGTCAGGTCGTGCACGGGCACACGCCCGTAAGCATGCTCGTAGAATTGGGCGAGCTCCACGACCCGGAAGCCGGCCTCGGCGGCCTCGAGCAGCTCGCCGAACATCTGCGGACGGTTCGGTCCCGGTGCGAGTACGACGATGTCGGGGCGACTCGCCTCGATCACAGCGCCCAGGTTCTCGACCCGTCCCAGCGTCGGTACCGACCCCACGGCCGCCGCTACGCCGTCGTGGACGACACCGACGATCTCGTAGCCGCCTCCCTGCCCGAGCTCGACACCGCTGATGAGATCCTCGGCGCTTCGGCTGAGCCCGACAAGCAGCAGGCGCTTCGCGGGGACGACGTGGCGGAGGACGATTCCCTCCCAGACCGCGTCGGCGAGGAAGACGGCGAAGGCGGTGAGGAAGGACCGCCATGCGTCGACGTGCAGCCAGGCGAACCACGCGCCGATCGCCGAGGTCGCGACGAGCGCGAGCACGACGCCCCGGAGAGAGGCGAAGCGCGGACCGAGCGCTGTATAGGACGGCCCTCCAAATGCCATGCCAATCGAGATCCCGAGCACCCAGAGGACCGCGAGCACGGCCGCCGCCGCGACACGCTCGGCCGTCACCGTCTCGCCGACGAGCGTGACGACCGAAACCGGCACGACCGCGGCGGCGGCCCGCCCGACCTCCCGAACGACCATGGCCGGTCGCCGCGCGAGGCGCCGGGGCGGCTCGGCGTTCGCTGAGGCCGGCCCGTCCAAATTCGAGATCGCCGAATCGATCATTTCCTCCCCTGGCAGACGTTCGTCTACCGCCGACCTCGCCGCACTTTTGTGCGGACTGGCCCCTTCGGGCATGATATAGCCGACTCGATCCGTCGCCCTCCCGGTCCCGCTTTTTCGCCGAATGTCCAGGGAGGAAACAGTCCTTCCGGACTGCGCGGGTCAGTCGGTGAACGCGCCGAATCCCGGGACGTGGCCGCGCGGCCGACCGTTCTTGTCCAGCGGTGGGGCGACGGCGGCGTCTCCACCGTGCACCGCGCGGCTACGTCCGCGGAGGTGGAAGTCCCAGGCGTCGACGTCGACGAACAGCGGATTGCCCACGACGTTCCCCTTGGCGACGAAGAGCACATTCTGCGGGGCCCCGGACCACCACTGGAACGGCAGTCGCGCATCGCCGCTGTACCCCATGCCGTTACGGGTGCGCCAGGTCAGATTGTCGCGGACCACGTTGCCCTGCATCGGGGGCCCGCTACCGGAGACGGCGTGACCGTCGAGGTCGGCAAAGATGTTGTTTGCGATCAGGTTGTCCCGGGTCGCGTACGGAAGCTGGTTGTCCGAATACAGCTCCACCCCACCACCTGCGTAACGCGCGAGCGTCTGGGCGCCGAAGACCTCGATGGCGTAATTGCCCACGAACGTGTTGTTGACGACGAAGCTGTGCCGCGCCTGCGGACCGAGCTCGACGTCGCGCCCGGCGGTCGTTCCGACAAAGACGCTGTTCGCGATCACGAGACGCGAGCATCCGGACTCGTAGTCGTAGCTCGCGTTGTTCCCCACTTGGCCGGCATAGACGAAATGACTGCCCTTCGACCCGAAGTACTGCTCCGGCGACCACCCGCGGCCGGTCGCCGGAGTTTTGAGCGATGGAGCTGACGCGCGGAAGGTGTCCCCGTAGACCCAGACGTCGTCCGAGACCTGTCCGGACGAAGCGCCGCCACGGACGATCACGCCTTCCATCGCCGAGTCGGCGATGACGCTGTCCGAGATCTCGATGCGCGACGAGCGCTCGATCAACACATTGTCGACATACGTGTCGACTCGAGGAGCCTGCGATGTGAACCTCATACCGCTGATTCGAAATCCGGTCGCGTCGTACGTCCAGAGCGACGGGGCACTACTCGTGCCGACGAACGTGACGCTGCCCTTGTGCGCAGCGACGACGGTGATGGGGTTTCGGGGATCGCCACGTCGCCGAAACCGCAGCCCGTCGGCATAGACCGCGGGCGCGACGACGATCGTCGACCCCGAGAGCGGCACGCGGTTGACAGCGCGCTGCAGAGACCGCCAAGGGCGTGCCTTCGTTCCTGGCCAGCCGTCGCGGCCTCGTGCGGCGTCGACGAAGTAGGTCTTGCCGTGTGAGAGGGGCATTCGCGCGGGAAGCTCCCGCCCGACGCCCCCCTGCGAGCTCGATGCGCAACCAGTCAAGAGGAAGAGCGTCAGCAAGAACGAGACGAGAGCGAAGCGGCGGTGCGGTCTCAGGCGGCCACCTCCACCATTCGCCCTCGTGGGCGGAGGATGCGGAATGCCCCCTTGCGTGCGACCGCCACCGCGCGAGAGCGAGCGTCGCGTCCGCTCTGCTCCCATTCGTCGGCAGTCGATGCGAAGACCGCCCGCGGCGCGAGGTCGTGCAGCGCCCGCAGATGCCCGACGTGCAGCAGATGGTACGACGGGCTCGCGACATTCGGCAGCGGATGAGGGAA
>Ga0308174_10001535_pt1 | contig 10864 bp, 8 predicted proteins | sample PhyPR2_FD_203894 | JGI IMG/M metagenome (GOLD analysis project Ga0308174, IMG submission 203894) | Soil microbial communities from UC Gill Tract Community Farm, Albany, California, United States - DLSLS.P.R2 | ecosystem: Environmental > Terrestrial > Soil > Agricultural land | place: USA... | reverse complement strand
GGTAATTCAATATTTCGCCGATGAATATAAGGCCGGTCGCACGCCGAATCCCTGTGTCATGTGCAATCAGAACCTTAAGTTTGGACGCCTCCTCGAACGCGCGGACCAACTCGGCGCCGAGTTCATTGCCACCGGACATTTTGCTCGGCTGGAGAAAACTCCCGACGGCTCACGTACCCTCCTGAAGCGTGGCCGCGACCTGCGGAAAGACCAGAGCTACTTTTTATTCTCGTTGCGTCAAAACCAGCTCGCGCGCGCGATGTTCCCGCTCGGCGAAAAAACCAAGAGCGAAACCCGCGAGGTTGCCCGGCACTGCAGCTTGAAGACTGCCGACAAGGAAGAGAGCATGGAGATTTGCTTTGTGCCCGATAACAATTACGGCCGATTCCTGCAGCAGGCAAATTTGGCTGAGAAACATCAGGGCGAGATCGTTGATTCCCGCGGCACGGTTCTTGGGCACCACGATGGCATCGAGTTTTACACCGTTGGCCAGCGCAAAGGGCTGGGAATCTCTTCGACGAAACCGCTGTACGTGCTGGAGTTGGACGCGGAGAACAACCGGGTGCTCGTCGGCGATGACTCCGACTTGGACCGCGACGAGTTCACTGTGGAGCGCTGCAACTGGATTCCTTTCGACCAGCCCGAAGGCCCCTTGCAGGTTACAGCCAAAATTCGTTACAATCATGTTGGGACGCCGGCCACTGTTCAGCCTCAACCGGGAGGTTTGGCCAGGGTAAAACTTTCGACGCCGCAGCGAGCCATCACGCCAGGTCAGGCCGCAGTCTTTTATCAGGATGATGTGGTTGTTGGTGGTGGCTGGATTCAGCGTGGGATGTCAAATGCCCGTTGAAATGTGCGCGCGCGACAGCTAATTTCAGAGGTATGTTAGAGGACCGTTCTTACATGCGGCGGTCGTTTGGGCCGCGGCGCTCGGCAACAGTGGTGTTGCTGATCGTTAATGTCGCCGCCTTCCTCTTGCAGAACGTCCTCTATAACAGCCTGGGAGAGATTAAGACCAATTATTATCTCGCGCTGAGCATTGACGGGCTCCGGCAGGGTTTTGTTTGGCAACTTCTCAGCTTTCAATTCATGCATGCCAACCTCCTGCATCTGGTTGGCAATTGCTTGGGGATTTATTGGGTCGGACGCGAGGTGGAGGAAGCGCTTGGTCAAAAGAGCTTTTGGGCGCTCTACTTCTCAAGTGGCATGCTTGGCGGTCTCATTCAGGCCCTCACGGGTGTGCTTCTCGGCGGCTTTTTTGCCGCCCCAGTGGTGGGCGCTTCCGCTGGTGCGTTTGGTTTGATTTCGGCTTTCGCGGTGCTTTTTCCTGACCGCGTCCTGTTGCTTTTCTTTATCCTGCCGATCCGGGCAAAGTATCTCCTGGCGATTTTCGCGGTTATTGCTGGGGCCGGCATTGCTTTTCCCGCGAAGAATCCTACAGGCCCACGCACTGCCGATGCCGCCCACCTCGGGGGCATGCTCGCGGGCCTGCTCTTTGTTCGGTTCGCCGCGCACTGGCAGTTCCGCTGGCCCCAAATCCAGCGCGGAGGCAATCGGCCCCTCCGCCGTCTCGTCCGCGTCAGTTCGAACAAACCCGCTGGCTGGGCTCGGGATGTCACCGAGGTTGAGGAAGAAGTCACCCCGGACGAATTCCTGGCCAAAGAAGTCGATCCCATTCTCGACAAAATCTCCGCGCACGGCATCCAAAGCCTTACGGACCGGGAGCGCAAAATACTCGAAACCGCCCGCACAAAAATGCGCAAGCGCTAGGAAAAGTCCGTAGTCAAAATGCCCATTTTGGCGTAGACTCGGGCGAGGTGCGGCGTCCGTTAGATAGTTACATGAGTTGCATCGTTACAAGAGTTACATGGGTTTCATCGGACGCGAAACGTGTAACGTTGTAACTCATGTAACCTTGTAACCTTGTAACCCATCCACCCTCGCCTTAACCTTCGCGTCTCATGATTCAGCGTTATTCACGTACCGCCATGCGCGAGATCTGGAGCGAACAGCGAAAGCTCGAAATCTGGCTGCAAATCGAACTGCTCGCCAGCGAAGCGCTCGCCGCACACGGCCTTGTGCCGAAGCGAGATTTTGCTCAGATGAAATCTCGCGCCGCGTTCAATATCGAACGCTGCAAGGAGCTCGAGCGCAGCTTAAATCACGATGTCATCGCTTTCACAACCAACGTAGCTGAAAACATCGGCGCTCCCGCCAGTCGTTGGCTGCATTTCGGGCTTACCAGCAGCGATATCGTCGACACCGCTTTCGCCGTCCAGATGGTCGAGTCCGCCAACATTCTCATCGAGGACGTTCGAGAATTGCGCAAAATCCTCGCGGCAAAAGCTCGCAAACATCAGTTCACTCCGATGATTGGCCGCAGCCACGGCATCCACGCTGAGCCCACCACGTTTGGCCTGAAAATGGCCCTGATGTATGATGAATTCGGCCGCGCCTTAAAGCGCCTGCAGGCAGCGCGCCAAACCGTTGCGGTTGGCAAACTCTCCGGCGCGGTGGGCACCAGTGTTCATCTCTCGCCAAAAGTAGAGGCCTTCGTTTGCAAACAACTCGGACTGCGTCCCGCCCCTATCGCTACCCAAGTCATTCAGCGCGATATCCATGCCGAGTTTATCGGCACCCTGGCACTCGTCGGCGCAAGCATCGAACGATGGGCCACCGAATTCCGGCATCTGCAACGCACCGAAGTACTTGAAGCCGAAGAGTTCTTCGCCAAAGGTCAAAAAGGCTCAAGCGCCATGCCTCACAAACGCAACCCAATCACCGGCGAACGCCTCACTGGCCTCGCCCGCGTGCTGCGTGGAAACGCCATTGCCGCTCTGGAAAACGTGGCCCTTTGGCACGAACGCGATATCAGCCACAGCTCCGTTGAACGCGTCATCTTCCCGGATTCGTGCACGCTGCTTGATTACATGCTCGCGACGCTCACAAAACTCGCCGATGGCCTGATCGTTTACCCCGAGAACATGAAAAAGAATCTCGGCCTGTCGTTGGGCATGTGGAACTCGCAAACGGTCCTCCTCGCGCTGATCAGAAAAGGCCTTTCCCGCGAAGACGCCTATGACCTGGTGCAACGAAACGCCATGCGCACCTGGGCCGTGAAACACGCAGGCCGAGACGACGCGGATTTCCTCAAAGAATTGCGAAAAGACCCTGCCGTCTCGCGTCATTTCAAAAAGGGCGAACTCGAAAAAGTCTGCTCGCTGGACTTTCATTTCAAAGAAGTCAAAGAGCGGTTCCGAGCTTTGGGGCTTGCTTGAGGTCCCGATGCGGTAGGCGCGCGCAATCATATGAGTATGAGCGAAAAGATTCTGATGAGCAGATCCTTTCGTACAGTCGCAGCTCTTGTCTTTGTAGGCCTTACCGTGTTGCTGCCTGCGCCGCGCTGTGAAGCCGCCTCTAGAACGTTCCAGTCGCTGACGATCTCTCCGGCGACAACGAACATCGTAGCCGGCACCACGGTTAGTATCAGCGCAACGATCACCGTCGGCCCCAACAGTGGGACCGGCGAATACGGAGACATAACCAACACGGTTTCCATTCTTTCCGCGGAGCCGACTGTCACCGCAAGCATCCAACCGAATTTCTGCACCGTAAACGCTGGGGCTTCATCAAATTTGACAGTTACCGTCCACACGGCGGCGAGCACCCCGGCCAACACGTACACCGGCGTGGTTGTCGTGGCCGCCACCCCGACCAATTCCAAAGCCGGCACCCCAATCACGAACACTTTCACCGTGACGGTGGCCAGTGGCCAGTCGGATTCGTATTCCCTCTCCATATCGCCGGCCTCCACAAGTGTCTTCCGAAACGTTGCCGGCCCAACCAACGTCCTTGCCACAGTGACTTTCGTGGATCGTAGCGCGACCCTCTTCGGAACGGTAACTAACGGGGTTACGGTTTCGCCATCAGGGCTGGGGGTCACCGCCGCCTTGAATTCAAATTACGCGCCCATTACGAATGATTTTGGCCAGACCAACCTGGTATTGACCGTGTCAGTAGCCGCCGGCGCTAGCAACGGAAATTATACGATCACCGTGAAGGGAACTAACAGTGCGTTTACGGCCAATTCGCCACCCGGGGTGGCGTCCGCCCTCTTCGCTCTGAATTTGAGGTCGCGTAGCCAATTCACGCTCGGGATGGCTCGAGCAGCGGAAACACTCACCGGCGGCTCCCCCACCAATTATGTTCTGACGGTTGGACTGACCAACCTTAGCGTACTTCTGGCGGAGCCCATTACCTGCGGCGTAACAGTTATCGCTCCGGACACAAATGTGACCGCGGGTTTGAGTGCCACCTCCGCAACTGCCTCGCCGAATGGCGGCAGCGTCACGCTCGCCCTGTCCATTACTAACAACAGCAACATTTTCCCCGGCGCTTACACTTACCAAGTGATCGTTGGCGCCATGAATTCCGATTATGCCGACAATACTCCCATCCCCGGAATTGCCCTCGTCACAAACAGCTTCACTGTTATTTCACCACCCCTTTCATTTCGACAATTCAGCCTGTCAAACGCGACCCTGAACCTGCATGGGACTGGCGGCGGGCCCAACTGGCCATTTGTGGTAGTTGCCTCGACCAACCTGATGCTGGCCCTTCCACAATGGACTCCCATTCTGACCAATGCCTTCGACACGAGCGGAAATTTCAGCGCCGCCCTGGCCCTTACTAAGACCCTCGCTCCAAATGCCAGCCACCAGTTCTTTGCCCTGACCTTTCCTTCAAGCACAACCCCGGTCGCGACTCCGGTCTTCAGCCCCGCCGCGCGAGCCTATTTGGCCGAAACCCCCGTAAGCATCACCTCGGGCACCGCCGATGCCATCATCCGTTTCACCACCGATGGCAGCACGCCAAGTGAAACCAACGGCACGCGTTACGTCGGTCCGGTGACGATGCGGGGACCGGTGAACACCAACTCCACTGGCATCATCAGCAATGCTTCCGGCGTCACCATGCTCAAGGCTGTCGCTTATAAGGCTGGTATGCCGGCCAGCCCGGTGTGGACCGGTATCTACACCATCCTTGACCCGGTGGCTTACCCACCCGCGTCTGTGGCTTCGCCGCTCATTGGCGTCGCTCACATGGCCTACAACGTCAGCAGTTCGAATTGGGACAGCACGTTCGCTCTTTGGACCAATTACTACGGCTTTGCCCCGGTGGCGAGTTCCAACGATTTTGCTCTTATCAAAATCAATGACCAGCAGTTCATCGAAATGTATCGCGTTTCGCTTCTTTTCTCGAATCAGTGGCAACTGGCAAATTACGGTTTTGAGGTGACGAACGCCGAGGCTTACCGGCAGCAACTCGCGGCCGCTGGCCTGGCCGTTCCGGCCGGCGTAACCACCAATGCCCTCGGCAACCTCAGCTTTTTCACCGTGGACCCTGACGGTCATACCAATGAGTGGGTTCAGTATCTGGCAACCAGCATCACCGGACAGTCGCAAGGCCGGTTTATGCCGGGCAGCCAACTCGTGGGTTTCGTCAATGATGTCGGCATCCTGACCAGTTTCGGGAGCAATAACGTTATTTCGGGTCCGCCAATTACGTACTACGTTGACCAGTGCGGATTCCAAGGCTCTGGCAATACCCTCGATAGCCCAAGCGGCGGGAAGGTTTATATTGAACTCCTGACGGCAGGGCCCGGCGGAGCCACGCAGGATACCGCTGGCAAGCACGGGAAAATTCAATTCATGAATTTCCGGGGAATGGATATTTTCCAGACCATCAACATCCTCACTAACCGCAATCCCTCAATCGTCTACCTCCTTGCTCCCGAAGGAAGGCACTACGCCTTTGACGTGGACACCCCTGATCTCTCCCGCATCAGGATCAATGACTTCTGAGCTTTGGTTTCCGTTCCGTCCGCGTTCGGCCAATTTTTGCAAAGCAAAGAACAAAATCGGCCCAGACCATGGGCCCGGTGCGCGCTTACTTTTGTTCCGGCTTAATAAAGTAAGACTTCTTGCAAATGGCGAAATACCGAATCGCATGGTTGCCGGGGGATGGCATTGGTGTTGATGTTTTGCAGGCCGCCAAAATTGTCCTGGACCGGATCGGTCTGGATGCGGATTACCCGGTGGGAGATATTGGGTGGGAGTTCTGGTGCAAGGAGGGCGATGCTCTCCCTAAACGCACGATAGAACTGCTGAAGGGAGTCGATGCGGCGCTTTTTGGCGCAATCACCTCGAAACCAACCAGATTAGCCACCGCGGAACTCGCAGAGTCACTGGTGCACAAGGATTTGGTTTATCGGTCACCCATCGTCAGGATGCGCCAGTTGTTTGATTTGTATGTTTGCTTGAGGCCGTGCAAAGCGTACCCGGGCAATTTGCTTAATTTCAAAGAGGGGATCAACCTCGTGGTTTTTCGCGAGAACACCGAGGACCTGTATGCCGGGGTTGAGTTCTCGCCGGTTCCGGGCGAACTGGCCCAGGTGCTTGGCAAGCTATCGAAGCCGTTTGCGCCTTTCCAGAAACTTGCGCCGGAGGATTATGCAATTTCCTGCAAGATAAACACCAGGGCGGGTTCGGAGCGGATTGTGCGGGCAGCTTTTGAGTTCGCCCGGAAGCATAAGCGCAAGCAGGTCACCGTCGTGCATAAGGCGAATGTAGTGCGCGCGACAGATGGTTTGTTCCTGGAAGTGGCGAAAGCTGTCCGCAAGGAGTTCCCGGACATCCAAATGGATGATGCGAACATCGACGCCATGACGATGTGGTTGCTGAAGAATCCCTTCAATTACGACGTGCTCGTCGCGCCGAACCTTTACGGGGACATCATTTCGGATTTGTGCGCGCAAATGGTCGGCGGCCTTGGTTTCGGTTGCTCGGGCAATATTGGAGCTAAACTGGCGGTGTTCGAGCCGACGCATGGCTCAGCCCCGAAATACGCGGGCCAATACAAAGTGAATCCCATCGCCACCATACTCGCCGTGAAAATGATGCTCGAGTGGCTTGGCGAAAAGGACAAAGCCGCGGCGGTTGAAAATGCGGTCGCGCAGGTCATCCAGGAGCGAAAAGTCCTTACTTACGACATGGGCGGGCGCAATACGACCCTCGAGATGGCACAAGCCATTGCCGGAAAATTATGAAAACCACCACAATCCTCCGCAAAGCGATCATGGACCGGCGAGCGGTCGTCGTCCCGGGCGCTCATGATGCCCTGAGCGCGCGGCTTATCGAGGCCAGCGGCTTCGAAGCTATCCAAATCTCTGGTTACGGACTGGCGGCATCGATTCTCGGAAAACCAGACGTTGGTCTGGTGCAGATGAAGGACGTGCTCGATGCGACCTGGAACATTGTTCAGGCAACGACGATTCCAGTGATGGCGGACGTGGATACGGGCGGCGGCAATGCCGTGAACGCGGCTTGGATTTGCGAGCGTCTGCTTGCCATGGGTGTGGCAGGGATGAACATCGAGGACCAGGTATTTCCAAAGCGTTGCGGGCACATGGCCGGCAAAGAGGTAATCTCCGCCGATGAAATGGCAGGCAAGATTCAAGCCTGCGCGGATGTTCGAAACCGAATCGATCGAGATTTTATTATTAACGCGCGGACCGACGCCTTTTCCGTTTATGGCCTGGATGAAGCCATCCGTCGCTGCAACGTTTACCTGGAGACTGGAGCGGATCTGGCCTTTATCGACGGGATCAAGACGAAGGCGGACATTCAGCGTGCCATCGGCCGCCTTGAAGGCCCGCTGTCCGTCAATCTCATGGATGCTGTCTCGGGCATGAAAACCGAACTCGTACCGATTCCGGAATTGGCGGAAATGGGTGTCGGAAGAGTCTCCATTCCGGTCGCCTCGATCATGGTCGCTCATAAAGCTTTGGCTGCGTTCTTCAAAGCTCTGAAGGGCTCCCCGACCGGGATTCTTGCGGGCCAAACCCAATGGGTTTCTTCCTTTGAAGAATTCACTGACTTTGTTGGGCTGAAGGATTACCGGAGTTTGGAAGAGAAATATCTCCCAAAACCGAAATTGGAAACCAAGTACCAGGGCGCAGTTAAAATAGTGGGGTAGCTTATGAAGATCTCGGAATCTGCACCAAAGCCTTGCTCCAATGGCGGCATGACCATAGCGGAAAAGATTCTCGCCCGTGCCTCGGGTTTTCCAAAAGTCAATGCTGGCGACGTCGTCGAACCCAAAGTGGACCTGGCGATGTCCCACGAAAATGCGGCGCTGGTTATTTCCCAGTTCCATGAAATTTACAAGGGCACGAACATCGAGCCGCGAATTTGGGACCCGGACCGGATTGCGATCATCTTTGACCACCGCGTTCCCGCTGAATCGCCGAAAACGGCTTCGAACCATAAGAAGGTCCGCGAATTTGTCGCGGCCCAGGGCATCCGCAAGTTCCATGACGTTCGTGGTGACGTGGGCGGCATTTGCCATCAAATCCTGCCGGAGAATGGGTATGTCAGGCCGGGCAAAGTTGTTGTCGGAACGGACTCGCACACGACCAGCCATGGAGCGCTGGGCGCTTTTGCGTTTGGCATCGGCGCGACTGAGATGGCCAGTGTGTGGGCTATGGGGACAGTCGTGAACGTAGAGGTTCCCTCGACGGTCAAGGTCCTTGTGAGCGGGAGCTTCAAAGAATTTGTCGGAGCAAAAGATTTAATCCTGCACCTGATTGGAAAAATCAGCGCGCAAGGCGCGAACTTCAAAGTGTTGGAATTCGCTGGCGAGACGATTACCGGCATGCCTGCCTCTGGCAGATTGGTGCTGTGCAATATGGCGGTGGAAGCGGGGGCGACTGCCGGGATAGTGCCCGCCGACCAGGAGACGGCGCGTTATCTGCGAGAAGAAGCGAACGTGAAGGAGTCGATTGAGTTTATCAGTTCCGATGCAACCGCCAGTTACGAACGCACGGTGGAGATCGAGGTTTCTGAGCTCCAACCGCAAATCGCCTGTCCACATACGGTCGATAACGTGAAGCCGATCGAAGCGGTCATAGGTAAAAAGATTCAGCAGGTAGTCATTGGCTCGTGCACCAATGGCAGGCTCGACGACCTCGCCACAGCCGCGGAGCTCCTGGCCAACCACAAAGTGGCGCCCGGCACGCGAATGCTCATCTTCCCTGCTTCGGCGAGAATATTTCAGCAAGCGCTCGAAAAGGGCTATATCAGCATTTTCATGAAAGCCGGTGCTATCGTGATGAACTCCGGATGCGGGCCGTGCCTTGGGATTCATGAAGGCGCTTTGGGGGATGGCGAAGTGGCGCTTTCGACAACGAACCGGAACTTCAAGGGCCGTATGGGCAATCCCAATTCGGAAGTTTATCTTTGTTCTCCGGCTGTCGCCGCGGCGTCGGCCATTGCCGGAGCAATCATTCACCCGTCGCACCGGAAAAACTGAAGACCAGGATTATGGCAAAAGTCGTTCTTAAACTCGTGGATGACATTTCGACAGACGTAATTTATCCGGGTCGCTACATGGCCACCGTTCTGCCGAGCGAAACGCCCCAATTCGCTTTCGCGGATGACGGCGCATTCAATGGCCAACTCAAAGCCGGGCAAATTCCGCCGGGGAGCATTATTGTGGGCGGAAAAAACTTTGGGTGCGGCTCTTCGCGCGAACAGGCGGTGTCTTGCTTAAAGGGGCATGACCTGGTCATTATTGCGAAGAGCTTCGCGCGAATATTTCTGCAGAACAGCATTAACCTGGGGCTGAATACGATTGTTTGCCCCACGATCGAAGCCGCGCAGAGCGACGAGCTTGAAGTCGGCGCCGAAACTGTGCTTAACAAGTCCAGCGGGAAACGATTCCCGATCGAGCCCCTCCCGAAATCCCGGCAGGCCATTATCGACGCAGGTGGTCTGACCGCTTACACGCGGCAGCGAGTGGTGGCTGTTCTCCCGGCCAAATGATCGGTATCGAGACAGCGATCAAGAGTTGATAATGAAGTTGCCGGAGGTCTCGGCAACTCCGGTGCGGAGGCTCCAGAGTGGAAGGGCGTCGGCGTGACCCGTTGTTGACCGCGGTTCGCGCCCAAAAAAGCGGGTCAACTCCCCATCCAAGGTCCGTTAGGCAAGAGCGTGTTTTCGGCGCACGTTGTGGTGGGAGGCAAGGCGTAATCCAGGTTTAAACAGCAGGAGAAAGGCATATGAAAGAAGATGTTCAAATTGAAACCACAACCTACGGCCCGACAAATCGGCTAAGACGCGCATCATGGGGCGCGATCTTCGCAGGGGTTTTTGTGACCGTGGTATTGCAGTTAATGTTGACCTTGTTAGGGGCGGCGATTGGGTTTGCGACCTTTCAATCGCAGGACTCTACGCAGGGGACCACCACAGCTTCAGGGATCTGGATGCTGGTGAGCGGCCTCGTTTCGGTATGGGTCGGGGCATGTATAGCGGGGCGTTTGGCTGGCGGGCCTCGCCGAGCCGATGGTATGCTGCACGGCATCATCACTTGGAGCGTTGCAACTGTTGCGGCACTGTTGCTTCTCGCGACGGCTTTCGGCGCGGTTCTTGGCGGTGTGGGTTCGTTTCTTGGCACGGCCTTAAATTCGGCGGCTGGTCAGAACGGCTTGGCTGCACTCGAAACTCAGGGCAGGAATCTGGCTGGTGACATGCAGCAAGCACTCCCGCCCACTGGACGGGACAATTCGGCGGTAGACCAGAATAGTCAACAGGGGCAGGATAATGCGGCTGCTCAGACCACACAGAACGTGAAAGAACTCGGACATAAAGCCGCTCCCGGCGCCGCCCAAGGTTCGCTGTGGGGATTTATCGCCTTGCTGCTTGGCCTCTTGGTGTCCGCGTGGGGCGGATGGGCGGGAACCGCTTCCTTGCCTAAGCCAATAATCACCAGCGCAACCGCGGCGGCCGCTTAGGCGCCAATCCCC
>Ga0308174_10001533_pt1 | contig 10867 bp, 10 predicted proteins | sample PhyPR2_FD_203894 | JGI IMG/M metagenome (GOLD analysis project Ga0308174, IMG submission 203894) | Soil microbial communities from UC Gill Tract Community Farm, Albany, California, United States - DLSLS.P.R2 | ecosystem: Environmental > Terrestrial > Soil > Agricultural land | place: USA... | reverse complement strand
CTGCTGGTCGTGACCAAAATTGATCGGGTGGACGACAAGCGGCTTCTGCTGCCCGTCATTCAGCGCTACACCGAACTGTTTCCCTTTGCCGATGCCGTGCCTGTCTCGGCGCGCAAAGGCGACGGTCTCGACCGGTTGAAGACAGTCATCAAGCAGTACTTGCCCGAAGGCCCGCCGCTATTTCCGGAAGACTACCTGACCGATCAGCCCATGCGCTATCTGGCCGCCGAAATCATTCGCGAGCGCATTCTGCACTCCACCCGGGAAGAGGTGCCACACGCCACCGCCATTCTGATCGACACGTGGGAAGGAACTCCGCGCTTAACCAAGATCGCAGCGACGATACACGTCGAACGTCCGGGGCAAAAAACCATTCTCATCGGCAACAAAGGATCGATGTTGAAGAAGATCGGCTCTGAGGCTCGCGCGGAACTCGAAAAACTGGTGGGCACGAAAGTCTTCCTGTCGCTGTTCATCAAGGTCAAAGAAAACTGGCGCGAGGACCCAACCTTTCTTAACTCAGTGGACTGGCGCTCAATGGTAGGCTCAGAAGATAAATGAAACGCTTCGCCGCAGTTGCCGCCTTGTGCTGGAGCTTGTTTGCTCAAGCCAACTTTGCCTTCGCCCAGAAGGCAAGCAGTCAGGACGATCAGATCGACTTCAAGGTTCGCACCCGCTTGGCCGGCGATCCTGACGTGAAAGGCGGCGCACTGGAGGTCTCCGTGAAAGATGGCGTGGTCGTATTAAAGGGCCGTGTCGATACGGCGAAGGGCAAGAACAAGGCGACAAAGCTAGCGAAAAAGGTCAAAGGCGTGAAGAGCGTCGATAACGAATTGACCGTCGGACCGCCCACCAGCTAAAAGGCTGTGCGTTAGCTCCATCAAGCTGATCTGATCAGTGAAATTTTTCAACGAGCATCAGGTCACTGTCTTCTTTATCAATCGTCGAGTATAAGAGCGATTTCTCATCCGGAGAAACACTCAACGTAGAGTAAAGCTGCTGATTCAGCCGTAATACGTCGGACACAACGTTGGTCCTAAAACTCAGGAGCCGCAGCATGAAGGGCGGCTCGGCAGTGCGGGGAACGAAGTAGATCCCGCTGCTCGATACATCGAAGTTGCGTTTGTAGATTGACTTAACCATCATGCGCTCGGGACCACTGCGCACGGACACTCGCCAGATACTTGTCTGATCGCCCGGCATCTGTTTGGAATAGTAGAGCGTTTGGCCGTCGGACGATTCGAACGCACTGTAGCCTCCATGTTGGGTTACTTGCACCCGTTGTCCCCCCGTCGCAGGCACCTTCCAGACCTGGAATTGGCCCGTGCGGTCGGACGCGAAGTAAATGTATTTTCCATCTTCGGACCACTGGGGAACTTGTTCATTGGAAGGATCGCTCGTGATGCTTCTCAATTGCCCCCCATGAACAGCGACCGCATAGACATCCCACTGCCCCTGAATCGCGGAGTCGAATACGAGTGTCTGGCCATCGGGCGACCAGCGGGGACTGCCTAGTCCCGCGCCCCCCAACGAGGTTAGCTCAGCCGCATTGGAACCTGTGGAATCGCAGACCCAGATCTCGGAACTGCCGGACCGGTCGGATGCAAATGCAATCTTTTTACCGTCTGGTGAGAAACGTGCATCCCACTCCATCCATGTCGACGGGGCAACAGTTTTTGCCGAGAACGCTTCATCCCGTTCACTCGATATCTCTGTGTGCCAGATGTTGGTGTCAAACGTGCGCCGCGAAAATGCGAACCGGTTGCCGCGCATAGAGACGGCAGGTGTCTGGCCCACCTCGGCTCCCGATACAAGCCGCTCGACCTTGCCCCCCAATGCCGGAACCCTCCACAGTGATCCAACATTCTTGTCGATTCCAAATATGATGGACGAGCCATCGGCTGTCCACGCCGGTTTTACGATCGGGCTGTTCGCAAACGTGACCTGATTCGGCCTTCCTTTTGTGCCCAGTTGCGGGGATATTCGAACTACGTAAAGGTCGCCCAAACCGTGCCCGGCGGAGCGGATGAACGCGAGTGATTGGCCATCTGGAGACAATGCAGGACTGCTATCCCCGATCACTCCTGCCGGTGGACGTGTGAGCAGGCGCCTTTCGCCCGTCTCGCGAGAAATAAGATAAATGCCGTACGTATCCGTGCCACCTATCGATCTGCCCACCAGATCGGATGCGGCCAGCCACTGGCTATCTGAATACCAGCTCGAAAACGGCCCGAAAGGCGACGAAGGAGGAATCGAGATTTCGGCCAGAAGCCGTTCTGGACCGCCCAGGGCCGGAATTTCGATAATGGCGGCGCGATTGTCTGGAAGCAGTCGGTGGAAAGCGATCGAGCGGCCGTCAGGAGACCACGCGGGGTTTACGTCGGCCGCAGGATCTGCGGTCAGACGGAGCGGGGGTCCACTGCCGACTGGCTTGACGTAAATATCGAAGTTGTTGCGGGTTTCACCGTCCCAGGAGAAAGCCACTTGATTTCCGTCGGGCGAAAATGACGGGCTGGACTCGATTCCAGGATACGTCGTGAGCGGAACTGCAGCCAGCGGAGGTTCAGTGCCCGGCAGCGGCGATTCTCGGTCCCAGAACGCGACCGCAGCAACGAGGACGCCTGTCAGCACAATTACAACCGCAGCCACTATCCAAGAACTTCGAGAACGGACGTTGGCTATTGTCGGCGGTGACGGCAGTGGATCTGGGGGGCCCGGATCCGACGGCCTCTCGACGTGTGCGATGAAACGATAACCACGTTTTGGAAGCGTTTCAATGTAATGAGGCCTCTCTGCGTCATCCCCGAGAGCGTGCCGAAGTTTCTTAATGGCTGTGCCAAGGCCCTGCTCAAAATCGATATACGTGTCCGGCGGCCATAGCTTTCTGCGGATTTCATCCCGGGTGACCAACTCGCCGGACCGCTCCAGGAACATTACAAGGATTTGAAAGGGTTGTCCCTGTAGCCTGATCAGGACTCCCTGCTTCCGTAATTCCCCGCACGCAATATCCACCTCAAAAACTCCGAAGCGGAAAACCGGCACCCGAACCGGCACCTGTTGCATTGCTATTACCCTTCGTTTGCCCGGAGTATAGCACCGCATTGATCTAAATCAAGGCTCGATCCGCATTATTAATCTAGATATTTTCTTGATTTTTCTTAGATTGCGTCCAAATTGGGCGTGGCCGGTGCTCCGCGATTCTCCTGTTGTGGTTCAACCCTGTCTATAACTTCTTTCTGCTCACGGTCCTGCAAGTTCAAACGCAAATCACGTACAATCCAACTCCGGTCCATCGACGATTTCGAGCGCCTCCCGCACAGTGGGTAGCGGGTGAATGCCTAACCAGTCACCCGGATCGGAGAGACAAAATGAATTGGAATCGAAAAAGCCTTCTACTGTTGGGAGCCGCCGCCGTGTGCTTCACAACTGGCTCACTCAGGGCTGCCGACGTTGCCGGCAGTTTTACTTTGCCGTCCCAAACGAACTGGGGACTAGCCGCACTGTCGCCTGGCCAATATACGTTCACGCTGAATCGATCCGCCATTGATGGACGGATCATTGTCTATAAGGGCACCAAGCCCGTACTGATGGTCCTCAGCCAGGGGGTTGCTGAATCCGGGACCTCCGGCGAAAGCTCCATGAAGATTGTGAATGGCAGGGTTCGTTATTTGCGCCTGGCGCCCGCTGGACTGACCTTCAGTTATGCGCCGCATAAGAAAGAAGCGCAGCTTATGGCCGGGCGTCCTGCACAGCGCGAGACATCCCTCCTGGTCGCAACCAAATAATCAGAGGGATGTGAATTACGTTCTGTGGCCGGCGCGACAACGCCAGGCGTGCCCCTAGTCAAATGCGCCGGCCCAAAACCCGTAGGTTGTACAGGTACTGTCCTGGATTGGCGTATGAGCCTACGGCCTTAACCCGTTAGGGACCTGACGGATCGAATACGGAATCCAGGATGTTCCTTGACACCGCTGCAGGCTTGCTCGCTTGCACCCCCCCACCTCATCTGCTAACCTAGGACTTAAATCGCTCGGCTCCTGCTGGGCAGGAGTGTGTTTTATGGCAAAAACTTGTGAAATCTGCGGCCGTGGCCCCCAGTTCGGGAATCGCATCAGCCACGCCCATAACGTGACGAAGCGTCGTTGGAATCTGAACCTGCAAAGCGTTCATGCATTGGTCAAGGGTGCGGGCAAGCGTATCAAAGTTTGCACGTCCTGCATCCGTGACGGCAAAGTGCAAAAAGTCTCCGCCGCTTAAGCAAATACCCGGTTTCTGTAAAAGGCGATCTCTCACGAGATCGCCTTTTCTGCGTCTGCGCTCGTCCTGTTTGCTTGCTTTACCCTGTTCAAAACAGGCAAGATGACAATCATGCGTCTTGTTACCTTTGCCCCCGGCGGGGAAGCTCCCCGCCCCGGTGCCGTCCTGGGCAGCGATACCGTCCTCGACCTCTCCTCGCTCGGCTTCCCTTCCGTCCTGGCACTCATCGAAGCCGGGCCTGAAGCGCTCGCCAAAGCGGAAAATCTCTCCTTCGAGTCGTCCAGCACGGCCAAGCATCCTCTCAGCAGCGTCAAGCTCCTCGCGCCCATTCCGAAGCCGCCCAAGCTGATCTGCGTCGGCCTCAACTACCGCGATCATGCCATTGAAACGGGGGCGCAGATTCCGGACGTTCCCACTATCTTTAACAAGTTTTCTACTGCCGTGATCGGCCCCGGTGACACGATCGTCCTACCCAAAGTCTCCAGCGCGCCGGACTACGAAGCCGAACTGGCCTTTGTCATCGGACGCGGTGGCCGGCGCATTGCCGCCGAAAACTGGAAGGATCACGTCTTCGGCTATACGATCATGAACGACGTCAGCGCCCGCGATTACCAACGTGCGACTACGCAATGGTTGATGGGTAAGACATTCGACACTTTCGCGCCGATCGGGCCCTGGATAGTGACCGCTGGCGACATCGCCGACCCTCACAATCTCGATATTCAACTGGAAATTGCGGGCGAGGTGCTGCAGCGATCTAACACCCGCGAGCTGATCTTCAAAATTCCGGATCTGATTGCTTTCCTTTCCAGCGTCTTCACTCTGGAACCCGGCGATATCATCTCCACCGGCACTCCCGCCGGGGTCGGATTTACGCGGCAGCCACCGCGCTTCCTGCGTCATGGAGAAGAGGTAGTTGTGAAGATCCCAGCCATCGGCGAACTCCGCAACCCCGTCGTAGCGGAAGACTAACCGGCCAAGCGGCCTCGCCGCTTGCCCTCAGCTTGCCTGAGTGCCATCAATAATCGACGTCAGGCGGTCAGCCGTAACGGCCAGATGCGACGCAGATCCAACAACTTTCCCGCTGCGGAAAACCACGACCTGCGGCGATTCGTGCTGCACGCCGCTGACCGTCTCGATGTGCCGCGCTACTGGCCGGCTATCGAGCACGGAAACCATGTACAAAGGCACATCGGGCTGAGTACGGCGAAACTCCGTGATCTCGTCGTGAGCCGCCCAACTGCGATCGCACGCATTACTGTGCTTGAAAATTACGACCAGATCCTGGCTCAGTAACGCATCGAAGTCCCTCGTCGTGCTCAACTGGGGAATAATCCGCGCGGATTCGGTAGACTGCAACTGCATATTCAACTAAAGTAAAACACTCACTCCTGTTTTTATGTGATGCGGTAAACAGTTCTTCCGACTCTCCTATCATGAAGTGAAGGACGAAAAATCATGGAACGTAGAAAGCTTGGAACTCAAGGTCTGGAAGTGTCCGCGCAAGGACTCGGGTGCATGGGGATGTCGGATTTCTACGGCGTCCGCGATAACGACAGTGAATCGATCGCCACCATCCACCGCGCGGTTGACCTCGGCATCAATTTCTTCGACACAGCCGACATGTACGGTCCATTCACGAACGAAATCCTGGTGGGAAAGGCGCTGAAACCACATCGCCACCGCGTCACTATTGCCACGAAGTTCGGCTTCGTCCGCGATCCCAACAACCCCATGTCCCGCGAGATCTGCGGCCGTCCCGACTACATACGCCAGGCCTGCGACGCCAGCCTCCAGCGTTTGGGAACCGACACGATCGACCTTTACTACCAGCACCGGGTCGATCCCAACATTCCCATCGAGGAGTCCGTGGGCACCATGTCCCGGCTGGTCGAAGCAGGGAAAGTTCGTTTTCTCGGCCTGTCCGAAGCTGGTCCGCTGACGCTACAAAAGGCCATGCAGGTTCACCCGATCACGGCGCTACAGACGGAATTCTCGCTCTGGAGCCGGGACGTGGAAAACGACGTGCTCCCCGCGTGCCGCGAACTCGGCGTGGGCTTCGTTGCTTATAGCCCATTGGGACGCGGCTTCCTCAGCGGCCAGATCAAGTCCATAGACGATCTTCCGGCCGATGATACCCGCCGCCATCAACCCCGCTTTCAAGGGGAAAACTTCAAAAAGAATCTTCAGCTCGTGGAAAAGGTGGGCCAACTCGCCCGCGAACACAACTGCACGCCGTCGCAGCTTGCTCTTGCATGGGTACACGCTCAGGGCCGCGATATTATTCCTATTCCCGGCACCAAGCGCCGCCAGTATCTGGATGAGAACGTTGCCGCGCTGAACATACGACTCACGCCTTCGGATCTGGAGCAGATCGACGATATTTTCAAGCCAGGCGTTGTGGCTGGCGATCGATACGCGCCCGCCATGATGGCTGCCATCGCAAAATAGCCCACTACGCCCTGATCAACATGCCTTCCTTCACGCTCGGCGAGCTCGGTAAATCGCTCGACTGCCAGGTTGCGGGCGATCCGTCGACTGTAATCACCGGCGTCTCCACCGTGGAGAAAGCCGGTCCCGGCGAGATCACCTTTCTCGCCAACATGAAGTACGCATCGAAGGCCAAAGCAACTCGGGCGGCAGCCATTATTGCGGCCGAACCGCTTACCGGAATCGCCGCGGCGACGCTGGTTTCGCCGAACCCCTATCACGACTTCGCCCGCGCACTCGGTCTCTTCTATCAAGCCCCGAAGCCACCTTCCGGCATTCATCCCACAGCCGTCATAGACCTCACAGTGATGATTGGCAAGGATCCGTCCATAGGCGCTTACGTGGTGATCGGGCCGAACACAACCATCGGCGACAACGCAGTTCTGCATCCGCACGCCGTGATCTATGGGGGCTGCTCCATCGGAAACAACTTCACTGCGCACTCGCATGTGTCGGTTCGCGAATACACCCGCATCGGACATCGCGTGACGCTGCATAACGGCGTGGTAGTGGGGGGTGACGGCTTCGGCTTCGCGAAGGCGAACGACGGAACGCACCATAAAATTCCTCAGTCGGGCATTACCGTCATTGAGGACGACGTCGAGGTGCAAACCCTCACTTCCATTGACCGGGCTTCGCTCGGAGAAACACGCATCAAGCGCGGAGCGAAGATCGACAGCCTCGTTCAGATCGGCCACTCCTGCACGGTGGGAGAAGACAATATCTTGTGTGGCCAAACTGGGCTTGCCGGCAGCACGACGCTCGAAGAGAACGTGATTATGGCGGGCCAGACCGGCTCTTCCGGCCATCTCACGATTCACAAGAACGCGACGATTTGGGCTCAGGCCGGGCTGGTAGGCGATGTTTCCGCCGGAGCCGTCGTGGCCGGATCACCGGCCTTCGATCATCGTGAGTGGTTGCGAGCTTCTGCCGCCTACCCCAAGCTTCCCGATCTGCTTAAAACACTCCGTACATTGGAGCGGCGTATCGCGGAACTGGAACGCGAAAAATAAGACGAAGGAATCCTCAACTAGGGCTCGGTACGACCTGGAGCTCCGCCATCGCTTGCTGCTCGTCGACTACGGGTTGCTTCTTGATTACGGCTGGCCTGCCATTCACGGCGCCATTTTTCGTTGAAACAGTAGCTGCCGGCTGCTCCTGTCCTTTGCCTTGTTGCTCATCTGGCGGAGTGATCTTCTTCACCACTTCGCGGAACAGTACGGCGGAGTGCTCCATCAGGTCGTAAGACTCCCCGCCCTCCACTTGGATGTGATCGGGCTGGACAGGATAACGGGTATCCAGCACCAGTTCCCAAGTCGAGTTGGGTAAACATTTGGGCGTGAAGAATTCAATGTGGTCGTGGTGGGGATTCAGGCAGAAGAGGAAGCTGTCGTCCTGGATGTGTTCACCATAACGGTCAACGTCGTCCAAGGTTTGGCCGCTCAGATACAAGCCCAGGCAGCGGACCCATCCTGCATTCCACTCCTCCTCGGTCATCTCCTTGCCGTCGGGACGATACCAGGTGATGTCTTGCACCTGAATGCCATCAACGCTTTGCGAACGTACCGTTGAGGGACTAATCTTACGGTCCTGAAAGAACTTGCGACGGTGAAAGTTCGCATGCTCCTTCCGCAAGGCAATTAGGGTCGTCGCAAACGCCAGCAGACTCCTTTTCCTATCATCCAGGTTCCAGTTCAACCAGCTAATCTCGTTGTCCTGGCAATATGCGTTGTTATTGCCGAACTGCGTCCGGCCAATCTCATCTCCGGCGCAGATCATCGGTACGCCCTGTGACAAAAGCAGAGTGGCCAGCATGTTCCGTTTCTGCCGTTCTCGAAGCTCGATTACTTTTCCGTCGTCAGTCGGGCCTTCCACGCCACAGTTCCACGAGTAGTTCTCGTTGGTGCCATCGCGGTTGCCTTCTCCATTCGCCTCGTTGTGCTTTTGGTTGTAGCTCACCAGGTCCGTCAGCGTAAAGCCATCATGGGCAATCACGAAATTGATGCTGGCCGACGGACGGCGACCGTCTCCCTGATACAGATCGCTGCTGCCCGTCAGGCGGTATCCAAGCTCCGCTAACTGCCCGTCGTCACCCTTCCAGTAACGCCGGACAACGTCGCGATACTTCCCGTTCCACTCCGCCCATAAGGATGGGAAGCGGCCCACCTGGTAGCCGCCTTCTCCAACGTCCCATGGTTCGGCAATGAGCTTCACCTTCGAAAGAACCGGGTCCTGATTGATCACGTCGAAAAACGCAGACAGTCGGTCGACATCGTGAAGTTCGCGAGCCAGCGCGGCCGCCAGATCAAAGCGGAAGCCATCCACGTGCATATCCAGCACCCAGTACCGCAAGCTGTCCATGACCAGCTTCAGCACCTGTGGATTGCGCATGTTCAGGGTGTTTCCGGTCCCGGTGTAATCCATGTAATAGCGCGGATTGTCCGCGACCAGACGGTAGTAGGTAGGATTGTCGATGCCCCGGAAGCTCAGCATGGGGCCCATCCGGTTGCCTTCGGAAGTGTGATTGTAGACGACGTCCAAAATCACTTCGATGTTCGCGCGGTGCAGCTCGCGGACCATCGTCTTAAATTCCCCGATCTGTTGCCCCATATCGCCAGCGCTGGAATATCGCGCATCGGGAGCAAAGAAATTCGTCGTGTTGTAGCCCCAGTAATTACGCAATCCGAGATCCAGCAGGTGCTTGTCGTCCAGGAACTCATGGGTTGGCATCAACTCTACTGCCGTAACCCCTAGCTTCTTGAGATAGTCAATCGATGCTGGACTGGCCAATCCGGCGTAGGTTCCCCGGATCGCCTCGGGAACGTCGGGGTTTTGTATTGTAAAGCCCTTCACATGAACTTCGTAAATAACGGAGTCGTGAAGCTGGATGTCAGGTGAGCGGTCGTTCTGCCAATCAAAGTGAGAACTGGTCACGACCCCCTTAGGCATTCCCGGGGCGTTGTCCCGGTCATCGAAACTCAGATCCTCTTTCGGATCGCCTAGCCTATAGGAAAAGATCGGGTAATCCCAGTTGACCTTCCCGGCGATCGCTTTGGCGTAAGGGTCGATGAGCAACTTTGCCGAATTGAACCGCAGTCCGTTCTGTGGCTCGTTTGGACCGTAAACCCGGTACCCGTATAGCTGGCCAATGGTTAACCCCGGAATGTAGCAGTGCCAGACGTAGCCGGTACACTCCCGCATCGTGATGGCTTCGTACTCGTTGGCATGCAACTCACTGAATAAGCACAAGTCAACCCGCGTGGCATTCTCCGAGTAAATAGCGAAGTTAACCCCAATTCCATCCCAGGTTGCGCCTTGTGGATACGGTGAGCCAGGGAGAATTTTTGTCGGCATTTAGTTTTTCTACTTTACCCTCTCTAAGAAAGTCTTTGGAGTGTGAAACCCAAGAGATGACAACCGGCGCTGGTTTGTTTCCCGAAGGCCGTGTCGGGTTGGTCGCCCCGGTCGAAACGTTTTATGAGAAGAATTGTCCTACCACTGTGAGTGTGGTTTTGATTTCGTCATTACTTACAAAGTAGGCACCAAAATGGCAGTCATTAATATTCACGACAGGGCTGACGAGTTAAGAATTGAGATTCGCGGCGACTTTTCAGGCCCCTGTGTACACGATACTTCAGCCACATGGCGCGCGTCCCTTCCTGATGCCACCCACCGCCGGTTGACGGTCGATATCTCCGAAGTCTCCGGCTGTGATGCCGAAGGACAGGAACTCCTCCGGGAAATGTACCGGCACGGTACTCAGATTGCTGCTGGTAATCCAGCCGCGCTCGACCTTCTCAATAAGATTACCACTGCCCGTAGCGGCACCGGTGTGAGCATTCCTGACAGGATCCAAAATCGGATTTCCATGACTGGGTCTCTCCGAGTCTCTGCCGCGCCCGCTTCCTAAAAAACGCGGAACGAAGCCAAGCAAAGGATTGGCTTCGTTCCGCACTTCTTCTATCTTATTTAGTTTCAACTACTTGCTTTTCCTGTTTTAGTTTGACAAGGGCCCAGTTCGTTTCGTAATCTCCCTAATTAGCCTGTGTCTTCTTTCCGCCTTAACCTCGCTTCTTTAGTCGACGACTTTGCCCGGCACGGAAAACAAACGGCCATCGTC
>Ga0308174_10001532_pt1 | contig 10872 bp, 9 predicted proteins | sample PhyPR2_FD_203894 | JGI IMG/M metagenome (GOLD analysis project Ga0308174, IMG submission 203894) | Soil microbial communities from UC Gill Tract Community Farm, Albany, California, United States - DLSLS.P.R2 | ecosystem: Environmental > Terrestrial > Soil > Agricultural land | place: USA... | reverse complement strand
CCTGGGCGACGCTCGCCTGGGTGCCGGCGATGCGGCGCGCGGGGTCCGAGCCCGTCAGGCTGGTCAGGAAGAAGGTGGCCGTCGCGATCACGAACACCAGGACGATGCCGGCGCCGAGCCGGCGAAGCAGGAACGGGATCACGATCGGCTCCTGGTCGATGGGTGCGAGGGCCTGACCGGCCCGTGCCCGCGGAGAACGTCCGCGGGCACGGGCGGCGGATCAGCTGGCCGGCGTGAGGCTGGACAGCGGCGGGACGGCGATACCGGGGATCGGCGTGACCTTCACGTCCTTGGCGGTCACGTAGGCGCCCTTCTGGAAGTCCCAGGGAGCGAACCAGGCCTGGTCGACCAGGTAGGCGTTGAGCTGGCTCAGCGCCTTGTCCTGCGCGTCACCGGTCGACGCCTGGGCCGATGCGAGGAGATCATTGACCTTCGGGTCGCTCACGTGGAACGGGTTGAAGGGGGCTCCCGGCGCGACGGCCAGCTGGGCGAAGGCCCACGGGCTGCTCGAGGTCAGCGAGAAGAAGTTCGCCGGCCACTGCCCGCCGATGATGCTGCCGACGACCTGGTCGCCGGTGATCGGCTTGTAGGTGGTCTTGATCTTCAGCGACTGGAACGCCTCGGTCATCGCGGCCTGCTCGTCCGGGTACACGGGCGAGAAGTCCGGCAGCGTCATGGAGAAGCCGTCGGCGTAGCCCGCGTCGGCCATGAGCTTCTTGGCCTTGTCCAGGTCGAAGGAGTACTTGTCCTCCAGCGAGGAGTCGTAGGCCGCCGTGCTGGGCCCGAAGATCTGGGCGGTCGCCGTGCCCATGCCGCCCTTGACGGTCTTCACGATCGTCTCGCGGTCCATGGCGTAGTTGATCGCCTGCCGGACCCGCACGTCACCGAGCGCCTTGGTGTTCTTGCCGGCCCGGTCCCAGAGGAACACGCCCTCGACGGTGCCGTTGTCGAACGTGGTGACGTTCAGCCCGGCGTCCTTCGCGCCCTTGACGATGTCCTTGGACCCGCCCGGCAGCCCCTGGATCTGACCCGAGCGCAGGGCGTTGAGCGCAGCCGTGGTGTCGTCGAGCATCTTCACGTCGACCTCGTCGTAGGGGTACGCGCCCTTGTTCCAGTAATCGGCGTTCCGGGTGTACACGTACGTGTCGCCGGCCGTCGTCTTTCCCTGGTCCAGCACGTAGGGACCGGTGCCGACCGGCGTCGTCTTGATGTCGGCGCTGTCCAGGGCCTTCGGGCTGGCCATGTAGCCGGCGCTGCGGGCCAGGCTGTCCACCAGCGACGGGTCGGCGGCCTTCAGGACGACGTCGGCATGCGTGGTGTCGACCGCGTCCACGTGGTCGATCGCGCCGAGGGCGTGGGCGGCTTCCCCGGTGCCCTTCTCGGCGTGCTCGAGGTTGGCCTTCACCGCCGCGGCGTCGAACGCGGTGCCGTCGGAGAACGTCACGCCGTCCTTGAGGGTGAGCTTCAGCGTCGTGCCGGCGTCGTCGTAGCTCCAGTCCGTCGCGAGGTTCGCGGCCGGCCGACCGTCCTTGTCGAGCTTGAGCAGCGAGTCGTAGACGGGCTGGTAGTAGTGGTCCTCGGGACCACCCATGGCCATCGCGCCCGGCTCGAACGAGGTGGGGGGCGTGATGGTGGCCAGGCTGAGCTTTCCTCCGCCGGAACCTGACCCCGAATCGGAGCCGCCGGCGGAACCACCGCAGGCGGAGAGCGTGAGCGCCAGTGCCGCGACCGCGGCGGTGACGAGAGACCTTCGCATGTGAACTCCAGGAGCGACAGGACCGGCGTGGTCCCGGGCGGCGTGGGCCGCGGTGGCTGAGGGATCGAGCAGGCGCGCCCGGTCGGGAGCACTGGTGCGGAACTGTGGGGCGGGTCACGCCTCGCCGACGACTTTAGTGCCGTCGGCACATATGTCAACCCTCACACAGCAAGCGTGCGCTGAAGTGGCGCCGCGTGCCCGAGGGGCGACCCGTTCTCGATCCAGATGCCGACGGATACGGGGGCGAAGAGCTGCTCGATGGCGAGGATCGCGGCCCCGGTCACGCCCTCGTGGAAGTCCAGGGACGCCGGCCGAACGGTCAACCGCTGCTCGGCCAGCTTGGTGGTGCGCCCGCGCACCGTCTCCTCGAAGGCACGGACGACCGACTCCCCGATCCGGAGGGCGCCGCCGCCGATGACCACGGTCCCGGGATTGAGGAAGTTGACGACACCGGCGACGGTCGTGCCGATCAGCCGGGTGCCGCGCAGGGTCTCGTCCGAGGCGAGCGGGTCGCCGTCCCGGGCCGCCAGGCCTACGTCCTGAGAGGTCAGGTGGCCGCGCTCGGCCAGGCGCGCGGACAGCACGGGACTCTCGCCGGCGCGCGCGCTCAGCCGGCGCACCAGGCCCCAGCCGCCCGTCACCGCCTCCAGGCAGCCGATCTGACCGCACCGGCAGACGACGGACGGGTCGTCGGTGACCTGGATGTGGCCGATGTCGCCGGCCGCGCCGGTGTCGCCGCGGAAGACGGTGCCCTTGGACACCAGTCCGGCCCCCACCCCCTCGTCGACGAAGACGTACAGCAGGTCACGGCCGTCCTGCGGTGTTCCCTTGTGCCACTCGCCCAGCGCCATCAGGTTCACGTCGTTGTCGACCCAGACCGGCGCGTCGTAGCGGTCGCGGAGCCAGGACCGCACGCTCCAGCCGTCCCACCCGGGCATGATCGGCGGGTCGACCAGGCGCCCGGTCGCGAAGTCGACCGGTCCGGCGACGCCGATCCCGAAGGCCCACGGCTCCGTCCGCGTCTTGCGCGCAAGCCGGACGAACAGGCCGTCCAGCAGCTCGAGGGTCTCCTCGGGACGGTCGGCCGCGTTCCAGTCCTCGTGCAGGGACGCGATCAACGTGCCGTCCAGAGTCGCAACGGCGGCCGTCATCTCGGTCGCGCCGATCATGCCGGCGTAGACGTGGCCCGCCTCGGACCGGAAGCGCAGCAGCCGCGACGGCCGGCCCCCGGCCGACGGCGCGAGGTCGCCGTCCTCGAGCAGGCCGACGTCGATCGCCTGCTGGACGCGCTGGGTGACGACCTTGCGGCCGATGCCGGTCTCCTGCTCCAGGCCCGGGCGGGTGACCGCCTTGCCCGTCCGCACCAGGTTGATCAGCTGGCCGTGGACGAATGCCTCCTGCGGGGAGGGCGTCGAACTGCTCAAGGCGACCTCCGGGGAAGGTGTCGGACCGGATCGGTTCCGTTGGAACATAAGCTACGCCGTGCGGAGTCGATGCGTCACCACTCCGACGGGAGAGATCTTGCCGAGCCGCCTCGTGACGTGGACCGACGGGTCTCCGGACCTCACGACACCGGCGCGCCCAACAGGTACCGGACCGCCGTCTCGCCCAGCTGCGCGGCGAACGTGTCGTCGTCCACGGGCACCGCGGTCGCGAAGTCGGGCCCGTAGGCCACGCGGATGATCGCGGCCGCGAACACGGTTCCGAAGGTCCCGCGGACGGCGGCCTCGGGATCGGGATGCGACATCACCGACAGCGCCGGAGTCAGGGCTTCGAGGAACTCCTGCCCCAACTCCTGGCTGTACCGCGAGCCCCGGCGGCGCACCTCGGCATGGGCCGCGGAGAGCAGGACGACGGGCCGCAGGAAGGTCTGGTGTCGGAGGGGAATCCCTACGGTCTCCGCGACGACGGCCCGCACGAGATCCGCGGGCGCTCGGCCCTCCGGGGCTCCGGCATCGCGGAGCCTGCCCTGATCGGCCCGCAGTCGCGCGATGCCGTGCTCGTAGACCGCGAGGAAGAGCGCGTCCTTGCTCGCCGTCCGGGCGTAGATGGCCGGCGGTGCGACCGACGCCCGCTCGCAGACCGCCGCGATGGTGAACGCGTCGTAGCCGCCGGCCTCCAGAAGAGCCACCCCAGCGTCGAGCACGCGGTTCCACGCCTCGCGGCTCCGGCGCTGCTTCGGCGGGCGTACCTCCAGTTCGGCGTCCACGGCTCCATCCTCCCCGACTCGCCTTGACAGAACAGTGACCGGCGCTACAGTTCCGGCCTAACTGTAGCGGTCGCTACTGTTCAGTCCGACAGCGTCGAGGTGTCCGATGACCCCCGTTTCACCCTCCCCTCGCGGCCGTGTCGCCGTCCTCGGCGCCGGTCCCGCCGGCATGGCCGCGGCCCTCGGCGCGCTCAAGGCCGGCCATGATGTCGTCGTCTACGAGCGCTACCGCGAGGCCCGGCCGGCGGGCAACATCCTCAACCTGTGGCCGCCGCCGCTGAAGGCGCTGGGCCTGCTGGGCGTGGACATCGAGGACCTCGGCGCCCCGACGGACACGGAGTTCCGCAACGTCCACGGCAAGGTCCGCGTGCGCGTCAAGCAGGACGAGGACGTGAAGAAGGCCTACGGCGGCGGCTTCATCGGCCTGCTCCGCCCGGAGCTCTACGAGCGGATGCTCGCCGCGATCCCGGATGGCGTGATCCGGTTCGACCAGCAGGTGGACCGCATCGAGCAGGACGACCGAACTGTCACGCTGCACTTCGCCGACGGCAGCACCGGCGAGCACGACGTACTGATCGGCGCCGACGGCATCGACTCCCTGGTGCGGCGCACGCTGTGGGGCGAGGAGCCCAAGCGGGAGCACCGGCTGCACATCTTCGGCGGCTTCACCTTCGCCGAGGTGGAGGGCACGACGCCGAACATGTGCGTCCTGACGCACAGCCCGACCACGCAGGGCAGCTGGACGTCGATCCGGAACAAGGGTCGGGACGGGAACCAGTGGTGGGTGCTCACCGCGACCGACCCGGACGCCCCGGCGCCGGCCGACCTCAAGGCGGCGGCGACGGCCCTCGCGAGAGACTTCCCCGCTCCCCTCCCCGGGCTCGTCGCCGCGACCGAGCCGCAGAACGTCCAGCGCTGGGTGCTCCGCGACCGGAAACCGCTGAAGCAGTGGTCGACGGGGCGGATCACGCTGTGCGGTGACGCCGCACACGCGACCTCCCCGTACGCCGCATACGGCGCCGGCATGTCGATCGAGGACGGCTACTTCTTCGGCCGCGCACTCACAGGCGTCGACCTCACCGACCTGGCGGCGGTGCAGCGGGCGCTGCAGTCCTACGAGGACCCTCGCAAGCCGCACACGGCCCAGCAGGTGCAGCAGGCCTGGATGCTCGGGAAGATCTTCCACCACACTCCCGGTCCGCTGCGGGCAGTGCGCGACCTCGTCTTCGACCGGACCCCTTTCCTGCAGAAGATGGCCGGCGACTCCAACCCCCGCGAGATCAACAAGCAGCTCGCGCTGATCGAGGGCTGAGCGTTGGTCATCGTTCTCGGCAGCGCCATCGCTGCACCCGGGCGCCGCGACGAACTGGTCGCGGCGGCCCGGGCTGTCGCCGCTGCAAGCCAGGAAGACCGTGGCTGTGTCGCGTACTCGTTCGCCGCCGATCTCGAGGACGAGGACCGCATCCTCGGCATCGAGATCTGGGCCGATCGCGCGGCGCTCGACGAGCACATGACCCACACCCACACCCAGGAGTTCCTGCAGGTCGCCCCGGGGCTGGTGGCGGGCGAGCCGGTGATGTCCTTCTACGACCTGCCGGACAGCGCGCCCTGACACGAGGACGAGCACACAGCACGGCGCACGCCATGCCTGACCGGCGACGGGTAGAGCCGCACAGGATCGCGCGGGGCGGTCGCTAGCGTTCGGCGCATGCGCATGAAGCCGGGCCGCCCGCGTCTCGAGGGCTACGCGGACCTGTTCGACGTCCCGGCGGCGGGCGGCGGGTTCGCGGTGACCTTCCTGGGGGTCAGCAGCCTGTTGTTCGACGACGGGGAGCACGCGGTCATGACCGACGGCTTCTTCTCCCGTCCGTCCCTGCTCCGGGTCGGTCTGGGTCGGATCTCGCCGGACGACGGGCGCATCGACAGCGCGCTCGCCCGGCTCGACCACGATGCGCCCGGCGCGACCGATCGGCTCCGCGCCGTCGTCCCGGTGCACACGCACTTCGACCACGTCATGGACTCCGCCGCTGTGGCGCGCCGCACGGGCGCCGAACTGGCCGGCGGCCGGTCCGCGGCCATGGTGGGGCGGGGAGCCTGCCTCCCTGACGACCGGATCCGGGTCGTCGCTCCCCACGAGCCGGTGGCTTACGGCTCCTTCCAGGTGACCTGGGTGCAGTCGGCGCACTGTCCGCCGGACCGGTACCCCGGCGCGATCGAGGAGCCCGTGGTCCCGCCGGCCTGGGCGGCGGCCTACCGCTGCGGGGAGGCCTGGTCGCTGCTCGTGCGGCACAGCAGCGGCCGGTCCGCTCTCGTCCAGGGCAGCGCGGGCTACGTCCCCGGCGCCCTCGACGGCCGGCAGGCGGACGTCGCCTACCTCGGCGTCGGTCAACTGGGCGTGCTGCCCGAGGACTACGTCCGCGCGTACTGGACCTCCACGGTCGAGGCCGTCGGCGCCAAGGAGGTCGTCCTGACCCACTGGGACGACTTCTTCCGTCCGCTGGACCAGCCGCTGCGCGCGCTGCCCTACGCCGGCGACGACCTCGACGTCACCGTGCGGACCCTCCGCGGACTGGCCGACTCACAGAGCGTCGCCCTTCGGCTGCCGACGGTCTGGCGCCGCGAGGACCCCTGGGCCGCCCTGTCCTGACCCGCGCCCGAATCAGCGCAACGACCGGCCGATCCCGCGCGCCGCGGCCAGGAGGGCCGGCACCGCCGAGACCGCTCGGTCGTCGTTCGGGACGATCACCGACAGGGCGGCGACGACCTCACCGAGGCCGTCGCGGACGGGTACCGCGATTCCCGTGGCGTCCTCGTGCACGTGGCCGGCCAGCAGGGCGAACCCCTGGCGGCGGACCTGTTCCAGGCTCGCGCGCAGCCGGTCCGGAGAAGTGGTCGTCGCCGCGGTGTAGCGCTCCAGTGGCCGGGCCAGGACCCGCTCGCGCAGCTCCGGCGGGCCGAACGCGAGCAGCACGTGACCGGACGACGAGATGTGCAGCGGAAGCCGGCCGGCGATGCGCGAGTAGTTGATGACGGCGTCCCGCGCGGTGAGCCGCTCCAGGAAGAGCACTTCGTCGCCGTCCGGCACGGCCAGCTGCACGTGGTGGCCGACGACGGCGTGCAGGTCCTCCAGGTAGGGCATCGCGGCGTCCCGCAGCGACCGGGTCGGAGAGGCACGGGAGGCCAGCTCCCACATCCGCATGCCGATGCGCACGCGGCGGTCCTCTCCCCTGCTCAGCAGTCCGTGCTCGGCGAGCTGGGCGACGAGGCGCGAGGCCGTGGCCACGTGCAGCCCGGACCGGCGGGCGATCTCCGAGACCGTGAGCTCGGGGTCGTCGGGGCCGAACGCCTCCAGGACGCGGACCGCGCGCGTCAGGGACGACTCCCCGGTCGCCGTCCGTGCCATGGCGGCAGTGTGCCACCGCCTCTCATCCATTGAGAAGGTGTTGGCCGGGTCACACTCGCCCGGCCACCCTTCCCGGCATGACCGCCACCGTCGCCTCGGCTCCGTCCGTGTCACCGGACGTCGCCACCCTGCGGGTCACCGCGAAGGAGATCCAGGCAGACGGCGTCCTCACCCTCGAGCTCGCCTCGCCGTCGGGCGGCAGGCTGCGCGACTGGACCCCCGGCTCGCACATCGACCTCGTCCTGCCGAACGGCCTCACCCGGCAGTACTCGCTGTGTGGCGACCGTTGGGACCCGACCACGTACCGGGTCGGCGTGCTGCGCGAGCTCTCCGGTCGTGGCGGCTCCGCGTTCGTCCACGACGACCTCCTCGTGGGTGACCTGGTGGGCGTCGGCGGTCCGCGGAACAACTTCCCGCTCGTCCCGTCCGAGCAGTACCTCTTCGTCGCCGGGGGTATCGGCATCACGCCGATCCTGCCGATGGTGCGGCAGGCGGACCTCCTGGGCGCGGACTGGCGGCTGCTCTACGGCGGGCGTCGCCGGAGCTCGATGGCGTTCCTCGGGGACCTGGATCAGTACGGGGACCGCGTGCTGGTCCGACCTGAGGACGAATACGGGCTGCTCGACCTCACCGGTTTCCTGGGCGAGCCGCGCGGCGGTGCTCGCGTGTACTCCTGCGGCCCGGCTCCCCTGCTCGCGGCGATGGAGCGGGCCTGTGCCGGCTGGCCCCCGTACACGCTGCGGACCGAGCGGTTCGTGGCCGACGAGCTGGGCACGCCGGCGCGCTCCGCCGCCTTCGAGGTCGAGCTCGCCCGCACCGGCGCCACCGTGACGGTGACGCCGGAGCTGACGGTCCTCGAGGCGCTCCGCGGAATCGGCGTCGACGTCCTGTCCTCCTGCCGTCGCGGGGTCTGCGGCACCTGCGAGACCGACGTCCTGGCCGGCCGCCCGGACCATCGCGACGCCCTCCTCGACGACGAGGAACGGGAGGCCAACGACTGCATGTACCTCTGCGTCTCCCGCTCCCGCGACGAGCGCCTCGTCCTCGACCTCTGACCTCCCCCGGACCCAGGAGAACCGCGTGACCGCCACTGCACCCACCAGCACCGCGGCGCCGACCAGCGACGTCGACCCGTTCGGCCACGAGGTCCTCGAGGACCCGCTCCCGATGCACGCCGAACTGCGGGATGCCGGCCCGGTGGTCTACCTCAGCCGGTACGACGTGCACGCGTTCGCCCGCTACGACGAGGTCCACGCCGCCCTCGTCGACTGGCAGGGTTTCCAGTCGGCCGCGGGCGTGGGCCTGTCGAACTTCCGCACCGAGAAGCCGTGGCGCCCGCCCAGCCTCCTGCTCGAGGCGGACCCGCCGCGGCACGACGCCCCGCGCCGGGTCCTCCAGAAGGTGCTGGGTCCGCGGGCGCTGCGCCGGCTCCGGGAGCACTGGGCGGCCGATGCCGAAGCGCTCGTGGACGAGGTGCTGGCCGCCGGTACGACGTTCGACGCCGTCCCCACACTGGCGTCGGCCTTCCCGCTGCGGGTGTTCCCCGACGCGGTCGGCCTGCCGAAGGAGGGCCGGGAGCATCTGTTGCCGTACGGGGACCACGCCTTCAACGCGTTCGGCCCCTCGAACGACCTCGTGGCGAAGGGCGCGCACCGAGTGGCGGAGCTGTCCGGCTGGGTCAGCGAGCAGTGCCGGCGCGAGGTCCTGTCCACCGAGGGTTTCGGAGCCGACATCTGGACCGCCTCCGACCGCGGCGAGATCACACCGGACCAGGCACCCCTCATGGTCCGCTCACTGCTGACCGCCGGCGTGGACACGACCGTGCACGCCCTGTCCGCGATTCTCTATGCCTTCGCGACGAGCCCTGACCAGTGGGCGAGACTCCGGCAGGACCCGTCGCTGGCGCGTGTCGCCTTCGACGAGGCGGTCAGGTGGGAGTCGCCGGTGCAGACGTTCTTCCGGACGGCGACCACGGACGTCCGGGTGGGCGATGTCGTCATCCCCGAGGGCCACAAGATCCTCATGTTCCTCGCGGCGGCCAACCGCGATCCACGACGGTGGACGAACCCGGATGCCTTCGACCTGTCGCGTGACCCGTCGGGGCACGTCGGCTTCGGGATGGGCATCCACCAGTGCATCGGGCAGCACGTCGCCCGACTCGAGGCCGAGGCACTGCTGACGGCGCTCGCTCGCCGCGTCCGGTCCATCGAGCTGGACGGCCCGACGAAGCGGCATCACAACAACACCCTGCGCGCCTGGGCGAGCATCCCGGTGAGGGTCACGCTGGACTGACGACCAGGGCGCACCACGGCCCCGGCGCGGGGGTTTGACGACCACGCCGGGGCCGGATGCGCACGCAATGCCCGACCCACCGCGTCTGAAACCGTCGCTGCAGAAAGTCTGCAGAAGTTGGCGGGCGGGGCTCCCCCGGGGCTCCCCAGGGCCCCGCCCGGACACAGCATCCGTGAGACGTTCCCGTTCCGCAAGAGATGGCTCAGGACGTGTCGCCGAACTACGCGTGAATTCGGCCGGTGACCTCGCCGAAGGAGATGCGCCCGCCCCCTGCGTCCGGCGCGGTGGCGCTGATGGTCACGGTGTCGCCGTCCTCGAGGAACGTCCGGGTCGAGCCGTCGGACAGCGTCAGAGGCTTCGTCCCGTTCCACGACAGCTCCAGCAGCGAACCGCGCTGATCCGGCCCGGGTCCGCTCACCGTGCCGGAGGCAAACAGGTCGCCCGAGGCCAGCCCGGAGCCGTTGACCGTCAGGTGCGCCAGTTGCTGGGCCGGCGTCCAGTACATGTCCCGGAACGGCGGGCGGCTGACGACCTCGCCGTTGATGCGGATCTCCAGGGAGATGTCGAGACCCCATGGAGAGCCGGCGTCGCCGAGGTAGGGCAGCAGCGGCACGTCCCGGACCGGCGGCGGCACCCGCGCCGGCTCGAGCGCGGCCAGCGGCACGATCCACGGCGACATCGACGTCAGGAACGACTTGCCGAGGAACGGCCCGAGCGGCACGTACTCCCACGCCTGCAGGTCGCGCGCCGACCAGTCGTTGACCAGGCAGACCCCGAAGACGTGCTCCGCGAAGTCCTCGACCGGTACGGCGGTCCCCGGGTCTGCTCCCATGCCGACGACGAAGCCGACCTCGGCCTCGAAGTCAAGCCGCCGGCTGGGTCCGAAGGTCGGGGTCTGGTCCCCCGGCACCAGGAACTGGCCGGCGGGGCGGCGCACCGGCGTGCCCGACACCGCGACCGATCCGGAACGCCCGTGGTAGCCGATCGGCAGGTGCCGCCAGTTGGGAGTCAGCGGCTCGGCGTCCGGCCGGAAGATCCGACCGACGTTCTCCGCGTGCGCCTTCGAGCTGTAGAAGTCGACGTAATCGGCGACCTCGAACGGCCGGTGCATCGTCACCTGGTCGAGGGGGATCAGGTGGGCACCGACCGCATCGCAGATCTCGGGGTCGCAGAGCAGCCGCTGCAACCGGGTCCGCTGGGCGACCCATGTCC
>Ga0308174_10001531_pt1 | contig 10872 bp, 8 predicted proteins | sample PhyPR2_FD_203894 | JGI IMG/M metagenome (GOLD analysis project Ga0308174, IMG submission 203894) | Soil microbial communities from UC Gill Tract Community Farm, Albany, California, United States - DLSLS.P.R2 | ecosystem: Environmental > Terrestrial > Soil > Agricultural land | place: USA... | reverse complement strand
CCGTCGCGAGTCCGAATCGCGAAACGGAATCCATGAAAGACGGCTCCGATGCGGTCAGCGACTGGCCGCTCCTCAATGCGCTGCTGAATACGGCGGGCGGCGCATCGTGGGTATCGCTGCATCATGGCGGCGGGGTCGGCATGGGTTTCAGCCAGCACGCGGGCGTGGTGATCGTCGCGGATGGCACGGATGCCGCGCATGAGCGCCTGGGCCGCGTGCTGTTCAACGATCCGGCCACCGGCGTCATGCGCCATGCCGACGCAGGCTACGAGCTCGCGCAATCCACCGCCCGCGAAGTCGGTCTGAATCTTCCGATGCTGGGCCGATGATGACCGCGCCGCGCGTGATGCCGATACGCGGAGCGGGCCTGATCGCGTCGCCGTGGAAGAACGGCGGCGGCGTCACGCGGCAGATCGCCGCCGAGCCGATGGACGCAGGCGGCGCGTTCGCCTGGCGGTTGAGCGTGGCGGATGTCGCGCAGCCGGGACCGTTCTCGCGCTTCGAGGGCGTCGATCGCACGCTGGTTCTGCTGGAAGGCGCGGGAATGATGCTCGACGAAGGCGGCGTCACGCATACGCTCGCGCGTCCGCTCGACATCGCCCGTTTCGCGGGCGAGGCGGTCATCGAGGCGCGTCTAGTCGATGGCGCTACACGCGATCTCAATCTGATGGTGCATCGTGACAAGGCGCGCGGCTCGCTCGACGTGTGGCGCGCGAATGAAACGCATGGCGTCGAAGCGGACACGGTGCTGCTGTATTGCGCGCAAGGGTCGCAGCATGTCGGCGTGGACGGCGAAGAACACGTGCATCTGGAACCGGGCGATACGCTGCGTATCGACGCGGCATCCGCGCTGCGCATCGACACGCGCGGCACGGGCGCGTTGCTGGCGATCACGTTGACGCTGACGACGCGAGCGGGGAAGACGCAATGAAACGCACGCTCTGGCACAACCTCCAGCTTTGCGCCGACGGCGACCCGGACCGCACGATCAACGATGCGGCGATCGCGGTAGAAGACGGCAGGATTCAGTGGCTCGGCGCATCGTCGGCTATGCCGGCAGCTTTCGCATCGTGGCCGCGCGAGGATTTGCGCGGCGCGTGGGTGACGCCCGGTCTGATCGACTGTCACACGCATCTCGTTTATGGCGGCCAGCGCGCCGACGAGTTCGCGCAGCGGCTCGCGGGTGTGAGCTACGAGGAGATCGCCCGGCAGGGCGGCGGCATCGTCTCGACGGTGCGAGCGACGCGCGCAGCCGACGAACCCGCGCTCTTCGCGCAATCCGCCGCGCGGCTCGAAGCGCTGCTCGCGGAAGGCGTGACGGCCATCGAAATCAAATCGGGCTATGGGCTGGATCTCGCGACGGAACGCAAGATGCTGCGCGTCGCGCGCCAGTTGGGCGAGCGTTATCCGGTGACGGTGCGCACGACGTTTCTGGGCGCGCACGCGTTGCCGCCCGAATTCGCAGGCCGCGCCGACGAGTACATCGACGAAGTGTGCGAACGCATGCTGCCCGCGCTCGCCGATGAAGGACTGGTCGATGCGGTCGATGTATTCTGCGAACGCATCGGCTTCTCGCTCGCGCAGAGCGAGCGCGTGTTCGAAGCCGCCGCGCGTCGCCGGCTCCCGGTCAGGATGCATGCGGAACAACTGTCGAATAGCGGCGGCGCGGCGCTCGCGGCGCGTTATCGCGCGGTGTCGGCGGACCATCTTGAGTTTCTGGACGAAGCGGGCGTCGCGGCCATGCGCGAAGCGGGCACCGTCGCGGTGCTGCTGCCGGGCGCGTACTACTTCATCCGCGAGACCCAGCTTCCTCCGCTCGACCTGCTGCGCCGCTACGAAGTCCCCATCGCCATTTCCACCGACAGCAATCCGGGCACGTCGCCGTCCACATCGCTGCTGCTGATGATGAACATGGCGTGCACCCTGTTCCGCATGACCGTGCCCGAAGTGCTGCAAGGCGTCACGCGGCACGCGGCGCGCGCTTTCGGCGATGAAAAGCATCACGGCCTGCTTGCGCCCGGACGCCCCGCGGACTTCGCGGTGTGGCCGGTGCAATCGCTCGCGGAACTCGCGTACTGGGTGGGCCGTCCGCTTTGCGCGCGCGTCGTGCGCGGCGGTGAAACCGTTTATCAGCGTCGGCCGAACGCATGACTTCAAGCATTCGTATCGAATCGCCGGAGCGTGCGTTATTCGCCGGGCACGCTTATCTTCCCGATGGCTGGCGTCGAAACGTGCTGCTCGAATGGACGGCCGATGGCGCATTGCATCGCGTCACGCCCGATCTGGAGCGCGCGCCGCATGGAGTCGCGCGTGCCGGCGGTCCGGTGATGCCAGGCATGCCCAATCTGCATTCGCACGCGTTTCAACGCGCGATGGCGGGCCTCACCGAATACCGCGCCAATCCTACGGACAGCTTCTGGAGCTGGCGCGACCTGATGTATCGCTTCGCCGCACGCATCGGGCCGGATGAACTCGGCGCGATTGCGCGCTGGCTGTACGTCGAGATGCTCAAGTCGGGCTACACGTCGGTCTGCGAGTTCCACTACGTGCATCACGCGCCTGACGGGCAACGGTACGGCAACCCTGCCGAGCTTGCTCACCGCGTGGTCCAGGCGGCGAATGACGCGGGCATCGGCATGACGATGCTGCCGGTGCTTTATCAGTACAGCGGTTTCGGCGCGCAAGCGCCACGCGACGACCAGCGGCGCTTCATCAATTCGCCCGATGGCCTGCTCGATATTATCAATGCGCTTCGCCGGTCGCATCCCGAACACGGCGCACTGCGTTATGGCGTCGCGCCGCACTCGTTGCGCGCGGTGTCGGAAGCGTCGTTGCGCGTGCTGCTCAAAGGGCTCGATGCAGCGTATCCGGACGCGCCCGTTCACATACATATCGCCGAGCAGACCGCCGAGGTGAACGCCTGCATTGAAACGCAGGGCGTGCGGCCGGTGCAGTGGCTGCTCGATCGCTTCGGCCTGAACGCGCGCTGGTGCCTCGTCCACGCGACGCATATTGATGCGCAAGAAACGGCCGCGCTCGCGAAGAGCGGCGCGGTGGCCGGACTGTGCCTGACGACCGAAGCGAACCTGGGCGACGGCATTTTCCCGGCGCATGACTACTTGAGCGCGGGCGGCGCGTTCGGCGTGGGTTCGGACAGTCATATCAGCGTCGACTGGCGCGCGGAATTGCGTCTGCTCGAATACGGTCAGCGCCTCGTGCGGCGCGAGCGTAACGTGCTGGCTGCGTCGTCGCAAACGCGAGTCGCCGATCGGCTGTTCGATGCCGCGCTTGCCGGCGGCGCTCATGCGGCGGGCCGCTCGGTGGGCGCGCTGAAGGCGGGTGCGCGTGCCGACTGGATCGTGCTCGACCCTGACCATCCGAATCTCGCGGAGCAGAAGCCGGATACGTGGCTATCGTCCGTCGTGTTCTGCGAGCATGGCGAAACGCCCGTACTCGATGTTTATGCCGCCGGCGAACGCGTGGTCGAGCGGCGCCGTCATCGTGACGAAGCGCGCGTTTATGCGGACTATCGTGCGGCGCTCGCGCGCTTGCTCGCCGATGCCTGACCGCATTTCCGCGCGACGCTGAACCTCGCTGGTCGCCAAAAAGAAACGGGCCCCGCAGGGCCCGTTCAAACACTCCAGCCAGAAGCCTCAATGCTCAGGCGTGCGCCTTGACGCCTTTGCCGACGTTCAACGAAGCCGCCCGCATCCGCTCGTACTCCTGCTCGGTCAGCGGCACCGCATCCTTCTTGCCGAGGTCATCGAGGCGAATGCGATACGTCTCCCGCGCCGACCACGCCGCAATCGCCGCGATGATCGTCACGCCGAACGCCAGCGCGCCGATCGTAAGCGGAATATTGGCCGATCCCGGCGGCGCGACCGAGGCGAAGAGCGCGGGCAGCAGCGCCGTGATCGTCGTGCCGATGTTCTGCGCAATCGCCATCGCGGAAACCCGCGAGCGCGTCGGAAAGAGTTCCGGGAAGAAGCTCGGGAAGATGGCGTTATAGCCCTGATATACGACGCCCCACATCAGCAGCGACATCACAATGGCCAGCGGCACGTTGCGAATGCTGATCGCGTACAGATAGCCGAACGACAGCAGCCCGGCGAGCAGCGAACCGACGATCATCGGCATGCGCCGGCCAACGCGGTCGGACAGATTGCCGACGAGCGGAATCACGAGCACCGCCAGAATGTTGCCGACAACCGGAATCCACAGATAAACGCTCTTGTGGAAGCCGATTCCATACGACGCCTGCACCGCATACGCCGCACCGAAGATCGTCGCGACGACCGGAATCACGTTCATCAGCGCCATGCAGATCACGCGGATCATGTCGGGCGTACTGTTGGCGAACGCTTCCCTGATCGGCGACTTCGGCAGTTCGCCATGCGCGCCCTCCGCCGAGAACGCGGGCGTTTCATGCACTTCGCGACGGATGATGTAACCCGCTACCAGCACCAGCGCAGACAGCAGGAACGGAATACGCCAGCCCCACGAGTTGAACATGTCCTCGGGCATGAACGCGGCGAGCGGCAGGAACACGGCAGCCGCCAGAATCTGGCCCGCCTGCACGCCTTGCAGCGTGAAGCTCGCGTAGTACCCGCGCCGGCCGAAGGGAGCGTGCTCCAGAATCATCGAGCTTGCGCCGGAAATTTCGCCGGCCACCGCGAAGCCCTGAACCAGACGCAGCACCACCAGCAGCGCGGGCGCCGCCATGCCGATCTGGTGATATGTCGGCAACAGGCCAACGGCCATCGTCGAGAAGCCCATCAGGAACATGCAGATCAGCAGCACGTTCTTGCGGCCGTGGGTATCGCCCAGATGGCCGAGCACGAACGCGCCGATCGGACGCGCCACATAGCCCACGCCGTATGTCGCGAGCGACGCGACGATAGCCGCCTTCGGGTTGCCCGACGGGAAGAAAAGTTGCGGAAAGATGAGTGCGGCCGCCTGAGCGTAGATGAAGAAGTCGTAATACTCGAGCGCCGAGCCGATCCAGCCGCTCGCCGTCGCCTTCTTCGCCTGGCCGCCGCCGTGCGTGTCTTCCTTAGGGCTAGCCATAGAAGTGTCTCCGAATGATGTTTATCGAGTGAACGTGCTGAGCCTGCTTGATTCTTCTTACCTACGATTTCGTCGATGCCCGCCCCAGCGGAGGGCATCGGGTCAGGCCGGCAAGCGAGTCGCTCAGAAGTGATTCGAGGATAAGAGCGCAGGCATCGCCGGGCAACGATTTGTGATAAATTGTGCGCGATTATCGCACGCACGTGTTCGATAATCGACCGCTTTGGGGGTTAGCACTAGCTTAGGCGCGAGCGAACATGACGAAACCGGCACTCGACAAGCGCGACTGGATCGCCGGGCTGGAGAAGGGATTGGCGATTCTGGAAGCCTTCGACGACCAGCACGCCCGCATGACGCCGACGCAAGCCGCCATGCGCACCGGCCTGACGCGCACGGCGGCGCGCCGCTATCTGCTGACGCTTGCGCATCTCGGCTACGTACAGACCGACGGCAAGCTCTTCAATCTGACGCCGCGCGTGCTGCGCGTCGGCTGGTCCTACTTCGACTCGGCGCGACTGCCGCGCATCGTGCAGCCTTATCTGCAGCATCTGAGCGCGTCGATTCACGAATCGGTCTATGTGAGCGTGCTCGACGAATGGGATCTCGTCATCATCGCGCGCAACGGCTCGACTCGCGTGATGACCACGGGCTTCGTGCTGGGCGCGCGCGTGCCGGCCGCATTGATGTCGGGCGGACTCGTGCTGCTGGCCTACAAGCCGGATGAGGACGCCGTGCGCAAGTGGCTCGACGCGACCGAATTCAAGCCGTTCACGCCGCTCACCATCACGAACAAGGAACGGCTCTACGAGAAGATCCGGCAGGCGCGCGTGGATGGATACGTCGCCATCGAGCAGCAATTGCAGGTGGGCGTGCGCGGCGTCGCGGTGCCGATCAAGAATCGGCATGGACAGGTCGTGGCGGCGTTGTCGGCGAACATGCCGATCGGCAAGGAGACGAACGAGGGCGCGCTCGCTCGCGTGTTGCCGCCGTTGCAGGAAACGGCGCTCGCCATGCTCAACGTCATTTGATCCTGATCCACGCTCGCTACCGGCCAGCCCAGAACGCGCGCTGCACGCGCAGCACTTCGTCCTCGACTTCAGCGACGGGTCCGATCAGTTCGACCGGCTTCTGACAATGGTCGAAGACATAGCGCGACGAGACGCTCATCGTCGGATTCTCAGCGTGGTTGCCGGTGGCTTCGAGCAGGCGCTCTTCGGTGAGTCCATAAACCACGCGGCCGATGTTCGCCCAGTACGCGGTGCCCGCGCACATGCAGCACGGCTCGACCGATGTGTACAGCGTGCAGCTCCACAGATAGGCCGGCGTGAAGTTGAGCGCCGCCACGCGCGCGAGCACCGATTCGGCGTGATTCACCGTATCGACGTTGCCTTGCTCCATCAGCACGGTTTCCTGATCCGGGCCGACGAGGATCGCGCCGAACGGATGATGCCCAAGCAAGGTCGCGCGTTCAGCGATGGCGCTCGCATGCCGCAGATGCCGCACGATTTGCTCGCGCGTGGGCGTGAGGCCTTGAGGCGGGAGGTCGTCGCGCTGCGGGGCGGGGGCAGTCAGGCTCATGGGTGTATTCCGGGCTTAGGGCTTAGTGCCGTTCAGTTGGGCAGCAGCGGAATGAGCCACGCAAAGCAACGAGCAGTCAACATTCAAGGGTTTAACGCTCGCCGCTATGAAGCGGCACAACCGGCCGTTAGCCGCAAACTTCGGGCCGCGAGTCTCTCGTCGATCTACATCCATATTGTCTGCGACACGGAGCCTTGGTTGGCAAATCGTCCGTATTGACTCAAAGACCTGTATCGAGGCGGCGTCGACCGGCGAGACAAGTACCGCGATGGTCGCTACACGAAAACCCGCGCCGGCATAGAAGGTGGCTTCGGCACTGACAAGATCCATTAAGGCCCCGGCGAGCATACTGGACACAGCGTGACGCCACCGCTGAACGCCGTCCCGCGCGAGTCCGCCGGCGCAGTCAGCGCGACCATCGTAGCAAGCAGGCCTTGCGTCATGCCCATGTGCATGCCCCAGCGCGACGCCTACGAGGATCAAGCTCCTCTGTGTACCCCGGCGCAAGCACGAGGTCAGCGGCGACCGGAATAGTAAGGCCGCCGATAAGCATCGGCATCACATCGTTGTTCCCGACAGGGACGATTTCAGCCAGCCGGGCGGGGCGAGTGAGTCAATCGGTGCCTTTCGCACCTGCATCAAGTAAGAGAAAAAGTTCGCGGTGTCTTCAATTTCCCGCAACGCCGTCCGCGCTGCTGGTTTAGTTGCGTTGTGAATGCGACAGGCGGCGTACAATTGGCTTCTACTTTTGTCCGACCAGTGCAGACCGATCCTTCATGCACCCCACGGCGTGCCGAAGATTCCGACTTTTGCAGGAGGCAAGCCGCGCATGAATGCCTTCGATGCATCGATTCAAACTTACCTCTCCCACGTTGCGCCGTCCTCTGGCTTGTTTGCGCACGCGGTTGCAGTCATCGCCGGCTTTGCTCTGTTCAAGGGATTGGCGCCGCTCGCGATCATGTGGGCAATCTGGTTCAAGCGGGACGAGTCGCTTGAGCACCGTCGGGAAATGGTCGTCGCGATAATGTCCGCGGCGCTCGTTGCCTTCGTCCTGGGAAGGCTTCTTGCCCTGGTTTTGCCTTTTCGGCTCAGGCCAATTGATGACGCCAGCCTTCACCTGACTTTTTCGGGCGCAAGCCAGGCAAGTAATCCACTGCGGCTCTGGAGTTCGTTTCCGAGCGATCATGCAGCGTTGTGGATGGCGGTCGCAGTCGGTATCTTCCTCGTTTGGCGCTGGATCGGCGTGTTGGCGATTCTGCACTGCGTGCTGTTTATCTGTCTGCCGCGGGTCTACCTTGGCTTGCACTATCCGACAGACGTGATTGCCGGCGCAGTGATCGGCGCAGCGGTGGTTATCCTGCTAACGCGCGCCTCGTTGAGACAGCGATTCGCGACCCGCGTCGTGCTATTTATGGAGCGTTGGCCCGCCGTAGGGTACATGCTGGCTTTCCTGTACTTCTTCGAACTCGCCACCATGTTCGATGAGCCCAGATTGCTCGCCGTGTCGCTCCTCAAGGTGCTGTAATCGTACAAATCTGCAGGAACGGACTCGCGCGAGTGCAGCGCCAGGCGTGCTGCCCGCTGCCCGGCGCATCCGCCGCGTGCAGCTTGGCAGACAGCGTGCATGGGAACAAAACGCAGCAGGCCCGACGCAGATGTAGACCGCAGAAAGCAGAAAGCCGCGTTCCGGTTCAAGCGCGGCTTTGTTCATCGGGCGTCAAATGAACGGCATATGGTGAGCATTTACAGGAGCGCAGGAACGGTGAGCACATTCGGGAGCGTGAGCCCGACGCTGCGCTCATTGACCGTTCGTAGGATCGCTTTCGCCAACAACACGAAGCGGAATCGCCACGAACGCGGCTTGTACAAGCCCAAGCCGCCTCGCGCGCCAAGCTGTCAGTCCTTTCGATGCTGGCGATTGATGCCGCATGGTTAGCGCCCGCTCAGGCGCAGTCGATGCCATGCGCCAACTCCGCCGCCGAGCACGTGAACGCCGATCGGATGCCGCAGCGCGCAGATGATGCTCAAGCGGCCCATTTTCGATGTGTCAGCGCGGCATGACACGCACGGAACGACGGCGCAGAATAATGATTAGTTATCCAGACGTATCTCGCGTTCCATCACGGCCTGAACGACCGGCAGAAAACCACCTTCAGCAACGCCAAGCGCCCGCAGTTCGCGAAGATCGCGCGTCATCGCAGAAATGAAAACGGACCGGCGCGCGAAGCAGCCAGTCCGGTCGCGCCTCGCAGTGGCAGGCAGTCAAGGGGCGACGTCTTTTACTATGCAGTGACCGTGCCAAGGGAACCAGTGCGGCGCGAAAGCCTTATGCGGCCAGCGAAGCGCAGAGCGCGGCCGCGGCAAGTGTCAGCCCGGAGGCAACAGCAGCCGCGACATCCGTTGGCGCGCATCCATCACAAACGCACGGTTACTTGCTCGCCACCTTGAGCGCCAGTTCCGCCACATGCTTGCCCTGATAACGCGCGATTTCGAGTTCGTTCTTGCTCGGCTGACGCTTGCCGTCCGCGCCCACGATAGTCGTTGCGCCGTAGGGCGTACCGCCCGAGATTTCTTCCATGCTGGTCAGCGCGGCGCACGCATATGGCACGCCGGCGACGATCATGCCGTGATGCAGGAGCGTCGTGTGGAACGACGTGATCGTCGTCTCTTGCCCGCCATGCTGCGAGGCGGTCGACGTGAACACGCTGCCGAGCTTGCCGACCAGCGCGCCTTTCACCCACAGGCCGCCCGTCTGGTCGAGAAACGTGCGCATTTGTCCCGCCATGTTGCCGAAGCGCGTGGGCGTGCCGAAAATGATCGCGTCGTAATTGGCGAGTTCGTCGACACTCGCGACGGGCGCCTGCTGATCCAGCTTTACGCCGATGACACTGGCCTGGTCGGCGGGAATGGTTTCGGGCACGCGCTTCACCGTGACCTCGACACCCGCGACGCCGCGAGCGCCTTCCGCGACCGCTTGCGCCATCGTCTCGACGTGGCCATACATCGAATAGTAGAGAACCAGTACTTTCGCCATGAGATGTCCTTGCTGAATTCGTCGATTTTGTCGATTCGTGCGGACACAAAGATAGCATCGTCGTCCGGATGCTGCTGGATGCATTGCGCTCGCGCCGATCCGCGTCTACGCTCGGACAAAAGCCCAGCCGCCCGCCCACGATGCCGCAGACCGCTCCCACGATGGACTCCCGACTCGCGTCCTTGCGCGCGTTGAGCGGCATCGTGCGCGAGGCGTTCGCATCGCTCGTGCGCGAACTCGTCGCGATCAGGCCGACGCCCGCGCGCGCGCTCTTCGCGACACAGGCGATGCTGTCCGTCGCGCTCGCAGTGGCGCTCGCCTACGCGTTCCACCTCACGAACGTCTGGTGGGCGGCGCTCAGCGGCTTCGCGGTCATGCAGACGAAGTTTTCCGCGTGTGCGCAGCGCGGCGTGCATCGCGTGCTCGGCACCGTCGCGGGCGCGTTGCTCGGCGCGACGGCGGGGCCGCTCATCGGCGACGTGCCGTGGCTCTTCGTGCCGCTGCTCGGCGTGATCGCGGGCGTGTCGGTGTACCGCGCGCTCGTGTCGGATGCGGGGTACGCGTGGGTGCTGGGCGCGGTGACGTCGCTGATGGTGACGTTCGAGGCGCACCGGCTCGGGTCGGCATCGGCGACGGCGTCGTTCGCGCTGCTCCGCGTGGCGGAAGTGATCGTCGGGACGCTCGCGTGCGTCGCCGTCTCAGCGCTCTTTCATGCTGGCGTGCAGCACTATCGCAAGTCGCGCGGCGCGGCGCCGGTCCCGAATGCGCAGGCGGCATCGACCGCGGATCGTGTCGATACCGCGAGTCATGAAGCGCAGGCCGTCTCCATCATTCCGTCCGATGCCGCCGCCGTGCAGGCGCTCACCGCGACGCACGCGGCGCTCGCCGAACGGACCGCACGCGCGATGCGCAAACGCCTCGCGTGGCATGCGGCGTGGTCCATCGCTATTCTTGCGTCGCTGGCGTATGCGTGGAGCCTGTCCGGTTTTGCGCAGGCGATGGTCACGGCCATTGCAGTGCTGATCCTGCCCGCATCGGCGTTGGGCAAGCCGACGCAAAGGCCGATTGCCACGCGCATGGTCCAGCGCGGGCTCGGGTGCCTGCTCGCGGGCGCGGTGAGCCTCGCGCTGTTGCCGCTAATTGGCGACAACGCGTTCGCATGCATGCTCGCGTTATGCGCGGGCGTGTGGATC
>Ga0308174_10001530_pt1 | contig 10873 bp, 11 predicted proteins | sample PhyPR2_FD_203894 | JGI IMG/M metagenome (GOLD analysis project Ga0308174, IMG submission 203894) | Soil microbial communities from UC Gill Tract Community Farm, Albany, California, United States - DLSLS.P.R2 | ecosystem: Environmental > Terrestrial > Soil > Agricultural land | place: USA... | reverse complement strand
GGAGACACCGGCGGCCGGACCAAGGCCGGGGCGCCCTGTGCAGCCCGCGGCACCGCCAACGGTCGCTGCCACCACCACCGCGTCGCCGCCTGATCCAGGCAGAACACGGTCGCTGACGCCGCTCGCTGAACCGCCCCGCCCGGACGGTCGGTCGGGCCGATCAGGCGCGGATGCGCTGCCGCTCGCCCGGATGGTGCCCGCGGCCGCCGCCGGTCAGCGTCCGGGCCAGGAGGACCGCGCCCCACGGTCCGATCACCCACACGGGCCAGAAGCCCCCTGCCGTTCCGCTGGTGATCGCGATCAGCGCCCAGATGGTGAGCACGATCAGCGCCGTCCGGGTCCAGGCCGCCCACTGCGAGCGGATGGAGACACCCCGCTGCCCGCAGGCGTGCCCCCGCGACGGTGCGGGGTGGCGCGCGGGCGCCGGCGCCGAGACGGCGGCGGGAGTCAGTGGCGGCAGGTCGGCGGTCAGCGTGGCCAGCCCGCCGAGGGTCTTCGTGGCGTAGACGTGGGTCAGCCGGTCCTCGTACTCGGCCAGAGTCAGCCGGCCCGCGGCCATGTGCTCGCCCAGCGCTGTGGCGACGGCCGTGCGATCCATGTCGGACGCACGAAGGTGGGGCTCGGGCATCACTGGCCTCCTCGGACCGAGGACGCCAGTGTGCTGCCGGAGTGCGCTCCGGTCCAGCGGACCGCCCCTCCCCGGAGGCCGGTCGGATCCGTGCGTCAGCGCCCGGCGCGGGCCGCCTCGCCGGCCAGCGACTTGCCGATCACCAGCCGCTGGATCTGGTTGGTGCCCTCGAAGATCTGCATGACCTTCGCCTCGCGCATGTACCGCTCGGCCGGGTGGTCGCGGGTGTAGCCGGCGCCGCCGAGCACCTGGACGGCGTCGGTCGTCACCTTCATGGCGGCGTCGGTGCACACCAGCTTGGCGATGCTCGCCTGACGGGAGAACGGCTTGCCGGCGTCCTTCCGCCGCGCCGCCACCAGGTAGGTCGCACGGGCGGACTCCACAGCCGCGGCCATGTCGGCGAGCAGGAAGGCCAGCCCCTGGTGCTCGACGATCGGCCGGCCGAAGGTCTCCCGCGCGGTCGCGTAGGAGACGGCCAGGTCGAGTGCCGACTGGGCAAGTCCGACCGCCACCGCACTGACGCCGAGCCGGCCGGAGTCCAGGGCCGCGAGGGCGATCGACAGGCCCTGCCCCGGGGCGCCGACCAGCCGGTCGCGCGGGATCGGGACGTCCTCCAGGCGCATCGCGGCGGTGGTGGAGCCGGTCAGCCCCATCTTCTCCTCGGGCTTCGCGGCGCTGAACCCGGACATGTCCGGTGTCAGGTGGAAGCACGAGATGCCGTGCCGTCCCCCGCCCGCCGTCGCGGTGTCGTCGGGCGTCCGCAGGAACGTCGAGTAGAAGTCGGCCTGCCCGCCGTGGGTGACCCAGGCCTTCTCGCCGCTGGCCAGCCAGCCGTCGTCCCCGCGCTTGGCGGTGGCGCGCATGGCGGCGGGGTCGGAGCCCGCGTGTGCCTCCGAGAGGCAGTAGGCCCCGAGCAGTCGGCCGCCGACGAGCTCTGGCAGCACGTCGCGGCGTTGCTCGGCCGTCCCGAACCGGTCGATGGGGAAGCAGGCAAGGGTGTGGACGCTCAGCCCCAGCGCCACGCTCGCCCAGCGGGCGGACAGCTCCTCCACGACCTGGAGGTAGACCTCGTAGGGCTGGGCACCGCCGCCGACATCCTCGGCGAAAGGCAGCCCGAGCAGGCCGGCGTCGCCGAGGAGGCGGAACACCTCCCGGGGGAAGCGCTCCTCGCGCTCGTACTGCGCGGCCTTCGGTGCCAGTTCGGCGTCGGCGATCTCGCGGGTCAGCGCGATCAGGTCCTCGGCCTCGCGGGTGGGCAGTTCGCGATCGACGGGCACAGCTCTCCTTGTGACGTGGGTCCCACGCGACGGTACCCGCGGACATTCCCGGGCCGGATCCCGAGCGACGACGACGGCGGCAGCCGCCGCCGCAGCGGTCAGGGACTGGCCCCGCGGATCCGGACCTCGCTGCCGTCCGGCCGGTAGGTGTGCCACACGGCGGTACCGGGATCGCGGGCGACGGTGAACCCGCCCTCGTGGCAGCAGGTGTGGTGGCGCTCGCAGAGGAGGGCCGAGTTCTCGAGACTCGTGGGACCGCCGTAGGCCCAGTGCCAGGGGTGGTGGACGTCGCACCAGGCGGGCGGTGCGGTGCAGCCGGCGAAGACGCAGTGCCGGTCCCGCTCCTCGGTCGCCCGGCGGATCGCGGCCGTGGCGGTTCGCTGCTCACGGCCGACGTCCATGGGGAGGCCGTCCGGTCCGGTGATGATCCGGACGACACCTGCGTCGCAGGCCAGCCGGCGGGCGGTCTCGGGGGTGATCGGTCCGGCGAACCGCAGCTCGCCACCGACCACCCCGACGGCGGCCCGCTCGGCACACAGCGCCATGAGGTCGATCGACACACGTATCTGAGGACGCTCCCCCCGCACCTGCGGCAGGCCGCCGTCGTGCAGCGCCTGTCGTGCGAGCTCGACGAGGGCATCGCCCATGCGTTCACCGTGGCTGCGTGGGTCACCGGCGGGGCGGTGCCCGTTCATGACCGCTTCCAGGGCGGCGTGCAGCATGTCGCCGCCGACCGCGTCGGTGTGGCCGGAGAGGTACACCCGGCCGTTGGCGCTGACCGCCATCCGGAACACCCGGGGCAGACCCGCCGCGTCGTCCAGCGCACCGTCGGGATCGATTCCGGCAACCCAGTGGCGCACGGCCTTGGCCGTGTCCTCCGGGCCCAGGGCGCGGGCCGCCTCCGTGAGCACCTGGTCCGTCGTCAGCAGGTCAATGCCGTTGGCCGTCGCGACGGCGACGCGCGCCGGCGTCACCGCGGCCGTCACCACCCCTACATGTGTGGCCGTGACCTCACCCGCCGCGTACGCGGACGCCAGAGCAGGCAGCTGGGCAAGACGCCGGCCGTCACGGATCAGCGCCGCCGCGTCGCGGCCGGCCAGCCGGCAGTGCCCGGTCAGCCAGCTCTTCATCGACGCCATGCCATCGGCCCGGTGGGTGCCCCGCCGGTTCGCCACCGCCACGCATCGGGTGAGCAGCGCGCTCAACTGGTTCAGGCCCGACTGCAGCACGGGCATGCCGGCGAGCAGCTCCTCGTCCGCGCATTCGTCCGGATCGACGGTCGGCAGATGGAGGGCGGCCAGCTGATCGAGCAGCGAGTGCAGCTCCGACACGGGTGACCACCTCCTCGATGACGCGAAGTCGAACGTGTGAGCGAAGAGTAGGAGTGGAGGACCGCGAGAAACCGCAGCTCGGCGGACCTGTGGACAAGAGCTGGTCATCCACAGGTCCACCGGTCCGGCCCCTCGATGAGCGGTAGGCAATGCACATGGATCTCTCCCCCGGGGACGTCGTCCGGCGTGTCCTCGACCGTCATGGCCGCACGTACGCCGACGACGCGGGCATCCGGCTCACCGACGAGCCGGCGCCCCTGTTCCAGCTGCTCGTGCTCGCCCAGGTGCTGTCCGCGCGCATTGCTGCCGGCATTGCCGTCGCGGCCACCCGGGAGCTCATCTCGGCGGGCTGGACCTCTCCCGTCCGGATGCGCGACGCTCCGCGAACGCGGGTGGTCGCCGCCCTCGGCCGGGCCGGCTACCGCCGCTACGACGAGCGGAGCGCCACCCAACTGCGCGAGATGGCGGAACTGGTCCTGGATCGCTACGGCGGCGACCTGCGACGGTTGGCGACCGAGGCCGACGGCGACGTCGGTCGTGCCGCCGGTCTCGTGCAGCAGGTGAAGGGCATCGGGCCGACGGGTGCGGGCGTCTTCCTGCGGGAGGTGCAGCAGGTCTGGCCGTGGGTGCGGCCCTACCTCGACGAGCGTGCCTGCGCCGGGGCCGGCCGGGTCGGGCTGCCCGAGGACAGGAACCGGCTGGCCGGCATGGTCGCGCCCGACGACCTGGCACGGTTCGCCGCGGGTCTGGTGCGCGTCTCGCTCGTGCCCAGAGGGCGGGACCCGTTCGACGGCTGACCACCGTGTGGTGGGGTGGCCGCCGGGGAATCGGCCGGCGAGTGCTGGGCCGGTCCTCCGGCCGGGCAGACGGGAGATCGACATGCGGGTGCTCGAGCTCTGGCGCTATCCCGTGAAGTCCCTGCAGGGCGAACGGCTCGAGGTCGCCGGCGTCGGTGCCGGCGGCATCGAGGGCGACCGGCAGTGGGCCCTGTTCGACGCGGCGACGGGCTTGGGCCTGACCGCGCGCCGCGAGCCCGACCTGCTGTTCGCCGCCGCCCGGCTGTGCGGCGACGGTGGCGTCGAGATCGCCCTGCCAGACGGCACCCTGACGGCCGACGACGCCGTCTTGTCCGAGTGGCTCGGACGCCCGGTCATCCTCCGCTCCGCCGCCGACGTCACCGAGCGGCGCCGCTACGAGAGCCCGGACGACGACCTGGACGAACGGTCGGGCTGGCACGACTGGGAGGGGGCGGCCGGTGGGGCCTTCCACGACAACGCCAACGGACGGCTGTCCCTGATCTCGACCGGCACCCTGGGTGACTGGGACCGACGCAGATTCCGGTCCAACGTCGTGCTGGACGGTGCGGGTGAGAGCCGGCTGGTCGGTACCACGGTGCGGCTCGGGAGCACGGTGGTCGACGTGGTGGAGCCGATCCCGCGGTGCGTGATGGTGACGCGCCCGCAGGGCGGCGGGATCGGCCGGGACACCTCCGTGCTCAAGACGATCCACCGCGCGCACGGCGGCAACCTCGCGATGGCGGCCCTGATCCGGAAACCGGGGACCGTGCGCACCGGCGACGTGCTCGGTCCGGCGTGACGGGAGACTGGACGGCGTGCGCACCATCGAGATCCGTCCCGGCGAGGACAGCATCCGGCTCGGTCAGCTGCTCAAGCTCGTCGACGCCGTGCCCACGGGCGCCCAGGTCAAGGATGTGCTGTTCGCCGGCGCGGTGCGCGTCAACGGCGAGCCCGAGGAGCGCCGCGGGCGGCAGCTGCGCCGGGGCGACGTGGTCTCGGTGGAGGGCATGGACGACGTCCGCATCGGCTGACCACCGTTCCACGTGGAACCGCGGCACCCGGCGGCCTCTGGGAAGCTGGCGGGCGTGCCGGTGATCCAGTCAGCGTCGATCCGCCTCCCGCGCTGGCCGGCGGCCGCGGGGGCGGGGCCCGACTTCGCCGCCATCCGGGCGGAGTTCGACGTCCCCGAGCAGTTCCCCGCCGATGTGGTCGCGGAGGCCGAGGAGCGGGCCGCGCAGCCGCCCTTACCGGAGCTCGACGCCACCGACGTCCCGCTGGTCACCCTTGATCCCGTCGGCAGCCGCGACCTCGACCAGGCCGTGCACCTCGCCGCCCGGGGCTCCGGTTACCGGGTGCACTACGCGATCGCCGACGTCGGCGGGTTCGTCCGCGTGGACGACCCGATCGACGCCGAGGCGCGTCGGCGGGGCCAGACGCTCTACACCCCCGATCGCCGCACGCCGCTGCACCCGCCCGTGCTGAGCGAGGGTGCGGCCAGCCTGCTGGAGGGGCAGCTGCGTCCCGCCGTCCTCTGGACCATCGACCTGGACTCCGACGGGCAGCCCGTGTCGGTCGACCTCCGCCGGGCCCGCGTACGAAGCCGCGCGCAGCTCGACTACCCGTCGATGCAGGCGCGGGCCGACGCCGGCACGCTCCCGGAGCCGCTGGCGCTGCTGCCGGAGATCGGCTCGCTGCTGCAGCAGCGCGCGGCCGAGCGCGGCGCGATCCAGCTCGGCACCCCGGAGCAGGAGGTCGTCGCCGGCCCGGACGGCGGCTGGACCCTGATCCTGCGCGGCGATCTCCCGGTCGAGCAGTGGAACGCCGAGATCTCCCTGCTCACGGGCCGGTGCGCCGCCGGTCTCATGCTCGACGGTGGGGTCGGGGTGCTGCGCACGCTGCCACCGGCCCGCCCCGAGGACGTCGAACGGCTGCGCCTCCTGGCGCCCGCGCTCGGCGTGGACTGGCCGGACGGCGCCGCCCCCGGTGCGGTCATCGCGGCGCTCGACGCGAGCCGTCCGGGTCACGTCGCCTTCCTCGAGGAGGCCTCGATCCTGCTGCGCGGGGCCGCCTACACACCGTTCGACGGCGCTCCTCCCGAGCAGCCGGGACACAGCGGCGTCGGCGCGCCCTACGCGCACGTCACCGCCCCCCTGCGCCGGCTGGTCGACCGTTTCGGTACCGAGGTCTGCCTCGCCCTGGCGGCCGGGCAGGAGCCCGCGCCGGGTCTGCGCGCCGCGCTCCCCGAGCTGCCCGGCCTCATGACGGCGTCGGACCGGCGGACCCGCGACGTGGAGCGCGCGGTCGTCGACGCGACCGAGGCCTGGCTGCTGCACGGCCGGGAGGGGCAGTCGTTCTCCGCCGTGGTGGTCGACGTCGAGAACGGGGCGTTACCGAGGAAGGGCACCGTCGTCCTCGACGAGCTCGCCGTGCGCGGCCGATGCACGGGGACGACGCTCACGCCTGGCACGCGCGTCCCCGTCCGGCTGGCGGAGGCCGACGTCGCGGCGCGGAAGGTGCGGTTCGAGCTGGACGGAGCGGCATGACACGGGCGCCCCACCTCTCGGCGCGGCTGCAGGGCTTCGGGACGACGGTCTTCGCGGAGATGAGCGCGCTGGCCGTGGCCACCGGATCGGTGAACCTCGGCCAGGGCTTTCCCGACTACCCCGGGCCGCCGGAGGTGCTCGACGTCGCACGGGCGGCGATCGGCACGGACGCCGATCAGTACCCGCCCGGGCCCGGGCGCATCGAGCTGCGCGAGGCCGTCGCCGAGGCGTACCAGCGGTTCCGGGGGCTCACTTACGACCCGGCCGCCGAGGTGCTGGTCACCGCCGGCGCGACCGAGGCGCTCACCGCGGCCCTGCTGGCCCTGCTCGACGGCGGCGACGAGGTGCTGCTCTTCGAGCCGATGTACGACAGCTACGCCGCCGCGGTCGCGATGGCGGGAGGCGTCGTGCGGCCGGTGCCGCTGCGCCCGCCGGTCGGCAACGCGGGACCGTGGACCTTCGACCCGGACGAGGTCCGCGCCCTGGTCACCCCGCGCACCAAGCTCCTGCTGCTCAACACTCCGCACAACCCCACCGGCAAGGTCTTCGACGCGGCCGAGCTGCGCTTCCTGGGTGAGCTGGCGCAGGCACACGACCTGCTCGTCCTCACCGACGAGGTCTACGAGCACCTCGTGTTCAGCGGCGCCGAGCACCGCTCGATCGCCGCCCTGCCGGGGCTGCGCGAGCGGACCCTGGTGGTGGGCAGCGCCGGCAAGACGTTCAACGTGACCGGCTGGAAGATCGGCTGGATCTGCGGGCCGGCGCCCCTGGTCTCCGCCGTCCGAACCGCCAAGCAGTTCCTCACCTACGTCAACGGTGGCCCGTTCCAGCCCGCCGTGGCCGCCGGTCTCCGGATGCCCGACGAGCACTTCGCCGCCATCGCGCGCGATCTGGAGTACCGCCGCGACGTGCTGGTGCAGGGGCTGACCGACGCCGGGCTGCCGGTGATCTCCCCGCAGGGCACCTACTTCGCGACGGTCGACGTCCGTTCCGTGCAACCCGACGGCGACGGGCTGGCGTTCTGCCGGTCCCTGCCGGAGCGGGCCGGGGTCGTGGCGATCCCCACCGTGGTCTTCTACGACCCGGCGCACGCGCACCTGGGCCGGCACCTGGTGCGCTTCGCGTTCTGCAAGCGCGACGAGGTGCTGGCCGAGGCCGTGACGCGGCTGAGGAAGCTGGGATGACACGGCTCGGAAGGCCGGCGTGAGGAGGCGGGCATGAGGATCGCGGCGGTCCAGCACGACATCGTCTGGGAGGACCGGGACGCCAACTTCGCCCGTCTGGCACCCCAGGTGGCCCGGGCCGTCGGCGCGGGGGCCGAGCTCGTGCTGCTCACCGAGACGTTCTCCACGGGTTTCTCCATGACCCCGGGCATCGGGGAGCCGGAGGGCGGGCCGTCGTCGCAGTTCCTCGCCGCGCAGGCCGCCGAGCACGGCGTCTGGGTGGCCGGTACCTGCCCGGAGATCGCCGGGGGGTCCGGTGGGGCGGGCGGGGAGCTGGAGCTGCCCTACAACTCCTTCGTACTCGCCGGTCCCGACGGCACGACGCACCGTTACCGCAAGCTGCACCCGTTCACCCACGCCGGTGAGCACGAGCGGTTCCGGGCGGGGGAGAAGCCGGTGACGGTGCTGATCGGCGGTCTGCGGGTCACGCCGTTCATCTGCTACGACCTGCGCTTCGCCGACGTCTTCTGGCGCGCCGCCCCGGAGACGGACGTGTACCTGGTGCCGGCGAACTGGCCGAGCGCCCGCCGGCTGCACTGGCAGACGCTGCTGCAGGCGCGGGCCATCGAGAATCAGGCCTACGTCGTCGGGTGCAACCGGGTGGGCACGGCCGGCGACGGCACCGAGCACGTCGGGGACAGCCGCATCGTCAGCCCGATGGGTGAACTGCTGGCCACCGCCTCCGGAGCCGAGGCCCTCGTGCTCGCCGAGGTCGATCCGGCCGAGGTCAGCAGCACGCGTGACCGGCTGCGCTTCCTGCCGGACCGCCGCTCCTGAGGGTCCGCATTCCTCCCATCGGATGAGTTGGCTGTAGCCACTCAAGTTTCCCGCGTCGGCCTCCGATGGGGGAGGCATGAAGCGTGAGCAGTCCCCGACCGACGCGTCGCCGCGCCGTCGTGGGCGTTCGCTCAACGGCCTGGCGATCCAGTTGGCGGCCGGTGCTCTGTCGTTCGTCCTGATCGCGCTGCTCGTGGTCACGTCCTCACGCGCCGCCTTCGTCGCGCAGAACGACAACACCGGCAACTCGGTGGCGAGCGCCACGATCCAGCTGACGGACAACGACTCCACCACCGCGATGTTCAACAACGTGGGCGGGATGGTGCCGGGCACGCCCGTGGACCGGTGCATCGACGTGACCTACACCGGTTCGGTCGACCCGACGGCGGTGATGCTCTACGCGTCCGGCACGCCCACCCTCGACCTGGCGCCCTACCTGGACCTGACGATCGAGATCGGCGCGGACACCCCGGCCGCCTTCCGCGACTGCACCGGCTTCACCCCCACGGCCACCCTCTTCACAGGCACCCTGTCCGCCTTCGCCGCCGCGAAGAACAGCTACGCCACCGGTGTCTCCACGTGGGACCCGACGGCCACCGGCGAGGTCCGCACCTTCCGGTTCAGGCTCTCGGTCCAGGACACCGCAGCGGCAGCGAACAAGAGCACGACGTTTGGTTTCTCGTGGGAAACCCGCACCAGCTGACCCGCCGAGCGGCCACTCCTGCGCGGCACGCCAAGCCCCTCAAGCGCACGGTCATGTACGGGGCCGGCACGCTGAGCATGCTGGTCATCTCGATGGTCAGCAGCCTCTCGCTGTGGATCGCGCTCCCGTGGCTCTTCCTCGGCTGGTCGCCCACCCTCGTCACGTCCGGCTCCATGCAGCCGCTCGTGGCCCCGGGGGACGTCGTCATGGTCCGACCGGTCCGGACCGCTGATCTGACCCCGAACACTGTGGTCCTCTTCCAGAGCCCCACCAGGGGTCGCATGCTGCACCGGATCGTCGAGCAGGTCTCCGAGACCACCTTCCGGACACAGGGAGACGCCAACGCCGTCCCCGACAGCGAGGTCCTGGACGCCGACACCGTCCGCGGGGCCGCCGTCCTGGCCGTGCCGTGGGTGGGGCGGCCGTCGCTCTGGCTGGCGCAGGGCCGCATCCCCGAGGTGGCGGCCACCGGCGTCGCGCTCCTCGTCATCCTGTGGCTCGCCCCCCGCTCCTTCGACCCGGCCTACGACCCGTGGGCGTCGGGCCGGCGCGTGAACCCCGCCGAGGTGCTGCTCGGCCGGTCCGCCGGCACCCCCGCCGACCGACGTGGGGCTGCGGGACGCCGGCTGCTGCCCGAGGCGCTGCACGGCGTCGTCCTGGACCGGCTGGCCGTGCAGACCGCCGCCGCCCAGCGCCGGACCGTCTCCCTGGTGGAGGGGCTGTCGTGAGCCGCCGTGGAATGACCACGAGCGACCGGAAGACCGGCCGCGAGGACCGCCGTGCCCAGGGACGGACGGTCGCGGAGCGTGCGCTCCGGCAGATCCGGCTCGTCGCCGTCGCGCTGCTCGTCGTCGGCGCGGCCGGCTACCGGCCGTCGGACGGCGACTGGCTGCAGCACGACGTCGCCCTCGAGCTCGCCGGCGGTGCCGCCGTCGTGCTGCTCCTGGTCACCGTGCTCACCAGCCGCGCCGCCCGCGCGGGGTCCGGCCGCCGCTCGAAGCTCGCGGCCGCCGGAACCGTCGCCGACACCATCGTCGTCCTCGGGGTGATCGCCATGGCCGGCCTGCCGCCCCGCTCGTTCGCGCTCGTCCTGCTCATGCTGCCCTACCTCGAGGCCGCGCTCTGGTTCGGCCTGAGCGGCCTCGCGGGGCTGTGGACCATGAGCTCGGTGGCGCTGGGCGCCTACGTCGTCGTCTTCCCCGAGATCGCGTCCGACGACGCCCTCGGCATCCTTGTCGTCGCCATGCCGACGCTGCTGCTGGCCACCATCCCGGTGGCCATGCTGGCCGAGCACCTGGTCGCGCAGGTCGGTGAACTCGGGGCGGCCCGCGAGGCGGCCGACGACCGCGCCCGCCTGCTCGGCGACCTGTCGGCCATCACCGCGGACATCTTCCCGCTCGACCTGGAGGCCGTCCTCGTCCAGCTCGTCTCGGGAGCCGAGCAGCTCGGCGCCACCGATGCCGTCGTCACCGATCTCGCCGAGGGGCGCCGCCTGGTGGGCAAGGTCGTGTCGGAGGCGGGCAACGACGCGGACTCACTCACGGACGACGGCGAGACGTCCGAGGTGCTCACCCGTGAGCTCGAGGTGCCCGGC
>Ga0308174_10001528_pt1 | contig 10877 bp, 8 predicted proteins | sample PhyPR2_FD_203894 | JGI IMG/M metagenome (GOLD analysis project Ga0308174, IMG submission 203894) | Soil microbial communities from UC Gill Tract Community Farm, Albany, California, United States - DLSLS.P.R2 | ecosystem: Environmental > Terrestrial > Soil > Agricultural land | place: USA... | reverse complement strand
CGAACCCCTCCCCTAGACAGGCGTTTCGCTGTCGGCAAACATTGAGCCAACGCCCCCCATCTTAAAGTTGAGCGATATAGACTCAACTTTGAAGTCAGGACCATTCCGGAAGGAGCCCTTTTTGGACGCCAAATTCACCACCAAGAGCCAGGAAGCTCTGGCTGCGGCAGCCATGAATGCCTCGACAGCGGGAAACCCGCAGCTCGAACCCGCCCACCTGCTCAAGGCGCTCATGGACCAGCGGGAGGGCGTCGCCGTCGCGCTGCTCCGGGCCACCGGCGCCGACCCGGACGCTGTCAGTGTCCAGGCCAGCACAGCCATCAAGGCCCTACCCTCCACCTCCGGCAGCTCTGTGCAGCAGGCGCAGCTGTCCCGCGCCGGGCTGCAGGCGATCCAGAACGCCCAGAACGAGGCCGAGCGGCTCGGGGACAGCTTTGTCTCCACTGAACACTTGTTGCTGGGCCTTGCGGCCGGGAGCGACGGCGTCGGGAAGCTCTTGCGCGAAGCCGGCGCCTCGCACGAGGCGCTGCTGGCGGCCCTGCCCGGCGTCCGCGGGGACCGCAAAGTGGACAACGCCGACCCCGAAAACTCCTTCCAGGCGCTCGAAAAGTACGGCACGGACCTCACCGCGGTTGCCCGCTCCGGCAAGCTGGATCCGGTGATCGGCCGCGACGCCGAGATCCGCCGCATCATCCAGGTCCTGAGCCGCCGCACCAAGAACAACCCGGTCATCATCGGCGAACCCGGCGTCGGCAAGACCGCCGTCGTCGAAGGCCTCGCCCAGCGGATCGTGGAAGGCGACGTTCCCGAAAGCCTGCGCGGCAAAACCCTGATCGCCCTCGACCTGGCCTCCATGGTGGCCGGAGCCAAGTACCGCGGCGAGTTTGAGGAGCGGCTCAAGGCGGTCCTGGAGGAAATCAAGGGATCCGAGGGGCAGATCGTCACCTTCATTGACGAACTCCACACGGTGGTGGGCGCCGGCGCCTCAGGGGACAGCTCAATGGATGCCGGCAATATGCTGAAGCCTATGCTGGCCCGCGGTGAGCTGCGGCTGATCGGTGCCACCACGCTGGATGAGTACCGCGAGAACATCGAAAAGGACCCGGCCCTGGAACGCCGCTTCCAGCAGGTCTTCGTGGGCGAGCCCAGCGTTGAGGACACCATCGGCATCCTGCGCGGCCTTAAGGAACGCTACGAAGCCCACCACAAGGTTTCCATCGCCGACTCCGCCCTCGTCGCGGCTGCAACCCTCTCCAACCGGTACATTTCCGGGCGGCAGCTGCCGGACAAAGCGATCGACCTCGTGGACGAGGCGGCATCACGGCTGCGCATGGAAATCGATTCCGCCCCGGAGGAGATCGATCAGCTGCGCCGCCAGGTGGACCGGCTGACCATGGAGGAACTCGCCCTGGCCGGCGAGACCGATCCCGCCTCCGTGGAGCGCCTGGCGGCCCTGCGCGCGGACATGGCGGACAAGAAGGAAGAGCTCGCGGGCCTGAACGCCCGCTGGGAGGCCGAGAAAGCAGGCCTGAACCGGGTGGGCGACCTGCGGGCCAAGCTCGACGAGCTCCGCTCCGCGGCCGACAAGGCCCAGCGTGAGGGAGACCTCGAGACGGCGTCCAGGGTCCTCTACGGCGAGATCCCGGCGTTGGAGCGGGAGCTGAACGCCGCCGCCGAGGCCGAGGCCGCCGTGCCAGACAAATCCGGACAGATGGTGGCCGACGAGGTCACCGCCGATGACATCGCCGAGGTGATTTCGGCCTGGACCGGCATCCCTGCGGGGCGCATGCTGCAGGGCGAGAGCCAGAAGCTGCTGAACATGGAACATGTTCTGGGCGAACGGCTGATCGGCCAGAAGAAGGCCGTCGCCGCGGTCTCCGACGCCGTGCGCCGCGCCCGCGCCGGAATCAGCGATCCCAACCGGCCCACCGGCTCCTTCCTGTTCCTCGGCCCTACCGGCGTGGGCAAGACCGAGCTCGCCAAGTCCCTCGCCGACTTCCTCTTCGACGACGAGCGCGCGATGGTGCGGATCGACATGTCCGAATACTCGGAGAAGCACTCCGTGGCCCGGCTCGTCGGCGCCCCTCCCGGGTACGTCGGCTACGAGGAAGGCGGCCAGCTGACCGAGGCCGTCCGGCGGCGCCCGTACTCGGTGCTGCTGCTCGACGAGGTGGAAAAGGCCCATCCGGAAGTCTTCGACATCCTTCTGCAGGTGCTCGACGACGGCCGGCTCACCGACGGCCAGGGTCGCACTGTCGACTTCCGCAACGTAATCCTGGTGCTCACCTCGAACCTGGGCAGCCAGTTCCTGGTGGACCCCAACCTCGACGCCGCAGCGAAGCGAAATGCCGTCATGGCAACCGTGAACGCGTCCTTCAAGCCGGAATTCCTGAACCGGCTGGACGAGGTGGTGCTGTTCGACCCGCTGAACGTGGAGGAGCTGTCCCAAATCGTGGAGCTCCAGGTCAAGGAGTTGGGCGAGCGCCTCAAGGGCCGCAGGCTGAACCTGGAAGTTACCGAGGGCGCCCGCGCCTGGCTGGCCGTTTCCGGCTTCGATCCCGCGTACGGCGCCCGGCCGCTGCGCCGTCTGGTGCAGCGCGAGATCGGCGACCGGCTGGCCAAGGCCATCCTGGCCGGCGAGATCTCGGACGGTGACACGGTTGTGGTGGACACCGCGCCGGACCTGATGGAACTCACCATGGGCGGGCAGGAAACCACGGGCTGGCCCGACGGCGGCGCAGCCACCGGCACCGGGCTCTCGGTCCGGCGCAAGGAGTAGGGGCCCGGGAGCCGGCGCCGGGCTCACAGTAGCGGGAGCCCGGGCAGGCTGGAAGGCCGCCGGGAGCCGCCGTCGGGCTCACAGTAGCGGGAGCCCCGGGCGGGATCCGTCGGCAGCGGCGCCGTCACGTCGTCGGGCACGGCCGAAGAGTAAGTTAAGCGCCGCTGGCAGCCGGGATCGTCCCGGCTGCCAGTGCTGTATACGGGGCAGGGTTAGGGGAGCAGGGACTTCGTGAGAACGTTTCCGCCATCTGTCACGACGTAGCAGTCGACCCGGCGGTCGCCCTTGTTCCAGCTGCTCGAGCTGGGGTAGGCCAGCTTGTAGCTCAACGCGTCACCGGTCTTGTCCGTCAGGGGCGCCGATCTGCAGACATCACGCGCTTTTTGCTTGAGCGCTTCCCGGCCGGGGTAGGAGTCCCCTGCCGCATACTTCTCCACGGCGACCAGCTGCGCCGAGTGGCCGGTGGCGCAGTCGACAACAGTGGACTGCTGCGCATCCGGATCAAAGTCCTTGAAGCAGTCGCGCAGCTGGAAATCCATTGGGGTGACGCCTTGCAGCGGCAAGGTCGCGCGGCTGGCCGGGGCCGAGGCAGATGCCGCCGTGACGGCAGGGCTGTTGTCCGCGGAGGGCTGGCCACCGCCGGCAAATGACGCCACAGCCCACCAGACCAGAAGCCCGATGACGGCAAGCACGGCCGCGGCCGCGCCGAGCCGCTTGGGCCCCTGGCGGCGGATCCGCCCCGCGAAAGGACGGGCCCGGCGGGCCAAGGGGCGTGCACGGTCCGAGAGTGCGGTGATGGCGTCGGCGAAGGCGATCCCGGGGGCCTTCGCAGCGGGTTTCCCCGCTGGATGCGGGTCAGGCGCGCCGGCCGCCCGCGCCGCCCCGAAAGGCTCGGCGGGTCCGTCCGGCTCGGCGGGTCCGTCCGGCTCGGCGGGTCCGTCCGACGGTGCCGTCGAAGGTCTTGCGCCCCGTACCGCATCGACTTCGATAACGGGCAGGGCGGACGTCGGCGGTCTCGAGGGCGGCGGCGGGATTGCCCCAGCGCCGGGCCTTGGATTCTCTTCGGTCACTGAGAAATTCACCACTTCCGTGCGTCTCTTGCCGGGGCTGGAGGCCCGGCGTCGTGGCCCTTTTCTGGGCGCACATCACGAAACTCTATCGAAGATGCGCGTCGCGGCGCATACGCCCGGGCCGGCGACCGCCGCTGGCGGAGGCGCCACACTGTCCACAGGGGGCGGGGCGGCAAGCAGTCGACGCCGAAAGCATGTAATCTAGGTGTACGACAAATTGACCAAACATTCCGGGGCCTCACCGATCGCCAAAGGTGACCACCTCCGGTCCAAGTACAAAAGGGGGTCACGCCATGGGGCGCGGCCGTCAAAAGGCAAAAGCTACCAAGCAGGCTCGGGACATTAAGTACTACTCCCCGAACACTGACTATTCCGCCCTTCAGCGCGAGCTCACGGGTCCGGGAAGTCGTGCCACGAAACACTTCGCGGATGACCCGGTCGAACCGGATTATTCAGCGTATGTGGATAAGTACGCGGACGATTTGGAAGACGACGACGAGGTAGATTCCCGTCGTATAGGTTAGCCGGCCTCGTCCCGGCAGCCTTGTCCCGCGCGGCATTGTTCAGTGGAACTTTCCAGTGACATTGCCCGATGGGATCTTTCCGGCACTGCGGTGCAGTTAAAGATTTTCAGGCCGTCGGCCACTCCTGTCTCAGGTGTGTCCGGCGGCCTTTCTTGTGCAGGGGTCAGCACAGCGCGGTTAAACTCACGGTTGGCACTGGACGGTTGTCACTCACGGTGCCGCGGGCTAGGTTGATCGTGCCGGATTCTCCCGGACATGACGCCAGTGCACCGGAAGGACTGCCATGACCACACGCACGGGATTCGCCGAGGGCGAGCTCTGCTGGACGGACCTGCAGACCAGCGACGTGGAGGCGGCTAAGGCCTTCTACGCCGCAGTTTTCGGCTGGAGGTATGAAGACCTGCCCACTCCGGACGGACGCAGTTACGCGCAGGCCTTCCTCGGTGACGCGTTGGTGACGGTGCTCGCCCCGCAAAACTCCCAGCAGGAATCTGCGGGAGAACCGGGCCGGTGGAACGTGTATTTCGCGGTCGACGACGCCCGGGACCTGGCTGCCGAACTGGCCCATTCCTCCGGTCAGCTTGAATTCGGCCCCGAGGACATCGGCGACACCGGCGTCATGGTCTTTTTCGCCCCGCCCGGCGGCGGAACCACCGGGGCCTGGCAGGCGGGCAGCCACTTCGGAGCCGCCCGGAGCCAGGAGACGGGCGCCTTGACCTGGGCCGAGCTGCTGACCCCGGAGCCGCAGGCCGCCGTCGGCTTCTTCCAGCAGATCTTTGGCCACGAGGTGACCGAATACCCCCAGGACGACGGCGGAACCTACACCACGCTCATGGTGGACGGCACGGAAGTGGCGGGGATCGCACGGGTGCCCGGCGACGCGCAGGACACCCTCCAGCCCGGGTGGCAGGTGTATTTCGGGGTGTCCGACGTCGCGCAGGCGGTACAGACGGCAGTGGCCGCGGGCGGCGCCGTGCTGATTGAACCGGAAGAGAGCGACGAAGCCGGCAGCATCGCCACCCTCCAAGACCCGCAAGGCGGCGTTTTCAACCTGCTGGAGGTCTAAAAACAGATCGAGTGCTCCCCACCGGCCCTTTTGGAGCTGCTAAAGGGCCGTTGTGGAGCGCTCGATGAGGGATCTGTAAGGGGATCTCCCGGGGATTCCCCGGCGGGGGTTAGGCGTAGGCGTTGACAAGGCGGACAGCGCCGCCGTCGACGCCCTTGGCGCCCTGGACGTAATCGGGGCCGGTCTTCACGATCGAATCCGAGTTCTCCTCGACGGTGCCCATGATCCAGGATGGCAGGCCGCGGTCGTTGAGCCGGTTCACCGCGGCGTCGGCGGCTTCCGTTGAAACGATGGCGACCATGCCCACGCCCAGGTTCAGGGTGCGCTCGAGGTCGGCCAGGGGGACGTTGCCGAGCTCGGAGACCAGCTTGAAGATGGCCGGCAGTTCCCAGGTGGCGCGGTCAACGGTCGCCAGCAGGCCCTGCGGGAGGACGCGGGCGAGGTTGGCGGCGAGCCCGCCGCCGGTGACGTGGCTGAAGCCGTGGACGGCCTTGCCGGCCGCGGAGCCGTTGACCGGGAAGGTGCGGGCCAGATCCAGGCAGTCCGCGGCGTAGACGCGGGTCGGTTCCAGGAGTTCCTCGCCCAGAGTGCGGCCGAGTTCGGAAACTTGGCGGTCCAGGGCCCAGCCTGCGTGGTTGATGACGCGGCGGACCAGGGAGTAGCCGTTGGAGTGCAGGCCGGAGGAGGCCATGCCGATCACGACGTCGCCGGCGCGGACCCGGTCCGGGCCGAGCAGGGCGTCGGCCTCGACAACGCCGGTGGCGGCACCGGCGACGTCGTACTCGTGCTCGCCCAGCAGGCCGGGGTGCTCGGCGGTTTCGCCGCCCACCAGGGCAGTGCCGGCGACCGAGCAGGCGGCCGCGATGCCGCGGACGATGTCGGCGATGCGCTCGGGCACCACCTTGCCGCAGGCGATGTAGTCGGTCATGTAGAGCGGCTCGGCGCCCACCACCACGATGTCGTCCACCACCATGCCGACGAGGTCGTAGCCGATGGTGTCGTGGATGTCCATGGCCTGGGCGATGGCCACCTTGGTGCCGACGCCGTCGGTGGAGGTGGCCAGTAGGGGCCGCTTGTAGGTCAGCAGCTTGGAGACGTCGTAGAGGCCGGCGAACCCGCCGACGCCGCCGATCACCGAGGCGTTGTGGGTCGCCTTGACGGCATCCTTCATGAGTTCGACGGCGCGGTCTCCCGCTTCGACGTCGACGCCGGCGGAGGCGTAGGTGATGCCGGAGTTCTGGGCGGCGTTCATGTCAGCGGCCGGGGAGGCGGAAGTCATACTGGCTCTTTCTTGTCGGCTGTGGTGACGCGGTCGGCATCGGTGAGCAGTTCTTCGAATTCGGAGTCAGGCCCCGGATCGCAACCGGTGGCGCCGACCTTCTCGGCCGGATCGTCCTGGGGGTCGATGGCGGCGTCGGCGGCGACACCATCGGCGGGAACCTGCGCGCCAGTCAGCGGGGCAGCGGCGGCGGCGGGAAGACCGCCGAGGTCCGTGCGCTCGAGCAGGTTCTTGCCGAGCTTGTCCGCGCCGGGCAGCTCGATCGGGTACTTGCCGGTGAAGCAGGCGGTGCAAAGACGCTCGCGCGGCTGCCGGGTGGCGTCGATCATTCCGTCTTCGGAAATGTAGGCGAGCGAGTCGGCGCCGATGGCCTGGGTGATTTCATCGATGGTGGCGCCGTTGGCGATCAGTTCCGCGCGGGAGGCGAAGTCGATGCCGTAGAAACAGGGCCACTTGACCGGCGGGGAGGAAATCTTGATGTGGACGCTTGCGGCGCCCGCTTCCCGGAGCATCCGCACGATGGCGCGCTGGGTGTTGCCGCGGACGATCGAGTCATCCACCACCACAACACGCTTGCCTCGAATCACGGATTCAAGGGCGTTGAGCTTGAGCCGGATACCGAGCTGGCGCAGCGTCTGCGAGGGCTGGATGAACGTGCGGCCCACGTAGGAGTTCTTGACGAAGCCGTGCGCGAAGGGGATGCCGGACTCCTCGGCGTAGCCCACTGCCGCGGGGGTGCCCGATTCCGGCACCGGGATGACGATGTCCGCTTCCTGGGTATTTTCGCGGGCCAGCTGGCGGCCCATTTCCACGCGGGATTCGTACACCGAGCGGCCCGCAATGGACGCGTCCGGGCGGGCGAGGTAAACGTATTCGAAAACGCAACCGGCCGGCGTCGCCTCGGCGAAGCGCTGCGAGCGGACGCCGTCCTCGTCGATCGCGATGAACTCGCCGGGTTCGATTTCGCGGATGAAGCTGGCACCGACGGTGGCGAGGGCGGACTGCTCGGAGGCAACCACCCAGCCGCGTTCCAGCCGGCCCAGGCAGAGCGGGCGGATGCCGTAGGTGTCCCGGGCCGCGTAGAGAGTGCCCTCATCCATGAAAACAAAGCAAAAGCCGCCCTTGATCTTGGGCAGCAGCTCCATGGCGGTCTGCTCGAGGGACTTGCCCTCTTCGCCCTCCAGGAGTGCGGTGACCAGGGCAGTGTCCGAGGTGTTGCCCTGCTTCATCTCGCCGCTGAGGTTTCCGCCGTTGCGGTCCTCGATCATCGCCTTGAGCTCGGCCGTGTTGGTCAGGTTGCCGTTGTGGGCCAGTGCCACGGTGCCCGTGGTCGTCGCGCCCAGGGTGGGCTGGGCGTTGGCCCAGTGGCTCGCGCCCGTAGTGGAATAGCGGCAGTGGCCGACGGCCAGGTGCCCGGTCAGGGTGTTCAGCGTGGTTTCGTCGAAGACCTGGGAAACGAGGCCCATGTCCTTGTAGACGTTAATCCGCTTGCCGTCGCTGGTTGCAATACCAGCCGACTCCTGACCGCGGTGCTGCAGTGCATACAACCCGTAGTAGGTGAGTTTTGCTACTTCTTCACCGGGCGCCCAGACCCCGAAGACGCCGCATGCGTCCTGAGGGCCTTTTTCGCCGGGGAGAAGATCATGAGAAAGTTTTCCATCGCCGCGTGCCACTGGTCGATTATCTCACGATGTGCGCTAAGACTTTTCCGGCGGCCGGATTATGACCTGCCGCCCAACTCAGCCGCGAATCTCGCCGTCGGCTTCCGGCTCGTCAGGAGCGGAATCCGGGACGGACTCGACGACGGCGCGTTGGGCCCGGCGGACGCTGATCCGGTCCAGCACCAGGGCCGCCACGGCGCCGAGGATGACGCCGCCGGCCGCGCAAAGAACCATGAAGAAGCCGAAGACCGAACTGCTGTCGTAGCTGGCGTCGCCGGGGAGGGTATAGGCGAGAACGGCGGCGACGCCCACGCCCACGAGCCCGCCCAAGATCAGGAAAGGCACGTACTTCGGCGCCCGGCGGACGGTGACCTCGCGCCGCTCCGGGACGGTGCCCGGGGCTGGTTTCCGCTGGGGGTCGCTGCCTGCGGAGCCGGGTGTTTCGTGGGGAGACATGCCGTTAAGCCTACTGCCCTTTGACTCATTGCCGGGGACTGGTTCCCGGGGCAAACTAGGTGTGGGGGAGGGCTAGGTGCAGACGAGCTAAGGAACCGCCATGTTAGCCTCGGCCGGCCGTATTCGCGAAGAGCAGCGTTTGATATGGGACGCGTTCTCGGCAGGCTGGAAGAAACGGGACGCGGAACTACTCAGTTGGCATGCCCCCTTCGGTGAAGCCCTGCTCCGGGAACTCCGGTTGCGGCCTGACGCCTGGGTGCTGGATGTCGCGGCAGGCTCGGGGGAACCCGGACTCAATGCAGCGGAGCAGGTGCCGGACGGGCGTGTGGTCCTCGCCGACATCTCGGCCGGGATGCTGCGCGTGGCTCAGGAAAAGGCAGCTGCCAGGGGCCTGATCAATGTGGACTTCCAGGTTTGCGATGCTGCCGCGATGCCGTTTGATGACAACTCGTTCGACGCCGTGTCTTGCCGCTTCGGTTTCATGTACTTTCCGGTGATGTCCGCGGCCATGCGCGAGATGGTCCGTACCGCCAGGCCCGGCGCCCGAGTCGGCGCGGTCGTTTGGGGACGGGCCGCCGAGAACCCGTGGGCCAGCCTGATCCTGGGCACGATTGCCCGGCATCATGAGTTGCCCTTTCCGCCCGGAGGAGTTCCAGGGCTGTTCCGCTGCGCACCCACCGGCTTCATGACCAGGATGTTCAAGGACGCCGGGCTCACGGATGTGGCGGAGTACAAGGTCAGCACCGACCTGGTGCACGAATCCCCCGAGAGCTACTGGGAGTCCATGACCGACCTGGCGACCACCATGGCAATGGGCCTGGCTAAGGCAGACGAGGAGTCGCGTGCCTTGATCCGCTCGGATGTCTTCCAGCTGCTGGGCCGCTACGAGCACGACGGCGCGATCCGGCTTAGGTCCACAGCCACGGTGGTGGCCGGGACGAAGCCGTAGGCTGCCGGGGTTTTCGCGCCGGTTTCGGACGGCCGCGCGATATTCGCACCGGTTTCGGACGGCCGCACCGGGGATCCGCGTAGCAGATGGCAGATTCCGTAGCGCTTTCCCGGATGCGTGGCAGGGATCAGCGAGCGGCTGCGCAGTTTTCGTACTGGGGGAGGGGCCTGGTACGGGGTTTCGTACTGGGGGAGGGGCCTGGTACGGGGTTTTCGCGGCGGTTTCGGAGAGCTGCGCCGTTATGGGACAGCCGCACCGGGGATCCGCCTAGCAGATGTCCGATTCCGTAGCGCTTTTCCTGGAGCCCTAGCGGTTTCGCGGACCCGTAGCGGGCTCAGCGCCGGGACGACGGGAGCGTTTGCCGGGGAACGCCAGCTGCCGCCAGGAATGCGCCAAATGTTTCGGGACTGGACAGCTCAGACCAGGTCCACCGGATCACGCGTCGGCCCGTGGCTCGGATCCGGTCCTCCCGGCGTTTCTCGTCGGTCAGGGCCTCACCGGGCGTCCGGCCCTGCAGATATTCCGGCTTGCGGTACTTCACGAGGCCGTCGAATTCTCCGCAAAGGCGCTCATCGGGCCAATCAAAGTCTGTGAAAGCCACCAGTCCGCGGGCATCGCGGATTTCGACCTGAAGGAGGGGGACCCGGAAGCCAAGCCGGTGCATCAGGGCACGGCTCACCGATTCGCCTGGGGAACCGGACAAAGGATTAGCAAAGGCCAGGGAGGTCCTGATACGCCGGGCAGCGGCTTCTGTGTAGTTGCCATCAATGCCCGCGTCGAGTTCCTCGCGGCTGAGCGGTGCAAGTCTGTCAGCCTGCGGACGGAGTACGTGGTCGAATACCGTGACGCCCTGCTCGAACGACTCGAAGGCCGCCAAGTCTAAGGCTGTCCGGACGCGGTCCGTGACCAGAAGCCCGTGACGTTCCTCGATCCGCGCCGACTCCAAATCGACGTAATGGCGGCGGACGCCGGCACGCGAGCGTCCGCCGCCGTCGTCGGAAGTGCAGGCGTGCACTGCGTGGTGGTGACCCAGCAGCGGCATGTCCCACAGCACGGCCGAGGATTGGCGGCAGAATACAGTGCGGCTCCTCAG
>Ga0308174_10001527_pt1 | contig 10879 bp, 7 predicted proteins | sample PhyPR2_FD_203894 | JGI IMG/M metagenome (GOLD analysis project Ga0308174, IMG submission 203894) | Soil microbial communities from UC Gill Tract Community Farm, Albany, California, United States - DLSLS.P.R2 | ecosystem: Environmental > Terrestrial > Soil > Agricultural land | place: USA... | reverse complement strand
GCGGCCGGTGCGGTAGGCGTCCTCGATCCCCTCGCGGCCGACGATGAGCCCGTGGGTCGGGAAGTCGGGGCCCTTGACCCGCTCCATGCACGCGGTCAGGGCCTCCTCGGCCTCCGCCTCGGGGTGGTCGAGCATCCAGAAGACGGCCTCGGCCACCTCGCGCAGGTTGTGCGGCGGCATGTTCGTCGCCATGCCGACCGCAATGCCGGCAGAACCGTTGATCAGCAGGTTCGGCACGCGCGCGGGGAGGACGACCGGCTCCTGGGTGCGGCCGTCGTAGTTGCCCTGGAAGTCGACGGTCTCCTCGTCGATGCCGGCGAGCATCTCCATCGCGAGCGGCGTGAGCCGGCACTCGGTGTACCGCATGGCGGCGGCCGGGTCGTTGCCCGGCGAGCCGAAGTTCCCCTGGCCGTCGATCAGCGGGTAGCGCATCGACCACGGCTGGGCCAGCCGGACGAGGGCGTCGTAGATCGCCGAGTCACCGTGGGGGTGGTAGTTACCCATCACCTCGGCGACCGGACGGGCGCACTTCACGTACCCGCGGTCGGGACGGAAGCCCTGGTCGTACATGGCGAAGAGAACCCGCCGGTGCACCGGCTTCAGGCCGTCGCGGACCTCCGGCAGCGCACGCCCGACGATCACGCTCATCGCGTAGTCGATGTAGCTGCGCTGCATCTCCTGCTGGAGGTCGACCGGCTCGACGCGGTCGCGGCTCGGGGTTTCGGTCACGGTTCAGATCTCCACAGGTCGGTGCACATCGGTGGACGAAGTTCCAGGTCAAGGAGCCTGTCGGCGAGTCGCGGAGTGATCCGCGACCACCTCAGACATCCAGGAAACGGACGTCCTTGGCGTTGCGGGTGATGAAGCTGCGACGGGCTTCGACGTCCTCGCCCATGAGGATGCTGAAGATCTCGTCCGCGGCGGCGGCGTCCTCGAGCGTGACCTGGCGCAGGATCCGGGTCTCGGGGTTCATCGTGGTCTCCCACAGCTCGCTGGCGTTCATCTCGCCGAGCCCCTTGAACCGCTGGATCATCTCGTCCTTGATCTTGCGGCCACCCTCGGCGCCGGCGCGCACGACCGCGTCGCGCTCCTTGTCGCTGTAGGCGTACTCGTCGCCGACCTTGCCGCCCCACTTGATCTTGTACAGCGGGGGCTTGGCCAGGTAGACGTACTGGCCCTCGACCAGCGGCCGCATGAAGCGGAACAGCAGCGTCAGCAGCAGCGTGCTGATGTGCTGACCGTCGACATCGGCGTCGGCCATCAACACGATCTTGTGATAGCGCAGCTTCGAGATGTCGAACTCGTCGTGGATGCCGGTCCCGAACGCGGTGATCATCGACTGGACCTCGGTGTTCTTGAGCACCCGGTCGATGCGCGCCTTCTCGACGTTGATGATCTTGCCGCGGATGGGCAGGATCGCCTGGTACATCGAGTCGCGACCGGACTTGGCCGAGCCGCCGGCCGAGTCGCCCTCGACGATGTAGACCTCGGAGTTGCGCGGGTCGGTGGACCGGCAGTCGGCCAGCTTGCCCGGCAGCCCGCTGACCGAGAGCAGGCTCTTGCGGGCCAGCTTGCGGGCGTCCTGCGCGGCGCGGCGGGCCCGGGCGGCCGAGGCGGCCTTGGTGATGATCATCTTCGCGTCGGTCGGGTTGGCCTCGAACCAGTGGCCGATCTGCTCGTTGCAGACGCGCTGCACGAAGCCCTTGACCTCGGTGTTGCCGAGCTTGGTCTTCGTCTGGCCCTCGAACTGCGGGTCGCCCAGCTTCACCGAGATGATGGCGGCCAAACCCTCGCGGATGTCGTCGCCGGTGAGCTTGTCGTCCTTCTCCTTGAGCAGCTTCTTCTCGACCGCGTACCGGTTGACGATGGAGGTGAGCGCCGCGCGGAAGCCCTCCTCGTGGGTGCCGCCCTCATGGGTGTTGATCACGTTGGCGAACGTGTGCACCGACTCGGAGTAGGCGTCGGACCACTGCATCGCGACGTCGACCGACATGCGCATGTCGTTCTTGCCGGTGCCCTCGGCGGAGAAGCCGAGGACCTTCTTGTGGATCGGGGTCTTGCGCCGGTTGAGGTGGGCGACGAAGTCGACCAGGCCGCCGTCGTACTTGTAGGTGACCTCGGTCGGCTCGAACGCCTGGTCATCGGCCTCGACCGGGACCGCGTGCGTGGCGAGCGACTCCTCGCCCACCCCGGTCTCGGCCTTGCCGTGGCCGGGGCGCTCGTCGCGCAGGATGATCGTCAGGCCCGCGTTCAGGAAGGCCATCTCCTGCAGGCGGCGGTTGATCGTGTCGAACGAGTAGTCGGTCGTCTCGAAGATGCCGCCGTCGGCCCAGAAGGTGACCGCCGAGCCGCGCTTCTTGGTCGGGCCGACCTCCTCCAGCGGGCCGGGCTTGGCCATGTCATAGCGCTGGAACCACTCGGCGCCGTCGCGCCAGACGTTCACCTCGAGCCGGGTCGACAGCGCGTTGACGACGGTGACGCCGACGCCGTGCAGGCCGCCGGAGACGCCGTAGCTCTTGCCGTCGAACTTTCCGCCCGCGTGCAGGACGGTCATGATCACCTCGAGGGTGGGCCGCTTTTCCACCGGGTGCATGTCCACGGGGAAACCGCGGCCGTTGTCCTCGACCCGCACACCCCCGTCGGCCATCAGCGTGACCCGGACGGTGTCGCAATAGCCGGCCAGCGCCTCGTCGACCGCGTTGTCCACGACCTCCCACACCATGTGGTGCAGGCCGCGCTCGCCGGTGGAACCGATGTACATACCGGGGCGCTTGCGGACCGCTTCGAGGCCCTCGAGAACGGTGATGGAACTGCCCGAGTAGGCGTTCTGCGCCTTGGGCTCAGTCTTCGGCCGTGCGACCACGTGGGGCCTTTCGTTCGCGCAACCGGCGGCATGCAGCCCCGATGACGGCGGGGGCAGAATGAGCGCAGAACGGCGCTGAGCCGGTTGCTGGCGGTTTCTGCTGTCCACGATACCGGTTGGACTGACAGGAATCCTGCCGTCCACGGGCCTGACGTCGGTTCTGGGCCACTTTCGTCCCGTCCGCCACCACCGATGCTGCCCCGAGGGCTGACACGCCGTCCCCGGCGCCGTGACAGCAGCCGGGGAGACACTCGGGCCATGTCCCTCCCCGCGGCGCCCCGGACGGTCACCTGTCTGGTCACTGGCGCGACCGGCTACATCGGCGGCCGCCTGGTCCCGGAACTCCTCGCGGCCGGCCACCGGGTGCGGGTGATGACCCGGTCGCCCGAGCGCGTGCGCGACCACCCCTGGTCCGACCGGGTCGAGGTCGTGCGGGCCGACGCCGCCGACGGCGACCAGGTCGCCGCTGCCTGCGCTGGGGTGGACGTCGTCTACTACCTGGTCCACGCGCTGGGTAGCGGACCGGAGTTCGAGGAGACCGACCGGCGGACGGCGCGGGTGATGGCGCGGGCGGTCCGCGACGCGGGCGTCGGCCGGCTCGTCTACCTCGGCGCTCTGGTGCCCGAGGAGGAGGAGCTCTCCCCGCACCTGCGGTCGCGCACCGAGGTGGCCGAGATCCTGCTCGCGAGCGGGGTGCCCACCGTCGTGCTCCGTGCGGCGGTGGTGCTCGGCTCCGGGTCGGCGTCGTTCGAGATGCTCCGCTATCTCACCGAGCGGCTGCCGGTCATGGTCACGCCGCGCTGGGTGCACAGCCGGATCCAGCCGATCGCCGTCCGCGACGTGCTGCGCTACCTGGTCGGGTGCGTGACCCTGCCGCCGACGGTGAACCGGTGCTTCGACATCGGCGGCCCCGACGTCATGAACTACGCCGAGATGATGCAGCGGTACGCCGTCGTGGCCGGCCTGCCGCGGCGGCGCATCCTGCCGGTGCCGCTGTTCACGCCGTCGCTGTCCAGCCACTGGGTCGGCCTGATCACCCCGGTGCCGGCCGGCATCGCCCGGCCACTGGTCGAGTCCTTGCGCAACACGGTCGTCTGCCGGGAACACGACATCGCCGACTACGTCCCGGATCCGCCGGAGGGGCTGCTCGGCTTCGACGAGGCGGTCCGGCTGGCCGTCCAGCGCATGCGCGACTCGACCGTCGCGACCCGGTGGGCCTCGGCGTCGGTCCCGGGTGCGCCGTCCGATCCGCTGCCGACCGACCCCGACTGGGCCGGCGGCAGCCTGTACGTCGACGAGCGCGTCCGCACCACGACCGCCCGACCGGGCCAGGTGTGGGAGGTCGTCGAGGGGATCGGTGGCGACAACGGCTGGTACTCGTTCCCGCTGGCCTGGCAGGTCCGCGGCTGGTTGGACCGGCTGGTCGGCGGGGTGGGGCTGCGACGTGGACGGCGGGATCCCCGGCGCCTGTTCGTCGGCGACGCGCTGGACTTCTGGCGGGTGGAGGCGCGGGAGGACGGGAGCCTCCTGCGCCTGCGCGCCGAGATGCGGCTCCCCGGCCTGGCCTGGCTCGAGTTCCACGTGGAACACGGCGGCACGGTGCTGCGGCAGCGGGCCACCTTCGCCCCGCACGGTCTGGCCGGCCACCTCTACTGGTGGGCGATCGCCGCGTTCCACGGCATCGTGTTCGGCGGCATGATCCGCGGCATCGTCCGCGCCGCGGAGCTCGGGGACGCGTCAGGAGCCCGCTGACAGGGCCGCGACGAGCGCGGTGAGCAGGCGGACGTGGTGCTCGATCAGCAGCGGCCGGTGACCGTCGGGGCGGACCGCGGCGAGATGCCCGGCGCCGGTCCAGAACTCGTCGCCGTCGTCGGTGCCCAGCAGGAGGCCCTGGACGGTGGGGTCCTGCACGAGGCGGCGCACCTGCGGCCCGTCCTCGGCGGCCATCAGCAGCCAGCGCGCATCGAACGCCTCGTTCCCGCTCGCCACTGGCACGAGCCCGCCGGTCCGGTGTCGCCAGAACCGCGCGGGCGACAGCCGCAGGGCGGGGACGGCGCCGAGCAGCGGGGCCGCGGTCACCGCGTACTTCGCCACGATCGACCGCCCGAGCGGGTAGGCGATGTCGAAGGCGACGAACTCCAGGGCGCCGGCGCGGCCGCGGAGGACGCTGGCCGGCCGCGCCTCCTTGCCGGGGCGCACCGGGGCGGTCGCCAGGAGGTCCCGGACGACGGCGTCCTGCGGACCCTCGCCGTCGGAGATGGTCCAGCCGTGCTGGAGAGCCCAGCTCTGCGCCCCCACGAGGTCGGTCTCGTACCGGAACGCGCGCTCCATGGGGTCCGGCGCACGGGGACCGTCCCCGAACCGGGGGCCGCCGGTCCACTCCTCCGCGGGAGTCGTCCGGTTCGGCGGTGTCCGATCCGGCGGCGTCCGATCCGGCTCGGTGGCCGGCAGGTCCCAACCGGCCGGTTGCCAGGAGGTCGGCTCGGCCGGCTCGCTCCCGGAGCCCTCGCCCAGGTGCTCCGGCTCCCGCCAGCCGCTGCCCTCGCCGGCCGGGTCGGACCCGTCGCCGGGTTCCCGGTCGCGCGGACCCCTCATCGCAGACTCACTCTCCTCGTCGTCGGGCACGTCGTCCTCAGCCGTATGTGTCCCGCGGTCCCCGCCCGCGCACGGTGCGCGGACCCTTCTTCCAGTTGGGGGCCGTCGGACCGACAACGCGCAACCGCGTCACGACGTCCCCGCCCACCTGTGCCCGCAGCTTGCCCAGGATGGTCGGAGCCAGCAGCCGCAGCTGGGTCGCCCACGCCGTCGACTCGGCGACGACGAGCAGTTCCCCCTCGGTCAGGGTCTGCGGTGCGCAGTGCGCGGCGATCTCAGGGCCGACCAGTGCCTCCCAGCGGCCGAACACGGAGCCGACGCGGGTCCGCTCCGACCAGTCCTGCTCGGTGACGAGGGAGTCGACGAGCCGGCCCAGCGGCTGCGGGTCGTCGGCCCCGGGCCCCGCTCCCGTCCACTTCCGCCTCGGCCCGGCGATCCGGCGGCGGGTGGGCTGCGGGCGGGAGGCGGACGCGGCGCGTGCCGCCTCGAGCGCGGCGCGGGCGATGTCGCTCGGCCGGGCCGGACGCTCCTCACTCACGGCGCCTCCACCTCGACCGCTTCCTTCACGACGACGGCGATGCCGGAGCCGACCTCGACGCGGACGCCGCGCAGCTCCGGCGGCACGTCGTCGACCACCGCGGCGGTGATCAGCGTCTGCTCGGCCGAGCGGGCGACGGTGGCCAAGGCCGCTCGCCGCTCGGCGTCCAGGGTCGCGAAGACGTCGTCCAGGATCAGGATGGGGTCCTCGCCGTCGGCCCTCAACAGGGCGAACGTCGCCAGCTTCAGGGCCAGCGCGAGCGACCAGCTCTCCCCGTGGCTGGCGAAGCCCTTGGCCGGCGCCGGGCCGAGATGGATGACCAGGTCGTCGCGGTGCGGACCGACCAGGGTCATGCCGCGGTCCAGCTCGTCGTTGCGCCGCTCGGCGATCCGGTCGCGCATGGCGGCGGTGAGCTCGGCGGCGGTCGGCAGCGTCACGCCCGGCTCGAGCGCCGGCCCGGCCCCCGCCAGGGGCACGGTCGAGGAGTAGCCGAGGCCGGCGACGACGGCGCCCTCGCCGGCCACATCGGCATAGGCGCTCGCCATGTGCGGGGCGAGATCGGCGACCAGCTGCAGTCGCGCGGCCAGCAGCTGCCCGCCGACGTCGGTGAGGTGACCGTCCCAGACGTCGAGGGTCTCGATCGCCTTCCCACGCGCCAGCCGGGCGGTCTTCAGCAGGGCGTTCCGCTGCTTGAGCACGCGGTCGTAGTCGGACCGGACGCCGGCCAGCCGCGGGGTGCGGGTCACCAGCAGCTCGTCGAGGAAGCGCCGGCGTTCGGTCGGATCGCCGCGCACCAGGGCGAGGTCCTCGGGAGCGAACAGCACGGTGCGGACGACGCCCAGCAGTTCCCGCGGCCGCGGCAGCGGGCCACGGTTGATGCGCACGCGGTTGGCCCGGCCGGGATTGATCTCGATCTCGACCAGCAGCTCGCGGTCACCGCGGCGCAACGCCGCCCGCACGACCGCCTGGGCGTCGCCGTGCCGGACCAGCGGAGCGTCGGAGGAAACCCGGTGGCTGCTCATCGTCGCGAGGTAGCCGACCGCCTCGACCAGGTTGGTCTTGCCCTCGCCGTTGCGACCGACGAAGACCGTGGGGCCGGGGCCGAGCGCGAGGTCCACCCGCTCCCAGCTGCGGAAGGAGCCGAGCTGGAGATGCCGGACGTACATGTCAGTGACGGCCCCCTTGCAGGGACCCGCGCCGAGCGTGCGAGGCGTGGGGGGCAAGGGGGTCCTCTTTCATGCGGGCTTCTCGGCCTCCTGCGCCCGGACGGCGTGCACCGCGTGGCCGCCGAACTGCTGGCGCAGGGCCGCGACGGCCTTCATGGTCGGCGAGTCCTCCTGGCGCGAGACGAACCGGGCGAACAGCGAGGCGGCGATCGTCGGCATCGGGACGGCGTTCTCGATGCCCTGCTCGACGGTCCACCGGCCCTCCCCGGAGTCCTCGGCGTAGCCGGTGATCCGCTCCAGCTCCGGGTCCTCGTCGAGCGCCCGCACCAGCAGGTCCAGCAGCCAGGAGCGGATGACCGTGCCCTGCGTCCATGACTTGATGACCCCGGGGACGTCCTCGATCAGGTCGACGGCGGCCAGCAGCTCGTAGCCCTCGCCGTAGGCCTGCATCATCGCGTACTCGATGCCGTTGTGGACCATCTTGCTGAAGTGGCCGGCGCCGACCGGGCCGGCGTGCACGAAGCCCGCGTCGCCCTTGTGCTCCTGGCCGGACTCGTCGACCTGGACCGGCGGCTTGAGCGCGTCGAAGATCGGCTGGACCTTGGCGACGTCGTCCTTGCTGCCACCGACCATCAGGGCGTAGCCGTTCTCCAGGCCCCAGACGCCGCCGGAGACGCCGGCGTCGATGTAGCCGATGCCCTTCTCGCGCAGCATCACGTCGTGCACCTGGTCGTCGGTGAACTTCGAGTTGCCGCCGTCGACCACGACGTCACCCTCGCTGAGCAGCTCCCCGAGTTCCTTGACCGTCGCCCGCGTGGGCTCGCCCGAGGGGACCATCACCCAGACGACGCGGGGGGCCTCGAGTGCCTCGACCAGCGCCTCGAGGCTGTCCACGTCGCGCTTGCCCGGGTGGTGGTCGAAACCCACGACCTCGTGACCGGCGCGGCGAACCCGCTCGGCCATGTTGCCGCCCATCTTGCCCAGCCCGATCAGCCCCAGCTGCACGATGTCCCTCTTCTCGTTGCGCTTCTGCGTTCGGTGTTCATCGTGCCCTGTGCGCCGTTCGGCGGCCGGATCAGCCCGGGAGACGGACGGGCATGATCAGGTAGCGGTAGGTGCCGGGCCGCTCGGCCGGCTTCCCCTGGCCGTCGTCCGTGGCGGGCTCGTTCACGCCGGACAGGACGGCGGGCTTGAGCGGGCTGGTGAAGTCCATCCGCGCCCGCTCGGTGTGCACCGCCGCCAGCCCGTCGAGCAGGAACGTCGGGTTGAAGCCGATCGTGAGCGGGTCCCCGTCGAACTCGACGTCGCAGCGCTCCTCGGCCTGACCCTCGTCGTCCGTGCCGCCGGCCCGCAGCGTCACCTGGCCGGGGGTGAACTCGCAGCGCAGCGGCGTGCCACGCTCGGCGACCAGCGCGACGCGCTTGGCGGCGTCGGTGAACAGTCCGACCGGGAGGACGGCGTTGGCGGCCGACTCGTTGGGCATGATCGCCCGGTACTTCACGAACTCGGCGTCGAGCAGGCGGGTCGTCGTCTGCCGGTCCTTGCCGGACAGCCCGAGGATGCCCTCGCCGGAGCTGCCCGACGACAGCGACAGCACGATCTCCGGGCCGCTGGTCAGCGTCTTCGCGGCATCGGCCAGCGTGCGGGCCGGCACCAGGACGGCTGCGGAGACGCCGGGGGTCTCCGGCCGCCAGGCGAACTCGCGGACGGCGAGCCGGTACCGGTCGGTGGCCGCGAGGGTGATCAGGTCGTCCTCGATCTCGAGCCGGACGCCGGTCAGCATCGGCAGGGTGTCGTCGCGACCCGCGGCGACGGCGACCTGGCTCACCGCCTCGGCGAACACGTCGCTGTCGACCAGACCGGCCGACGACGGCATCGACGGGAGCGAGGGGTAGTCCTCGACCGGCAGCGTCGGCAGGCTGAAGCGCGCGTTGCCGCAGGCGATCGAGAGCCGCGGCCCCTCGGCGGTGATCTCCACGGGGTGCGGCGGCAGCGCTCGGGTGATCTCCGCCAGCAGCCGGCCGGGCACCAGGACGCGGCCGCTCTCGGTGGCCTGGACGTCGACCTCCGCCCGGGCGGACACCTCGTAGTCGAAGCCCGAGACCGAGAGCTGATTGCCGTCGACCTCGAGCAGGATTCCGGCGAGTACCGGCACCGACGGGCGCGGGGGCAGGCTGCGCGCCGTCCAGGCGACGGCGTCGGCGAGCACCTCACGTGTCACCCGGAACTTCATCTCTCGACCCACCCGATCTCGTCTGCGTCCTCGATGCGCCGGGGCTGTCGCTGCGTGCTCCGGCACCCGTGCGGTGCTCATCGTGCCTGCTGCGGTCCCTCCGGGGGAAACCCCGGTCCCCGATCGAGGTCCTCCGCCCCTCTGGCCCCTGCTGCTCGGTCCGTCGCTGAGCGTTTGTCATGCGGTGCCGAGCACCTCGGAAGCGGAGCGTCCCCACCCAGAGTGTGGTTCAAGGATTCTTCGAGATAACCAACTCATCCTCGTCATCACGGGTGTGGAACCTGGGGATCGGACCCCTTCGCGCTGCTCAGGGCCGGAATGGGCCTGTTGGCCGATTGTGGGTGGTCAGCGTTCTCCTGTTGTCGACACGTGGACAAAACGACCGTTGTGCACCGGGGTCGCCGTCTCTCCACCCCGTGTCCCCTGCGTCTCCCAGGGCTGTCCCCAGTGCGTGCCCAGGGTGTCGGGCGGGCTACGCGGCGGGACAACGCGCTGACCCGGGCATCTTCGGGAAAGCGCTGGTCAGCACCGGAATGGCCGGCTCGGTACGGACGGCGACCGAGCGCGGCGTCGTGACGGCTCGTGAGCCGGCACATACGAGATCTCCCCAACCTGTGCACATTCCTGGGGACAACTTCTCGACGAGTCGATGCTGGTGACCGGTCAATCGCGAAGCGTCACCGCATCGGGTGAGGCTTCCTGCGGAGTCGACTCGTCCACACGCCTGTGGAGGAAGCACACCCACGCTGCTGAGGAGTGGGCGGGCCGCGGGCAATGACACTGCGGTCCTCCGGACCGCCCCGCGGCCAGGAGCCGTGCCCCGGCTGAGCCGAGCCGTTCCCCGTGTCCCGGCCGGGGACCCTCCGGGCCCCGCGACCGGTCCACATCGACGGTTCCGTTCTCGGACGGGGACCTGCGGCCCCCGGGAACGGCTCCTGGCCGCGGTGTCGTCCGGAGGACGACAGACTTATTGCCGGGCGCGGCTCTTGATGCGGGCGGTGAGCTCGGTGACCTGCGTGTACGTGGCCCGCCGCTCGCTCATCAGGTTGGTGATCTTCTTGACCGCGTGCATGACCGTCGTGTGGTCCTTGCCGCCGAAGGAGGCCCCGATCCGCGGCAGGGACAGCTCGGTCAGCTCGCGGCACAGGTACATGGCGATCTGACGGGCGTTCACCAGCGTGCGGCTGCGGTTGCTGCCCTGGAGCTCCTCCATCGTCACGGAGAAGTACTCCGCGGTGGCCGCCATGATGATGGCGGCGGTGATCTGCGGCCCCTGCTCGTCGCTGATCAGGTCCTTCAGCACCAGCTCGGCCAGCGGCAGGTCGACCTGCTGCTTGTTCAGCGAGGCGAACGCGGTCACCCGGATCAGCGCGCCCTCGAGCTCCCGGATGTTGGTCTGCACCTTGCTGGCGATGAACTCCAGCACCGCGTCGGGCACCTGCAGCCGCTCGCCCCACGCCTTCTTGCGCAGGATCGCGATGCGG
>Ga0308174_10001526_pt1 | contig 10882 bp, 6 predicted proteins | sample PhyPR2_FD_203894 | JGI IMG/M metagenome (GOLD analysis project Ga0308174, IMG submission 203894) | Soil microbial communities from UC Gill Tract Community Farm, Albany, California, United States - DLSLS.P.R2 | ecosystem: Environmental > Terrestrial > Soil > Agricultural land | place: USA... | reverse complement strand
TGTTTACTACGCGTGGGCGCGCAATACGCTGGTGATCGCGGCGGCGGGCAACAGCAGCACGAATGCACTGACGTTTCCGGCCGGCGCGAATTATGTGCTGGGCGTCTCCGCCACGGATTCCAACGGAAATTTCGCGAGCTTCTCCAATTACGGCAATTCGGTGGACATAGCTGCTCCCGGCGTGAGCATCCTGTCAACAGCTCCGAGTTACGCCGGAGCATATCTCGGCATCCAGAACTACGCCACGCTGAGCGGCACCAGTATGGCGACACCGCACGTCAGCGCAGTGGCGGGGCTAATCGCCCTGACCACTCCCGGAGCGACTCCGGCGGTGATTGCACAGCGGCTGCAGCAGACCGCGACGTCCGCCGTCAATGGCGGCGGCTGGAATCAGACCTACGGCTACGGAATTGTCAACGCAGCAGCGGCAGTGAACGGCACGCTCCGTTCGGCGAGCATCGGCGGAGTGACGGGCCAGGTGGTCAATGCGAGCCGGCTGCCGGTTAACGGCGCGACGGTAACGATAGCCGGGCAGTCCGTGGTCACCGCGTCCGACGGCCTTTTCCGCTTCGCGAATCTGAACGCCGCAGATTACACAATCACCGCCACGGCGGCCGGCCAGCCGGCAGCCACACAGACGGTGGCGCTGCTGCCGGGTGCGGACACTGCGATCACGCTCATCATGAGCAACTCGCTCGGCTTTTTCACCGGACAGGTAACGGCGAACGGCGTAGGCGTGGCCGATGTGGTGGTGGAAGCCAGTAACGGAACGGTTGCGGGAACGGCGATGACCGACGCAAGCGGTAATTACTCGCTCCCTGTGGCGAGCGGCACTTATCAGTTGACCGCTTCGGCTATCGGCGCGGTGTCTTCCGCGGCTGTGCCGGCGACGGTCGCGGCGGCCGGCACAACGAACGTGAATCTCACAATCGCAAGGTTCGGGAATATCTATGGGACGGTGGTCAACAGCAGCTCGCAAGCGATTCCGGGAGCAGCCATTACAGTGGTAGGCGCTGCGGCGTCAACCAGTGCGACAAGTGATGCGAGCGGCCATTTTCAGACGATCGGCCTGCCCGCCGGGAGTTATACGGTCACATCGTCCGTATCGGGGTTACCGCCGGCTTCCGCAGCGGCTACAGTAAATGCGAACGCTACGTCCACGCTCACTCTAACGATGGGCGCGGCAGCCGGATTCACGGCAATTCGCGTCAACGCCGGGGGAGCGGCTTACGCGGACAGCAGCGGCAATCAATGGTTCGCCGATTCCAGTTACACGGGCGGCTTCCTGTGGACAATCGCGCAGCCGATTCCAAACAGCACAATGCCTGTTCTGTACCAGACCTGCCGGTATGGCAGCTTCAGCTACCAGTTCGCCGTTCCGAACGGCGCCTATACGGTGAAGTTGAAGTTCGCGGAAATCGCGATGAGCGGAGCCGGACAGCGCCTCTTCAACGCGTCCATCAACGGCGCGTCCGTGCTGTCGAATTTCGACATCTTTGCGGCGGCGGGCGGCGCGTTCCTGGCGATCGACAAAGCCTTCGCGGTGACGGTCTCAGGCGGTCAAATTGCGATCCAGTTCAGTTACGGAGCGGCGAATGCGCCGATGGTGAACGCCATCGAGATTACGCAGGGCGCCAGCGCGCCGGTGTCGGTTACGCTTTCGCCGGGGACGGCCTCGCTGTCCGGCGGCGGAACACAGCAGTTCACGCCGGCCGTTTCGGGGTCCACAAATACGGCGGTGACGTATTCGGTGAATCCGCAGGTAGGGAGCATCTCGGCGAGTGGGCTCTATACAGCTCCGGCCACGATCCCGGCGCTGCAGAGCGTGGTTGTTACGGTGACGAGCTCAGCGGATACGAGCCAATCGGCGAGCGCGGTGGTCACCCTCAATCCACCGGCAACGACGGGCTTTACGCCTATTCGGGTCAACGCGGGGGGCAGCGCATACACCGACTCCGCCGGAACCTTCTGGAGCGCCGACACGGGCTACGCCGCTGGGGCAAAGTGGTCTATAACAAACGCCATTTCGAATACGGTGTCTCCGACTCTGTATCAGACTTGCCGCTACGGCAGTTTCTCGTATCAATACGCGGTTCCCAACGGGAGCTATACCGTCAAGCTCAAATTCGCGGAGGTGGTCTACAGCGCAGCCGGCCAGCGGCAGTTCAATGTGGCTATCAATGGCGGTCAGGTGCTTAACAATTTCGATATCTACGCTACCGCGGGCGGCGAGTTTGTTGCAGTGGATGAGTCCTTCCCGGTCACCGTTACTACCGGACAGATCACAATTCTGTTCACGCCGGGCGCCGCCGATTCCGCCATGGTGAATGGCATCGACATCCAACAGGCGTCATCGTCGACAGGCACATCCACCAGCGTGCGCGTGAACTCCGGCGGCACATCGTATACCGATGCATCCGGCAATGCCTGGAGCGCCGACCAGAACTTCATTTCCGGATCCACCTGGGCGGCAACGAACGCGATCGCCAATACCGGGAATCCGGTGCTCTATCAGACTTGCCGCTACGGGCATAACTTCTCGTATAACTTTCCGGTGGCAAACGGGACGTATACGGTGGTGCTGAAGTTCGCCGAGGTCGCGCATACAGGTGCCGGGCAGCGGCAGTTCAATGCGTCGATCAACGGGTCGCCGGTCCTCACGAATTTCGACATCTTCGCGGCCGCCGGGGGCGAATTCATAGCGCTCGACAAAACGTTCCCGGTGACGGTAACCGATGGCCAGATCTCGATTCAGTTTACGGCAGGAGCTGCGGATGCGCCGATGATCAATGCCATCCAGATCGCCACCCAATAATTTGCGGCAATCACGCGCAGGCGAGGCTCCGCCAAAAGGCGTAGAGAGTACCTCCCTAAATACCATTACCAGTAGTACTAAAACCAAATTATCTGTTGAAAACGTGGGGGTTATAATCAAGTCGCAACAAGTGAACGTCCCAATTAACCAATAGATAGGTTGACCGGAGCACAACAGAGTGCAAAAATGTGTCAATCCGTACTTGAACGTTGTAGGTGTTAAAAGGGATCACTCATGCAGAAGCGAAAATGCGTACGCAACAGTGGGAATGCTCTGAAGGCCGCACGCACGGCATTCTATTTTTTGGCGACTCTGTTCCTGCTCGTGATGGCTATGCCGCATCCGGCACAGGCCTATGTCGATCCGGGCAGTGGCTCCATGATCTGGCAGATCTTGGCTGCGTCGATCGTCGGGTCGCTTTTTTATCTCCGCAAAGCTGTAAACTGGGTTCGCAGCCGGATCGGAAGCAGCACAAGAATTGACTCCGTGCGCTAAACCTCGGGCCCTGTCCATCGCCAATTACCTTCCGCTGAAGCTCCAGCGGTTCCCAACGAAAGTCCCGGAGTAGGGAATGCCGTTCTCCCACGCCGCAGGCGCTCGCGGTGGGCACCCCGCTGTCTTCATGGATCGCGATGGCACCCTGATGGAAGAGGTCGAGTACTGCAGCGATCCGGCACAGGTCAGAGCGTATCCTGGTGTCCCGGAGGCGCTGCGGGCTTTAAAGGCCGGCGGGTATTTGACCATCGTCATCACCAACCAAAGCGGCATTGGGCGGGGTATGTTTACGGAAGAGCAATACCGCGCGGTCGAAGCCGAGTTGCTTCGGCAGCTCGGACCGGGAGCCATCGACGCAACGTACTTTTGTACGGAGCCGCCTGGGGGCCGCTCGGATCGACGCAAGCCGGCAACGGGCATGGTCATGGAAGCAGCACGGGACCATGACATCGACCTGAGCCGCTCCTTCTTCGTCGGCGACAAAGCCGCGGATGTGGAGTGTGGCCGGAATGCCGGAACGAAAACCGTGCTGGTCCGGACGGGATACGGAGCGCAGCAGAGTTGTTCGCCCGATTTCGTGACTCAGGACTTTCCCGGAGCAGTGCGCCTCATCCTCTCCCAGAAGTAAACTAGTACCTCTTGAAAATGTGCGTCCGCACACCTACCCTATATAGATGCCTGGCTTCGATGGTTTGCGGCGGCTTTACAGGCGCGTCTCCGTATCGGTGAACTATCGCGTTGCGAGCGCGAATGGTGGACGTTGGGCCGCGCATTGCCGTCCCACGGACATCTTCTTCCTGATGACGAACATTTGTAATGCGCGCTGCGTGCATTGCGATATCTGGAAAAATAAGGGCCGGGAAGACACTCCCACCGTCGATGAGTACAAGGCCGTGCTTACGGGTCTGCGCCAGTGGCTCGGACCGGCTGCCATCTGTTTCACAGGCGGGGAAGCGCTCCTGCGGCCGTATACGCCGGAAGTTGTTGCTCACGCGTCGGCCATCGGGCTACGAGCCGAGGTGTTGACGCACGGCTATTGGGACGAGCAGAAGCGCATCGAAGCGCTGGCGCGGGCTAAGCCGGCGCGCATCACGATGTCGCTGGACGGCGTCGGCGAGGCGCATACGACGATTCGAGGCCGCGACAAATTTTTTGAAAAAACCATGCGGTCGCTGGCTACGTTACAGCGCCTGCGAGCCGATGAGTCTCTCGGGTTCGTAATCCGCCTGAAGACCGTCATCATGAGCCAGAACGTCGACGAAGTGGATCGCGTGGCGGTATATGCGGCTGAGAATGGCTGCGAGGTTTTCTATCAGCCCATTGAACAGAATTACAACACTCCCGACGATCCGCGGTGGTTCGAGCACAGCGAAAACTGGCCAAAGGACCCGGCCCGGGCCATCGCCGCGGTCCGGCGGCTCATCGAGCTGAAAGCCCAGGGCCTGCCGATCCGGAACACAGTGGAACAACTCAAGGTCATGATCCCGTACTTTGAGAATCCCGATGCATTACGCGTCTCGGTGCAGCAGCACAGCGCGCATTCCAAGCTGCCGTTGTGCAGCGCGATTACGAATATGCAGATCATGCCGAACGGCGATGTGTTGACGTGCTACGGCATGCCGCCTGCCGGCAACATCAGGCAATCGCCAATCCGGGAAATCTGGCGTAATCGCCAGAGCTGGTGGAACGGCGGCTGCTGCCATGAGTCCCGATTCAGCGAGGCCGAGAAGGAGACTCGCGGTCTTGTCACGCTGCAGTAACAGCGTCCTTTCCGTGTTCGGTTTGCGCCCGCGGCGTATCGGCTCGTCGGAGATCTTCATTCGCGAATTCTCGGAGCAACTGGGCGGGAGAGGGTGGAAGAGCGCCCTCTGCTTCATCGAGGAGCCGCTTCCGGAAGTCCGCGAGTTTCTCACTCTCCCGAACGTTACCTTTGATGTCGTGCGCGACAACTGGACCGGGCGGCCAACTGCCACTCTGCAGCTGGCGCAACTCGTCCGCAAGTACCGGCCGCAGATTCTGCACCTGCACTTTGTCCGCTTGCTGACGCCGCATCCCTGGGTGGCGAAGGGGCTCGGCGTCAAAAAGGTCTACTTCACCGATCAAAGTTCGCTGCCGGAACACTGGGACGCGCGGCCGCGGCCGATTTGGAAACGAGCTATCGCACGAGCTATTGCCCGGCCGATCGATCATATTATTTCCGTTAGCGAGTTCGGGCTGCGGAACCTCGCCGGGCGCGGCGTTGTCGAACCTGAGCGTTTCCGTTTGATTTACAACAGCGTCGACCTCTGCCGCGCCGCGCAGGGACTGAATCAGCGCGAAGAGTTCCGGAAGCGCCACGGCATCGGCTCGGATCGCCTGGTGATCGCGCAAGCCAGTAAGCTGATGCCGGAAAAGGGCCTCCAGGACTTGCTGCACGCCGCCGCGCTGGTCATCAAGTCAGAGCCGCGGGCCCACGTCGTCATCGCCGGGGACGGGCCGTATGAACGGGAGTTGAAAGACTTGGCGGATGCGCTGCAGATTCGCGCTCACGTTACATTCACGGGACTGGTGCGGGATCCGCTAGCCGAAGGGGTCTATGCGGCCGCGGAAGTAGCGTGCCAGTTATCGCGGTGGCAGGAGGTCTTCGGCTACACGATCGGCGAGGCGATGGCCAGCGCCCGGCCTGTAATCGGCACGCGCGTCGGCGGCATACCGGAGTTAATCGCCGACGGAGAAACGGGGTTCCTGGTGGACCGCGGCGATATCGCCACAATCGCCGGGCGGATCGTAGAATTGCTGCGCGACCAGGATCTTCGAGAGCGGCTGGGCCGCGCGGGGAGAGAGGTGGCGGCAACGCGCTTCAACCACAAAGCCAATGTGGCGCAGGTGCTGGAACTCTATGGAATCTAGCTAGGCGCCTACCGCTACCGCGCGTTTCTTTTCCGGCGCCGGGATGCCTGTCAACTCGGAGTAGAGGCTTATCCAGCGCGGACCAACGGATTTCCACGAGTATTGCGCGCATTCGTTATATCCGCGCCGCGCCAGTTCCCTGGCATACGCGGGATCTCTCAACAAGCGGCAGGCCGCGGCGGCGAGCGCGTTTGAATCGCCGCAGTTCACCAGCAGCCCGGTCCACTCATTCTTGACTATGTACGGGATGCCGCCTGCGTTCGTGCTGACAACGGGAAGTCCGGCGGCATAGCATTCCAGAACCGTGCCAGGCATGTTATCGATATCCGGACTCATCATGAAGATGTCTGCGGCATCGTATAACTCGGCCATGCGTTTCTGGCTGACCGTCCCTGCAAAAACGACGTTCGCGAGGTTCAGAGTGCGCGCGAGCTCCTCTAACTCGCCGCGGCAAGGTCCGTCATGCGCCACAACCAGGCGGGCTTCCGGGTACTGCTGCTGGATGGCAGCAAAAGCGCGAATGACACAGGCCACGTTGTACAGCGGCTCCAGGCCGCGGTTCGTCAGGAAAACGGGGCGCAGCGGGTTACGCGTGCGGAAGCGCAAATGGGACGTGTCCAGGACGTTAGGAATGGAAATGGCGGAGACGTTATGGCGTGCAAAGGCGTCCACCAGATAGTCCGAAGGCGTGACCACTACGTGAGCGGCGCTCATGCACCGGACGGCCAGCGGCGATTCCGCCACATGCGTATAGCCTCTGCCATCGTGGTAGTGAAGGACCACCTTCTTCTTTAAGATCCGCCCAACGGCCATCGCGGGAACGGTCCACACAAAAAAGGCCGTGTACGCCGGCGTGAAAATGTGCAGAACGTCGCAGCGCTTCAGCCGCAAGAACAGCATCGGAAGAAAAATGAGGAACCGCAGCAGGGTCCGTACATATTTCACACGGCTGAGAAGCTTGGGCAAAGGCGGGTTTGTCGGAGCAAAGGCAATCTCACACTCGGGTTCGCCCTTGAAACCCTCCAGCAACGCATTTGCCTGTATGGCCTGCCCCCCCACGATATCCATAGCAGGGCCGACAAGCAGAATTCGAAGAGGGACGCCGGGATGCGGTGCGACTTGCATGTTTCTTCACAGTATAATGCGGCAACGGGCGAAAAATCACAAAACTTCAAGGTGTAAGTTGGCGGGGGATAGGGCCTACAAGAGCTGCAGGCAAACCCAGTCTGGAACTATCGCATCCGTTTGCCGGCTGGAAGTTGTTAATTTCTTTTAATTTAGGTGTTACCCGCGATCACATGCGTTTTGCCTGCCGTAGCCGCTACCCCCTTTAGTGCGACTCGTACTAGAACCATGTTTTGTACGATAATTTACCACTTACATTGGCAACAAAAATTCGCACGATAACTTCTTGACAGCACAGGGTTTGTCCGGCTAAGGTTAAGCTTCATACAGGCAACCCCCTGTATGTGTAGGAACAATTCCTGGGTGCTTCGCATCGCTCACCGTGGCTCTCTTCCCGTGAACGAAGTCCCCGTTTAAAAGACGAAAAACCTGAAACGCCGCCCGTGAACGGTGCCGGCGTATGGCAGCCCGGTATGTGCTAAAAGCCGGGATCTGTCTGGTAACGGAGAACCATGCGAATTTTACATTTAATAGTTACAGGCCTCTTTTGCTCATTTCTTGCTTTCGCACAGGCCGGCGATACGGAGCGAATTCCCGGACGTTTGATTGTCCACCATGCGAGTACCGTTTCCTCGACCGACGCTTCATCCCTCATCCGCAAACGCGGAGCCCGCCTGGTCCGGCGCATGGAGAAACTGAACCTTTCGGTAATCGATGTGACTCCGGGAACCGAAGAAGCTGTGATGGACTCGCTCCGCAGAAGCGGCCAAGTCACGGAGGTGGAATACGATTACAAGGCCAAACTGGCCGGCGCTAACGATCCCTACCTGGCCTCGCAATGGTATCTGACCAAAATTCAAGCGACATCGGCTTGGGGATACACAACCGGATCGAACGTTCCGATCGCCGTTTTGGACACGGGCGTCGATGCCACACATCCGGATCTGGCCAGCCGCATCATCGGCGGATGGAACTTCGTGGCGAACAATAATAATACTCAGGACACGATGGGGCACGGCACGGCCGTCACCGGAGTCTTCGGAGCCATCGCGAACAACGGCATCGGCGTGGCGGGCATTACGTGGAGCAATCCGATCATGCCGCTCGTCATCGTCGATTCGAACAACTATGCGGCATATTCGAACATCGCCGCCGCCATCGAATACGCCGCGGATCACGGCGCGAAAATCATCAGCGTGAGCATCGGCGGGACTGCGCCATCCTCAGCGCTGCAGGCGGCTGTGGATTATGCCTGGAACGCGGGCGCAATCGTTGTCGCCGCAGCCATGAACAACTCCAATTCGACTCCGAATTACCCCGCGGCATGCACGAACGCGGTCGCGGTGGCGGCCACCGACGAAAATGACAACCTCGCCAGTTTCTCGGATTACGGAAGCTGGATTACGGTTTCCGCTCCGGGCAACAACATCGAGACCACCACCTTGGGCGGCGGCTACGGCATGTGGTGGGGCACATCGCTGGCGACTCCCGTAGTTTCAGGCGTGGCGGCACTGGCGCTCGCCGCTAATCCCGCGCTCACCCCGCGCCAGCTCGTGACTCTCCTGGAACAGAATGCGGACGATCTCGGAGCAGCGGGTTTCGACAGCACGTTCGGCTGGGGCCGCGTCAACGCCTACCGCACGGTGGTGGCCGCCGGCGGCGGCGTCAGTACCCCGGCCGCGCCCACCTCGCCGACGACGCCGACCACTTCCAGCAGTTTGCCTTTTTTGATCAATGCCGGCGGGCCGGCGTACACGGATGGGTCGGGGCAGATCTGGGCCGCGGACAACGGCTATACCGGCGGAGCGTCGTGGTCTGTAGTCAACGCGATCGCGAACACCGTGGCGCCCTCGCTGTATCAACGCTGCCGTTACGGCGCTTTCTCGTATAACTTTTCCGTGCCCAACGGCTCCTACACTGTCAATCTCAAATTCGCCGAACTCGTCAAATTCGGCCCGGGGCAGCGCCTCTTCAATGTGCTGATCAACGGCACGCAGGTGCTCACAAATTTCGATATCTACGCCCACGCCGGCGGCATATTCATTCCTATCGATCAGTCGTTTCCCGTATCGGTCACTAACGGCCAGATCCTGATTCAGTTCACGTACGGCTCGGCAGACTCGCCGATGCTGAACGGCCTGCAGATATCCGCGGCCGGCGCTTCCGCTCCGGTTACCACGGCCCCGACGACCACCACGGGCACTTCGGCGATTTTGATGAACGCGGGCGGACCTTCCTACACGGATGCATCCGGTGCGACGTGGGCCTCGGACACCGCCTACTATAGCGGCGGGGCAACCTGGTCCGTCGCGAACGGCATAGGAAACACCAGCACCCCGGCGGTTTATCAAACGTGCCGCTTCGGCGCCTTCGGGTATAACTTTACGGTTGCGAACGGCACGTACAACGTCGTTCTGAAGTTCGCCGAAATTGTGAAGTCCGGACCGGGTCAGCGCCTCTTTAACGTGCTCATCAACGGGACGCAGGTGCTCACCAATTTTGACATTTACGCGAATGCCGGCGGCTCCTACCTTGCAGTCGACAAAAGCTTCCCAGTGTCAGTCGTTAACGGACAGATCAACATTCAGTTTACGTATGGATCGGCCGATTCGCCGATGGTGAATGCCGTTCAGATCGGATCGCCGTCAGGGCAGCCCGCGACAGCGCTTCCGTCCTTCCGCATCAATGCAGGGGCAGGCGCGTATACGGACTTGTCGGGGCAGGTATGGGCGGCGGACAACGCGTACAGCGGCGGCGCGACCTGGAGCACCGGCGCATCGATCGCCAATACGAGCGCCCCTACCATCTACCAGACGTGCCGCTACGGTACGTTCGCATATAATCTGGCGGTGCCGAACGGCAACTACACCGTGACGCTGAAGTTCGCCGAAGTGGCTGTATACGGCGCCGGACAGCGTTCGTTCAACGTAGGCATTAACGGATCGCCCGTGCTGACGAATTTTGACATTTTTGCACAAAGCGGCGCGATGTACTCGGCTATCGACAAGGCGTTTCCCGTTACGGTTACGGGCGGCCAGATCGCGATTCAATTCACCAACGGCCCAGCCAACTCGCCGTTGGTGAGCGCCATCCAGATTACGCCTTCAAATTAACGGTTCTCTTCAACTTCTTCTCTTCTCCGATAGACCTGGCCGCCCGGTTCAATCCCGGGCGGCCGTTTTTGTGTGCCGTGTGCCGGAAGTGTAGTACTGATAGGCCCCTTCCTCGCATTTTTCCTGCCACAATCGACCGTTTAGTATTGACTTTCACATGTGAAAGGCCGTATCGTATCTTTTCTAACGCTGCAATGCTCCTGTTCGTACTCTCCTGCACACTGCTGAGTTACTGCTCTGGTTCGTCTTCATCTACCTCCCGACGCAGCGTTACGGGCGTATAGGTCCGCTTATACGCCTGGGATTTCGGGCCCCCAAAACAACAACGGCGAATGACGGCCGCGTGATGTGAACGCATGGCCGCACACCGGAGGAGTGCGTTTACGCGATGGCCACAACGTTGAGCAGAGTATTTCGAGTTTCAGGCCTTCTTTTATTCAGCGGG